>Ga0116144_10000163_pt1 | contig 90209 bp, 99 predicted proteins | sample AD_UKC035_MetaG_FD_89746 | JGI IMG/M metagenome (GOLD analysis project Ga0116144, IMG submission 89746) | Active sludge microbial communities of municipal wastewater-treating anaerobic digesters from USA - AD_UKC035_MetaG | ecosystem: Engineered > Bioreactor > Anaerobic > Digestate | place: USA...
CCGGCGCGGCGTCCTGCCCGAGTTCGAGCGGGCGCTGCGGGCGGCCGGCATCCCCTACCTCAGCACCGGTCGCGGCGGCCTGCTGCGCACCCTCGAGGCGGCCGACCTGACGGCGCTCCTGCGCTGCCTGGTGACGACGGCCGACGATTTGTCCCTGGCGCATGCGCTGCGCATGCCGGCGCTGGCGGCCAGCGACGAGGACCTGATCATGCTGGCCGGGCGCGGCGAGCCGGACTGGTGGCAGCGGCTCCAGGCGAGCGCAGCGGAAGGTGCGGCTTCTGCCGCGCTGCGGCGCGCCGCCGGCCTTCTCGCCGGCTGGCGCGCCGCCGCCGCGCGGCTGCCCGTGCATGACCTGCTTGACCGCATCTATCACGAGGGCGATCTGCTTGCGCGCTATCGTCGCGCCGTTCCCGACACGCTCTGGCCGGGCGTTGCCGCCAACCTCGAGGCCTACATCGCGCTGGCCTTGCAGCTCGATGCCGGCCGCTATCCGAGCCTGCCCCGCTTCCTCGATGAACTGGCACGGCTGGACGAGGCGGGCGACCAAGAAGCGCCCGATGAAGGCACGATTCAGGCGACGGAGGCCGGCGACCGCGTTCGCCTCCTCACCATCCATGGCGCCAAGGGCCTGGAAGCGCCGATCGTCTGGCTGATCGACGCGCACAACACCTACCAGCCGCCCGAGGCCTGGTCGCTGCTGCTGGACTGGCCGCCGGAGGCGGCCCGGCCATCCCACCTGTCCGTGCTCGGGCGCAAGGAGGAGCGCGGTGGGCGCCGCGGCGCCCTGATCGAGGCCGAGGCCGCCTATGCCGAGCGGGAGGAACTGAACCTGCTGTACGTGGCGCTGACCCGCGCCCGGCAGTTTTTCTTCGCCAGCGGCATCGCCGCCGAGCGCGCCAGCGGCAAGACCAGCTACTGGGAGCGCATCGCCAAGGCCCTCGCCGATCTCGGCGCCGAAGCCGGGACGTTCGGCGAAGCGCCCGCGCAGGCCGAGGAAAGCGCGGCGGCGGCGCCGTTGCCCGCGCCGCCCGCCCGATGGCCGGCCATCCCGCCGACCGGGCGTCGCCGCGAAGCGGCGACCGCGGGCATGAGCCATGGCACGAGGCTGCATGCCGCCCTCGACTGGCTGAGTGCCGGCGGCGATGCCGCCCGCCCGCCGCAAGGCATTCCGCCGGCCGACTGGCCGGCCTTTCGCGCGGCGGCCCGGGCCATTCTCGAGGCGCCGCGCCTGCAGGCGTTCTTCGATCCCGCCCGCTACCTGCGCGCGCGCAACGAAGCCGAGTTCGTCCTGGCCGACGGCAGCGTGGGGCGGATCGACCGCCTTGTCGAAACCGCCGGGGCGGTCTGGGTGCTCGATTACAAGAGCGGCCGGCCGGAGGCGGACCTGCTGGAAGCCTACCGCGCCCAGATGGCGGCTTATCGCGCCGCCGTCGGTACGCTTTTTCCGGGTCGCCCGGTGCGCTGCGGGCTGGTGTTCGGCGAAGGCGGGTTCGAGGAAATTTTGGCTTGACGCCCTTTCGCCTTCAAGCGCAATCGACTAAGATGATTTTGATATAAACCCATCACAAGAGGGCGGCATGCAAGTCAGGGAAATTCTTGCGGTAAAGGGCCAGGCCCTGTACACCATCGCGCCGAACAAGACGCTGGCCGATGCAGTGGCGATCATGACCGGACAGGACGTGGGCTCCCTGGTTGTCTTCGAGGCGGGGCGCATGGTCGGCATGCTGACCTTCCGCGAAGTGCTCAAGGCGGTGCAGCAGGGCGGGGCGGCCTGGGGCGGGCTGGCGATTTCCGGGGTCATGGTGCGCGAACCGGTCGTTGCCGGCCCGGATGTGGAAGTCGACGACCTGCGCCGCCTGATGATCGAACACCACATGCGCTATCTGCCGGTGATGGAGGGCGGCACGCTGATGGGCGTCATCTCCTTTCACGATGTGGCCCGGGCGGTGCTCGAGGAGCAGAGCTTCGAGAATCGCATGCTGAAGGCCTATATCCGCGACTGGCCGGCGGAGGCCGGCGGCTGATCGTTTGCATCGCCATCCTCCCGCGCGCCGATGGCGCGCGGTTTTTTGGCCATCTGCCTTTCAATCACAGCGTACCTCAGGGGGAGCAATGGAAAAAATCTGGCTGAAGAGCTATCCCGCCGGCGTGCCGGCCGAGATCGACATCAACGAGTTCGAGTCGATCGGCCAGCTGTTCGACCGCAGCGTGCGCAGCTTCCGCGAGCGCGTCGCCTACACCAACATGGGCAAATCGCTCACCTATGGCGAGCTGGACGGCCATACCCGCGACTTTGCCGCCTACCTGCAATCGCTCGGCCTGCAAAAGGGGGCGCGCGTCGCCGTCATGATGCCCAACCTGCTGCAGGACCCGGTGAGCATCTTCGGCATCCTGCGCGGCGGCTTCACGGTGGTGAACTGCAACCCCCTCTATACGGTGCGCGAGCTGGAACACCAGTTGAAGGATTCCGGCGCCGAGGTCATCGTCATCGTCGAGAACTTCGCCAGCGTGCTGCAGGAATGCATCGCCAACACGCCGGTGAAGCACGTCATCGTCACCAGCCTCGGCGACATGCTCGGCTTCCCCAAGAAGGCCATCGTCAATTTCGTCGTCAGGCACGTCAAGAAGATGGTGCCGGCCTGGAGCCTGCCCGGCGCCGTGCAATTCAACGACATCCTGGCGCGCGGCGCGCGGCTCGACTTCAAGGAAGTCAAGGTCGGCCACGAGGACATCGCCTTCCTGCAATACACCGGCGGCACCACCGGCGTTTCCAAGGGGGCCATGCTCACCCACCGCAACATCATCGCCAACCTGCAGCAGGCGCATGCCTGGCTGAAGCCCTTCCTGCCGGAGAACGGCACCATCGTCACGGCGCTGCCGCTGTATCACATCTTTGCGCTGACGGCGAACTGTCTGACCTTCCTCAAGATCGGCTGGAGCAACCTGCTCATCACCAATCCGCGCGACATCCCCGGCTTCGTCAAGGAACTGCAGAAGCATCCCTTCGAGGCGATCACCGGCGTGAACACCCTGTTCAACGCCCTGCTCAACGATGCGGATTTCGCCAGGCTGGATTTCAGCAGGCTGAAGATCGCGCTGGGCGGCGGCATGGCGGTGCAGAAGGCGGTGGCGGACAAGTGGAAGCAGGTTACCGGCATTCCGCTGATCGAAGCCTACGGCCTGACGGAAACGTCTCCTGCGGCGACCATCAACCCGCTCGACCTGAAGGAGTACAACGGCGCCATCGGCCTGCCGGTGTCCTCGACCGAGGTGGTGATCCGCGACGATGCCGGCAACGATCTGCCGATCGGCGAGGCGGGCGAGATCTGCGTGCGCGGTCCGCAGGTGATGCGCGGCTACTACAACCGGCCGGAAGAAACGGCCAAGGTCATCATGGCGGACGGCTTCCTGCGCACCGGCGACGTCGGCGTGATGGACGAGAAGGGCTTCGTGCGCATCGTGGACCGCAAGAAGGACATGATCCTCGTCTCCGGCTTCAACGTCTATCCGAACGAGATCGAGGCGGTGGTCGCCATGCATCCGGGCGTGCTGGAGGTGGCGGCGGTCGGCATGCCGGACGAGAAATCGGGCGAGGTGGTGAAGATCTTCATCGTCAAGAAAGACCCGGCCCTGACCGCCGAGGCCCTCATCGCCCACTGCAAGGAGAACCTTACCGGCTACAAGGTGCCGAAGCTGGTCGAGTTCCGCAGCGAGCTGCCGAAGACCAACGTCGGCAAGATCCTGCGTCGCGCGCTGCGCGACGAGGCGGTGGCGAAGAAGCAGTAAGGGGCCGCACCGCGAAAAGGCCGCGCGAGCGGCCTTTCTCATTCCCGCACGCCCTTGGTGCCCCCCCGCCTTACTTGCGCCCGCCTTTGGCGCCACCCTTATCCCAGGCGTAGCGCTGGGTGCGCTGCCAGCGGGCGGGCGGCTGGAGGGCGGGGTTCGGCGCAGGCTGGGTCGGCGCGGGTTTCTTCGCTTGCTTGGCGCCGTGTCGCCGGGACTGACTTTTGCTCATGGCTGCCGGGGAATCGGATGATGCCCCTATGATAAACTCGCGGTTGAATTCACTCCAGCCAGTCCCATGTCCGGCAACACCCTCGGCAAGCTGTTCTGCGTCACTTCCTTCGGCGAGTCGCACGGCCCGGCCATCGGCTGCGTCGTCGACGGCTGTCCGCCGGGTCTCCAGCTTGACGAGGCGGACATCCAGACGGAGCTCGACCGGCGCAAGCCCGGCACCTCGCGCCATGTCACCCAGCGGCGCGAGTCCGATACCGTCGAGATCCTCTCCGGCGTCTTCGAGGGACGCACCACGGGGACACCGATCGCGCTGCTGATCCGCAACGAGGACCAGCGCAGCAAGGACTACGGCAACATCGCCGGGACTTTCCGCCCGGGACACGCCGACTACACCTACTGGCAGAAGTACGGCATCCGCGACTACCGCGGCGGCGGCCGCGCCTCGGCGCGCGAGACGGCGGTGCGCGTGGCCGCCGGCGCCATCGCCCGCAAGTGGCTGCACGAGCGCTACGGCATCGTCGTGCGCGGCTGCCTGTCGCGGCTCGGATCGATCACGATTCCGTTCAGGTCCTGGGCGGGAGTGCATGACAACCCGTTCTTCGCCGCCGATCCGGACAGCGTGGCGAAGCTCGAGGACTACATGGACGCGTTGCGCAAGTCGGGCGACTCGGTCGGCGGCCAGGTCACGGTGGTGGCCGAGAACGTGCCGGTCGGTTGGGGCGAGCCGGTGTACGACCGCCTCGATGCCGACATCGCCTACGCCATGATGGGCATCAACGCCGTGAAGGGCGTCGCGATCGGCGCCGGCTTCGAATCCGTCACGCAGAAGGGCACCGAGCATTCCGACGAGTTGACCCCGGAGGGGTTCCTCTCCAACAACGCCGGCGGTACGCTGGGCGGCATTTCGAGCGGCCAGGATGTCGTGGTGAATATCGCCGTCAAGCCGACCTCCAGCATCCGCCTGCCGCGCCGCTCCATCGACAAGCGGGGTCAGCCGGTCACGGTGGAGACGCATGGCCGCCACGACCCCTGCGTCGCCATCCGCGCCACGCCGGTGGCCGAGGCGATGCTGGCGCTGGTGCTGATGGACCACGCCTTGCGCCAACGCGCCCAGTGCGGCGATGTCGCCTGCCCGACGCCGAAGATCGCGGCGCGTGCGCCGCAGACCGGTGGCCTATCCGGCCCGGCGGTGGAAGACCCCGAGCCGGACGAAGCCTGAATCCCCTTATCCCATCGAGGATGCATCATGGAACTGCAACAGCACGACCTGCATCACGAATTCCCCGAATTCAAGGACGCCATCCACCGGTTGAAGATGTCGAACCACCACTTTTCCCGGCTTTTCGATGAGTACCATCACGTGAACAAGGATATCCGCCGCATCGAGGAAAACGAGGAACCGGTGACGGACGTTGCCCTCGAGGCAATGAAGAAGCAGCGCCTGCAGTTGAAGGACGATCTTTACGCCATGCTGCGCGCCCACAAGGCCTGAGTCGTCACGCCGCGGGGCATGCCTTTGCGCGGCCCTGCCGGCACTCCGGGCCTGATGCTTCCCTACTGGCGCCTGTCGGCTTACTACTTTTTTTATTTCGCCTTTATCGGCGCCTTTTCACCCTACTTTTCCCTTTACCTGAAGTCGCTGGCCTTCCCGGCCTGGGAGATCGGCGTGCTGATGACGCTGATGCAGGTGATGCGTCTGCTGGCGCCGAACTTGTGGGGCTGGCTGGCCGACCGCCTCGGCGCCAAGACGCCCATCGTGCGCGGCACGGCCCTGTTGAGCCTGCTCGGCTTCGTGTCCTTTTTTTTCGCCGATTCCTTCGCCGGATTCTTCCTCGGCATGGCGCTGCTCGCCTTCTTCTGGAGCGCCTCGCTGCCTCTGGTCGAGGCGCTGACCTTCGCACACCTCGGCGCACGGGCCAGCCGCTATGGCGCCATCCGCCTGTGGGGGTCGGTCGGTTTCATCGCGGCCGTGCTCGGACTGGGCGGGTTGCTCGAGTGGCTGCCGCTTGCCTCGACGCTGTGGGTCTTGCTCGGTTTGCTGGGCTGCATCCTGGCCAGTGCGCTGGCCCTGCCGGAACAGCGCGAGGAGCGGCACGATACCGATCATCAGCCCATTGGCGATATCCTGCGCCGGCGCGAGGTGAGGGCGCTGTTCGCCGCCTGCTTCTTCATGGCCGCGGCACACGGCGCGCTCTACGTGTTCTATTCCATCTATCTGGTCGATCGCGGCTATGGCACCGGGCTGGTCGGCCTGTTATGGACCCTCGGCGTAGTGGCGGAGATCGGCGTGTTTTCCTGCCAGCCGCGGCTCTTTCGCCGCTTTTCGCCGCGCTCGATCCTGCTGTTCAGTTTCAGTTGCGCGGTGCTGAGGTTTCTCCTGATCGGCTGGGGAGCGACGTGGCTCGCCGTTCTGCTTTTCGCGCAGCTGCTGCATGCGGCGACCTTCGGTGCTTATCATGCCGCAGCGGTGGCGACCGTTAGCCGCTGGTTCGCCGGCCGCCACCAGGCGCGCGGCCAGGCGCTGTACGGCAGCCTGTCCTTTGGGGCGGGCGGCTTGCTGGGCGGCTTGCTGAGCGGCTGGGCCTGGGACGCCGTCGGCCCCAGCCTGACTTTTACCCTGAGCGCGGTTTTTGCACTTGCCGGCGGGCTGCTGCTACGGCAAGGCTGGAGCTGGGAGGTCTGCTGAAGACGATGGCACGGGCGATTCCTGCTGCGCTGCCGCAAAGGGATTTCGTTTTCGATATAATTCAAAAACTTTGCAACACAATCCGTTGAAGCGGAAGGGGGGGCGAGTTCATGCAGCGCTGGAATGGTTTATTTTTTCTCTTGGCAGCCTTGGCCTTGGCGGCCTGCCATACCGTGGAAGGGATCGGCAAAGACATTCAGGCGGGCGGCAAGGCGGTCGAGAAGGCCGCGAAGTGACGTTGTGCCGAATTGAATCGTGAAAGGGCGGTAATGAAGATCTGTGTATTGCCGGGCGACGGCATCGGCCCCGAAATCGTCGGACAGGCCGTGCGCGTGCTCGAGGCGCTGCGCCAGGACGGCATCAGGCTGGAAATGGAGACGGCGCTGCTGGGCGGCTGTGCGGTGGATGCGGCGGGCGATCCCTACCCCGAGGCGACCCGCAAGCTGGCACGCGCGGCCGATGCGGTGCTGCTCGGCGCCGTCGGCGGCCCGCAGTACGACACGCTGCCGCGCGAACAGCGGCCTGAGCGCGGCCTGCTCGGCATCCGCAAGGACCTCGGCCTGTTCGCCAACCTGCGGCCGGCGGTGCTGTATCCCGAGCTCGCCAATGCCTCCAGCCTCAAGCCCGAGGTGGTGGCGGGGCTGGACATCCTCATCGTGCGCGAACTGACCGGCGACATCTACTTCGGCGAGCCGCGCGGCATCGAGACCCGCAACGGCGAGAGGATCGGCATCAACACCATGATCTACTCCGAGAGCGAGATCCGCCGCATCGCGCGCGTCTCCTTCGAGGCGGCGCGCAAGCGCAGCCGCAAGCTCTGCTCGGTGGACAAGATGAATGTGCTGGAATGCACCCAGCTGTGGCGCGACGTGGTGACGGACGAGGCGAAGAACTACCCCGATGTCGAGCTGTCGCACATGCTGGTGGACAATGCCGCCATGCAGCTGGTACGCAACCCGAAGCAGTTCGACGTGGTGGTGACGGGCAACATGTTCGGCGACATCCTCTCCGACGAGGCCTCGATGCTGACCGGCTCCATCGGCATGCTCCCTTCGGCCTCGCTCGACGAGAAGGGCAAGGGCCTCTACGAGCCGATCCACGGCTCGGCGCCGGACATCGCCGGCCAGGGCATCGCCAATCCGCTGGCGACCATCCTGTCGACGGCGATGATGCTGCGCTACAGCTTCGGCCAGGAGGCGGCCGCAGTGCGCATCGAGAGCGCAGTGAAGAAGGTGCTCGCCCAGGGCCTGCGCACCGGCGACATCTTCGAGGCGGGCATGAAGAAGGTCGGCACGCGGGAAATGGGCGACGCGGTGATCGCGGCGCTGTGAGCTAACGCTATCTAGGAATTCCAAATGAAACGAGTGGGCCTGGTGGGCTGGCGCGGCATGGTCGGCTCCGTGCTGATGCAGCGCATGATGGAGGAACGGGATTTCGATCACATCGAGCCGATCTTCTTCACCACTTCCCAGGTCGGCGGCAAGGGCCCGGCCATCGGCCGGGACGTGCCGGCGCTGCAGGACGCGCGCGATGTCGATGCGCTGAGGACGATGGACATCGTCATCTCCTGCCAAGGCGGCGATTACACCACCGAGGTTTTCCCCAGGCTGCGCGGGGCCGGCTGGAGCGGCCACTGGATCGACGCTGCCTCCTCGCTGCGCATGAAGGACGACACGGTCATCATCCTCGACCCGGTCAACCTGGCCGTCATCAAGAACGCCCTCGCGCGCGGCGACCGCAACTGGATCGGCGGCAACTGCACGGTCAGCCTGATGCTGATGGCGGTCGGCGTGCTCTTCCAGCGTGACCTGGTCGAATGGATGAGCGCCATGACCTATCAGGCGGCTTCCGGCGCCGGCGCACAGAACATGCGCGAATTGCTGACGCAGATGGGCGAGGTGCATCGCGTGGCGAAGGGTCTGCTCGACGATCCGGCGTCGGCCATCCTCGACATCGATCGTGAAGTCGCCGGTATCCTGCGCGAAGAGACCTTTCCGACGGCGAATTTCGGCGTGCCGCTGGCCGGCAGTCTGATCCCCTGGATCGACAAGGAACTCGAGAACGGCCAGAGCCGCGAGGAATGGAAGGGGCAGGCGGAGACCAATAAAATCCTCGGCCGCGAAGCCAGTCCGGTGCCGGTCGACGGCATTTGCGTGCGTGTCGGCGCCATGCGCTGCCACAGCCAGGCCCTGACCCTGAAGCTGAAACAGGACGTGCCGACCGATGAGGTCGAGGCGATGATCGCCGCCTCGAATGCCTGGGTGAGGGTGGTGCCGAACAAGCGCGACGTGACCATCCGCGAACTGACGCCGACGGCCGTCACCGGTACCCTGTCGGTGCCCGTGGGGCGATTGCGCAAGCTCAACATGGGGCCGCAGTACCTGGGAGCATTCACCTGCGGCGACCAGCTGTTATGGGGCGCGGCCGAACCGTTGCGCCGCATGCTGCGGATTCTGCTCGAAGCCTGAGCCGTAGCGGGGCCGGATTGCCGCCCGAACCGGTTGATTTCCAGCCGGCCTTGGCCAGAAATATCATGAGGAAGTTTAGCTTGCATAGCTAAGCTCATGATGTTATGTTACTTGTTCGGAAACTCTCCGCGAGGGGGACGCGGTGCATAAAAAAATCCTGAGATTCTCATTAAAGGCCGGCCTCTTGGCATCGGCTTTGGCCGCCTTGCCGATGGGCGCGAACGCTGCAGGTCTGGGGCGGATTGCGGTGCTGTCCTCTCTGGGGCAACCGTTGCGTGCAGAGGTGGAATTGAGCGCATCGCGAGAGGAATTGTCCTCGCTCTCGGCACGCCTGGCCTCTCACGACGCCTTCAAACAGGCCGGCATCGAATACGTCCCGGCCCTGTCCGGCATCAAGCTGGTCATCGACAAGCGCAGCGGGGGGCAACCGGTGATCCGACTGACCACGGATCGCCCGATCAACGAGCCTTTCCTGGATCTGCTCATCGAACTGAACTGGATCTCTGGCCGCCTGGTGCGGGAATATACTTTCTTGTTGGATCCGGCGCCGGAAGTCCTTGCCCGCAAGCCCGCCGCCGTCCCTGCAGCCAAGCGTGAAGCAGCCGTTGCCCAGTCTTCGCCGGTGCTCGCCCCCAAGCAGCCTGAAACGCGCACTGAAGAGAAACCGGGCGCGGACAAGCCCGAGCAGCCCCGGCCGGCCGGCGAGGGCCAGGCCCATGAAGTCAAGAAGGGCGAATACCTGCGCAAGATTGCCGCCGAAACCCAGTACGAGGGCGTCAGCCTCGACCAGATGCTGGTGGGGATTTTCCGCAACAACAAGGATGCTTTCATCGGCAACAACATGCATCGCATGAAGGCCGGCAAGATCCTGCAAATCCCGGATCGCGACGCCGTTGCCGCGGTGGACGTCAAAGAGGCGCGCAAGACCATATCGGTGCAAACCGCCGATTTCAATGCCTACCGCCAGAAGCTGGCTTCGGCCGCTGCCGGCTCGGAAGCACCCAAGGAGGAAGCCGCCAAGCAGGTGGCCACGGGCAAGATTGGCGCCAAGGTCGAAGAGAAGATCCCCGCGCCTGCCGAGGCCAAGGATCAATTGAAGGTATCCAAGGCCGAGGCCGCCAAGGAGGCCCGCACCGCCCAGGGCAAGATCGCGGCGCTGGAAGAGGATCTCGCGGCCAAGGAGCGTGCCCTCAAGGAAGCGCAGTCGCGTCAGGCCGACCTGGAGAAAAACGTCAAGGAGCTGCAGAAACTGCTCGAACTGAGGAACCAGAATCTCGCCGAGCTGCAGAAACAGGCGATGGCGAAAACCGCACCTCTGTTGCCCGAGACGAAAAAGCCCGAAGCGCCTGCTCCGGTCGCACCGGCGCCGGCAGCCGCCCCGGTCGCCGCGCCGGCCGCGGAAGCGAAACCGGCGGAAAAACCCGTGGAACCGGCCAAGCCCGAGGCGCTTGCCACCAAGCCTGCCGAGGCTGAGAAACCGGTTGAGGCGGCCAAGCCCGCGGAGGAAGTCAAGCCTGCCGAAGCAGCCAAGCCTGCGGAAGCAGCAAAACCCGCAGAGGCGCCGATAGCGCCTGCGCCGAAGAAGACACCGCCTGCGCCGCCTCCGCCAGAGCCGGATTTCCTCGATGAGGTGCTGGACAATCCGGCCATTCTCGGCGGTGGGGTGCTGGTGCTGGGCCTGCTTGGCTTCATCGCCTATCGCCAGCGCCAGAAGAAGAAACTTCAGGAAGGCGGCGAGGCGCCGCCGACCACCACCACGGCCAACCTGACGGCCAATTCCGTCTTCGGCGCCACCGGCGCGCAGAGTGTCGACACGACCGGCAGTTCGATGGCGACGGATTTCAGTCAGGGTTCGATCAGTGCCATCGATGCCGACGAGGGTGTCGATCCGGTGGCGGAGGCCGATGTGTACATGGCCTACGGCCGCGACGCGCAGGCGGAGGAAATCCTCCTCGACGCGCTTAAGACCGATCCGACCCGTACCGCCATTCACGTCAAGTTGCTGGAGATTTACGCCGGCCGCAAGAACAACAAGCAGTTCGAGACCCTGGCCAGCGACTTGTATGCGCAGACGGGGGGCGTTGGCGTGGATTGGGAAAAAGCCGCCGCGATGGGGCTGAAGCTCGACCCATCCAATCCGCTCTATGGCGGAGGAGCGGGCGGCGAGAAGCAGGCCATGCACACCGACACGACCGTCATCGTCCAGCCCGGCGAAAAGCAGATGCGCGATACCTGGACCATGCCGGGGGAACTGAGCCAGATCTCCGAAGCCGTGGAAAAAGGTGGCACGGCTACCGCGATCCTGGAAAAACCGGTTGAAGCAGCCGCGGCGGCGCCTGCCGCGGGGGCCCCGGCGCTGGATTTCGATCTCGACCTGGGTTCGCCCCCGCAGCCTGTTGCGGCGCCGGCTGCACCGGCTGCTGCAGCGGCCGCGGCCCCAGCCGGCCTGGACTTCGACCTTGGGCTCGATTTCAAGCCGGCCGTCAGCAACGCCGCCGAATACCATCCTGAAGCGACCGTGGTCATGAGTGCGTCTGCCGCAGCCCAGCAGCCGGCCGCCGATCTGGCGCTCGACATCAAGCTCGACGAACCCGCGCCGGCCGCGGCCGACGAAGGCATGCATTTCGATCTCGACCTGGGCGCCCCGGCTGCGCCAGCCGCACCGCCATCTGCCGAGGTGGTCGATCTCGAAAAAACCCTGGCCGGAGGCAGTGCGCTGGATTTCGACTTCAACATCGGCGCACCTCCGGCTGCGCCGGCGCCCAAGGCCGAGCCCGATATCGGCCTCGGCGCCATCAGCCTTGACCTCGGCCAGGCCGCGGCGGCCGTGCCCGCAGCCGACGTCCCCGCCGGCGACGAGGTGGCGACCAAACTCGAATTGGCCAAGGCCTACGAGGAGATGGGCGACAAGGAAGGCGCGCGCGAATTGCTGGGCGAAGTCGCCAAGGAAGGCAATGCCGAGCAGCAAGCCAAGGCGCAGAGCATGCTCGCCAAGCTGAGCTGAGCGACCTGGCGGAGGGCGGCCTGCCCTCCGCCTTTTTATCTTCCCGATGCTGCACCCGACCGTTCGCCTCCTTGCCTGGGGCGTGGCGGCCGCGCTGGTTCATTGGCTGTCGTTGACTGGCTTGGCGCTGGCCTGTGCCGCGGCGCTGGCGGCAAGCGTGTGGCTGGCGCGGCCGCGGCTGCTCCTGTTGCTGAAGCGCACCCGCTGGCTAATCCTCACCCTGCTCACGCTGTTTGCCCTGACGACCCCGGGCATCTACCTGCTGCCCGTACTGGGCGATCTTGGCCCGACCGAGGAAGGGCTGCGGCTCGGCCTGGAGCACTTGCTGCGGCTTGTTTTCGTGCTGGCCAGCCTGGCCCTTCTCCTGCAGAGCACGGCGGTCGATGAACTGGTGGCCGGCGTCCATGACCTGATCCGTCCCTTGTCGTGGCTTGGTCTGGATCGCGGCCGCGTGGCGTTGCGCCTGATGCTGGTGTTGCATTATGTCGAACGGGCGCCGCCGGGCCGCCACTGGCGGGAATGGCTGCGGGGCGAGTCGGACGAGGGGGCGCCCCTGACGCTCCGTCTGCAAGTACGGTCTCTCGCCGCCGCCGATTTCGCCGTGCTGGCGGGACTGACTTTTGCCGTGGCCGCTTTCATCGGAATTGCATCGTGAGAATTGTCCTGGGGCTCGAGTACGACGGCGCCGCCTTCGCCGGCTGGCAGATACAGCCGCAGGGCAACACCGTGCAGGATGCGGTGGAGCGGGCGCTGGCCGAAATCGCCGGCGCGCCGGTGCGCACGACCTGCGCCGGCCGCACCGACGCCGGGGTACATGCCGCGGCCCAGGTCGTGCATTTCGACACTCCGGCGGCCCGTCCGGAGAACGCCTGGGTGCGCGGCGTGAATGCGCACCTGCCGGACAGCATCGCCGTGCGCTGGTCGCGCGTGGTGGCGGACGATTTCCATGCGCGCTTTTCCGCACGATCGCGCAGCTACCGCTACGTGCTGGTCAATCATGCCGTGCGTCCCGCCCTCATGCATGGCCGGGTCGGCTGGTTCCATCTGCCGCTCGACCTTGCGGCCATGCAGGCAGGTGCCGCGCATCTCGTCGGCGAACGGGATTTTTCCGCCTTCCGTGCCGTCGAGTGCCAGGCCAAGACGCCGGTGAAGACGCTGCACCGTGCGGAAGTGCGTCGGCAAGGCGACTGTGTCATTTTCGACTTTCACGCCAGCGCCTTCCTGCACCACATGGTGCGCAACATGGTCGGCGCCCTCGTCTATGTCGGCAAGGGAGCGCACCCGCCGGAATGGATCGCCGAACTGATCGCCAGCCGCGATCGCAGCCTGGCGGCGCCGACCTTTTCTCCCAATGGCCTGTATCTCTCCGGCGTCGAGTACGAGGCGCGCTGGCAGTTGCCCCTGAATGGCCGTATCATCGCGCCTTTCGATCCGCTTTCCCTCTGACATTGCTCCGCACCCGCATCAAGATCTGCGGTATAACCCGCCCCGAGGATGCCCGCGCCGCGGTCGAGCTGGGCGCGGATGCCCTCGGCCTGGTCTTCTACGAGCCCAGCCCGCGCAGCGTCAGCCTCGAGCAGGCTTGGGAGATTGCCTGCGTCGTGCCGCCCTTCGTCACCCTGGTCGGCCTGTTCGTGAACGAGACCAAGCTCACGGTGCGCCGCGTCATGGAAGCGGTGCCGATCCAGCTGCTGCAGTTCCACGGCGACGAGGAAGAGTCCTTCTGCCGTTCCTTCCATGCCCCGTACATAAAGGCGGCGCGGGTGAGGCCGGGCCTCGATTTGGTAAAATATGCGGCGTCCTATCCCTCTGCGCAGGGCCTGCTGCTCGACGCCTACGTCGAGGGCTACGGCGGCGGCGGCAAGACCTTCGACTGGTCGCTGATCCCGCCGCACCTGCCCCTGCCGTTGATACTGTCGGGCGGCCTGGATGCCGGCAATGTGGCCGAGGCGGTGCATGCCGTGCGGCCGTGGGCGGTGGATGTCAGCAGCGGGGTGGAAGCCGCCAAGGGAATCAAGGACGCGGGGAAGGTCGCCGCGTTCATAGCCGGAGTAAGAGATGGGGATGTACGACTTACCTGATGCGCGCGGCCATTTCGGCCCCTACGGCGGCACCTTCGTCGCCGAGACGCTGATCGAGGCGCTCGACGAGCTCACACGCGCCTACGCCGAAGCCCGCGCCGATCCCGCCTTCAAGGCCGAGTTCGAGTACGAGCTCAAGCACTACGTCGGCCGCCCCAGCCCGATCTATCACGCGAAACGCTGGTCGGAACTGCTCGGCGGGGCGCAGATCTACCTCAAGCGCGAGGACCTCAACCACACCGGCGCGCACAAGGTGAACAACTGCATCGGCCAGGCCATGCTGGCGCGCCGCATGGGCAAGCCGCGCGTCATCGCCGAGACCGGCGCCGGCCAGCACGGCGTCGCCACCGCCACCGTCGCCGCCCGCTACGGCATGGAATGCGTGGTCTACATGGGCAGCGAGGACGTCAAGCGCCAGGCCGCCAACGTCTACCGCATGAAGCTGCTCGGTGCCCGCGTGGTGCCGGTGGAATCCGGCTCGAAGACGCTGAAAGACGCGCTGAACGAGGCCATGCGCGACTGGGTGACCAACGTCGGCAATACCTTTTACATCATCGGCACCGTGGCCGGCCCGCATCCCTACCCGATGATGGTGCGCGACTTCCAGTCGGTGATCGGCGAGGAGTGTCGCGTGCAGATGCCGGAACTGGCGGGACGCCAGCCGGACGTCGTCATCGCCTGCGTCGGCGGCGGCTCCAATGCCATGGGCATTTTCTACGACTATATCCCCGATGAATCCGTGAAGCTGATCGGCGTCGAGGCGGCCGGCTACGGCCTGGCCAGCGGCCATCACGCCGCCTCGCTGGTCGCCGGCAGGCCCGGCGTGCTGCACGGCAACCGCACCTATCTGCTGCAGGACGAGAACGGCCAGATCATAGAGACGCACTCGGTTTCCGCCGGACTCGACTATCCCGGCGTCGGCCCCGAGCACGCCTGGCTGAAGGACAGCCACCGCGCCGACTATGTCGCCGTCACCGACGACGAGGCGCTGGCCGCCTTCCATGCCCTGTGCCGCTACGAGGGCATCATCCCGGCGCTGGAGTCCGCGCACGCACTGGCCTACGCCGCCAGGCTGGCGCCGACGCTGCCGAAGGACAAGCTGCTGCTGGTGAACCTCTCCGGCCGCGGCGACAAGGACATGCACACCGTGGCGGAGAAATCGGGAATCCAGTTCTGATGTCGCGCATCCGGAAAACCTTCGAGCAACTCGCCGGTCGGGGGCGCAAGGCCCTGATCCCCTTCATCACCGCCGGCGATCCCGAGCCCGCCCAAACCCTGCCGCTGATGCGTGCGCTGGTGGCCGGCGGCGCCGACATCATCGAGCTGGGCGTGCCCTTTTCCGACCCGATGGCGGACGGCCCGACCATCCAGCGCGCCTCCGAACGGGCGCTCAAGCATGGCATGTCGCTACGCCGGGTGCTCGCCATCGTGCGTGAATTCCGTGCCGGCGATGTCGACACACCGGTGGTGCTGATGGGCTATGCCAATCCGATCGAGGCGATGGGGATCGACGCCTTCGCCGCCGAGGCGAAGCAGGTGGGTGTGGATGGCGTGCTGGTGGTGGATTACCCGCCGGAGGAGTGTGCGGACTTCGCGGCAAAGCTAAAGGCCGTCGGCCTCGATCCGATTTTCCTGCTGGCGCCGACATCGACCGACGAGCGCTTCGGCCAGATGGCCGAGGTCGGCAGCGGCTACATCTACTACGTTTCGCTGAAGGGCGTCACCGGCGCCGGGCATCTCGATCTCGACGAAGTGGCGCGGCGCATTCCGGCCATCCGCCAGAAGGCCGGCATGCCGGTCGGCGTCGGCTTCGGCATCCGCGACGCGGCAAGCGCGCGGCGCATTGCCGCCGTGGCCGACGCGGTGGTGATCGGTAGCCGCATCATCGAGGAGATCGAGAAAAGCCCGCGCGAGCAGGCTGCCGTTAATGTCACGGCATTCCTGCGCGGTATCCGCGCTGCGCTCGACGAGCCGGCCGTTTCCAAGGAGGCGTCATGAGCTGGTTGCAAAAGCTGCTCCCGCCCAAGATCAAGCGCGCCGAAGGTGCCAAGAAATCGATCCCCGAGGGCCTCTGGTGCAAGTGCCCGAGCTGCGAGGCCACGCTCTATAGCTCGGATCTCGAGAAGAACCTCGGCGTCTGCCCCAAGTGCGGGCATCACCATCGCCTGGGTGCCCGCGCCCGGCTCGATCTGCTGCTCGACCCCGAAGGCCGCTTCGAGATCGGCGCCGAGGTGCTGCCGGTCGATCCGCTCAAGTTCAAGGACAGCAAGCGCTATCCGGAGCGGCTCAACGCCGCCGTAGACGAGACCGAGGAGGGCGACGCGCTGGTGGTGATGCAGGGCGCGGTGAAGACCCTGCCGCTGGTGGTTGCCGCCTTCGAGTTCGACTTCATGGGCGGCTCGATGGGCTCGGTGGTTGGCGAACGCTTCGTGCGCGGCGTGCGCACGGCCGTCGAGCAGCAGATGCCCTTCGTCTGCATCACCGCCACCGGCGGGGCGCGCATGCAGGAGGGGCTCTTTTCGCTGATGCAGATGGCGAAGACCACGGCGGCCGTGACGCAGCTCTCCGCCAACCGCCTGGCCTTCATTTCCATACTGACCGACCCGACCATGGGCGGCGTCTCCGCCAGCTTCGCCTTCGTCGCCGACGTCGTCATCGCCGAGCCCGGGGCGCTGATCGGCTTTGCCGGCCCGCGCGTCATCGAGCAGACGGTGCGCGAGAAGCTGCCGGAGGGCTTCCAGCGCGCCGAGTTCCTCCTTGAAAAGGGCGCTCTCGACATGATCGTCGACCGGCGCGAGATGCGCGACAAGCTGGCCGCGCTGCTGGCCCTGCTGCAGAAGATTCCCGCGGTCTGATCCTGACGCCCCTCTCTCACTTCACGCTGCAAGACTGGCTGGCGCACATCGAGCGGCTGCACGCACGGCCCGTCGCGCTGGGGCTCGAGCGCGTCCTGGCCATGAAGCGCGCGCTCGGCGCGGAACAGACCGTGCCGCTGATTACCGTCGGCGGCACCAACGGCAAGGGCTCGACCTGCGCCATGCTGGAGCGCATCCTGCTCAGCGCGGGCTACCGCGTCGGCCTGTACACCTCGCCGCATCTGCTGGTGTACAACGAGCGGGTGCGAATCAACGGCGAGCCGGCCCCGGACGCGGCGCTGTGCGCTGCCTTCTCGCGGGTGGAAGCCGCGCGCGGCGAGACCCCACTGACCTACTTCGAGTTCGGCACGCTGGCCGCATGGCAGGCCTTCGCCGCGGCCGGCGTCGACGTCGTCATCCTCGAAGTCGGCCTGGGCGGCCGGCTCGACGCCGTGAACGCCTTCGATGCCGATTGCGCGGTCGTCGCCTCCATCGATCTCGACCACATGGATTATCTCGGCGAGACACGCGAGGCGATCGGCTTCGAGAAGGCCGGCATCTTCCGCGCCCGCCGTCCGGCCATCGTCGGCGATGCGCAGCCACCGCAGCGACTGCTCGACCACGCCGCTGCGATCGGCGCCGACCTGCAGGTACTGGGGCGGGACTTCGGTTTCCTGGCCGAGCCGGGGCAGTGGGCCTATTGGGGACGCCGCGGCAGGCGCGGCGGCCTCGCCCATCCGGCACTGCGCGGCGCCGTCCAACTGGCGAATGCCAGCACGGCGATCGCGGTGCTGGAGGCGCTGGCGGCGCGACTGCCGGTGTCGATGCAGGATGTCCGCCGCGGCCTGATCGAGGTCAGTCTGCCCGGCCGTTTCCAGGTCCTGCCGGGCCGCCCCGCCGTGGTGCTGGATGTCGGCCACAACCCGCAGGCGGCCGGTGTGCTGGCGGACAACCTCGGCAGCATGGCGTTCCATCCGAATACCTGGGCGGTGTTCGGCATGCTGGCCGACAAGGACGTCGCCGGCGTCGTTGGGCGCGTCAAGGGCAGGATCGACCACTGGCTCGTCGCCACCCTGCCCGGTCCGCGCGGCATGGCGGCGGGGGCGCTGGCCGGAGTGGTGAAAGCACATGGCGCCAAGGCGGTCGCCTGCTTCGATTCGCCCGCCGACGCGTATCGTGCCGCAAGAGAGAAGGCGGAGGAAAATGATAGAATTGTCGCCTTCGGTTCCTTCCTCACCGTGGCCGACGTGCTGCACACGATAGACGATGAGCGAAAACGACGCACAACTTGAGCTGAAGAAGCGGGCGCGCCGCCGTCTCGTCGGGGCCGCCGCCTTGGCGGTCCTGGCCGCAATCGTGCTGCCGATGGTCATGGACCAGACACCCAAGCAGCAGCCGGCGCAGGATATCCAGATACGCATTCCCGCCCAGGATGCCGGCTCATTTACCTCCCGCATCCTCCCGGTCAAGCCGGGATCGACTCCGACGCCGTTGCCGCCGGCGACAGCTCCAGAGGCGAAATCCGCGGAGACAGCCAGGCAGACTGCGGTCCCTCCTGCCAAGGCAGAGGCCAAGGCCGAAACCCGACCCGAACCGAAAGTCGAGCCCAAGACGCCCCAGAAGCCTGCGGAGAGGCCGGCGGCCGCCAAGACGGAAGTCAGTCCCGCGCATACGGCGACCAGGCCTGCCGAGGCCAAGGCCGTCGAGACAAAGCCCGAGGAGGCCAAGGCCAAGCCGTCGCCGGCTGCTGCGAATGGAGAGCAGTGGGTGGTCCAACTCGGCGCCTACCGCGATCAGGCGAATGTTCGCAATCTGGCGACCAAGCTGAAGCAACAGGGCTACAATTTTTATACGGAAGTTCTGCCTGCGCCGGACGGCACTGAGCGGACCCGCGTCAGGGCCGGCCCCTTCCCAAGCAAGGAAGCCGCCGACGCCGCGCGGGAGCGCATCAAGCGCATCGGCGTGGATGGCGTCGTTGCGCAGAAGTAAGCGGCAGTGACGGCGTTCGATTACGCCGTTCTGGCGATCCTCGCTGCCTCTGTCGTGCTCGGCGCCTGGCGCGGACTGGTGAGCGAGGTGCTCGCCCTGGCTGCCTGGGTGTTGGCGATCCTGGCCGGGCGTGCCCTGGCGCCGGACATGGCGCCGGTGTTCGCGGATTGGCTGAAAGAAACGGCCTGGCAGTACGCGGCGGCTTTCGCGGCGATTGCCGTCGCGGTGCTGGTGGCGGTGGCCTTGCTGCGTTTCGCCCTTTCGAAGCTGCTGCGGGCGATCGGGTTGGGGCCGCTGGACCGCTTCCTTGGCGCGGTGTTCGGCGTCGCGCGGGGCGTGCTGGTGGTGTGGTTGTGCGTGCTGATCGGTGGCCTGACGGCACTGCCGCAGCAGGCGTGGTGGCGGCAGGCCTGGCTGGCGCCGCCGTTGGAAACCGCAGTGCTGGCGGCCAGGCCCTGGCTGCCGCCGGCGGTGGCAAAGCGCATACGCTATAGGTGAGACATGTGCGGAATCCTGGGCGTCGTCGCGACGACGCCGGTGAACCAGTTGCTCTATGACGGCCTGCAGGTGCTGCAGCACCGCGGCCAGGATGCGGCCGGCATCGCCACGGCGGAAGGCGGTGTCTTCCACATGCACAAGGGCCCGGGGCTGGTGCGCGACGTCTTCCGCACGCGCAACATGCGCAACCTGCAGGGCAATTGGGGCATCGCCCATTGCCGCTACCCGACCGCCGGCTCGGCCTTCAACACTGCCGAATCGCAGCCCTTCTACGTCAATTCGCCTTTCGGCCTGATGCTCGCGCACAACGGCAACCTGACCAACGCCGAAGAGCTCAAGCGCGAGATGTTCCTGCAGGACCTGCGCCACATCAACACCAATTCCGACTCCGAGGTACTGCTCAACGTGCTGGCGCACGAGCTGCAGGCAGCGGCGACCAAGTACCAGCTCGACGCCGAGACCATCTTCAAGGCGGTGGCCGGCGTGTACCGCCGCGTGCGCGGCGCCTACGCCGTGGTGGCCATGATCGCCGGCTACGGCCTGCTGGCCTTCCGCGATCCCTACGGCATCCGCCCGCTGATCGTCGGCCGCAATGCCACGCCGCAGGGAAACGAATATCTGGTGGCCTCGGAGAGCGTCGCCCTCGACACCCTCGGTTTCCAGATCCTGCGCGACGTGGCGCCCGGCGAGGCGGTGCTGATCGACATCCAGGGCAACTTCCACAGCAAGCCCTGCGCCGAGCACACCCTGCGCGCGCCCTGCATCTTCGAGTTCGTCTATCTGGCGCGGCCCGACTCGCTGATCGACGGCATCTCGGTGTACGAGAGCCGCGTCAAGATGGGCGAGCACCTGGCGGAGAAGATCCGCCACACGCTGCCGCACGTCGACATCGACTCCGTCATTCCGATCCCGGATTCCAGCCGGCCCTCGGCGATGGAGCTGGCCACGCGGCTGAACCTTCCCTATCGCGAGGGCTTCGTCAAGAACCGCTACATCGGCCGCACCTTCATCATGCCCGGCCAGGCGCAGCGGAAGAAATCGGTGCGCCAGAAGCTCAACACCATCGCGCTGGAATTCAAGGGCAAGAGCGTTCTGCTGGTGGATGATTCGATCGTGCGCGGCACCACCAGCAAGGAAATCGTGCAGATGGCGCGCGACGCCGGCGCGCGCAAGGTCTACTTTGCGTCGGCCGCGCCGCCGGTGCGTTTTGCCAACGTCTACGGCATCGACATGCCGACGCGCCACGAGCTGATCGCCAGCAACCGCAGCGACGAGGAGATCTGCCGGGAGATCGGCGCCGACGGCCTGATCTACCAGGATCTCGATGCGCTGAAAGCGGCGGTGCATGCGCTGAATCCCTCGATCACGGTGTTCGAAACCTCCTGCTTCGACGGCTGTTACGTGACCGGCGACATCAGCGCCGAGTATTTGAGCAGTGTCGAGAACCAGAGGAGCGACGGCAAGCTCACCGGCGAAGACAGCGACGTCGCCCAACTCGACCTCAATCTCGTCGTCGCCGATTGACAGGAGCCCGAAGCGCGTGTAACTTTCCGAATGCGCCGATTTGATTTCAGCTTGCGGGCGCCTTATAAATGCGGCTAAAGCGAGGGAAAACCCGGTCGCTCAGCTGCGCCGGGTTTTTTGTTTTTTGGGGTCGCGTATGGACAAGGATTTCGATTTGGACACGCTGGCAGTGCGCGCCGGCATTCAACGCAGCCAGTTCAACGAGCACGCCGAGGCGCTCTACCTGACCTCGAGCTTCGTCTTCGACAATGCCGCCCAGGCGGCGGCGCGCTTCTCCGGCGAGGAGGCCGGTTTCGTCTACGGCCGCTTCTCCAACCCGACCGTCAGCATGCTGCAGGAACGCCTGGCGGCGCTGGAAGGCGGCGAGGCCTGCATCGCCACGGCGAGCGGCATGGCCGCCATCCTGTCGACCGTGATGGCGCTCATGAAGGCGGGCGAGCACATCGTCGCCTCACAGAGCATTTTCGGTGCGACGCAGCAGTTGTTCGGCGGCATCCTGTCGAAGTTCGGCGTCGACACCACGTTCGTCGCCTCCACTGAGCCGGCGGCCTTCAGGGCGGCGCTCAGGCCGCAGACGAAGCTGGTCTTCATCGAGACGCCGTCGAACCCGCTCACCGAAGTGTTCGACATCGCCGTGCTGGCCGAAGTCGCCCATGCCGGCGGCGCGCTGCTGGCGGTGGACAACTGCTTCTGCTCGCCGGCCCTGCAGCGTCCCCTGCATTTCGGCGCCGACCTGGTGATCCATTCCGCCACCAAGTATCTCGACGGCCAGGGACGGGTGTTGGGCGGCGCCGTGGTCGGGTGCAAGGCGCTTACCGAGGAGGTGTTCAAGTTCCTGCGCACCGCCGGCCCGTCGATCTCGCCCTTCAACGCCTGGGTCATCCTGAAGGGCCTGGAGACGCTGCGCCTGCGCATGGAGGCGCAATCGGCGGCGGCGCTGAAGCTCGCGCGCTGGCTGGAGGCGCAGCCGCGGGTGGAGAAGGTGTATTACCCCGGCCTGCCTTCGCATCCGCAGCATGAGCTGGCGATGCGCCAGCAGAAAACGGGCGGCGCCATCGTCTCCTTCGAGGTGAAGGGTGGCCGCGCCGAGGCATGGCAGGTGGTGGACGCGACGCGCCTGATCTCCATCACGGCGAATCTCGGCGACACCAAGAGCACCATCACCCACCCGGCCAGCACGACGCATGGGCGCATCTCGGCCTCCGCGCGCGCCGCCGCCGGCATCCAGGAAAGCCTGCTGCGGGTGGCCGTCGGCCTGGAGTCGGTTGAGGACCTCCAGGCCGATCTGGCGCGGGGCCTGGCGCTGATTTAGGCCGCGGCAGGCGGCCAGCTCAGCAGTCGGCAGCCGGTCGCATCGCAGGCGAGGTAGCCGCCGGCTTCATACCAATCCGGCAGCACCCAGCGTTCCGCCGCGCGGCCTGCGACGTCCAGCAGGTGGCGGGCCGGACGATGGGTATGGCCGTGGATGAGGCGTGTGCAGCGGTGAAAAGTCAGTGTCTGCAGGACGGCGCCCGGATTCGCGTCCATGATGTCCGTCGGCTTGACGCGCTTTTGCGCCTCGCTTTCGCGGCGCAGCGCTTCGATCCGCGCCTTGCGTCGGTCCAGAGGAAGGGTGAGAAAGGCCTGCCGCCATTCGGGCGAGCGCACCTCGGCGCGGAATGCCTGATAGGCGTCGTCGTCGGTGCACAGTGTGTCGCCATGCATGAGAAGGGTTGCCGTGCCGGCGATCTCGATCAGGGCGGGATCGGGCAACAGCTTCAGTCCCGCGGCCTTGGCAAAGGTTTCGCCGCAGAGGAAATCGCGGTTGCCGGCCATGAAGAACAGCGCGACGCCCGAAGCCGATAGCGCCTGCAGCGCGACACAGACCTCGGCGTTGGAGGGATCGTCGAGGTCATCGTCCCCGGCCCAGTGCTCGAACAGGTCGCCGAGGATGTAGAGCGCATCGGCCTCGCGTGCCGGGCCGGAGAGGAAATCGAAAAAGAGCCGGCCGATTTGCGGCCGGCTCGGGCAAAGATGGAGATCGGAGATGAACAGCGTGGCCATCGCCGACCCGCCGGTTCAGGCAACCTCGGCCTTCTGGATCACCACGTCCTCGACGGGCACGTCCTGGTGGAAGCCCTTGGTCCCGGTCTTGACCCCCTTGATCTTGTCGATGACGTCCATGCCCTCGACCACCTTGCCGAAGACGCAGTAACCCCAGCCCTGGCCGCTCGGCGCGCTGTGGTTGAGGAAGGCGTTGTCCTTGACGTTGATGAAGAACTGCGCGGTGGCCGAATGCGGGTCGCCGGTGCGCGCCATGGCGATGGTGTAGCGGTCGTTCTTGAGGCCGTTGGCGGCTTCGTTCTGAATCGGCGCGTCGGTCGGCTTCTGCTGCATGCCCGGCTCGAAGCCGCCGCCCTGGATCATGAAGCCGTCGATGACGCGGTGGAAGATGGTGTTGTCGTAGTGGCCGGCCTCGACGTAGGCGAGGAAGTTCTTCACCGTCTCGGGGGCCTTGGCGGCGTCGAGTTCGATGACGATGGTGCCGAAATTGGTGTGCAGCTTGACCATGGTGTCTCCAGTTACTTGGCGGGTTTGGCTTCGATCAGCCGGATGGATTCGATGACGACGGGGTCGACCGGCACGTTCTGATGGAAGCCGGCATTGCCGGTCTTCACCTTGGCGATTTTCTGCACGACGTCGAAGCCCTGGGCGACCTTGCCGAACACCGCGTAACCCCAGCCGTCGCGCGAGGGATAGTCGAGCGGACGATTGTCGACGAGGTTGATGAAGAACTGCGCCGAGGCGGAGTGCGGATCCTGCGTGCGCGCCATGGCGATCGTGCCGGCAGCGTTCTTCAGGCCGTTCTTCGCCTCGTTCTCGATCGGCGCGCGCGTCGGCTTCTGCTTCATGCTCGGCTCGAAGCCGCCACCCTGGATCATGAAGCCGTCGATGACGCGGTGGAACACCGTGCCGTTGTAGAAGCCGTCCTTGACGTACTGGAGGAAGTTGGCGACGGTCTTCGGCGCCTTCTCGGCATCCAACTCGATGAGGATGACACCCTGGTTCGTCTTCATCTCGACGACGGGGTTGGCGGCCATGGCGGACAGGCTCATCAGCAGGCCGGTAGCCAGCGCGAACAGCTTCTTCATTGCGGGGTTTCCTTAAAAAGGGAAGGGGCTCAGGCGCCGCCTTCGTAGACGATCTTCCAGGCGCCGTCTTCCTTGATCCAGTACTGGCGCTTCTTCATGACGTTGCTCAGGTTGCTGCTCTTGTAGTCCTGGTCGAAGGTGACGACGACCATTTCTTCCCTGCCCGGATTGCGGAACATGCTGATGTTGCCGGCCTCGATTTTGATCCACTGCTTGCCGGCATTCACCTGGCGCTTTTGCATCGCCCACTGTTCGAGGTTCTGCTTGCCGGCCTGGAAGCGCTTCGCATAGTGGCGCAGGTATTTCTCCGTATCGAGGCTTTCCCAGTCGCTGCGCCATTCCTCGATGGTGCGGGAGAGCGCGCTGCGCTCGGCCTGCCAGTCGTCGAGGGAGAGCCATTCGATGCTGTTGGAGATGATCACCGGGGTGGTGCCGATTTGCAGGTTCTTCGCCAAGGCATCGAGATCCTGGTTGGCCAGCACGACGCAGCCGTCGGAGGCCTTGGGCGGGCGCGAGAAGGTGTCCGAGGGGGTACCGTGCAGCCAAATGCCGTGACCGTTGCGCCCCTGGCGCTTGTCCCATTCGTTCGGGTAGCTGATGGGGAAGGCGCCGCTGCCATAGAAGTCGCCCAGCTTCTGGCGCGGCAGGCTGGCCGTCACATGATAGACCCCGATCGGCGTCTTTTTGTCGCCCTCACGGGCCTTCTCCGTGCCAGCCTTGCCATGCGAGATGTAGTAGTCGGCGACGAAGCGGGGCTTGCCGTTCTCGTTGCGGTAGAGATAGAGCCGCGCCTTCTGCGTATCGACCACCACCGCATATTTCTGTTCCGGATGCATCTGCAGCAGGTAGCGCGGCACATAGTCGGCGGGTGGCCTGTCGCGATAGGCCTTCAGACGGGCGATGGCTTCCTCGCGCAGGTCCGCCAGCCTGTCCTGGGGGGCATTCGACGCATTGCCAAGCGTTTGCAGCGGCCGCGAACGGGCCAGCAGGAGGTCGCCCTTGATGAGGTGTCCGAGCCGAAAATTCGGATAAGCCTTGAGCAGCTTCTCGGTCTGGCCCAGCGCGGCATCGAGGCTGTTCTGCTCGATCTGGGAGAAGATCTGTGCCAGCAGCGGCTCTGGCCCCGAATCGGAGTAAGTTTGCTCGGGCGCGGCTGCCGAAACAGCGCCCGCCGCAGCCAGGCAAAGGGTCGCTGCGAGGAGGTGGAAGCGCTTGCCCGCGACCATCAGTTGGCGACCCGCTCCTGCTGGATGAGCCATTTTCCGTCGCGCCTGACGAGGACCATGACCTTGGTGGCCGCGGTCTTCAGTTTGCCGGAGCGGTAGTGCTGGCGGAACTTGGCCGTGGCTCGTTCGCCTTCGAACGATATCTGGAGGTTTTCCACCCCGACCTGTATCGGCTCGGGTTTGTCGAGGCGGCGCGTGCGCTCGGCCTCCCATGCCTTGCGCGGCTCGCCTCCCGGCGTCTGGAAATCCCGATCATAGGCCGCAAGGTAGGTCTTGACGTCCTTCCCGGACCAGGCGGCTGCCCAGTCGCGTATCGACTTCTCGACCTCCTGCTTGTCGCCGGTCGAGGGCATGGGCCCGGTCGCCTGGGCAGATTTCGGTTCGGCGGGCGCGTCGGCGGCTGCCTTCGCTTCGGGTTTCGTTTCGGATTTCGCAGGCGCAGGCTCGGGCTTGGGCGCAGGCTGTGCAGCCTGCGCCTTGGCGACGGCCGCAGGCGCCTGTACCTTGCCGCTCGTGCTGCGGGAAGCCAGTGTCGCCGGGCGCGCCGAGACGCTCATCAAATCGCGGATCAAGGCCAGTTTCGACTGTGCGCTGGTGTTGGATGAATCGATCTGGAGGGCCTTGTCGTAAGCCTGGCTGGCCATGCGGGCGTAGATATCGCCCAGATTCTCGTGGGCGGTGGCATACGAGGGATGGGTGCGGATGGCCATCTCCAGCGCGTTCTTGGCCTTCTCGTACTGACGCTGCTGGGCGTAAAGCACGGCCAGATTATTGTAGGGCTCGGGCAGTTCGGGATAGTCTTCTGTCAGTTTGGTGAAGACTGAAATGGCGTCGTTGTAGCGGTTCATTTCCGTCAGGATCAGGCCCTTCATGAAGCGGGCCTGCGCATCCTTTGGCTTGGCCGCCAGCACCTGCTCGGTCTTCTCCAGAGCTGGCCCGAGTTGGCCCTGCTTCATCAGGCGACTGGCTTCCTCCAGCGTGTCGGCGCGGACTGCCACCGGGGCAAGGGCGAGCAGCCCCGCGCACAGCAGGGCTGCGATGATCCGGGTGGAGGCGAAAAAGCGACGTAGGGTCATTGTGTTATACTTTTCGGCCATAGGCGTTTGAATAGTCTCGCATTCTAGCAAGAACGACGGCAGATCAACAATAATTGCCGTTTTCCGGCCAGTCCGCCGATTTCCAGAGTTTTTCTCCCGATGCTGAGAATCCACAATACCTTGCTGCGCGACAAGCAGGTGTTCGCCCCCATCGAGCCCGGGCTTGTCCGCATGTATGTCTGCGGCATGACCGTGTACGACTATTGCCACCTGGGCCATGCCCGTGTGCTGGTGGTGTTCGACATGGTGGCGCGCTGGCTGCGTGCCTCGGGCTATCGCGTGGTTTACGTGCGCAACATCACCGACATCGACGACAAGATCATCCGGCGGGCGCAGGAGAACGGCGAAACGATCCGGGCGCTGACCGACCGCTACATCGCCTACATGCACGAGGATGCTGCGGCGCTGGGCGTGCAGAAGCCCGATCACGAACCGCGCGCCACCCGGTATGTCGCGGCGATGCAGCGGATGATCGGTGCGCTGGAGAAGGGCGGCTATGCCTACGTCGCTTCCAATCGCGACGTCTGCTACAGCGTGCGCAAGTTCGAGGGCTACGGCCGGCTGTCGGGCAAATCCCTGGAGGATTTGCGTGCCGGCGAACGGGTCGACGTGGCGGAGGGCAAGCACGATCCGCTCGACTTCGTGCTGTGGAAGCATGCCAAGGCGGGCGAGCCGGATGAGGCGAAATGGGAGTCGCCCTGGGGCAGCGGCCGGCCCGGCTGGCACATCGAGTGCTCGGCCATGGGCTCGGAACTGCTGGGCCCGCATTTCGACATCCATGGCGGCGGCCAGGATCTTCAATTTCCCCACCACGAGAACGAGATCGCCCAGAGCGAGGGGGCGCACGGCTGCCGTTTCGTGAACTACTGGATGCACAACGGCTTCGTGCGGGTGGACGACGAGAAGATGTCGAAGTCACTCGGCAACTTCTTCACCATCCGCGAGGTGCTGAAGCAGTACGATGCCGAAGTGGTGCGCTTTTTCATCCTGCGCGCCCACTACCGCAGCCCGCTCAATTATTCCGATGCTCACCTCGACGATGCGCGGGGCGCGCTGACGCGGCTGTACACCGCCCTCAAGGGAACCGCGGCGGATGCCGCAGGCGTGGACTGGAGCGAGCCGCACGCAACCAGGTTTCGCCAGGCCATGGACGACGACTTCAGCACCCCGGAGGCGATTGCCGTCCTGTTCGAGCTGGCCAACGAGGTGAATCGGACGCAGTCAACGCGCGCGGCGGGCCAGCTCAAGGCGCTGGCCGGTGTGCTGGGTCTGCTCGAACGCGATCCGGTAGCTTATCTGCAGGGGGCGCCAGCTGCGGGCGAAGGACTCGACATGGCAGGAATCGAGTCCCGGATCGAAGCGCGGCTTGCCGCAAAGCAGGCCCGAAATTACGCCGAAGCCGACCGGATCAGGGCCGAATTGCTCAGGGGAGGCATCGTCCTGGAGGACAAGCCGGGCGGCGCCACCGAGTGGCGCCGCGCCTGACGGCTATTGCACGAACTGTCCGTTGCTGCGGAGGATCGAGAGATCGACGAAGCTTGATCCGGTGTGCTTGCCGGGAGAGAAGTCGATAAGAAAATCACCCAGATCGATGTTGCGCATGCCTTCCAGGGCGGCAACGAGCTTGTCGCGTGTCGGATCCTTGCCGGCGCGCCGAATGCCCTCGGCCAGCACTCGCGCAGCGATCCAGCCTTCGATGCTTGCGTGATGCGGTTCCTGTTTGTTGCCCAAGGCTTCGCGGTATTGCCTGACGACCGCGTATTTGCTGCTCCAGGGTGAGGGAACGACCTGGGCGATGACGACCCCGGTGCTGTCGGGGCCGAGTTCCTTGCGCAATTGGGCCGCGCTCATCACGGACAGTCCGAAGAATTGCGGGCGCTCTCCCGTCTTCAGGTAACTGCCGATGAAGGTAACGGAAGCCTTGCCAGCCGTGCCCATCAATATCGCCCCGGGATGGGCCTTGGCGATGGTGTCCGCGGCCGCTTTGGCCTCGTAGGTCTTGCCGTCGATGACGCCGATGGCGGAGGGCTTCAATTGGAACTTGGCGAGGGCCTCCTCGGCCGCCTTGAGCGCCGACTTGCCGAAGCCGTCGTCCTGGTAGGCGACGGCGATGTTCTTCACCCCTGTCGTGACGAGTTGTTCGACCATGTGCAGCATTTCATCGCGATACCCTGCGCGAACGACGAACAGCATCCGATTGCCTCCGCCGCGCAAGGCATCCGCACCCGAAAATGGCGCGATGAAGGGCACCTGGGCTTTTTCGGCGATGGGCAGCGCAGCGAGGGACGAACCGGTGCCGGCATAGCCGAAGAGGGCAAATACGTGGTCTTCGTCTATGAGCTTCTGGGTATTTGCGGCGGTTTTCTTCGGATCGTAACCGTCGTCCAGCGTCTTGATCAGGATTTTGCGGCCATGGATGCCGCCCTTGGCATTGATCTGGTCGAAGTACAGCTTGATGCCTTGCGTGTAGTACACCCCGTTTTCTGCCATCGGGCCGCTCAGCACGACGGATTGGCCCAGGGTGATGCTAGAGGGGGCAACGCCAGTCTCGGCGTTGGCCCACGTGATGCCCAGTAAGCCGAGCGCGAGGACGAGCGCTAGCTTGACAGCTGTTCCCACCATGAACGACCTCCTCCTATAAGTGCGGGCCTGTGCGCGGCCGCCGGGCGGCAGCACACGATGCCGTTCAATACCCAAACGCCCCGGTAGTGCGAAGTGGGCATATCAGTATCGGTTAAACGGCCCGTTAGAGTTATTCGTGGCAGCAAATGATACAAAATTATGCCACAAAATGCCATCTTAGAAACAAATAGAATAGAGGCCCACGACGGACCCTGGCGTGGGTACCGCCGTTCCAATCTTGCGGCTTCGGCAGATTAAGCCGGAAGCTGGTTGCACATGGATAATGGCAAAATGGGAGATGGGTGGTCACCGTCGGAGCATGTGCCATGAAATGGCTGCTAGGAACGAGCTTGATTCTTCTCTGCCTGCCGGCGAGAGCGGACGTATTCGTCCGCGACGACATCGTTCTCGACCCGACTCCCGACCGGATGAGCATCTGCCATGGCAATGGTTGCGTTCTTCTCAGCCAGGTCAGTCTGGCTTCCAGACAATGGCATCAATTGCGTGACGTCTTTTTACCCTTGACGAACAGCGCGGAGGAGGAGCGTGAGAAATTGCGCCGTGCGATTGCGCTGATGGAACAATTCGTTGGGGCAATGACCGGCACCTGGAGAGACAAAGGCGGCACGTTCAATGGTGGCGAGGGCCAGATGGACTGCATCGACGAATCCATTAATACAACCTTGTATCTGACCATGCTGCAGAAATTCGGGCTGATGCGTCTTCATCGTGTCGAAGACCGTGCTACTCGCGGCTGGTTTCTGGCTGGCTGGCCCCATACAACGGCCGTGATCAGCGAAATCGCGATGAATCGCGAAAATGGAACGTACCGTTTATGGGCCGTGGATTCGTGGTTCCTCGATAATGGCGAGCCGCCTTTCATCCTGCCACTGGAAACCTGGAAGGCCGGCTGGGAGCCGATCAAGTAGAATACGTCAGTCTGAATAAGCCGAACGCACGCATGAAGACCACTTTCCTGGATTTCGAGCAACCGATCGCCGAATTGGAAGCGAAGATCGAGGAACTGCGCTACGTACAGGATGACTCGGCCGTGGATATTTCCGAGGAAATCGGCCGGCTCGAGGCCAAGAGCCAGTCATTGACGAAAGAAATCTACGCCAAGCTGACTCCCTGGCAGATCGCCCAGGTGGCGAGGCATCCTCAGCGACCCTATACGCTGGACTATATCCAGCATATCTTCACCGATTTCGAGGAGCTTCATGGCGACCGGACGTTTGCAGACGATCACGCCATTGTCGGCGGCCTGGCGCGTTTCAACGGGCAGTCGGTCATGGTGCTCGGCCATCAGAAGGGCCGCGATACGAAGGAAAAGATTCATCGCAATTTCGGCATGCCGCGCCCGGAAGGTTATCGCAAGGCCCTGCGACTGATGCGCCTGGCCGAAAAATTCGGCATTCCGGTGATTACCTTCGTCGATACGCCGGGCGCCTATCCGGGAATCGATGCGGAAGAGCGCGGACAGTCCGAGGCCATCGGTCGCAATTTGTATGTCATGGCCGAGTTGAAAGTGCCGCTCATCTGTACAGTGATCGGCGAGGGTGGATCGGGAGGGGCTCTAGCCATTGCGGTTGGTGATGTCGTCATGATGCTGCAATACGCCACATATTCGGTTATCTCGCCGGAAGGCTGCGCTTCCATTCTCTGGAAGAGTGCTGAGAAAGCGCCCGAGGCGGCAGAAACGATGGGTATCACCGCTTCGCGCCTGAAAACCCTCGGCCTGGTGGATCGCGTCGTGAACGAACCTCTTGGCGGCGCCCACCGCGATCACCGAATCATGGCGCAGGCACTCAAGAAGGCGCTGCAGGATGCCTTGCGCCAAGTTTCCGATCTCTCTCCCGCCGAACTTGTCGAGCAGCGTTTTGAGCGTGTGCTCGGTTATGGCAAGTACAAGGAACAGCAGGCCGCCCGTTGATCTGACCGCTCGGATATTCGACTGCCTGCGGCAGTTTGTCCGGGGGAGCGATCGGCTTGTGGCAGCACTCTCCGGAGGGGTGGATTCCGTCCTTCTCCTGCATGTACTGCTCAGGCTGTCCGGAAGGCATGGATTCCGCCTGTCCGCGCTGCACGTCAACCACGGTATCAGCCCGAATTCGGATCGATGGCAGGGATTCTGCGAGCAGTTGTGCGAGGCATGGGGGATTCGGCTCGACGTGAAAAAGGTAGCCGTGGAGCGCGACGGCGAGGAGGGGCTTGAGGGGGCTGCGCGCCGAGCCCGTTACAAGGCTTTTGCAGAAGCGGATGCCGAATGGCTGGTTCTGGCGCACCATCGCGACGACCAGGCCGAGACCCTTCTCCTCAATCTTCTGCGGGGAACCGGCGTCGGTGGTGCTGCAGCCATGCCGGTGGTGCGACCATTTGCCAACCGCCCTGGAAAGGGTATTCTGCGCCCGCTCCTTAATATCTCGCGCGAGGAGATCGTGGATTATGCCCGCGCTGAGGATTTGGTTTGGGTCGAGGACGAAAGCAATGTCGATCCCCGGTATGCCCGCAACTTCCTCCGGCATCGAATTTTCCCATTGCTGAAAGAACGGTTCGCGGGCTGCGATGCCGTGATGGCAAGGGCGGCAGCGCATTTTTCCGAGTGCGAGCGCCTGCTGGAAGAGCTTGCCAGAAGCGATGCCGCAATGGTCATGCACGAAGGCCGGATTATTGCATCGCGTTTAGCAAGACTCGATGGTGCGCGCGCACGAAATCTGCTGCGGTATGTTCTGCGCAGTGAAGGCTTCCTCCAACCGGATAGCGTACGGCTGCATGAAATTGTGCGTCAGGTGTGCAGTGCCGCTCCTGATCGCCATTTGTCCTTCGATTTGGGGGAGAGGGTGCTGTATCGATATCGGGACGAGGTCTGGTTGATTCCGCATGCCGAGACGGGATCTGACACGGTGTGGCGGGGGGAGGCCAGGTTGAAATGGGGTGCAGCGGTGCTGCACTTCAAAACCTTGGCGGGTGCGGGAATCAGCCGAGAAAAGCTTGTCAGTAATTGTGTGAGGATTTCCCTCCGGCGGGGAGGGGAGCGTTTTCAGGCGGATGGCCGAAGACCTCGCAGGGAATTGAAAAAACTGCTGCAGGAACATGCCGTGCCGCCGTGGGAAAGAAACAAAATGCCATTGTTGTGGTGTGGCGACAATCTTGTCTGGGTTCCCGGAATTGGCATCGATTGCGCTTGGCAATGCGCTCCGGGAGAGCCCGGGATCATGCCGGAGCTCGAGGGACTACCTCCGGCCTGAAAGCAACTGGGCCAGTTCCACGGCCGACTTGACCCCCATTTTCTCGAAGATGCGTGCCCGGTGCACCTCTACCGTTCGCATGGCGATGTTCAGTTCGTCGGCAATCACCTTGTTGTATTTCCCGTCAAGAATGCGTGCCATGACCTCCCGCTCTCGAGGCGTGAGCTGTTCTATGCGTGTCTCAAGCGACGCCTGTCCCGCACGCCGCTCCTGCCGCGACGCATCGAACGCCAAGGCCTGAATCACGCGATCCACCAATTCGTTGTCGTTGAACGGTTTTTCGACGAAATCGAAGGCCCCCTTTTTGACAGCCGCGACAGCGAGTGGAATATCGCCATGCCCGCTGAGAAAGATCACGGGCATGTGGGACCCCCGTTCGGATAGCAGGTCAAACAGTTCCAGTCCGCTCATGCCTTCCATGCGCACGTCCAGCACCAGGCAGCCACGCAGATCATTCCGCCAGTCGGCAAGGAAAGCTTCTGCCGAATGCCAGGCACGGCTTGCCACCATGCGAGACTTGAACAACCAGGTCAGCGCATCGCGGATGGCCTCGTCGTCGTCGACGATATAGGCTGTTCCAATCATGCCTCCTCCCGCGGCAGCGTGAAGCGGAAAACGGTCCCTCCCTCCGGGTTGGCGTCAACCCACATGCGTCCCTTGTGGAATTCAATGATGGAGCGGCAGATGTTCAGGCCCATGCCCATGCCTTCCGGCTTCGTCGAGAAGAACGGTTCAAAAAGATGCGCCGCAGCCTCTTGCGCAATCCCGCTGCCATGATCTGCAACACTGACCAGAATGCCCTTTTCGTCCAGAATGGTGCTTACGATGAGTTGCTTCCGGTCGGATGACGTGGCTTGCATGGCTTCCATGCCATTACGCATCAGATTGAGAAGCACCTGCTCGATCATGACGCGGTCGGCCAAGATTTCCGGCAGAGGGCTGAATAGGTCCTGTACGATCCTCACGCCACCTTTCCGGGCATCTGCTTCGATAAGCCCGGTTGCGTCCTCGATAATTTCGTTGACATTGCAGGGTGCGCGCTGCGGCTCGCTGCGACGAACGAAATCGTAGATGCGTCGGATTACGCGTCCGGCGCGCTGGGCCTGGGCAGCCAGTTTGCCGAGCGCTTCACGCAGCTCGTTTCGCGGCAGGTCACCTGCGTCGAGGCGATTGATGCAGCCGGTCGTATAGCTGGAAATGGCAGACAACGGCTGGTTCAGTTCATGAGCGAGGGTGGATGCCATCTCGCCCATAGTCACCAGGCGGGCAGTGAACTGAAGTTTCTCCTGCTGCTGCCGCGAGAGCTCTTCGGCCCGCTTGCGCTCCGTTACATCGAGTACCGACCCCATCCAGCCTGTATGACGCCCTTCGGCGTCGATGAGTGGTGCTTCGTATATAAGCGCGTCGAAACGCTCACCGTTCTTGCGCTGAAGAGGCAATTCCACGCCTTCGCTGGGGGCCAGTCCGGCCAGTACCTTCTGGTGTGCGGTTAGCGTCGCATCGTATTCCTCGGGAACCCAGTAGGGCATGGGGGGGCTGAGCCCAACAAGTTCGCTGGCGGAGAAGCCCGTCATGCGGCAGAAGGCCGGGTTGACATAGATGATCCGCCCATCCAGGTCGCGGGCGCGCAGTCCGGTGAACAGGGAATCCTCCATTGCCTTGCGGAAGGCATGCTCGCGCGACAAGGCTTGCTCCGCCTCCAGTCGTTTTTGCACATGCCTGCGGAGGGACCAGAGGCTGCCGAGCACGGCAATGGCCAGGCCGACAATGATAACCGCCAGAGCGTTTCGCCACAGGCCGGTTTGCGTGCGATAGGCATTGGCCACGAGCAACAGCCCATGTCCCGGCGGCTCGAAGGGGATCTGGTAGTCGAGGGTTTCCTTGCCTGCCTTGAGATTGGATTTCGAGCCGAGGACTGCTCCTCCCGCATCCGTCACGCTCAACCGGTAGCGCTCGGCAAACCACCAGGGCACCTGCTCGGCGATCAGTTTCCGAATCGAGAAGGTGGCCATGATCGTGCCAATGAGCTGGCTGTCACGAAAATAGGGAACGACCAAGTCGAAAGAAAACTCCCCTTCGTCCGGGTATGGCGGGCTGAACGCGGCCTTGCCGGTCGAGTTCGACAGGATGTATGCCTGCTTTGAGGGTTCCGGTCTGGGGGCAATACCGCCGATGTCGTCCGTGACCGTGCCGGGGGCTCCTCGCAGCAGTGCGCCGCCTTCATCCAGAATGAGCAGCTTGACCATGCCCGGGCTGTTCAGCATCAGGCTGCGGGCATGCGGGTCGAAACGGGGCCCTGCCAGATCGCCAGCAAAGTAATCTTGGGCAAGCTGCTGCAACTGCTCCTGGTGGCGGGACAGCTGAAAGTCGAGGTTCTGTTCGACCCATAGCATGTCGTTGATCAATGTCGCCTTCTGCTCCTCGATTTCCTGCCGATGCAGCAACCAGAGCAGGGTGCCCAGGGCGAACAGGAACAGGAAGACCGCGACACGGGGTACGGTCCAGTCCCAGGGACGAAGGTGCTGCGGACGCTGGCTGGTGGGGAGCAGCGGGCTCATTGGTACGAGAATTCTCCAAAAACATGGTACACCAAGCCGTTGCTTCCGCCGGGTTGCGGATATCCACAATGGCTTCCGGTTGCGCTTCCCGTGAAAATGCGCCACGCTATCAACTCAAAACCGCCCCACGCAAAGGGGCAACATTTCCTGGAGGAGACGATGAAACTGCGTAATCTTTTGATGGGCATGACCGTCTTGGCATTTTCCGCGGCTGTTGCGGCGCAACAGCCGATTGTGATCAAGTTCAGCCACGTCGTTGCCAAGGAAACCCCGAAGGGGAAGGCGGCGGATTTCTTTGCCAAGCGTGCGGAGGAACTGACCAAGGGCAAGGTGAAGGTCGAGGTGTATGCCAACAGCACCCTGTACAAGGACAAGGAAGAGATGGAGGCCCTGCAGCTCGGCGCCGTGCAGATGCTGGCCCCCTCGCTGGCGAAGTTCGGACCGCTCGGCGTGAAGGAGTTCGAGGTTTTCGACCTTCCCTACATCTTTGACAATTACGCCGATTTGCACCGCGTCACGCAAGGGCCGGTCGGCAAGCAGCTCCTGGCCAAACTGGAGCCCAAGGGCATCAAAGGGCTTGCCTATTGGGACAACGGGTTCAAGGTGTTCAGCTCGAACAAGCCGATCAAGAAGGTCGAGGACTTCAAGGGGCAGAAGATGCGCATCCAGTCTTCCAAGGTGCTGGAGGCCGAGATTCGCGCCCTTGGCGGCATTCCGCAGGTGATGGCTTTCTCCGAGGTCTATCAGGCGCTGCAGACCGGTGTCGTCGATGGCACCGAGAACCCGCCGTCGAATCTCTATACCCAGAAAATGCATGAAGTGCAAAAGCACGTCCGGGTAACCGATCACGGCTATCTCGGCTATGCCGTCATCACCAACAAGAAGTTCTGGGATGGTCTGCCTGCGGACATCCGGGGGCAGCTCGAACAGGCCATGACGGAGGCGACCAAGTATGCCAACGATATCGCCAAAAAGGAAAACGACGACGCCCTGGAAGCCGTCAGGAAATCCGGCAAATCTGAGGTGAGCGTGCCGACGGACGAGGAGAAAAAGGCGCTGAAGAAGGCCCTCGTGAAGGTCCACACGGAAATGGAATCGCGGATCGGCAAGGATCTCATCCAGTCCATCTACAAGGAAACGGGCTTCGATCCGAACAAGCTGTAATCAGCCGATGAGACAAGCCACCGCGACCGGGGGAGAATATCGGCGCGGTGGCTTTTTCATGCCTGGAGAACAAGAATGATGTTGAAGGCACTCGATCATCTGGAGGAGTGGCTCATTACCTTCCTCATGGGTGGCGCGACGGTGATCATCTTCTTTGCCGTGCTGCACCGGTATTTTTCGGGAATGTCGATCCCCGGGCTGCAGGACTGGCTGCTTGGACTGAACATGGGCTGGGCGCAGGAACTGTGCATCATCATGTTCGTCTGGATGGCCAAGTTCGGCGCGGCGTATGGCGTGCGCACGGGCATCCACGTCGGCGTGGATGTGCTGATCAACCGGCTGCAGGACCGCAACCGCGCCAAATTCATCGTCTTCGGGCTGCTGGCCGGAGCGACCTTCACGGGCATCGTCGGCACCCTCGGCGCGACTTTCGTCTGGGAGAACGGCGCACACTACGCGGTGTTCAGGTTCCTTGGACTGGATACGGGCGATCTTCCAGAAGGGCCGACGACGCCGGATCTGGAGTGGCCGACCTGGATCGTGTACTCCGCCGTGCCGTTTGGCTCCTACCTGATGTGTTTCCGTTTCCTGCAGGTGACGACGAGCTTCGTGCGGTCCGGCGAACTGCCGCACCACGATCACGGCCATGTCGAGGGCATCGAGGGTGAGCCGATTCCGGCTCCTGGCACGGAAGACAAGCTGTACCGCATGGATGACGATCTGCATCCGCGCGAAACCGACGGGAGGGACCGACCATGAACACCCTGGTCATCTTCTCCCTGCTGGTCGTGCTGATGCTGACCGGCATGCCGATCTCGATCTCCCTCGGCCTGACGGTGCTCTCCTTCCTGTTTTTCCTGACCCAGGTGCCGATCGAGTCGGTCGCGCTGAAGCTGTTCACCGGCATCGAGAAGTTCGAGATCATGGCGATTCCGTTCTTCATTCTCGCCGGCAACTTTTTGACCCATGGCGGTGTGGCGAGGCGCATGATCAACTTTGCCACCTCCATGGTCGGGCATTGGCATGGTGGCCTGGGACTCGGCGGCGTGTTCGCCTGCGCCCTCTTTGCGGCGGTCTCCGGCTCCAGCCCGGCCACGGTCGTGGCGATCGGCTCGATCCTCCTGCCGGCGATGGTCAAGGCGGGGTTTCCCAAACGCTTCGGCGCCGGCATCCTTACCACCTCCGGTGCGCTGGGCATCCTGATTCCGCCCTCCATCGTCATGGTCATGTACTCGGTGTCGACCAATACCTCGGTCGGCGCGCTGTTCATGGCCGGCGTGGTTCCTGGGCTTGCGCTCGCCACCATGCTGGGCCTGACGACCTGGTATCGCGCCTGGAAATTCGACTACCCGCGCCAGCCCAGGGCATCGTGGCGCGAGCGCCTCGACGCCTTCCGCAAGTCGGCCTGGGGCCTGTTCCTGATCGTCGTCGTGATGGGCGGCATCTACTCGGGGATGTTCACCCCGACCGAGGCGGCGGCGATGAGCGCGGTCTATGCCTTCTTCGTCGCCGTGTTCGTCTACAAGGACATGGGGCTGAAGGACGTGCCGAAGGTGCTGCTGTCCTCGGCCAACATGAGCGCGATGCTGCTCTACATCATCACCAATGCGGTGCTGTTCTCCTTCCTGATGACGCACGAGAACATCCCGCAGTCGATGGCGGACTGGATGATCGGCACCGGCGTCGGTGTGATCGGCTTCCTGATCATTGCCAACATCCTGATGCTGGTCGCCGGCAACTTCATGGAACCCAGTTCGATCGTGCTGATCCTGGCGCCGATCCTGTTTCCGATCGCGGTGAAACTCGGCATCGACCCGGTGCATTTCGGCATCATCATGGTGGTGAACATGGAAGTTGGCATGTGCCACCCGCCGGTAGGATTGAACCTTTATGTCGCCTCCGGCATCACCAAGATGGGGATCACGGAATTGACCATCGCCGTCTGGCCGTGGCTGCTGACCATGCTGGTGTTTCTGGTGATCGTCACCTACTGGCCGGCGCTGTCGCTATGGCTGCCGCGGCATCTGGGCATGATTGCCGGCGGATGAATTGCCGTGTTCCACGCCCGAGCCCGGCTTTGGCCGGGCTTTTTTTCTCTGTGATAAGCTCGAATCATGCTCGAAGCGGCCCTTCAACTGTCCTTCTGGACCTCCGTCCTGCAGATCATCGCCATCGACATCCTGCTCGGCGGCGACAACGCCATCGTCATTGCCCTGGCTTGCCGCAGGCTGCCGGAAGAGCAACGCAGGCTCGGCATTTTCTGGGGCGTGGTCGGCGCCATCGGCCTGCGCATCATCCTGATCTTTTTCGCCCTGCAACTGCTGGCGATTCCGTTCCTGAAAATTGTCGGCGGCGCATTGCTTTTGTGGATCGGCGTCAAGCTCCTGCAGCCCGAGGACGGCGGTGAACACGGCAAGATAGAAGGCAGCACCCATCTCTGGGGGGCGATCCGCACCATCATCATTGCCGATGCGGTCATGAGCCTGGACAACGTGATTGCCGTTGCGGCAGCCGCCAAGGGCGATCTTTCACTGGTGATTTTCGGCATTCTCGTCAGCATCCCCATCGTCGTCTGGGGCAGCAAGTTCGTGCTCAAGCTGATGGACCGCTTGCCCGTCGTGATCACTTTCGGCGGCGCGCTGTTGGGCTGGATCGCCGGCGACATGCTGCTGGGCGATGCGATGGTGAAGCCTCATCTGGAAGGCCAGCCGGGCTGGCTCAAGTACGCGGCTTCCTCGGCGGGCGCGGTATCGGTGGTTCTGGTCGGCAGCTGGCTGGCCAAACGTGCCGCACGGCCGACAGCCATCATCAAGGTGGCGTCGAATCAATCCGTGGAGGAGCAAGGCGATGTCAATTAACTTCAACAAGGCAGCCATGCCCAAGGTTCTGGTGCCGGTCGACGGCTCGGCCTATACGGATCGTGTGATCGATCTTTTACTGCGCCAGATCGAATCGGACGGTCCGATGGAGCTGCACCTGCTGAATGTGCAAATACCGGTCGTCTCGGGCCATGCACGCATGTTCGTTTCCGCCGAGGACGTCAAGGCCTACCACCGGGAGGAGGGGCTGCAGGCGCTGAAGTCGGCGCGCGACAAGCTCGACGCGGCGGGCATCAAGTACACGTGGCATATCGCGGTGGGCCATATTGCCGACACGATCATTCGCTTTGCCCAAGAGAATGCCGTGGACCGCATCGTGATGGGTACGCATGGCCGCTCGGCACTGACCCATCTGCTGCTCGGCTCCGTGGCAAGCGCAGTCTCGGGTTCTGCAGACGTTCCCGTGACCCTGGTCAAATAGGGCGGGCCTGGCCTGAGCCAGGACAAGGCCCTGACTCGCCGAACAGGCTGGCATTCAGCGGGACAGCCTGGATTTTTGCTGTTAAAATAACGCGTTAAACTCAAATGTTGGTGTCTTTTTTCTCTTTGATTCTGGAGTCCATAGATGGCTGTTGAACGCACCCTGTCGATCATCAAACCCGATGCCGTGGCCAAGAACGTGATTGGCAAGATTTACTCCCGCTTCGAGGCCAACGGCCTGACTGTCGTGGCGGCCAGGATGAGGCACCTGTCGCGGCCGGAGGCCGAAGGCTTCTACGCCGTGCACCGCGAGCGCCCCTTCTTCAAGGATCTGGTCGAATTCATGATCTCGGGACCGGTCATGATCCAGGTGTTGCAGGGCGAAGGCGCCATTGCCAAGAACCGGGAGCTGATGGGTGCCACGGATCCGAAAAAGGCTGCGCCGGGGACCATCCGTGCCGATTTCGCCCAAAGCATCGATGCCAACGCCGTGCATGGATCCGACGCGCCGGAGACGGCGGCGGTCGAGATCGCCTACTTCTTCCCGACGATGGAAGTCTATCCGCGCTGAATGAAACAGAACCTGCTCGAATTCGATGCCGCCGGCCTGACGGCCTGGTTCGACGCCATGGGTGAGAAGCCCTTTCGCGCGAAGCAGGTGCTGCGCTGGCTGCATCAGTTCGGGGAGGCCGACTACGAGCGCATGAGCGATGTCGCCAAGAGCCTGCGTAGCCGCCTGGCCGAGTTGGCCGAGGTGCGCCTGCCGCAGGTGCTGCGCGACTCCACCGCCGCGGACGGCACGCGCAAGTGGCTGCTCGATGTCGGTCAGGGCAACGCCGTGGAATGCGTCTTCATCCCGGAGGAGAATCGGGGCACCCTGTGCATCTCCACCCAGGCGGGTTGTGCGCTCGACTGCGCTTTCTGCTCGACCGGCAAGCAGGGCTTCAACCGCAACCTGACGACGGGCGAGATCATTGGCCAGCTCTGGTGGGCCAAGAAGGCGTTGGGCGATTTCCGCGGCACCGCAGGCGGCGAAGCGGATCGCCGTACCGCGGAGACTGACTTTTCCACCGATCGCATCATCAGCAACGTGGTCCTGATGGGCATGGGCGAGCCGCTGGCAAACCTCGAGAATGTCGTTACCGCGCTGCGTCTCATGCTCGACGACAATGCCTATGGACTGTCGAGAAGGCGCGTGACGGTGTCGACCTCGGGCATCGTGCCGGGCATGGACCGGCTGCGCGACGAGTGCCCGGTGGCGCTGGCGGTGTCGCTGCATGCGCCGAACGATCTTCTGCGCGACCGGCTGGTGCCGATCAACCGGAAATATCCGCTTGCGGACCTGATGGCCGCCTGCCGGCGATATCTGGATAGGTCGCCGCGCGATTTCATCACCTTCGAATATGTCATGCTGGATGGTGTAAACGATGCGGAAGAGCATGCCCGCGAGTTGATTCGGCTCGTGCGGGACGTGCCGTGCAAGTTCAATCTGATTCCCTTCAACCCCTTTCCGGCTGCCGGGTTCAAGCGCTCCCCAGCTCAGCGGGTTCGCCGCTTCGCCGAGATATTGATGCAGGCTCACATCGTCGCGACGACGCGCAAGACCCGGGGAGAAGACATCGACGCCGCCTGCGGCCAGCTGGCCGGTCAGGTGCGCGATCGCACGCAGCGCCGGGATAAACGCAACATCATCATCGCGGAGGCAGCATCGTGAACAGAGTCATATCGATCATCCTTGCTGCCGGTTTGACTGCCTGCACGGCTACCGGAACTGGCCCTAGACCCTCCGCTGTTCCGGTGTCCGAGCAAGCTCCCTCCGGCATGGCCGAAAAAAGCGCCAAGACACACGATGAGCTGGGAAGGTTGTATCTGCAAGCGGGCAATCTGGCCGTTGCTCTGGAAGAGGCACGGCTTGCCGTCGCCAACGATCCCGGCTATGCACCGGCTTATGATCTGTTGGGACTGCTGCACAGCATGCTTAATGAAATGCCCCAGGCGCAAGCCGCATTTGAGCGGGCTATCCAACTGGCGCCGGGGGATCCGCAGATCGCCAACGACTACGGCTGGTTCCTCTGTTTGAGCGGACGCGAACAGGAGTCTTTCAAATATTTCTCAGCGGCTGCCAGCAATCCACTCTACAAGACACCGACCCGCCCCTATACGAATGCCGGCCTGTGCTATCTGCGGCTCAAGGACGACAAGGCAGCCGAGGAAAACTTCCAGCGCGCCGTATTGGTTGACAGCTCCAACGCTCAGGCGGTGTACCACCTTTCTAGCCTAGCCTATAAGCGCGGCGATTACTTCAATGCGAAAAAGCTGCTTGGCGAATTGCATCGTTTGATCGAACCCAACTCGGAGTCTCTTTGGCTGGGTCTTCGCATCGAGAGAAAACTCGGCGATCGGCAGGCCGAAGCCGGTTATTCCTCACAATTGCGACGCAAGTTCGCAGGCACGCCGGAGTACCAGGCTCTGCAGCAGGGGAATTTTGAGTGAGCGAAATGGAAGCTCCCGCTGCCGAGGCGCAGGCTGTGCCGGGCCCGGGCGTCATGCTGCGCATGGCCCGGGAGGCGCGCGGCACGACGATTGCCGAAGTGGCCGCGGCGCTGAAGATGAGTCCGCGCCAGATCGAGGCGATCGAAGCCGAGGACTTTTCCCGGCTTTCCGGCGCCACCTTCATCCGGGGGTTCATCCGAAACTACGCCCGCCTGCTCAAGATCGATGCGGCGCCGGTACTGGCGGCGCTGGCGGAAAATGCGGCGCTGCCGCAGGTCGAGTTGATTCCACCGGCCGATGCGGGCGTGAAGATGCCGACGCCTTATGCCCGTCAGGGCCGGGGCCTGATGGGTGCCACCGTTTTGGCGCTGACGGTGCTCGGGATTGCGTTCGCGCTCTATTTCGATGTCATCGATATCGGTGCTGTTCTCAAGCGCCAGGGTGGCGATTCGGCTCCCTCCAGGCAAGCCGCAGAGCCCCAGGTCGCGCAGCCGTTGCCGCGGCCGGTGGCTGCCCAGCAGGCGGCGCAAGAGGAGCAGCAGAGCGCCGAGTCGAAGCCCGCCGAGTCGGTGGTTCAGCCTGCGCCGACGCCTGGTACGTCTCAATTGATATTCAGCTTTGAAGGCAGCTCCTGGGTCGAGGTGAGGGACGCGACAGGCAGGACCGTATTTTCGCAAATGAACGCTAAAGGCACGACGCAGACGGTCGAGGGACGACCGCCCTTCCAACTGGTGGTAGGCAACGCTTCCCACGTTCGGCTGCAGTACAAGGACGAACTCGTTGACCTCAGGCCGCATACGCGCGTCGAAGTGGCGCGACTCACGCTCGACTGAATCCGATGGACATCGCCGCGCAAACGACTGACGGGCCCGCCGCCCGCCACCAGACGCGCATCGTCAGGGTCGGCGGCGTGTCCATCGGGGGCGCATTTCCGGTCGTCGTGCAATCGATGACCAATACCGATACGGCGGATGAGGTGGCCACCGCCATGCAGGTGGCGCAACTTGCCCGCGCCGGCTCCGAGATCGTGCGCATTACCGTCAATACCCAGCAGGCGGCGCGTGCCGTGCCGGGGATTCGCGAGCGCCTGCTGGCGATGGGCATCCAGGTGCCGCTGGTGGGCGACTTCCATTTCAACGGCCACAAGCTGCTCGCCGAGAATCCGGCGTGCGCCGAGGCGCTCGACAAGCTGCGCATCAATCCGGGCAACGTCGGCCACGGCGCCAAACGCGACGACCAGTTCGCACAGCTCATCGAGCTTGCCTGCCGCCACGGTAAGCCGGTGCGTATTGGCGTCAACTGGGGCAGCCTGGACCAGGCGTTGCTTGCGCGCATCATGGACGAGAACGCGCGGCGTCCTCAGCCGAAGGATGCGACGCAGATCATGCGCGAGGCGATGGTCGCCTCGGCGCTGGAGAGCGCGGCCAAGGCGGAGGAACTTGGGCTGCCCGGCGACGCGATCGTGCTCTCGTGCAAGGTCAGCGGCGTGCAGGATCTCGTCGCCATCTATCGCGACCTGGCGGCCCGCTGCGATTATCCGCTGCATCTCGGGTTGACCGAAGCCGGCATGGGATCGAAGGGCATTGTCGCCTCGACAGCGGCCCTGGCGGTCCTGCTGCAGGATGGCATCGGGGATACCATTCGCGTGTCCCTGACGCCGGAACCCAACGGTGACCGCTCGCAGGAGGTCATCGTGGCCCAGGAAATCCTGCAGACCATGGGTTTGCGCGCCTTCACGCCGCTGGTGGCGGCCTGCCCGGGTTGCGGCCGCACCACCAGCACGGTGTTCCAGGAACTGGCGCAGGAAATCCAGTCCCACGTCAGGGCGCGCATGCCGGAGTGGCGACTGCAGCGCGAAGGGGTGGAGAACATGACGCTGGCCGTGATGGGCTGCGTGGTGAACGGACCCGGCGAGAGCAAGCATGCCAACATCGGCATCAGCCTGCCTGGCACCGGCGAGACGCCGGTGGCGCCGGTATTCGTCGACGGCGAGAAGACCGTCACGCTGAAAGGGGACGACATCGCCCGCGCATTCAAGGCGATCGTCGACGACTACGTGACGCGGAAATACCCGCGTCGGGCAACAAGCTGACTACTCAATGAGCCAGACGATACAAGCGATCCGCGGGATGAACGACATCCTGCCCGACGAGGCCGAGCTGTGGGAGCGCTTCGACGAGGCCGTGCGCGGCTGGCTGAGCGCCTATGGCTACCGGCCGATTCGCATGCCGATGGTCGAGCCTACGCCGCTGTTCGCCCGCGCCATCGGCGAGATGACGGACATCGTCGAGAAGGAAATGTATTCTTTCGTCGACGCGCTCAACGGCGAGGCGCTCACGCTGCGGCCGGTAGGCACCGCCTCCTGCGTGCGCGCCGTGCTGCAGCACAGCCTGCTCCATGGCGGCCCGCAGCGCCTGTGGTATGCCGGCCCGATGTTTCGCCACGAACGGCCGCAGAAGGGACGCTACCGACAGTTCCACCAGTTCGGCATCGAGGCCTTCGGCTACGCCGGGCCGGATATCGACGCCGAGCAGATCGTCATGTGCGCCCGGCTGTGGGACGAGCTGGCGCTCACCGGCATCCGGCTCGAGATCAATTCGCTGGGCAGCACGGATGAGCGCCAGCGCCATCGTGCCGAACTCATCGCCTACCTCGAGCGCCACCGCGAGATTCTGGACGCCGATGCCCAGCGCCGACTGTATTCCAATCCGCTGCGCGTCCTCGACAGCAAGAACCCGCACATGCAGGCGCTCATCGAGGGCGCGCCGAAACTGATGGATTTCCTCGGCGAAGCCTCGCTCGAACACTTCGGCGGCGTGCAGGCGCTGCTCAAGGAAGCCGGCATACCCTATCGCATCAACCCGCGCCTGGTGCGCGGCCTGGATTACTACAATCTGACCGTCTTCGAGTGGATCACCGACAAGCTCGGCGCCCAGGGCACCGTCTGCGCCGGCGGCCGCTATGATGGCCTGATCGAGCAACTTGGCGGCAAAGCGGCCCCCGCCTGCGGCTTCGCCATGGGCGTCGAGCGCCTCATTGCCCTCCTGAAGGAAGAACATGGCGACGAAGCGGGGCAGGCGGCCCGCACCGCACCCGACATCTATGTCGTGCATCAGGGTGAGATGGCACAGCGACCGGCCTTCCGCGCAGCGGAGGCCTTGCGCGGCGCCGGCTACGACGTCTTGTTCCACTGCGGCGGCGGCAATTTCAAGTCGCAGATGAGGCGCGCCGATGCCTCCGGCGCCCAGCTGGCCGTGATCATCGGCGACGACGAGGCGCGCGAGGACAGCGCCAGCCTGAAACCCTTGCGCGAGGACGTGCCGCAGAAGCGCGTCCCGCTGGACCAACTCGCCGACGAGATCGGCAATTATCTTTTTGGGGAAGACAACGATGGCAGCGTATGACCTGGAAGAACAGGAACAGCTATCCGAGCTGAAAACCTGGTGGAAGATGTACGGCAATCTGGTGACGTCCGTGTTGCTGGCCGCCTCCGTCGGCGTGGTGGGGTGGCAGGGCTGGAACTGGTACCAGCGCAAGCAGGCCGCCGAGGCCTCGGTGATCTACGCCGCCGTGCAGAAGGGCGCCATGGAACGCGACGCCAAGCGGGTTCGCGAGGCTGCGGGCGAACTCATCGATAAGTATCCCGGCACGGCCTATGCCGTGATGGCGGCACTGACTTCCGCGCGGATGCAGGTCGATGCCGGTGATCTGAAGACGGCCCGGGCGCAGTTGCAGTGGGTGGCCGAAAAATCCCGCGACAAGGAACTGCGCGACCTGGGCCGTTTGCGCCTGGCGCATGTCCTGGCCGATGACAAGGCGCTTGACGAAGCGCTCAAACTGCTCGTCGACGAGCCCGTACCGGCATTTGCGGCCCGCTTCGGCGAGTTGAGGGGCGACATACTGATGGCCCAGGGCAAGAAGGCCGAAGCGAAAACGGCCTATCAGGGGGCCTTGGCCAAACAGAGCGCTATCGAGACAGCCGCGGGGATCCAGGGAGGGCCGGAAACTCGCTATCGCGAGTTGCTGCAGCTCAAACTCGATGCGCTCGGAGACAAGTAATGCGTGCTGTTCTCCTTTTGCCGCTGGCGCTTGCTTTCGCGGGTTGTTCCACCCTGAATACCCTTAATCCCGTGAACTGGTTCTCGAGCGCACCGAAGGCGAAGCCTGCGGAACTGGAGGCGATCAGTCCGAGCGCCTCGCTGGCGCTGCTGTGGCAGGCGGGCGTAGGCAGCGCCGACGGCTATGTGCTGACGCCGGCGGTGGTCGGTTCAAGCGTTTACGCTGCGGCCCATGACGGTTCGTTGGCGCGTTTCGACAACGGCAGACAGGTCTGGCGCATTGACGCCGGACGGACGATATCCGGCGGAGTAGGCGCGGATGGCCGCATGGTGGTGGTCGCCACCGCCAAGGGCGAGGTGCTGGCTTTCGACAGCAGCGGCAAGGCGCTCTGGACGGCTCGTGTCACCTCCGAGGTGCTGGCTGCGCCGCAGATCGCCGAGGGCCTGATTCTGGTGCGCAGCGGAGACAACCGCATTTTCGGCCTGGACGAGGCCGACGGCAAACGGAAATGGGTCTATCAGCGCAGCACGCCGGCGTTGTCCCTGCGCAGCAACGTCGGCGTGACCGTGGCCGGCAAGGCCGTGCTGGCCGGCTTCCCCGGCGGCAAGCTGGTGGCCATTGCACTCAACAACGGAGCCGCCATCTGGGAGGCCACGGTGGCGATGCCGAAGGGGGCCACCGAACTGGAACGGGTGTCCGACGTCACCAGTGCGCCGGTGGTCGCAGGCAAGGAGGCATGCGCGGCAGCCTATCAGGGACGCGTTTCCTGCTTCGATCTGGCTTCCGGCAACCACCTTTGGTCGCGGGAGATCTCGTCGGCGGCGGGCATCGACGCGGATTCCCGCAATTTGTACGTGACGGACGACAAGGGCGCGGTGCATGCCCTGGATCGAGTCAACGGCGCGACGATGTGGAAGCAGGACAAGCTGTTCATGCGCCAGGTCAGCCGGCCGATTGCGCTGGGCAACCATGTGGCCGTGGGCGATTACCAGGGCGTGGTGCACCTTCTTCGCCGCGAGAATGGCGCCTTTGCCGCCCGCTTCAACACCGATAGCAGCGGCATCGCCGCCGAGCCGCAGCGGGTGGATCGGGGCTTTCTGGTCCAGACGCGCAACGGCGGCCTGTATGCGCTTTCAGTGAATTGAGCCGGGCATGCACGACCCGGTTGATTTCTTCGAGCACCAGTTCAGGCGCCAGGTCGACTCGCATGAATTCACCCTCAATCCCTTCGAGCAGGCTGCGCTCCCCTACCTGAAGGGATGCATGCTCGATCTCGGTTGCGGGCTGGGCAATCTTGCCCTCGAGGCGGGGCGGCGTGGTTGCGACGTATTGGCCGTGGATGCCAGCCCGACGGCGGTCGAGCGCGTCAATCGGGATGCCTCAGCCGGGGGGCTTCGCGTGCGTGCCATGCGGGCCGACATCGGGGAATACGAAATCCGGGGGCGTTACGACACTGTTGCGGCCATCGGGCTCCTGATGTTCTTCCCGCGAGCGAAGGCGCTGCGCCTATTGGCCGAAATTCAAGCCTGCGTCGTAGCGGAAGGCTGTGCAGTCGTGAATGTGCTGACCGAAGGCACGACCTATCTGGGCATGTTCCAGGAAGGGCATTATGTCCTGTTCGGCCGAGATGAACTTGAACAGTGTTTCGCCGGTTGGGAAATCTGCCTTTCCCGCAAGGACGAATTCGATGCCCCGGGAGGCACGCGCAAGGTCTTTTCCACCGTGATCGCGTGCAAGCCTGCGATCAGACTGCAATGAAACCCACCCTGGTCATCGTCGGCCGACCCAACGTCGGCAAATCGACCCTGTTCAATCGCCTGACCAAGTCGCGCGATGCGCTGGTGGCGGACATGCCCGGCCTGACGCGGGACCGCCACTACGGATACGGGCGCGTGGGCTCGCGCCCGTATCTCGTGGTGGATACCGGCGGCTTCGAGCCGAATGCCAAGGAAGGCATACTCGCCGAAATGGCGCAGCAGGCCGAGGCGGCCATCGCCGAGGCCGACATGCTGCTGTTCGTTGTCGATGGACGGACGGGCCTGACTATCCAGGACAAGGCCATCGCCGAGCGCCTGCGCCGAGCCGGCCGTCCGTTGCTCCTGGTGGTGAACAAGGCGGAGGGCATGGATCGCGCCCTGGTTGGCGCGGAATTCCACGAGCTGGCCTGCGGCGAGCCGCTGGTGATTTCTGCCGCCCATGGCGATGGTGTGAAGGAACTGGTGGAAGAGGCGCTGGCGCCGTTTCCGGTGGCGGCGGAGGAATCTGAAGAAAGTCAGTCGCCACGGATCGCCGTGGTGGGGCGGCCCAATGTCGGCAAATCCACGCTCATCAATGCCCTGCTCGGCGAGGAACGCGTCATTGCCTTCGACCAGCCCGGCACGACGCGCGACGCGATTGCCGTGCCGTTTCAGCGCAAGGGCAAGGACTATACGCTGATCGACACCGCCGGCCTGCGCCGCAAGGGCAAGGTCTTCGAGGCGATCGAGAAATTCTCCGTCATCAAGACGCTGCAGTCGATCGAGCAGGCCAACGTGGTCATTCTCGTGCTCGACGCCAGCCAGGACATTTCCGACCAGGATGCGCATATCGCCGGTTTTTGCGTGGAGGCGGGGCGGGCCATGGTGATTGCGGTGAACAAGTGGGACAGCGCCGACGATTATCGGCGCAATCGGGTCAAGATGGACATGACGCGCAAACTCAACTTCCTGGGGTTTGCCAAGGCCCACTTCATCAGCGCGCTGAAGGCGGAGGGCATCAACCCGCTGATGGCCTCGGTCGATTCGGCCTATGCCGCCTCGATGGTGAAAATGCCGACTCCGAAACTGACTCGCCTGTTGCAGGCGGCGGTCGAAAAGCAGGCGCCGCCGCGTCATGGCATCTTCCGTCCCAAGCTGCGCTACGCACACCAGGGCGGCAACAACCCGCCGGTCATCGTCATTCACGGCAATGCCCTGGACCACGTATCGGATTCCTATCGCCGCTACCTGGAGCGCATCTTCATGGAAGCCTTCAAGTTGAAGGGGACGCCGCTCAGGGTTGAATTCCGCACGACGCGAAACCCCTATGCGAATAAAGAACGCTAATTGACGCCTTGCTTGTGGCTAGTGGCGAAAGGCCAAAAAATCCGGTAAAGTGCCGTTTCAAAAAACAATTTTTCTATGTGGGGCACGCCATGAGCAATAAAGGGCAACTTCTACAAGACCCGTTTCTCAACACGCTGCGCCGGGAGCATATTCCGGTGTCCATCTACTTGGTGAACGGCATCAAGCTGCAGGGTCAGGTCGAGTCATTCGACCAGTATGTCGTCCTGCTCAAGAACACCGTGACGCAGATGGTGTACAAGCACGCCATCTCGACCGTCGTCCCGGCGCGCCCGGTCAACATCCCGCACGAACACGGCGAGAGTTGATGTCGGGCGGTTGCGGCCGGGCTGTCGCCCGCCCAGCGTAAACTTCTCCCCCATGTTCGAACGCCCAGGCGGCGGCGAGAAGGCCGTACTCGTCCAACTGGATTTCGGCGAAGGCGATACCCTAGAGCGCCTGGAGGAGCTTAAGCTGCTGGCGGGATCGGCCGGTGCCATCACCGTGGCTATCGTGCAAGGACGCCGGGAACGCCCGGATTCCGCGCTCTATGCGGGCAAGGGAAAAGTGGCCGAGGTGGCCGAGGCGATCCGCGGCATGGGCGCCGACATCGCCATTTTCAATCATGAACTTTCCGCTGCCCAACAGCGCAACCTGGAAAAGGAACTGGGGTGTCGTGTTGTCGATCGCACCAGCCTGATTCTCGACATCTTCGCCCAGCGCGCCAGAAGCCATGAAGGCAAGTTGCAGGTCGAACTGGCGCAGTTGCAGCACATGGCGACCCGCCTGGTGCGCGGTTGGACGCACCTGGAGCGTCAGAAGGGCGGTATCGGCTTGCGTGGGCCTGGCGAAACCCAGCTTGAAACCGACCGGCGTCTGCTCGGCAAGCGGGTCAAGGTGCTCAAAGACCGTCTGAAGCTGCTTGGACGCCAGCGTGCCGTGCGGCGCCGCGCGCGCACCCGCCGCGAGATGCTGGCCGTGTCCCTGGTCGGCTACACCAACGCCGGCAAGTCGACCCTGTTCAATGCCCTGACAAAGGCCGGGGCCTATGCCGCCGACAAGCTGTTTGCCACCTTGGACACCACTTCCCGGCGGCTTTACCTGGATGGAGCCGGGCAGGTAGTCCTGTCCGACACTGTCGGCTTCATCCGCGACCTGCCCCATTCGCTCGTGGCTGCTTTTCATGCCACGCTGGAAGAAACTGCCTCCGCGGATCTGCTCCTCCATGTGATCGATTCGGCCAGTGCAGATCGCGATGCGCAGATTGCGGCGGTAAATAGCGTTCTCGAGGAAATCGGCGCTGCAGCCGTTCCTCAAATCCTGGTCTGGAACAAGATCGACGTCACTGGCGTCGAGTCGGGGATCGAGCGGGATGCCTATGGTAAACTCTCGAGAGTTCGAGTCAGCGCAAAAACCGGCGCTGGTCTCGATCTTTTGCGGCTGGCATTGACGGAAACGGCGCAACGAATATACGAAGCCCGCTTCGCCCGCCGTGGATGCCGCCTAACAACGCTTCGCAACGCTTCGCACCCAGATGATTACTGGCATCCTGATGTCGCTGAACGACCCACAGTGGGGCAACAACAAGGGATCGAACCAGGGCCCCCCCGACCTGGAAGATCTCTGGCGCGATTTCAATCGCCGCCTCTCGGCGCTGTTCGGCAGGAAAGGCGGCGGCAGCGGCGACGGCGGTTCGCGCCCGCCCCTCAACGCCAAGGTCTTCGGTGGCGGCATCGGCGCGCTCGTTGTGCTGGTACTGCTGGTATGGCTTTTCAGCGGTTTCTATATCGTCGATGCCAGCCAGCGCGGCGTCGTGCTGACTTTCGGCAAATTTACCCAGACGACCGAGCCCGGCCTGCGCTGGCGGCTGCCCTATCCGATCCAGACGCACGAGATCGTCAAGCTGACCGATGTTCGCATCGTGGATATAGGCTATCGCGGCTCCGACAAGAACAAGGTGCTGAAGGAAGCGCTGATGCTGACGGACGACGAGAACATCATCAGCATCCAGTTTTCCGTGCAATGGTTTCTGAAGGATCCGCAGGAGTATCTGTTCAACAACCGCAATCCGGAGGACACGGTGCTGCAGGCTGCCGAGACTGCCATGCGCGAGGTGGTCGGCAAGAGCAAGATGGATTTCGCCCTCTATGAGGGCCGCGAACAGGTCGCCGCCCAGGCCACGAAGATCATGCAGGAGATTCTCGACCGCTACAGGACCGGCATCGTCGTGTCCAAGCTCCTCTTGCAGAACGTGCAGCCGCCAGAACAGGTGCAGGCCGCCTTCGAGGATGCCGTCAAGGCCGGCCAGGACCGCGACCGACAGATCAACGAAGGCCAGGCCTACGCCAATGACGTCATTCCGAAGGCACGCGGCACGGCCTCCCGCTTGCTGGAGGAGTCCAACGGCTACAAGAGCCGCGTCGTCGCCAATGCAGAAGGCGAAGCCAGCCGCTTCAAGCAGGTGCTGGTCGAATACAACAAGGCGCCCGAAGTGACGCGGCAGCGCATGTATCTTGACACGGTCCAGCAAGTCCTCTCCAGCACCAGCAAAATCCTGATCGATGCCAAGGGTGCGGGCAATCTCCTCTATCTGCCGCTCGACAAGCTGATGCAGGCGGCGGGAGCACCAACTGCCAGCACGCCGCCCCCCGAGACCTCGGCGCCTTTGAGCAAGGTCCTGCCGAATCTCGGCGCGGAGGTGCCGCCGCAAATCGAGCGGTCCGAGCCGATTTCGCGCTCACGCGATTCGCTGCGCTCGCGCGAGAGGGGGGAGCGCTGACATGCAACGCAACCTTCCCTTCATTATCGCCGTCGCCCTTGTCCTGCTGGTGGCGACCGCCATGTCGATGTATACGGTGGATCAGCGCCGTTACGCCATCGTCTTCCAACTCGGCGAGATCAAGGATGTTATTGACGAGCCGGGACTGAACTTCAAGTGGCCGTTGATCCAGAACGTGCGCTATTTCGACAAGCGCATCCTCACCTACGATGCTTCCGAGCCCGAGCGATTCATTACTTCGGAGAAGAAGCCGGTGCTGGTCGATGCCTTCGTCAAATGGCGCATTGTGGACGTCAAGCAGTACTACATTTCCGTGCAGGGTGACGAAGCGCGCGCCTCCACCCGCCTGGCCCAGACCGTGAATGCCGGCCTGCGCGACGAGTTCTCCAAGCGCAGCGTGCATGACGTCGTCTCCGGCGAGCGCGAGAAGATCATGGATGAGGTCCGCACCAAGGCCGATGCCGATGCGCGCGCCATAGGCGTGCAGATCGTCGACGTCCGCCTGAAACGCGTAGACCTGGTGCAGGAAGTCTCCGAGTCGGTCTACCGGCGCATGGAAACCGAGCGCAAGCGCGTTGCCAACGAGCTGCGTTCCAAAGGCGCCGCCGAGGCGGAAAAGATCAAAGCCGATGCGGACAAGCAGCGCGAGATCATCATTGCCGAAGCCTACCGAGATGCGCAACGCATCAAGGGCGAGGGCGATGCGAAGGCGACTGCGATCTATGCCGGCGCTTTCGGCCAGAACCCGGAGTTTTACGCTTTCTACCGCAGTCTCGAGGCCTACCGCACCAGCTTCCGCAACAGGAGCGACGTGCTGGTTCTCGAACCGAATTCCGAATTCTTCAAGTACCTGAAGAGCACCGGCAAAGGGAAGTGATGTGGCCCACGTTGCTGATGGCATTCGCGCTAATGCTGGTCCTGGAAGGCTTGCTGCCCTTCATCGCGCCGAGGGCCTGGCGCGACACATTTCGGCGCATTACTGAGCTGGCCGACGGCCAGATCCGTTTCCTGGGGCTGTCCTCGATTGTCGTCGGCTTGCTTCTGCTCCTGATCATGAAATGACCATGCGCCGCTGGCTGTTGCCCGAATCCATCGAAGACATCCTGCCGGCCGAAGCGCGTCGCATCGAGCGCCTGCGCCGCGCGTTCCTCGACGAGTTCGGTCTGCATGGCTATGAACTGGTCATGCCACCCCTGCTGGAATATGTCGAATCCCTGATGACCGGCAGCGGCCACGACATGGAACTGCGCACCTTCAAGCTGATTGATCAGCTGTCAGGCCGCACCATGGGCATACGTGCCGACATCACGCCGCAAGTGGCCCGAATTGATGCGCACCTACTCAACCGCAAGGGGGTTGCGCGACTGTGTTATTGCGGCAGCGTGCTGCACACCTTGCCGTCAGGGTTGACCGCAACGCGGGAGCCCCTGCAGATCGGCGCCGAGCTCTACGGTCATGCCGGCATCGAGGCCGATGCCGAGGTGATTCGCCTGCTGGCGCAGTCCCTCGAGATCGCTGGAGTAAAGACGTCGCGCATCGATCTGGGCCATGTTGGCGTCTTCCGCATCCTATCGTCGCGGGGCGGCCTGGAGCCTGAACTGGAGCAGGAACTGTTTTCCGTGCTGCAGGCGAAGGACCTGCCCGCTCTGCGGGAACTGGTGAAGGATGTCGCCGAGCCGGTCCGGTCGGCCCTGCTGGCGCTTCCAGAATGCTATGGTGGGCGGGAGTCGCTCGACCGTGCTCTCGACCTAGCGCCGGGCGATGACGAGATTGCCCAGGCGGTAGCCGATCTGCGACAACTGGCGGGCGACTTGGCCGACCTGCCGGTAAGCTTCGATCTTGCTGACCTGCGCGGCTATCACTATCACAGCGGGGTAGTCTTCGCTGCCTACTGTGCAGGACACCCCGGCGCCATTGCGCTTGGCGGCCGCTATGATAAGGTTGGCAAGGCTTTTGGGCGCGGTCGCCCGGCGACCGGTTTCAGCCTGGATCTGCGCGAGCTGGTCCAGTTCGAGACGGCCAGTGCAGCGCCCCGGGCTATTCTGGCTCCTCAATCCGACGGAAAAGGTCTGCGCGAGGCGGTGGCGCACCTGCGCACCAAGGGTGAGATCGTCATCGAAGCGCTGCCCGGCCACGAGGGCACCTGGAGCGAAGCTGGCTGCGACCGGCGACTGGTGCAGCGGTCCGGTGATTGGATCGTAGAGAATATCCAGGGAGAAATATAGACAATGGCAAAGAACGTCGTCGTCATCGGCACCCAATGGGGTGACGAGGGCAAAGGCAAGGTCGTCGATTGGCTGACCGATCACGCCCAGGGGGTGGTGCGGTTCCAGGGCGGCCACAATGCCGGCCATACGCTGGTCATCGGCGGCAAGAAAACCGTGCTGCATCTGGTGCCCTCCGGCATCCTGCGCGAGGGGGTTACCTGCTACATCGGCAATGGCGTGGTGCTTTCGCCTGACGCCCTGATGCATGAGTTGGATGAACTTCAGGCAGCGGGTGTTGAGGCCGAGTCGCGGCTGAAGATATCGGAAGCGTGTCCTCTGATCCTTCCCTACCACCAGGCGCTCGACGTGGCGCGCGAGGCGGCGAAGGGTGCCAAGAAGATCGGTACGACCGGTCGCGGCATCGGTCCGGCCTACGAGGACAAGGTGGCGCGGCGCGGCCTGCGCGTGCAGGATCTGCTGCGACCGAAACGTTTCGCAGAGAAGCTGGCAGAGATCCTCGACTATCACAACTTCGTCCTGAAGAATTACCTCGGCAGTGATCCGGTCGACTTCCAGCGCGTGCTGGAAGGGGCCATGGCCGTCGCGCCGCGGCTGACCCGCATGATTGCGGACGTGCCCCGTGCGCTGTACGACGCGCACAAGGAGGGCGCGAACCTGCTCTTTGAGGGCGCCCAAGGGACGCTGCTCGACATCGATCACGGCACCTTTCCCTACGTGACGTCGTCGAACTGCATCGCCGGAGCGGCTGCGGCGGGGGCCGGCGTCGGGCCGGGCATGCTGCACTACGTGCTGGGCATCACCAAGGCCTACACTACGCGCGTCGGCGGCGGACCGTTCCCGACCGAGCTATATGATGCGGTCGACAAGCTTGACCCGGTCGGCAAACACATGGCCACGCGTGGCCACGAGTTTGGCGCTACGACAGGCCGGGCGCGTCGCTGTGGCTGGTTCGATGCCGCGGCGCTGAAGCGTTCGATCCAGATCAACGGTGTCTCTGGCCTGTGTGTGACCAAGCTCGACGTGCTGGATGGTTTGGAAGAGATGAAGATTTGCACTGGCTACCGCATTGATGGTCGCTTGAGCGATATCCTGCCGGTCGGCGCCGATGACCTCGAGCGCTGCGAGCCTGTGTACGAGTCGCTGCCCGGCTGGAAGGAGAGCACGGTCGGCGTGAAGAGCTTCGCGGCGCTGCCGAAAGCGGCGCAGGATTATCTAAAGCGCATGGAGGCGCTCTGCGGCGTGCCGGTCGACATGATTTCGACGGGGCCGGACCGCGAGGAAACCATCGTGCTGAGGCATCCGTTCAAGTGACGGACGTAAAAAAAGCCGGTCGCTGACCGGCTTTTTCCTTTGTACCTGGTGCCCAGAAGAGGACTCGAACCTCCACAGTGTTGCCACCGCTAGGACCTGAACCTAGTGCGTCTACCAATTCCGCCATCTGGGCAAAGAGGGCGCAATTTTAAAGGAAAGATCGATTTTGTCAAACAAGCCGAGCAAGACGCGCAAGCGCGATCCGCACTATGAGCGCGAGGCCGGGAAGTACGATAACCCCCTGCCCAGCCGCGAATACGTGCTGTCTACGCTCGCCGAGCGCGGCGTGCCGCTGTCCTTCGAGTCGCTGGCTGATCTGCTCGATATCCGGGAGCATGAATTCGATGCCTTCCAGCGCCGGCTGGGCGCCATGCAGCGCGATGGCCAGATCATGCAGAACCGGCGCGGCGACTACCTCATTCCAGACAAGGCCGACCTTATCCGCGGCCGCGTCGAGGGACATCCTGACGGCTACGGTTTCTTGGTGCGCGACGAAGACGGGCCGGATATCTTCCTCGGCCCTAAGGAGATGGACAAGGCCCTGCATGGCGACCGCGTCATGGCGCGCATCGTCGGCATGGATCGGCGCGGCCGTCCCGAGGGCAAGATCGTCGAAGTGCTGGAGCGCGCCAACCACCGTGTCGTCGGCCGTGTGCACAACGAGCATGGCGTGCTGTTCGTGGTGGCCGAGAACCGCCGCATCAGCCAGGATATCCTGCTCGCCCCTGGCGCCAAGCCCAAGGCCGTGGCCGGTCAGGTGGTGGTGGTCGAGATCATCGAGCAGCCATCGAAGCACTCCCAGCCCATCGGCAAGGTGGTCGAGGTGCTCGGCAACTATGCCGATCCCGGCATGGAAATCGAGATTGCCCTGCGGAAGCACGAGCTGCCCTTCGAGTTTTCCCGCGAGGGCCTGGCCGAAGCGAAGAAACTGCCGGACGCAGTGCGCAAGAGCGACTGGAAGTGGGAGGGCGGCGTGCGCGAGGACATCCGCAGCCTGCCGCTGGTGACCATCGACGGCGAGACGGCGAAGGATTTCGACGACGCCGTCTATTGCGAGCGCCAGGGCAAGGACGGCAAGGGCGGTTTCCGCCTGGTGGTCGCCATCGCCGATGTCAGCCACTACGTCCAGGCGGAGCGGGATCTCGACCGCGACGCCTACGAGCGCGGCAACTCGGTGTATTTCCCGCGCCGCGTGATCCCGATGCTGCCGGAGAAGATATCCAACGGCCTGTGCTCGCTCAATCCGCAGGTTGAGCGCTTGTGCATGGTCTGCGACATGGCCATCGCCGCCAACGGCGTCATCAAGCGCTACCGCTTCTACCCGGCGGTGATGTTCTCGCATGCGCGCCTCACTTACAACGAGGTGGCGGGCGCCCTTTATGAAAACGATCCGACGGCCACGGCAAAGATCGGGGGGTTGCTGCCCCACCTGCGCACCCTCGACGATCTCTACCGCGTGCTGGTGAAGGCGCGCTGGGCGCGCGGCGCCATCGACTTCGAGACGGTCGAGACGCAGATGATCTTCGATGACCAGGGCAAGATCGAACGCATCATCCCGGTCAGCCGCAACGACGCCCATCGCATCATCGAGGAGTGCATGCTGGCCGCCAACGTCTGCGCCTCGGACTTCCTGCACGAGAACGAGCACGCCGCGCTGTATCGCATCCATGAGGGACCGACGCCGGAGAAGCTGGAAAAGCTGCGCGAGTTTCTCAAGGAGTTCGGTCTGCAGCTCACCGGCGGCGACGAGCCCCATGCCAAGGACTACGCCAAACTGCTGGAGAAGGTAAAAGGCAGGCCGGACATGCAGCTTCTGCAGACGGTGATGCTGCGCTCCCTGCAGCAGGCGGTCTACAGCCCGGAAAATGTCGGCCATTTCGGTCTCGCCTACGAGTCCTATACCCATTTCACCTCGCCCATCCGGCGCTATCCCGACCTCGTCATCCACCGCGCCATCAAGGCGGTGCTGCAGGGGGCGAAATACCGTCCGGGCAAATGGGATGAGATCGGCATCCACTGCTCGCAGACCGAGCGGCGCGCCGACGATGCGACGCGCGACGTCGAGTCCTGGCTGAAGTGCTACTACATGAAGGAGCGCATCGGCGAGGAATTCGCCGGCAGCGTCTCCGCCGTTACGTCCTTCGGCATCTTCGTCGCACTGGACGACGTTTTCGTCGAGGGGCTGGTGCACATTTCCGATCTCGGCAGCGACTATTTCCATTACGACGACGCCAAGCACCAACTGGTCGGCGAACGCACAGGACGCCGCTTCCGCCTGGCCGACCGCGTGCGCGTGCAGCTGGTGCGGGTGGATATGGAAAGCAGCAAGATCGACTTCCGCTTGGCCGAGGAAGAGGGCGGGCAGGGCAGGCGCCGTGTCTGAAACCCGCTTCATCCACGGCTTTCATGCCATCAATGCACGGCTGAGGCAAAGCGCCGGCAGCGTGCAGGAAATCTACATCGCCGCAGGGCGGCAGGATGGCCGCACGCGGGACCTCGTCAAGTTGGCCGAAGCACAGGGCGTGCGCGTCATTGCGACCGACCCGGCGCGCCTCGACGGCATGGCCGGTGGCCATGGCAAGGCGGCGCGCCACCAGGGCGTGGTGGCCCGCGTCGATGCCGCCCAGCGCCACGTCACGCTGGACGACGTGCTCGACACCCTCGCCGAGCCGGCCCTGCTGCTGGTGCTCGACGGCGTGCAGGATCCGCACAACCTGGGAGCCTGCCTGCGCGTCGCCGATGCGGCCGGGGCGCATGCCGTCGTGGCGCCGAAGGACCGGGCGGTGGGGCTCAACGCCACGGCCGTCAAGGTGGCCTGCGGCGCCGCCGACACCGTACCCTACGTCACCGCGACCAACCTGGCCAGGGCGTTGCGTGAAATGCAGGAGCGCGGCATCAGGACGGTTGGTGCCGATGCCGAGGCCGACCAGGACATCTACGGCCTCGATCTCAAGGTGCCGTTGGCCCTGGTGCTGGGTGCCGAGGGTAGTGGCCTGCGCCGGCTGACACGAGAAACCTGCGACGCGCTGGTGCGCATCCCCATGCATGGCAGCGTGGAAAGCCTCAACGTTTCCGTCGCCGGCGGCATCTGCCTGTTCGAGGCGCGGCGCCAGAGAGGGGCGGGCGTTACAAGCACTTGATTTGCCGCGCATGTACGGTTAAAATGGCCGGCTTTCGCAACCTTGCCCCACCGCGCGCATGACGGGGGGTATAACCCAGAAGGAGACTGCATGCGACATTACGAAATCGTTTTCATCGTCCATCCGGACCAGAGCGAGCAGGTGCCCGCGATGATCGAGCGCTACAAGGGGCTCGTCACCGGCCGCGCCGGCCAGATCCACCGCCTCGAGGACTGGGGCCGCCGCCAGCTGGCCTACCCGATCGAGAAGGTGCACAAGGCCCACTACGTGCTCATGAACATCGAGTGCGACGGCGAGACCCTGGCCGAACTCGAGCACGCCTTCAAGTTCAACGACGCCGTCCTGCGCCACCTCACGGTCAAGATGCGCCACGCCGTGACGACGCCCTCCCCGATGATGAAGGAGGAGAAGGCCAAGTCGCTGACGCCGGCCGCCGAAGGTGCCAAAGCCGAGGAGGCGAAGCCGGCCGAGCAGCCCGCGGCCTGATGTGGCGGCGCCGCAGAACCAGCTGACGATCACCGGGAACATCATCGAACTGGCGCAGCTGCGCCATACCCCGGCGGGCGTGCCGGTCCTGAGTTTCAGGATCGCCCACGAATCGGAACAGATCGAAGCCGGACTGCCGCGCAAGGTCGAATGCGAATTGCAGGCCGTGGCGCTGGGACAGACGGCGCTTTTGCTGCAGGGGGCCAAACCGGGTGACGGCACCAGGCTGACCGGCTTCCTCGCAGCGAAAAGCACCCAGTCGAAGCAGCCGGTGCTGCATGTGGAACGAATCGAATTTTTGGAAGGAACGAATCATGGCGTTTAAACCGAGAAATGCGAAGGACGCGAAGAAGCGCAAGGACGACAAGGGCTCGCGCGGCATGTTCAAGCGGCGCAAGTTCTGCCGCTTCACCGCCGAGAAGATCGAGGAGATCGACTACAAGGACGTCGAGATCCTGAAGGACTTCATCACCGAGAACGGCAAGATCATGCCGGCGCGCATCACCGGAACCAAGACCGGCTACCAGCGCCAGCTGTCCACCGCCATCAAGCGCGCGCGTTACCTCGCGCTGATGCCCTACACCGACCTGCACTGAGAGAGGAAACGACCATGCAAGTGATTCTGATGGAAAAGGTGGTCAACCTCGGCAACCTGGGCGACGTCGTCAAGGTGCGCGACGGCTTCGCGCGCAATTTCCTTATTCCCCAGGGCAAGGCCAAGCGGGTCACCCCGGAGAACCTGGCCGAATTCGAAAAGCGCCGCGCCGAACTGGAGCGCCAGCAGGCCGAGAAGCTGGCCGAGGCGCAGGAGAAGGCCGCCAAGCTGGAAGGCCTGATGGTGCAAATTACCCGCAAGGCTGGTGTGGATGGCCGCCTGTTCGGCTCCGTCACCAACTTCGACATCGCCGATGCGCTGAAGGGGCTGGGCCACGAGGTCGAGAAGGCCGACATCCGCCTGCCGCAGGGCCCGTTGAAGATGATCGGAGATGCCCAGGTGCAGATTGCCCTTCATAGCGATGTGGTGGTGAACATCACCGTGTCGGTGCTGGGCGAGCACTAAGCCGAACGGCTGTTCCGCAATATGCAAAAGGGCCGCTGGAAAGCGGCCCTTTTTTGTGTGCGCCCGGCACGGGCGCACTCTTGTCGGTGAAAGTCCCACCGTAAGTTGATTACAGCGAACGAAGCGAAGCGCAACTGCATGAGGGTGACCGATTGTGGGGAGGAGGCGTGGAGCGAAACTGCGAGCCGATGGACAAGAGCCGGATAGAAGGCGTTGCCGAGCAGGGCGAGCGGGCACAATTCCGTGAAGCTCTTGTGATCAAGGCGAGGCGGCGTAAATCTGGCGGTTGTGCAGTGAAGGAGTGCGTTCTTACCCGGGGAGATCTCGCCTCATGGCTGAAAGGCCGACGTTGAAACACGGAGCGAGGAGTCAGCAGCGGCCATAGTAGCTGCCTGTATGGGGTGAAGGGCCAAAGGAATAGAAGGAGTTGCCCTGTGATTCTCGGGTTGGACGGTCTCAGATGTTCGCGCCAGCGAAGCTCGTCGATACGGTGAAGAGAGTGAAGCCCACAACACTTCGGCAGGGAGAAACCAAACCCGGCGAATTAAAGACCAGCATCTTCAGGCGGCATGCAGGAACTGTCTTCTGCGAATCGACCTCAACTATTCCAACCGCCCGGTGCGGACCCGCATGCCGGGTGGTGTGGGAGGGGTCGGTCAGGTTCCCTGACCGCCCCTATCCCGATTTGGCGGAGAGAGAGGGATTCGAACCCTCGATACGTTTTACCGTATACACACTTTCCAGGCGTGCGCCTTCGACCACTCGGCCATCTCTCCGGAAGGGGCGCATTCTAGCAGAAAGGGTAGGACGGCGCAGCGCCGCATCCCTCGTGGCCCTGCACGTCCAAGCATTCCCGACAGCCCCCAAATCATGCTGCGGGCCGCCCGGGGCGGCGTCTGATTGGGTTAAAATACCGTGCGGCGGGTCTCCCCGCATTGCAGGGTGGTGAATCTGGTCAGGTCCGGAAGGAAGCAGCCACAGCCATTGACTGCAAGTGCCGGGGGTCAGGCTCGCCGCCCTTACTTCCCCCTCTGATAAAATTCACCCATGAGTTATCAGGTCCTTGCGCGCAAGTGGCGCCCCCGCTCCTTCGAAACGCTGGTCGGGCAGGAGCATGTCGTGCGCGCCCTGACCCATGCCCTGGACCAGCAGCGGCTGCACCACGCCTACCTGTTCACCGGCACGCGCGGCGTCGGCAAGACCACCATCGCCCGCATCCTCGCCAAGGCCCTCAACTGCGAGAGCGGCATCACCTCCAGCCCCTGTGGCGCCTGCAGTGCCTGCCGGGAGATCGACGCCGGGCGCTTCGTGGACCTCATCGAGGTGGATGCCGCGACCAACACCAAGGTCGATGAGATGCGCCAGCTCCTGGAGAACGCCATCTACGCACCGACGCGCGGCCGCTTCAAGGTGTATGTCATAGACGAAGTGCACATGCTGTCCACCTCGGCCTTCAATGCCATGCTGAAGACCCTGGAAGAGCCGCCCGAGCACATCAAGTTCATCCTCGCCACCACCGACCCGCAGAAGATTCCGGTGACGGTGCTCAGCCGCTGTCTGCAGTTCAACCTCAAGCAGATGCCGCCTGGCTACATCGTCGAGCATCTCTCGCGCGTCCTCGAGGCCGAGCAGGTGCCCTTCGAGCCGGCTGCCCTGCGCCACATCGCCAAGGGAGCCGCCGGCAGCATGCGCGACGCGCTGTCGCTGCTCGACCAGGCCATCGCCCACGGCGCCGGCCGCATCGAGGAGACGGACGTGCGCGACATGCTCGGCACGGTGGGGGAGGACCACCTCTTCGCACTCCTGGACGCCCTTGCCGCGCGCGACGTACACGCCATGCTCGGCGTCGCCGCAGAGATGGACGCGCGCAGCCTGTCCTTCGATTCGGCCCTGCAGGAACTGGCCACCCAGTTACACCGCATCGCCCTCGTGCAGTTCGCTCCAGAGGCTATCGTGGAGGAGGCCGAGCGCGCTCGCCTGGCCGCCTATGCCGGTCGCCTCGACGCGGAATTCCTGCAACTCTGCTATCAGATTGCCATCAACGGCCGCAGCGACCTTGCGCTGGCGCCGGACGAGTATTCCGGCTTCCTCATGACGCTGCTTCGCCTGGTGGCCTTCAATCCGGAAACGCCGCCGACGCTCGGTGCAGGCACGCCCGAACCTGCAGTGCGGGCACCCGCGCGGCCGGCGGCCGCCGCATCCGTTTCCCCGGTTGACTCGGGCGCGCCACGGCCCGCTGGCATACCTGCCGCAGCAGGCAACTGGCACGGCTTGCTGGCAGAGTTGAAGCTCGGTGGCATGGTGCGCGAACTGGCCCATCATTGCGAACTGGCCGAGCGGTCCGAGACGGCCGTCAAGCTGCGCCTCGACCCGGCCCACAAGTCCCTGCTCATGAACAAGGCTCCGCAGGAGAAGCTGCAGGCCGCCCTGGCGACGCATTTCGGCCGTCCGCTCAAGTTGTCCATCGAGACCGGTGACCTGAATGGCGAGACGCCGGCACAGCGCGCAGAGAACACCCGCACCGAAAAGCAGAACCGGGCCATCGAATCGCTCGAGCAGGATGCCTTCGTGCGCGACATGATCGAGACCTTCGATGCCACCATCAACGAACAATCCATCAAGCCCCTGAACTGAACGCAAGCGGAGAACTGAACATGATGAAAGGCGGACTCGCCGGCCTGATGAAGCAGGCCCAGCAGATGCAGGAGAACATGAAGAAGGCGCAGGAGCAGCTCGCTGCCATCGAGGTCGATGGCCAGGCCGGCGCCGGCCTCGTCAAGGTGGTGATGACCTGCAAGCACGACGTGCGCCGCATCAGCATCGACCCCTCCCTGCTCGCCGACGACAAGGAAATGCTGGAGGATCTCGTCGCCGCTGCGGTGAACGATGCCGTGCGCCGCGTCGAGGCGACGGTGGCCGAGAAGATGAGCGGCTTCACTGCAGGCCTCAACCTGCCGCCGGGGATGAAGCTGCCGTTCTGATGGCGCTGCCCACCGCCCTCGAGGAACTCGTCGAGGCCCTGCGCTGCCTGCCAGGCGTCGGGCCGAAATCGGCGCAGCGCATGGCCTATTATCTGCTGCAGCGCGACCAGAAGGGTGCACAGCGTCTGGCTGCGTCGCTGGAGCACGCCGTGGCGGTGCTGCGTCATTGCGACCGCTGCAACGCCTTCAGCGAAAGCGAAGTCTGCGAGCGTTGCGCCTCGCCGCGCCGGGACGCCTCCCTGTTATGCGTGGTCGAAATGCCGGCCGACCTCAACATGATGGAACAGACCCATGCCTACCAAGGCATGTACTATGTCCTCATGGGCCATATTTCTCCGCTCGACGGCATCGGTCCGAAGGAACTGCGCCTCGAGCGCCTTCTGGCGCGTGCCTGCGACGGCGTTGTGAAGGAGGTCATCCTCGCCACCAACTTCACCAACGAGGGCGAGGCCACTGCCCATTACCTTGGCGAGATGCTGCGCGCGCGAGGCCTGAAAGTGACCCGCATCGCCCGCGGCCTGCCCGTCGGTGGCGAGATTGAGCACACCGATGCCGGCACCATTGCCCAGGCGCTGATCGAGCGCCGCATTCTCTGATTTTCCGTTCCCGGACCCCGAGGCCTTGCCGAGCCGGGGTGTTCTGGCCCGCCCCGACGTGGAACTGGCCAGGCCTGTGTCCAATGCCGGTGCCTGGCCGGAAACCCAGTACTGGCGCGGGTTTCCGCGGTTTTGCTTCCAATTGCCATTGATTTTTATGTATAATCTTCAAGTTTTGGATTCGGGCATTTCTTCAGGAAATCGATGCCATGAGCAGCAGTGAAAAAAAGGTCGATTGCGCTAGGCGGAACCTGGTGTTCGCCTCCGCGGCTGTGGGGGGCGTTGCGACCGTCGCGACGGCGGTGCCTTTCCTGGCCAGCATGGCGCCTTCGGAACGTGCCAAGGCAGCCGGTGCGCCGGTCGAGGCCGACATCAGCAAGCTCGCCCCGGGCGAGATGATGCGCGTCGAATGGCGCGGCAAGCCGGTGTGGATCCTCCACCGCACCAAGGAGATGCTTGAAACCCTGAAGAAAACCGACGCCCTGGTCGCCGATCCGGCGTCAAAGCGCCCCATGCAACCGGATTACATCAAGGGAGATAGCCGTTCAATCAAGCCGGAATACCTCGTCGTCGTCGGCATCTGCACCCACCTCGGTTGCTCGCCGACGGACAAATTCCAGAAGGGCGCCGAGTCCGGCATCGCCTCCGACTGGCCGGGCGGCTTCCTTTGCCCCTGTCACGGTTCGACCTTCGACTTGTCCGGCCGCGTGTACAAGAACAAGCCGGCGCCGGATAACCTGGAAGTGCCGCCGCACTATTACTTGTCCGACATGCGCATCCTGATCGGCGAAGACAAGAAGGCATAAGGGGACGCAAGTCATGTCCAGCACCAATTTCGAGAAATACAAGTCGGACGGCTCGCTCGCGGGAAACGTCCTCGAATGGGTCGACGCCCGCTTCCCGTTGACGGCGAACTGGAAAGGCCACCTGTCCGAGTACTACGCGCCGAAGAACTTCAACTTCTGGTATTTTTTCGGATCCCTCGCCCTGCTGGTGCTGGTGATGCAGATTGTTACCGGCATCTTCCTGGTGATGCACTACAAGCCGGACGCCTCCCTCAACGCCGCCGGCGTGCCGGTGGCCTTCGCCAGCGTCGAGTACATCATGCGCGACGTGCCGTGGGGCTGGCTGATCCGCTACATGCATGCCACGGGGGCTTCGGCCTTCTTCGTCGTGGTCTACCTGCACATGTTCCGCGCCATGCTCTACGGCTCCTACCGCAAGCCGCGCGAGCTGCTGTGGATCTTCGGCGTCTTCATCTACTTGTGCCTGATGGCCGAAGCCTTCGCCGGCTATCTGCTGCCCTGGGGCCAGATGTCGTTCTGGGGCGCCCAAGTAATCCTCAACCTGTTCTCCGCCATTCCCTTCGTCGGCGACGACCTGGCCCTGTGGATCCGTGGCGACTACGTGATTGCCGATGCCACGCTGAACCGCATGTTCGCCTTCCATGTCATCGCCATTCCGTTGGCGCTGATCGGTCTCGTCGCCGCACACATCCTGGCGCTGCACGAGGTCGGCTCGAACAACCCGGACGGCATCGAGATCAAGGCCAAGAAGGACGAGAAAGGCATCCCCCTCGACGGCATCCCCTTCCATCCGTACTACACGGTGAAGGACATCGTCGGTGTGGTGGTGTTCCTGATGGTCTTCTCCATCATCGTTTTCTTCGCGCCCGAGATGGGCGGCTACTTCCTCGAATTCAACAATTTCATTCCGGCCGATCCGCTGGTGACGCCGCCGCACATCGCCCCGGTGTGGTACTTCACGCCGTTCTATTCGATCCTGCGCGCCAACACGGTGAACTTCTTCTGGATCGACGCCAAGCTGTGGGGTGTGATCTTCATGGGCCTCGGCGTGATGATCCTGTTCTTCCTGCCTTGGCTGGACCGCAGCCCGGCAAAATCGATTCGCTACCGCGGGCCGATCTACAAGGGCGCGCTGGCCGTTTTCGTCGTCGCCTTCGTCATCCTCGGCTATCTCGGCATGCAGGCGCCGACGCCGGCCTACACGCTTGTCTCGCAGATCTGCACGGTCATCTACTTCCTGTTCTTCCTGCTCATGCCCTGGTACACGCGCATCGACAAGTGCAAGCCGGAGCCGGAAAGGGTGACGCAATGAGAATGACCATGCTCAAGAAATTTCTCATTGCGGCCCTGTTTGTACCGCTCGCCGTCCTCGCCAGCGAAGGCGTCAAGCTCGACCGCGCGCCCGACCGCTCGACCGATCAGGCCGCCCTGCAGAATGGCGCCAAGCTGTTCGTAAACAACTGCCTGAACTGCCATGGGGCAAGCTTCATACGCTACAACCGCCTCAAGGACATCGGCCTCACCGAGCAGCAGATCAAGGATAACTTAATGTTCACCGCCGAGAAGATCGGCGAGCCGATGGGCATCTCGATGTCGCGCAAGGACGCCAAGGAATTCTTCGGCGCCTGGCCGCCCGACCTGTCCCTGATCGCCCGCTCGCGCGCCTCCGAGTCCGGCAGCGGGGCCGACTGGTTGTACACCTACCTGCGGGGCTTCTACCGCGACGAGACCCGACCGACTGGCTGGAACAATATCGCCTTTCCCAGCGTCGGCATGCCCCATGTGCTATGGGAACTGCAGGGCGAGCAGGTCATGGGCGCCGAACACAAATTGACCCTGGCCAGGCCAGGCAAGCTTTCGTCGAAGGAATTCGACGACGCCGTCGGCGACCTCGTCGCCTTCATGGTCTGGATGGGCGAGCCGCAGGCGCAGTTCCGCAAGCAGCTCGGCGTCGCCGTGCTGCTGTTCCTCGGCGTGTTCTTCATCGTCGCCTATGCGATGAAGCGCGCGTTCTGGAAAGATATCCACTAACTCACTGCAAGGACAGCCATGCAGTTCCTCGGCCATCGTGATTTCAACGCACCGCGCGTCCGCCGCGTGGTGCGTGATGCCGATTATTCCTGGAGCGGGAACACCATGATGACTCTGTATTCGGGCACGACCTGCCCGTTCAGCCACCGCTGCCGGATCGTCCTCTACGAAAAGGGGATGGACTTCCAGGTAATCGACGTCGACCTCTTCAACAAGCCGGAGGACATCGCCGTCATCAACCCCTACAACCGCGTGCCGGTGCTGGTCGACCGCGACCTCGTGCTCTATGAGGCCAACATCATCAACGAATACATCGACGAGCGCTTCCCGCATCCGCAGCTGATGCCGCCCGATCCGATCATGCGTGCACGCGCGCGTCAGTTGCTGTTCACCTTCGAGCAGGAGCTGTTCAGCCACATCGAGACGCTGGAAAAGAACCTCAAGGCCGCCGAGAAGGCCCGCATCCATGTGCGCGACCGCCTCTCCGAACTGGCACCGGTGTTCAACAAGCAGAAGTTCATGCTGGGCGAGGAGTTCTCCATGCTCGATGTCGCCATCGCGCCGCTGCTTTGGCGCCTCGACCACTACGGCATCGAGTTGCCGAAGACCGCCGCGCCGCTGATGAAGTACGCCGAACGCATCTTCAGCCGCCAGGGCTTCATCGATGCCCTGACCCCCTCCGAGAAGGTGATGCGCCGCTAGCGCGGCTCGCGCGCCTTGACGGCGCTAAGTTCATGAGCGTCGCCTCCACCAAGCCCTACCTGCTGCGCGCCCTCCACGAGTGGTGCGTGGATCAGGGCTTCACGCCCTACATTTCGGTGCAGGTCGACGCTGGCACCCTGGTGCCGCGCCAGTACGTGCGCGACGGCCAGATCGTGCTCAACCTCGGTGCCGAAGCCGTGCAGAACCTGCACCTGGGCAACGACCTCATCACCTGCCAGGCCCGTTTCGGCGGCGTCGCGCAGTCGCTCTCCATCCCCGTCGGCAACGTCGCCGCCATCTATGCCCGCGAGAACGGGCAGGGCATGGCCTTCGAGGTCGGCGAGTCAGCCGAAGAGGCCCCGCCGGAAGAAGCCACCCCGGAAGCGCCCGAACCACCGCCTACCGATACCCCGCCCCGGCCGCATCTCACCCGCGTCAAGTAGTAGCTAGACTTTCGCTTCGAGTGTTTGATTCTGTCAAGAAGCTACTACCAATGCGTGACGCAATTCACGGATTTTTTTCGCCGGCTCGCCTAGGATTCGTTCCAGCAAGTGAGTCGTTGTCCCTCCTGGCTCAGGGAGGGCGGCAGGATGGAACCGGAATCCCCGGATCGCGCAGCGCCTGTAAGCATGGCGGCCGGGCAGGCGGCGGCGGGGATCTCCGGGTTGAGGAAGCACGGAAGGCGCGAGGTGAAAGCCCCGCGCCTTTTTATTTGTCCTTCTTCCAGCTGCCGACGTCTGGGGCACTGGCGGGATCGAACCACTTCAGCTTGTCGTGCAGCCTGACCACCTCGCCGACGATGATGAGGGTGGGCGGCTTGAGCTGCGCCTCTTCAGCCTGCTGCGGCAGGCTGGCCAGCGTACCGATGAGGACGCGCTGGCGGTTGGTGGTGCCCTGCTGCACGATGGCCGCGGGGGTGCTGTCCGGCAGGCCGTGGGCGACGAGTTCCTTGCACAGCACCGGCAGTCCGAGCAGGCCCATGTAGAAGACGACAGTCTGATGCGGGCGGGCCAGGCCCGTCCAGTCGAGGTTCATGGTGCCGTCCTTGAGGTGGCCGGTGACGAAGACGCAGGACTGGGCGTAATCGCGGTGGGTGAGCGGGATGCCGGAGTAGGAGGCGACGCCGGCCGCTGCGGTAATGCCGGGCACCACCTCGAAGGAGATGCCGTGGGCGGAGAGCGTCTCGATCTCCTCGCCGCCGCGCCCGAAGATAAAGGGGTCGCCGCCCTTCAGGCGCAGCACGCGCTTGCCTTCCCGGGACAGCTTCACCAGCAGGGCGTTGATCTCTTCCTGGCGCAGCGTGTGGTTGTTGCGCTGCTTGCCGACATAGATGCGGCTGGCGTCGCGCCGGCACAGCTCGACGATGGCGGGCGAGACGAGGTTGTCGTGCACCACCACGTCGGCCTGCTGCATCAGCTTCAGCGCGCGGAAGGTGAGGAGGTCCGGGTTGCCGGGGCCGGCACCGACAAGATACACCTCGCCGCGCGGTGGCGCGTCCTTTGTCGCGGCGAGCTGTTCCGCGAAGTGCTTCTCTGCTTCGGCGGCCTTGCCGGCCAGCACCAGATCGGCGAAAGTCCCGCCGAGCATTTTTTCCCAGAAGATGCGCCGTTGCGCCGGGTTGGCGAAATGCCGCTTGACGCGGTCGCGCAGGCCGTTGGCCAGCTGCGCCAGGCGGCCGTAGGTGGCCGGCAGCATTGTCTCCAGCTTCGCCCGCATCAGGCGCGCCAGTACCGGCGAGGCGCCGCCGGTCGACACCGCCACGATCATCGGCGAGCGGTCGACGATGGAGGGGAAGATGAAGCTGCACAGTTCGGGCGAGTCGACGACGTTCACCGGGATGTCGCGCGCCTTGGCGGCGCGCGAGACGGCCGCGTTGACTTCGTGGTCGTCGGTGGCGGCGATCACTAACGCGGCACCGGCGACGTGGACCTCCTCGAAGCGCGCGGCGATGTGCCCGATGCGGCCGGCGGCGGCTTCCGCGGCGAGGGTCTCGCCGAGCTCCGGCGCCACCACGGCGACTTTCGCGCCGCAGCCGGCGAGCAGGCCGGCCTTGCGCGCGGCGACGGCGCCGCCGCCGACGACGAGGCAGCGCGTCCCCTTGAGGTTCAGGAATATTGGCAGGAAATCCATGGCTTGGCGCCGGATGGCGCGATGCGGCCGCCTTGATGCGAGTTGGTCGTCATTATACCGGCTCAGCTTGCCGAGCCGCAGCCGCCCCGGCTGCCGCAGCCGCCGCAGCTGGAGGGCGGGCAGCTGCCGCCCGGGGCCTGGGTCTGCATGAAGACGAACTGCCATTCGCCCGGCTCGACCTCGACGAAGTCGAGCAGCATGCCATCGAGCAGGTCGCGGCTGGGCGGGGCGATGAGGACAGTGAGGCCTTCGCATTCGTAGGCAAGGTCATGCTCGCGCTCGTCGTCGAAGCCGAGGCCGAAGGCGATCCGGCCGTCGTCCTCGATCTTGGCGGCGATGCGCAGCGCCATGCCTTTGGCGTCGCTCTGGGTGGCGGAATCGAGGATGCGGGTGGCGGCGGCGGGGGTGAGGGTGAACATGATGGGTTTGTCCTATCCGTGGGTTGGGGTGGGGTGCTCCATGTGTTGCCGGGCGAAGCCGACGAAGCGCGCCGCCCAGTTGCAGTTGCCGGCGCTCCTGAGGTGCGTGTAGGAGGCCAGCAGGTTCTTGTGAACGATGCCGTCGTGGGCGCCGTCGGCGCCGTGCCCCCGCTTCACCTCGTAGGCGAAGCGCGTGGCCGGGTCGAGGTTCTCCAGGCTGGAGTAATGGAACTCGTGGGCCGGAATCTCGTCGGGATGCGCGCCCGGCGGCACCCAGGGATGGGCGGCGGTGGGCGCCAGGCGCACGTAGCCGCGGCCGACCGGCTTCTCGTGCATGACGACGTCGGCGGGGATGACCCCGGCCATTTCGCGCTTCTCGCCGCGCCACGTCAGGCTGCGGGCGAGGTACATCAGGCCGCCGCATTCGGCGTAGGCGGGGAGTCCGGCCTCGATGGCGGCGCGCACCGATTCGCGTATGCCCTGGTTGGCCTCCAGTTCGCGCATGAAGCACTCGGGGAAGCCGCCGCCGAGGAAGAGGGCGTCCACCTCGGGCAAGGTCTTGTCGGCGATGGGGCTGAAGAACACCGGCTCGGCGCCGGCCTGCTGCAGGGCGTCGAGGTCGTCGGCGTAGTAGAAACCGAAGGCCGGATCGCGGGCGATGCCGAGGCGCACGGTGGGTTGTTCCGCCGGCACGGCCGCAACCATGGCAGGCTTGAGCGGTTTGTCGGTGGCGGTCACCTGCAGCAGGCGGCCGATGTCCACCTGCTCGGAGACGATCTTCGCGATGGCGGCGATGCGCGCTTCGGCCGCCGCGGCCTCGTTGGCCGGCATCAGGCCGAGGTGGCGCTCGACGATGGCCAGTTCCGGGTTCTCCAGCACGGCGCCCAGCACCGGCACGTCGGTGTAGTGCTCGATGACGGCGCGCAGCTTGGCCTCGTGGCGCTTGCCGCCGAGGCGGTTGAGGATGACGCCGGCGATGCGGATGTTGCGGTCGAAGGCCTGGTAACCGAGGATCAGCGGGGCGATGCCGCGCGTCATGCCGCGCGCGTCGAGCACCAGCACCACCGGCAGGCCGAGCAGTTCCGCCAGGGCGGCGTTGCTGTTGCTGCCGGCGAGGTCGAGTCCGTCGTAGAGGCCTTTGTTGCCTTCGACGAGGGCGACGTCGGCATTCGCGCTATGGCGGGCGAAGCTGTCGAGGATCTCGGCGTAGGGCTGCAGGTAGAAATCCAGGTTGCGGCAGGGGCGGCCGCCGGCCAGCCCCAGCCAGATCGGGTCGATGTAGTCCGGACCCTTCTTGAAGGTCTGCACGGCCAGCCCGCGCTGCCGCAGGGCGGCGGCGAGGCCCAGGCTCAGCGTGGTCTTGCCGGAGGACTTGTGCGCGGCGGAAACGAGGAAACGGTGCATCCGCGCCAGTGTAGCGCGATCCGGCGGGGCCGGATCAGTCTTCGGCCTTGAGCGCGGCGAAGTCGTCCTGGGGCAGGAAGCGCAGGACGCGCACCGCGACGACGGTGATGAGGAAGGCCAGGGCGATGCCGCCGAAACCGAGGGCGAACTCGCCGAGCACCGGGGAATAGCTGTTCACGATGCCGTCCTGGAAGGTGCTGGAGACGGCGTAGCCGGGGAAGATCTCGAGCGGGAAGGCCTGGCCGCCGACGATGGTGACGAACATCTGGGCGAGGCCGCCGAGCACCACCAGGACGGAGGCGGCAATCACCCGCGTTTGCGTCGCGCCGGGCGCGAAGATCAGCGCCAGCGGCAGGATGCCGCCGACCACGACCTGGCCGAGCCAGAACGCCGCGGTGTAGGTGCCGCCGTCGAGCAGGAGGAAGCGTTCGTAATCGGTCTGCTTGGCGAAATACAGGCTGGTCAGGTGCATCACGGCGGTGAAGTAGAGCGCCGCGCCGACGAAGACGGCGAGCAGGTTCTTCATGCGGGCGAGGATGCGCGCGTCGAGCGTGAGGCCGTTCCAGGCGTACATCGAGCCCTGCACGATGAGGAAGGCCGCCAGGCCGTAGGCAAAGGAGTAGATGATGAACATCGGCGCCATCAGGGCCGAGCCGTAGGCGGTGCGGGCGATCAGGAAGCCGAAGATCGAGCCGGTGGCGGTGGTCAGCGCCAGGCGCCAGAAGAAGGCGAGGAAGCCGACGATCTTCGAGTAGCCGTTCAGGCTGCGGTCCATCATCGTCACCAGGTAGGCGGCGACGATGGCGAAGAAGCCCGAATAGAACATCATGTTGAGGGCGAAGATCGACTTGAAGTTGAAGTGCGTCATCGCCACGATGAGGCGGTCGGGGCGGCCGAGGTCGGCCGCCAGCACGGCCAGCCCGCCGGCCATCATGGCCAGCGCCAGCAGGCCGGAGAGCGGCGCGCGCGCCTTGTAGATCGGCTTGCCGAACACCGAGCCGATCGAGGCGACGTTGAGCACGCCGGAGGCGGCGACGATGAGGAACACGGCGAAGACGTGCGGGATGCCCCAGACGATCTGGTTGTCCATGCCGGTGACGGCGTGGCCGCTGTGCTCGAAATGCAGGAAGGCGGCGAAGGCCGCCAGCATGAACAGGCCGCCCGCGGCGAGCAGGCCCCAGAAGGCGGCGGGGCGGCTTTGCGTTTCGACGTAGCTTGCGGATGCCATGATCAAATGCCCTCGTAACGGACGCCGAGGTCGAGCTTGAGGTCGGCGCGCACCTGGGTGGTTTTCACCTCGCGCACGCGCTTGGCGATCGCGCTCTCGGGGTCGTTCAGGTCGCCGAACAGCATGGCGTTGTGGCCGGCCGCGGCGCAGGCCTCGACGCAGGCCGGCGTGCCGCCGCGGTCGACGCGGTGCACGCACAGCGTGCAGCCCTCGACGCAGCCCTGGCCGCGCGGCACCTCGGGGTTCTGGTCGGTGTGCGGCTCGTGCACGAAGGAACGCGCCTTGTACGGGCAGGCCATCATGCAGTAGCGGCAGCCGATGCAGATGTGGCGGTCGACCAGCACGATGCCGTCGGCGCGCTTGAACGAGGCGCCGGTCGGGCAGACGTCCACGCAGGGCGGGTTGGCGCAGTGCTGGCACATCATCGGCAGCGACAGGACACGGCCGGTCTTGAGTTCCTTCAGGTCGATCTTGCGGATCCACTGCGCGTCGGTGCGTGGCCTGGTCGTCTCACCCAGGTGATTTTCTTTATTGCAGGCTGAAATGCACTCGGTGCAGCCGCTCTGGCAGCGGGTGGTGTCGATGAGCATGCCCCAGCGCACCTTGGCCGTGACTGGCTCGCTGTCCGGCTTGGCTGCGGCGATCTCGACCAGGCGGATGCCGGGGGCGATGGCGACGAAGCCGGCGCCGGCCGCCGCCGCGGCGAGGAATTTGCGGCGGTCGTCGTTGCGTTCACTCATGGCCGGGCTCCCGCGACGGATTTCTGGCCGGGCTTCGGCTGGTGGCAGTCCCAGCAGTCGGGCTTCACCGCCGCATAATCGTGGCAGCTCTGGCAGAAGCCGCCCTCGCCGATGACGCTGCCGGTTTTCGGGCTGGCGTGGCACGAAATGCATTCGTTGAGGCTGTGTTTCTTCGTGCGGATGCCCTCGTGCATGGTCAGGTCGCGCTGGTGCCGGAGGAATTTCATGTGGTCGCGCCGGATGACGTCCTTTGGCTCGACGCACTGGCCGGGCTTGGCGATCTCGATGGCCGGCAACGGGGTACGGCCGGGCTCCGCCGCGTACGCCACGGCAAAAGTCAGTCCCCACAGCACGGCGATCGCGATCGCTTTCACGCTCACTCCCCGAGTCCCATTTGAATGTAGCCGGTCGGGCAGACTTCGTGGCAGATGTGGCAGCCGATGCACTTCGTGTAGTCGGTCGCCACGTAGCGGCCGGTGGTCGACTCGGCCTTCTTGACGCGGTACACCGCCGTCTGCGGGCAATACACCACGCAGTTGTCGCACTCGAAGCACAGGCCGCAGCTCATGCAGCGTTTGGCCTCGGCGATGGCCTGCTTCTCGTCGAGCGCATCGAGGCGCTCCTCGAAGTTGCCCAGGGCCGACGCCTTGTCCAGCGTCGTGACCTTGCGGATGTTGCGCGGCGTGTAGCCGAAATGGCCGAGGAACAGTTCCTTGTGCGTGATGACGTAGCGGTCGGAACGGTTGTCGAAGTTGTGCACGGCCACGTTCTTGCTGTCGGTGCCCCAGGTCGGGCCGTGGATCTCCTGCGGCGGGAGGCCTTTTTCCATGAGCTTGCGCTGCATGTCCCAGTAGTGAACATCCACCTTCGGCCGCTTGTCCTGATCCTCGCCGCGCAGGAAGCGGTCGATGCCCTCGGCGGCGATCCAGCCGTGGCCGATGGCGGTGGTGAGCAGGTGCGGGCGGACGACGTCGCCGCCGGTGAATACGCCGGGCTGGCCCTGCACCTGGTAATTCTTGTCGGCGGCGATGCCGCCCTTGCCGGAATCGAACGCCTCGAGGCCGGTGAAGTCGACCGCCTGGCCGACGGCCGAGACGATGAGGTCGGCCGGGAGGTCCTGCTCGGTGCCGTCGATCTTCTTGATTTCCAGCTTGGGGCCGACGAACTTGGCCTCGCACTGCGCCACGCGCAGCGCCGTGGCGCGGCCGTCCGCATCACGGACCACGGCGACCGGCATCCAGCCGCCGCGAATGTCGATGCCTTCGGCCTGGGCCTGCTCGATCTCGTGCTTGTTGGCCTGCATCTTGTCGATGGGGAAAACCGAGGTCAGCGTCACTTCGGCGCCCTGGCGCGCCGAGATCTCGGCGACGTCATGGGCGACGTAGCCGCCGATGACCCGTTCGGCAAAGTCGGTGGGCTTCGGGTTTTCGATGGCGCCGAGGCGCCGCGCCACGGTGGCGACGTCGATCGAGGTGTCGCCGCCGCCGACCACCACCACGCGCTTGCCGACGAAGCGCATGCGGCCGTCGTTGAAGGCGCGCAGGAAGGAGGTGGCGGTCACCACGTTGGGAGCGTCGTTGCCCTCGCAGGGCAGCGCCCGGCCGCCTTGGGCGCCGAGGCCGAGGAACACCGCGTCGAACTGCTTGCGAATGTCCTCCATCTTGACGTCGGTGCCGATGCGCGTTTTCAGCTGCGTCTTGACGCCGAGGTCGAGGATGCGCTGGATTTCGGCATCCAGCACGTCGCGCGGCGTGCGAAAGCCCGGAATGCCGTAGCGCATCATGCCGCCGAGCTGCTCGTGTTCGTCGAAGATCGTCACTTCGTGGCCCATCAGCGCCAGCTGGTAGGCGCAGGACAGGCCGGCCGGGCCGCCGCCGATGACGGCCACCTTCTTGCCGGTCTTCGTCTCGGGGGCCTTGAACTTCAAGTTGTTCTTGATGGCGTACTCGCCGAGGAAATGCTCGACCGAGTTGATGCCGACGAAATCCTCGACGACGTTGCGGTTGCAGCCGGTTTCGCAGGGCGCCGGACAAACGCGGCCCATCACCGAGGGGAAGGGGTTGGCCTGGGTCAGGCGGCGCCAGGCGTATTCGTAGGCCGGCATGGTCGGCTTGCCGTCGGCGCCGACCGGCGGCTTTTCCTGGCCGCGCACGATGGCGAGGTAGCTGCGGATGTCCTCGCCCGAAGGGCAGCTGGACTGGCAGGGCGGCGTCGACTGGATGTAGGTCGGGCACTTGTAGGAGTAGCTGGCCTGGAAGATGTATTTGTTCCAGGGCACGGGCTTGTTGTCGCCGTCCTTGAAGCGGCGGAAGGTCAGTTTCTGCGTATCGGATTTCTCGTTGGTGGCCGACATCTTTGTCTCCTTGTAATGCTTAATCGTTGCTGCCGAGCCGGATGGCCGTGCTGACGAGCTGGTGCACGCCGCCGACCATGCCGCGATTGAACTTGTAGTAGGGCAGGACCTTGGTGAACTGCGCCTTGCAGATGGCGCAGATGGTCGCCATGAAATTCACGCCGTGCCGCTCCACCACCTGGTTGAGGGCGTCCATGCGCGGCAGCGCGCCCTTGACGCGCAACTCGAGCAGTTCGTCGGTGAGGATGCCGCCGCCGCCGCCGCAGCAGAAGGTCGCCTCGTGCGTGGTGCCGGGCGCCATCTCGACGTATTTGTTCGCCACGGCCTTGATGATCGAGCGCGGGATCTCGAACTGGCCCCCCGGGGTGTCGCCCATGCGCGAGGCGCGCGCCACGTTGCAGGAATCGTGGAAGGTGACGATGCGGTGGTCGTTGGCTTCCTTGTCGAACTTCAGCGCGCCGCGCTGGATCAGGTCCCAGGTCAATTCGCAGATGTGCGCCGGCTGCTTGTAGCGCTGGTCGAGCTGGCTCTGCAGCTGCACCGCGAAAGGGTCGTTGGCGCCGGCGCCGATGCCGGTGAGGGTGTTCCAGAAGCTGTAGGCGACGCGCCAGGCATGGCCGCATTCGCCGACGACGATGCGCTTGACGCCCAGCTCCAGGGCCGCCTCGCGGATGCGCAGGGCGATCTTGCGCAGCTGCTCGTAGTTGCCGATGAACATGCCGAAGTTGCCGGCCTCCGAGGCCTTCGAGGACAGCGTCCACGAGATGCCGGCGGCGTGGAACACCTTGCCGTAGCCGATCAGGCTGTCGATATGCGGCTCGGCGAAGAAGTCCGCCGAGGGCGTGACCAGCAACACCTCGGCGCCCTTGACGTCGAGCGGATAGCGCACATCGACGCCGGTGTCCTCCTTGACGTCCTCTTCCACGCCCTGCAGGGTGTCCTCCAGCGCGGGCCCCGGCAGGCCGAGGTTGTTGCCGATCTTGTGCACCTTGCCGATGATCTCGTTCGAGTACTTCTGGCCGTAGCCGACCGAATCGAGGATCTCGCGGCCGGCCATGGTGATCTCGGCGGTGTCGATGCCGTAGGGACAGAACACCGAGCAGCGGCGGCACTCGGAGCACTGGTGGTAGTACTTGAACCAGTCGTCGAGCACCTCGCGCGTCAGCTCGGTGGCGCCGACCAGCTTCGGGAACAGCTTGCCGGCGAGGGTGAAGTGGCGACGATAGACGCCGCGCAGCAAATCCTGGCGCGCCACCGGCATGTTCTTCGGGTCGCCGGTGCCGAGGAAGTAATGGCACTTGTCGGTGCAGGCGCCGCAATGCACGCAGGCATCGAGATAGACCTTCAGCGAGCGGTATTTCTTCAGCAGCTCGCCGAGGCGGGCGACGGCCTTCTGCTCCCAGTCCGGCACCAGTTCGCCGGGGAAGCCGAGCGCCTCGTTCATCTTGTCGCTGGCGACGTAGGGCTTGCTCTCCGCCATGGCGCCGGGCTGCAGCGCCGGGATTTCGGCGTACTCTTTCAGTTCGGGCGTGGTGAATTCGGCGGCGGCCATGGCGTCCTCAGTTCTTCTCCAGCTCGGCGGCCCACGGCGCCAGGTGGCGATGCTCGCGCGGATCGTCAGCCTGGTTGCGCGTCGGGCTGAAGAACACGCCCGGCGCGTGCAGCAGCTTGCTGAAGGGGAAAATAATCATCAGCAGCGCGACCAGCGTCAGGTGGATGTAGAGGCCCGGGTGCGAGGGCAGCGGCTGGAGGTCGAAGCGCATCAGGCCGAGGAAGAAGGCCTTCACGGCGACGATGTCGGTGTGCATGAGGAATTTCATGCCGAGGCCGGAGAGGCCGATGCCGGCGAGCAGCGCCAGCATCAGATGGTCGGACGGCGTCGAGATGTAGCGGATGCGCTCGACGAGGAAGCGCCGGCCCCACAGGCCGAAAAGGCCGGCCACCATGGCGAAACCGGCGTACATACCGAAGGGCTGCACCCAGCCGACCCAGAACCACACCGGCTCCGTGAAATAGCGCAGGTGGCGCAGCAGCACCAGCAGCAATGCACCGTGGAAGAGGATGCCGAAGGCCCAGATCCACAGGTTGGACTTGAACAGGCTCTCGAACAGCGCCACCTCGCGCAGCATGCGCAGCACGACCCCGCCCGTCGTGGTCGGCGCCGGAGTGGTGGGGATCTTCAGCGGCGCGGGTGTGCGGAAGTAGTCCACGATCTTGACCGCCAGCCCGGCGACGAGAATCGCCGTGGCGGCGTAGAAGAGGACGGCGAAGAAGATCGTGGCCATGGAGCGGTTTCGAATCCCAGGTTACGAGCGACGAGCCGAAGGCCGCCGCGCTCCGGGTTTTTCAACCCGAAACGCGAAACCCGCAACCCGAAACTTGCTGTTAGATGCAGCCGGTCGGCTTCGGCAGGCCGGCGATCTTGCACGCCTGCTTGCCCGGGCCGTAGGGGAACAACTCGTACAGGTACTGGCTGTTGCCCTTCTCCGGCCCCAGCTTCTTGCCGATGGCCTTGGTCAGCACGCGCACGGCCGGGGCGATCTGGAACTCGTTGTAGTATTCGCGCAGAAAGTTGATGACTTCCCAGTGCTGCTCGGTCATGTCGATGTTTTCGTTCTGGGCGAGCACCTTGGCGACATCCTCGTTCCACTCGTTGATGTCGGTCAGATAGCCTTCCTCGTCGGTGTCGTAGCTCTTGCCATTCAATTCGATTGCCATGGTGTGTCTCCTAAAAAAACAGTTACAGCCAGGATTGGCAGGTGGCGTGTTCCGTCACGAGATCGACGAAGCCGCCGTAATCCACCAGAGTGACGCCCTCCAGGGCGCGATCGGCCATGCCGCGCGCTTCCAGATCGGGTTTCAGCGCATAGACCTTGAGCCGGCCCATCGCCTGCTTCAGCTTGTCGGCGGCGGCGGCGCCGCTCGTCGCGGCATACACGCCGTCCTCGATGAGGAGCAGCGCGCCGCCAGGCTGGGCCGTGGCGAGGCAGGTGTCCAGGGCGTTGCGGTCCAGGGGCGACTTGTTCACGATGTGCAGCATGATTTTCCCCTTAGAAGCTCAGGACCACGTCCTGGGTTTCCATCAACTTGCCGATCTCGGCGCGGGAGAGCACCTCGACGGGCACGCACATGTCCTCCTGCGTCAGGCCGCGCGCTTCGAGGGCCTCCTTCTCGACGTAGAGCTTGTTGATGTCGTAGTCGTCCAGCGCGCGGTAGGTCGGCTGGAAGTTCTTCACCTCGATGCCCTTGGTGTTGAAGCCCTTCTTCAGCTGGTACACGCCGTCGTCCATGAACGCCAGGCTGACGTCCTGGTCGAAGGCGGCGGCGATCAGTACCACCTCCAGCGACTCCAGCGCGTAGATGGTGCCGTGCGGCGCCTTGCGGTTCACGTACATGAATTTCTTGATCTGTCCTTCGCTCATCGCTCAGTCCCCGAAAGTCACCATGCGGTCCGCCTGGATGCCGGCCTCGATCAGCTGGCCGAGGCCGGAGATGCGGAAGCCGGGCGCCAGGTTCTCGTCCTTGATGCCGCGGCGCAGGGCGGCGGCCACGCACACCACCAGGTCGATCTCGTGCTCTTCGGCCAGCTTGGCCCAGCGGTTCACGATATGACGGTCGTCCTGCGGCGGCTCGGTCAGGCGCGTCGAGTTGTTCACGCCATCGTGGTAGAAGAACACCCGGCTGATCTGGTGTCCTTTCTCGATGGCGGCGCGGGCGAACAGATAGGCGCTGTCCGTTGCCTCGTGCGTGTAAGGGCCTTCGTTGATGAGGATGGCGATCTTCATGTCCCTGCCGTCTCAGAAGCGGATATGGGTCGAGGCATTGAGGTTCGCCCGGCCGCCTCGCCAATCGTCGATCAGGTACTTGGTGAACGGCAGGTCGGCCTTCTCGAAGAAGCGCGGCCAGCCGATGCGCTCGATCCAGTCGGCCATGCGCTCCCACGGCCGGGCATCCTCCTTGTAGACGCGCAGGATGCGCTTGACCACTTCGGCCACTTCCGGCCAGCGCGGCGGGTTGTTGGGCAGGCCCATGGCGACCATCTTCATGAACTGCGGCTTGCTGCGGGCGTTGGAGTTCTTGCCGCCGACCCAGATCGCCAGTTTCGAATGCTCGGGGTGGTTGATGGCCATCGGCGGGCAGGGCGGGAAGCAGGCGCCGCAGCAGACGCATTTCTTCTCGTCCACTTCCAGCGAGGGCTTGCCGTTCACCATGGCCGGGCGGATGGCCGCCACCGGGCAGCGGGCCACCACGGCCGGCCGCTCGCAGATGTTGGCGACGAGGTCATGGTTGATGCGCGGCGGCTTGGTGTGCTGGATGATGATGGCCAGGTCGGCCTGTCCGCCGCAGTTGATCTCGCAGCAGGAGGTAGACAGGCGCACGCGGTTGGGCATCTCCTCGTTCTTGAACTCGTCGTAGAGCTCGTCCATCAGCGCCTTGACCACGCCGGAAGCGTCGGTCGCCGGGATGTCGCAGTGCAGGAAGCCCTGCGTGTGCGAGATCATCGAAACCGAGTTGCCGGTGCCGCCGACCGGAAAGCCGTTCTTCTCCAGCTCGGCGATCAGCGGCGCCACCTTCTTCTCGTCGCCGACCATGTACTCGATGTTGCTGCGGATGGTGAAGCGGACATGGCCTTCGGCGAACTTGTCGGCGATGTCGCACAGCTTGCGGATGGTGTGGACGTCCATCTGCCGCTGGGTGCCGGCGCGCACCGTCCAGATCTCGTCGCCGTTGTGCGAAACGTGGTGCAGCACGCCGGGCCGCGGCCGGTCATGGTACTTCCAGTTGCCGTAGTTCTTCACCATGAGCGGGTGCATGTACTGCTTGTTGTCGGGCACACCGGACTCGATGGGCTTGCGCATTTGCGGTTGCGACATGATATGTCTCCGTCAGTCTGTGTTGGTTAGGCGGCGGCCTGCCTGGCCTTGAGCTTGGCCACTTCCTCGTCCCAGCCGTCCATGCGGACGAAGGGGTTGGTGCGCGGCGCCGAGACCATGTTCGGGTCGACCTCGACCTCGATGCCCTCCAGGAAATTCATCAGGCCGATGCGTTCGATCATCTCGCCGGTGCGCTCGTGCTCGAGCGCGTTCTCGGCGAAGAAGTCGATGGTGCGCTGGGCCAGGTCGATGAACTTCTCGAAATCCTCGTCGCTCTCCAGCTTCATGAAGGGAATGATGACGGTGCCCATCAGGTCGCCGATCTTCAGGGTGCGCTTGCCGCCGACCAGGATGGTGACGCCCTTGTCCTTGCCCGGGGCGAGGGCGCCGGTCATGACGTTGATGCAGTGCATGCAGCGCACGCAGTCCTTGTTGCTGATCTCCAGGGCCTGGCTGTCGTTGACGGCGACGCTGGAGACGTTCGCATCCTTGCTGACGTCCTTGATCTCCTTGAGCTGGATGGCGCGGGTCGGGCACATGCCGACGACGTCGTTCACCAGTTCGTTGAGGCCATGCTTGGCGAACCACTTCTTGGCCAGGGCCTCGTCGGTGCGGATGTTGTCGCGCCAGGTGCCGATCACCGCCATGTCCGAGCGCTGGATGGAATTCATGCAGTCGTTCGGGCAGCCGGAGAACTTGAACTTGAACTTGTAGGGCAGGGCCGGGCGGTGAATGTCGCCGACGAAAGTGTTGATCGCCGCACGGTGCGCGCGCGCCTCGTCGAAGCAGGACTGCTCGCAGCGCGACGCGCCGACGCAGGACATCGAGGTGCGCACGGCCGGGCCGGCGCCGCCGAGGTCGAAGCCGAGCTCGTTGATCTCGTCGAAGGCCCTCTGCACGTTCTCGCCGGTGGCGCCCTGGAACATGATGTCGCCGGACTGGCCATGGAAGGCGATCAGGCCGGAGCCGTGCTTTTCCCACAGGTCGCAGAACTTGCGCAGGATGTCGGTGTTGTAGTGCATGCCGGGCGGCGGCATGACGCGCAGGGTGTGGAATTCGGCGGCATCCTTGAAGACCGGCTGGTCGTTCTCGTCCTTGATCTCGGTGAAGCGGGGGATGATGCCGCCGCCGTAACCGAAGACGCCGACCGTGCCGCCCTTCCAGTAACCCTGGCGGGTCTCGTAGGAATGCTCGAGGTGGCCCAGCAGGTCCACCATCATGTCCTTGTCCTTGGCCAGGCGTTTCAGGCCGGTGACGAAGCTGGGCCAGGGGCCCGATTCCAGCTGGTCGAGATTGGGTGTTGCGTGCGGTTTCTTAGCCATGATTTGTCTCCGGTGCTAAGGTTTGTATTGTGCTGCTGGGGTCGCTTGGTTCATAAGTTGGTGCTGATGGTACGCATGCTGCACTGCGATCTCCTATACCTCCCGCAGGGTATCGCCCCTCTCCCGTGGGGGTAGCAAATACCTACCCGAAAGGAGTAGGCCTCGGCACGCCATGCCGGTGATAGGCGGCGCCGGGCCTGAAAGGCATATTCCACCAGATACTTATATAGCCTGTCCGGACATGGATGACAAAGAAAAGCTGACTTCGCTCGACAAATTCACCGCCCCGATCTGGGGACAGGAGATCGAGTTGCAGCAGGTCGAATACCTGGCCGGCGGCACGCCGATGCTGCGTCTGCGCATCCGCGAGAAGAAGCGCTTCACCATCTTCGACATCGACGCCCAGACCGCCGCCCGCTGGGGCAAGGTCATGCAGGACTGGGCGGACGGGCAGTCATGAAGGTCATCGACATCTGCTTCGAGGCCCGTTGCGAGCGTTTGCCGCGCGACTACGGCTATGCCCTGTTCCAGGCGCTGGCCGGCGCGCTGGAATGGCTGGAAGAGGATGCCTTGGCCGGCATTCATCCCCTTCATGGAGCGGCTGCCGTCAACGGCGCACTGCTGCTTGGGCCGCGCGCGCGGCTGATGCTGCGGCTTTCGTCGGAGCGGACCGGCCAGGCGCTGGCCCTCGCCGGCCGCCGACTCGACATCGGCAGCGGCCTGGAGATCGGCGCCGGCAAATTGCGCGAGCTGATGCCGCATGCCACCGTGCATTCCCATTTCGTCAGCACCGGCAGCGCCGACGAGATCGAGTTCCTCGACCAGGCGGCGGCGGAGCTGCGCGAAGCGGGACTGCCGGAGAAGATGATCGCCGGCAAGGCGCACGCCATGCTTACCCCCGGCGGGGAAGTGCCCGGCTTCAGCCTGCTGCTGCACGGCCTGTCCCCGGCGCAGTCGCTGGCCGTGCAGGCGCGCGGCGTCGGCCTCGGGCGCAAGCTCGGCTGCGGCCTTTTCGTGCCGCACAAGTCGGTGATCGCCGTCGGCGCCGTCGAATAGAAGAAACGGACAATTTGAGATTTCAGGAGGAGTCATGAACACGAAACCCGCCGTCACCCTGGACATGAGCGGCCTGTCCTGTCCGGCGCCGCTGATCGGCGCCAAGAAAATCGTCGACGACATGGAGCCGGGCCAGTCCCTGCTGCTGGTCTCCGATTGCCCCGGCACTTCCGACGATCTCTTCGCCTGGGCGCGCCAGACCGGCAACGAGGTCGCGGTGAAGGACAAGATGGGAGAAGGACGCACGGCCTACCTGATCACCCGCGGCGGCAGGAAGGCGCTGCAGCCGAACGTCACCCTCGACGTGCGCGGCGTATCCTGTCCGGGGCCGATCCTCGAGGCGAAGAAGCTGCTCGACGGCATGGGATCCGGCGAGGTCCTCCTGCTGGTGAGCAACTGCCCCGGCACCCCGGACGACGTCGCTGCCTGGGTGAAGAACACCCCGCTCGAGCTGGCGGACCGCGTCGAGATTGCGCGCGGCTCCTACGAGTTTTATCTGCGCAAGAAATAAGGAGGCGGCATGGGCTACATCATCAACGGCGAGGAGAAGGAAACCGACGACGACGGCTACCTGCTGGAGCCGGACTTCAGCGAGGAGGCGGTGCAAGTCATCGCCGCCGCCGAGGGCATCGCGCTCACCGTCGACCACTGGAAGGTCATCGACTATTTCCGCGACAAGTATCGCGAGGACGGCCACACGCCGAATTTCCGCAACTTCATGAAAGACATGGCGGAGCTGCTGCCTGAAATCGACTCGAAGGCCATGTACGACCTGTTCCCGAAGGACGGGCCGGCCAAGCAGGCGGTGAAGGTCGCCGGCCTGCCCAAACCCTTCGGCAAGGGCGGCTATTGAAGCACGACGAAAACTCGATTCGTACAAACAAAATCAGCAAGGACCAATGGAGGAGCAGGATGGGAGATGCATATCGCGAAACGGCCTCACGCGAACTCATCGTGAACGGCCGCAGCATACAGGTCGATTCGGAAGGCTATCTGATCGATCTCGACGACTGGTCGGAGGGCTTCGCCCGCGCCCAGGCGGCGGAGGAGGAGCTCGAACTCACCGACGAACACTGGCAGGTGATCAACTTCATCCGCGAGTACCACAACGAGCATCGCGTGCAGCCGCAGGTGCGCGTGATGATCAGCCACTTCACTGAAAAGTGGGGCGCGGAAAAGGGCAGCAACCTCTATCTGCACGAGCTTTTCCCGCGCGGCGGCCCGCAGAAGCAGGGCAACCGCCTTGCCGGCATCCGGCGCACGAAGGGGGAACACTAAGCGCCGCTCAGTGCGGTTCAAGTGAAATGAGGATTCATTGATGGCGGTTCGAATCAGGAGCAGGTTTCACGCCGGCGGGCGCGAGCGCACGATGGCGGAGCGCGCCAGCGTCGTCGCCATGCTGTCATGGAAGCTGTCGCTCGATTCGATCCGGCGCATGCGCGAGGCCCGCTTCGACATCGATATCGGCCAGCCCTATTTCGACTACGTCGTCGAGACCATGGCTTTCCACGCCCATTACGCCGACCGTGTCGCCTTCGACAAGCTGGCGCCGGAGCAGCGCGGCGAATTCACCACGGCGCTGGCGAAACGCATGGCCGAGGCCATCGAGGACAACGCCGACATGCTGCTGACGGCGAGCGAGCCGGGCGCCTGCGGCCGGCGTTTCCTCGAGGTTTTCAACGCCGCCGGCAGCGACTACGCCGAATACGGCTGCGATGCGAAAGGGCCGGACTTCGGCTTCCGCCGCGCCTATGCCGCCCGTGTCCGCGAGGGCATGCCGGAGAAGGACAAGGCCTGGGTGTACGATCAGGTTATGGAGATCGAGGCGCCCGAAGCCGTCAAGGCCATCGGCAGGACGCTCGAAGGCCTCTTCGGCGGCGAGGAAAAGCCGCTGCGCCGCATTCGCGAAGGAGTATCCGGAGAATGATGCCTGCCCATTTCGACCTGAGCAATGCCTCGGCCTACGCCGCCTGGCGCGAAGCCAAGCTCGCCGCACATCCCCACGCGCTTTCCGACCTGCTGGTCGAAATCGCCGATCCGCGCCGACTGACTTTTGCCGAGCGCGAAGCGCTGCTGGCGCGCTGCGCGACGGCCAACATGGCGCTCTACGCGTCCGCCACCGGCAGCGATCCCGACAAGGACATTCCGCGCCAGCTCGGCCGCCAGCTCGGCCTCGTCAATCTCGATGCCAACACGCTCGCCGACGACGACGGCATCTCGCCGCTGGCGGTGGCGCCGGCCGGCACGCGCACCGAGTTCATCCCCTACACCGACCGCGGCATCAAGTGGCACACCGACGGCTACTACAACACCCTCGACCGCCAGGTGCACGGCCTCATCCTGCATTGCGTGCAGAGCGCCGAATCGGGCGGCGAGAACCGACTCATGGACCATGAGATCGCCTACCTCCTGCTGCGCGACGAGAACCCCGATTTCATCCGCGCCCTGATGGCGCCCGACTGCATGACCATCCCGCCGCGCCTGGAAGACGGGGCCGTCGCCCGCGCGGCGCAGCCGGGCCCGGTGTTTTCCGTCCATGCCGACGGCCACTTGCACATGCGCTACACGGCGCGCACCGTCAGCATCGAATGGCGTGCCGACGAGGCGACGCGCGACGCCGTCGCCGCCCTGGAGCGCATCCTGGCCGATGCGACCAGCCCCTACGTCTTCCGCGGCCGCCTCGAACCGGGCATGGGCCTCGTCTGCAACAACGTGCTGCACGATCGCGCCGCCTTCCGCGATACCGAGACGCGCAAACGCCTGCTCTACCGCGCCCGCTACTTCGACCGCATCGTTGCCGCCTGAGGGCCGGGTTTTCCCCGGCACTTTGCCGGGCGTAAAATGCCGGCAAAAATCGATTCGAGGACGCCATGGCACAAATCGACCCCCTGGGCGCGACGCTGGTAGATGCAGTCTGCCTCGTCGCCAGCGTTCTGGCGCTCACCGCCTACCATCTCTACATGCGCTACCGGCTGAGGCACGACCCGACCTTCACGGTGCAGGCGGTGAATACCATCGCACGAACCGCCTGGGTGGAAAACGTCATGGCCGGCGGCAAGGACATCCTCGCCGTGCAGACCCTGCGCAACTCCACCATGGCGGCGACCTTTCTCGCCTCGACGGCGGTGCTGCTGGTGATGGGCACGCTGACGCTCTCCGGGCAGGGCAGCCAGCTCGAGGCCTCCTGGCATGCGCTGAACAAGGTCGGCGCGGTGCACAGCGAGATCTGGATCGTCAAGCTGCTGCTCCTGCTGCTCGACTTCTTCGTCGCCTTCTTCAGCTTCGCCTCGGCGATCCGCCTCTTCAACCATGTCGGCTACATGATCAACGTGCCGATCTCGCTCGAACACAAGGCCATCTCGCCGCAGCACGTCGCCATCCACCTCAATCGTGCCGGCGGCCACTACAGCGTCGGCATGCGCGCCTTCTACTTCGCCGTGCCGCTGGTGTTCTGGCTGTTCGGTCCGCTCTTCATGCTGGCGGCGACGCTGGTGCTGCTGGTCGTGCTCTACCGCCACGACCGCGCGCCTTCCGAAATGGCCGAGGACTATCGCTAGGTAGCCGTTTCGCCCATGTCCGCCGCCCCGCGCGAACTCGTCACGCCCTACCGGCCGATCCCCCTCGAGGTGCCGGAGGGCATGAAGCCCAACGAGTTCTTCAACTCCGCCGAGAACCTGGCCGACCTGGTGCACAACAACGGCCTGCTCGCCAACCCGGAGGGGCTGCTGTTCTACCGCAAGGCAATCGGCCACTCCAACCTCTTCGACGGCTCGATCATCTACGACACCTCGCAGGCGATCCTCGATCCGCTCGGCCGCCCGGTGCGGCGCACCCAGGTGCCGGCGCCGGTGCGCCGCGTCTGGAACCGCATGAATCGCATCGCCATCGAGTTCATGCTCGAGCGCTATCCGGACCCGGCGCGCCACCTGGTGCTGGCCGGCGAGGCCAGCCTCGACGCCACCTGGCCGCTCACTGCGCCCGGCGTGCCCTCGATCCGCATGCTGCACAACCACTTCATCGTCTTCGACAAGGACGAGCTCGCCGCCGCCGCTCACGCCGACCCGGACAACCCCAACCTCACCGACGGCGGCCAGCACTCGCTGTTCCAGGCGCACATGCGCGAAGCCTACCGCGCCTTCTTCGCCGGGCTCGACCTGACGCTGCTGACGCCGTGCGAGCGCGGCGAGTGCCGCCTGTCCCTGACCGGCTACCCGCAGGGCCTGCCGAGCTGGGAGGTGAAGGGCGGCGCGGCCAGCCTCGGCGAAGTGCGTTTCTGGCAGGAATACGACATGCTGCTGGAAGGTTTCCTCGACTTCTACCGCAGCTTTTTCGGCCAGGTGTCGACGCGCAACGCGCCGATGCTGCCGGACCTGCATTTCCCGGAGCTGGTCGAGGAACGGCTGCTCTTCGACAACGAGTTCCTGGCGACGGCCAAGATGGTGCGCGAGCGCTGCATCCGCGACGCCCGCTACGCCCACGCCATCCGCTGGCAGCCCGCCTTCAAGCAGCTCCTCTACCGCAACGACGAAGGCAGACTCATCGTCACCATCAGCCAGAACTCGATCGGCAACGCCATCACGGAACTGCTCGGCGTCGTCGTCCGGCGCGTGCCCGATGCCGAAGCCTATGCGCGCGCCGAGCCGCAGCTCATCGAACAGCTGCTCGAGTTGCGCCGCCGCTTCGTCGCGGCCGACCTCGGCGAAGGCATCGCCACGCCGCACTGGCCGGCGCAGTAGGCCGGCCGCTTACAATCCCTTACAAGCTTTACAAATCCCCTGTCGCCTCCGACGCCGGCCGGACGTTAAGTTCATGGCGCACATCGCGCGCATTGGAGAAACGTTCATGAATGCCCACGGACCGATCCGCCTCAGCCTGCTTGCCGCTGCGCTGTCCACCACCTTGCTCGCCGGCTGCGTCGTGGCGCCGGCTGCGCCGCCGCCCTACGTGCGCTACGAACCGGTGATGGTGGCGCCGCCACCGCCGCGCGTCGAAGTCGTCGGCGTCGCGCCCTACCCGGGCTATCTCTGGATCGGCGGCTACTGGTCCTGGCGCAACAATCGCCACGACTGGGTGCCGGGCCGCTGGGAAGCGCCGCGCCCGGGCTACCGCTGGGCGCCGCACCGCTGGGAACAGCAAGGACGCGGCTGGCGCGAACAGCCCGGCCGCTGGGAGCGCGACGACGACAGGCACGACCATCGCGGCCGTGGCGATCGGCACTAGGAAGCTTCCCGTATCCTTACTTATCGTTCTTTCCGGCCAGCAGGTTCTTCAGGTGGGCGAACGGCGAGTGGGTGGCGACGCTGCCGTCCGCCTTGCCGCCGCCGCCGGCCGCCTCCAGCCGGCGCTGGTGCTCGTTGTCGTGGCAGTACAGGCAGAGCAGTTCCCAGTTGCTGCCGTCGCTCGGGTTGTTGTCGTGGTCGTGGTCGCGGTGGTGCACCGTCAGTTCGCGCAGGTTGGCGCGGGTGAACTCGCGCGCGCAGCGGCCGCAGATCCAGGGATAAATCTTCAGCGCCTGCTCGCGGTAGGACTGCTCGCGCCGCTCCGCCGCGCGGCGGGCTTCGAGGACGATGCGGTCGAGCTTGTCGGTGGGCTTCATGCAGATTCCCCGGGCGCGTTCTGGGCGAAGCGCGCGCCGCGCTCGGCGAGGAGGTCGAGCGTGCACGCCGTGCCGATGCGCAGGCCCTCGCTCTTCGCCCGCTGCGTGCCGCGCCCGACTACGCGCACGGCCATTGCGAGGCCTCGATGGTGTAGAAGACGTAGTCGAGCGCGACGCCGTTCAGCTCCTTGCGCCCCTCGTGCGAGAAGCGCGCGCCGATCTTCTCGACGGCCTTGCGCGAGCGCCAGTTGTCCTTGCCGATGTCGAAGCGGACGACCCTGGCCCGGCGGAAGGCGTTGTCCAGCATCAGCCGCTTCATTTCGCCGTTGGTGGCGCCGCCCCAGTGGCTGCGGGCGAGGAAGGTGTAGCCGATGGCGATTTCCCCCTTGTCCGGGTCCCAGTCGTAGTAGCGCGTCGAGCCGATGATCCTGCCGGTGGCGTTCTCGACGACCGTGTAGGCGCCGCCGACCAGCGCGCCGGCGAAGAAGTTCTTCTCGAAGACCGGCCGCAGGTGGCGTGCCGGGTCCGGGTGCTGCGCCCAGATCAGCGGGTCGGAGGCCGCCGCATGCAGCGGTTCCAGGTCGTCGGCGCGCAGGGGGCGCAGGGTGATCGTCGCGCCCGCCAGTGTCGGATGGAAATCGGCTGTTCCTTCGCTCATGTTCTCATGTCCCTTTTGCGCTCTCCGCAAAAGTCAGTTCCTGCGCCACGGCGATAGCGTGCCTCTGCGTCCGCCCCTGCGGCTACGGGCCGCCGCGCAACCGGTTCAGTTGCCGTCGGTCGCGCTTGGTCGGGCGGCCTTTGATGTCGGCCTGCGGCAGCGGCGCCAGCCGGCGCAGTTCCGCCGCCTCGGTGCGCTTGCGTGCGCCCTCCGGCGTTTCCCGGTAGAGCAGCCGGGCTTCGGCGGCGGGGCGGCGCTGCGCGTTGAAGCCCAGCACCTCCACCTCCCAGTCCTCGCCCTCGGTGCGGATGTGCAGCCGGTCGCCCGGCTTCAGTTCCCGCGCCGGCTTGGCGGCGGCCCCGTTCAGCTTCACCTTGTCGCCGTCCGCCGCCGCGGCCGCCTGGCTGCGGGTCTTGAAGAAGCGCGCCGTCCACAGCCACTTGTCCAGGCGCATCAGTGGTGGGTGATGAATTCCAGGTCCGCGTCGAGGCCGGTGACGGCATCCAGCACCGCTTCGACGACTTCGACATTGATGTCCGACCATTCGGCTTCGGGGTCGCCGGAGGTCGTCGCCAGGGGCGCCAGGTCGAAATCGACGAAGGTGTCGCCGATCTTCAGCACGGTGATTCCCGAAGGGTGCCGGGCGATCTCCCAGTCATCGGGCACTTCGAGTTCGGCATGTATCTTCACGACCAGTTTTTTCATCGGGTTTCCCGTTCAAAAGGGTAGTGCGGAGAATACGACAATCGCCAGCGCCAGTGTTGCCGCGCCCAGCCAGAACGTGCGCTTGCGGTTGGCCTCGATGCGCTTGACGAACTGCGCGTTCTGCTCGGCGCATTCCTGATGACCTCGGTCCAGGGGACGCTCTTGAGAATCGTCAGCCAGCCGATGGCCATTCGTCTGCTCCCTGCGGGGTTGAAGGGGCCCCGGAAAAGCCGGGCTTTGCCGGAGTAAAAAGTCAGTCGCTGCGGGACGGCGTTGTCCGTCGTTGCGTGCTACGTGCTTGATTGGCCCAGCAGCCGTTGTATGACGGTTACCTTGTCCCGAAACTCGGGCAAGACTTTTACGACAGTGCTCCAGACGATTTCTAGTGTAGTGTCTCTTAAATGACTATACAATCAAGCCATCTGGTGCTGGAGGATCGACTGCCGTGCCTGCTGAATCTTGCGCAGGATATCCTCACCCTTGGCCTTCCAGACGTAGCGTTTCG
>Ga0116144_10000164_pt1 | contig 90193 bp, 64 predicted proteins | sample AD_UKC035_MetaG_FD_89746 | JGI IMG/M metagenome (GOLD analysis project Ga0116144, IMG submission 89746) | Active sludge microbial communities of municipal wastewater-treating anaerobic digesters from USA - AD_UKC035_MetaG | ecosystem: Engineered > Bioreactor > Anaerobic > Digestate | place: USA...
AAAACGATAAGGAAGTAAAGCATCTTCTCCGGCTGACTCCACTCCTATGCGAGGTGTAATTTTAATTTGGTTATTTTTTATTTTGAGTCCTCTGTCTTCAATCCAGATTTTATCCTCAAACAAACTTAATCCATTGTGAGATTTATTAATTCCTAAAGCAACTGAAGCAGTGCCTGGTCCGGTAGAAAAACTTTTGTCAGTAATTTTTTTACCTCTCCTTTTCTCCATTATGTCTGCCCCCTCAAGGGGAATAATGTTTCTGATTAGTACTGCATGAGGAATATCTTTTTCATTAGTAACCACATTGAATAAATGATGCATACCATAACAGATATAAACGTAGCTTGTCCCTGCATTAGCATACATAATTTCGTTACGTTTAGTGCGTTTGTTGTTGTATGCGTGAGAGGCGCGATCAACAATACCATTATATGCTTCCGTTTCGGAAATAATGCCGGAAGTATATTGACCATTAAAATTAGTTACTAATATTTTACCAATTAAATCGCGAGCTACCTTTACAACACCCGGCTTTAGATAGAACGATAACGGAAGCATAAACAGAAATTTTAAAAACCAATTATGCTTTCGTTACCACATAGATTTATTTCGTCTTTACAATTTTTAAGGTTGATGAAATTCCTTCTTTTGATAAAATATTTATAAAGTAAACACCAGCATCCATTTTTTTGTTCACTATAAATGTTCCTGAACGCGATGTTAAAGTTTCTTTTATAATTTCTTTACCGGTAACATCTGTTAACCTTAAGTATGCGTTGCTGTACTCATTGCCAAGCAATGAGTAATTTATTGAAATAATATTCTCAAAAGGATTTGGAGATACATTAACAGAGGCTATCTTATCCTTTATTTGAGCAATAGATGCAGGTCCTTCAGTAACTTCAAACTTATCAAAGCCTCCTTCTACAATACTGCCGGGAGCATTATCAAAAGTTTCAACAATTAACTGCATGTTGGCAGTTGGCGTAATATACTGCCCCACAACCCAAGTTGATGAAACCCATGTTCCATTTCCAGGCGAAGACGGAACAAGGTTTTCAAGTGTTACTGTAGTGATGCCATTAGTAAGTTTAACATTCATCTCATCGTTAGGCTGATTGCCGTTTAATGCTGCGTTAACAAACCATCTTTCGTAACTAATAATTGGGTTTATGAACGATGTAAGATCAAAAACAGGAGAAGTTAACGTAACCGTTCCGTCATTAGGATCAACATCATGATCAGCGGGACCTCCGGCTGCGTTACCTGTAACATAAGCCAGATCAAGGCAATCGCTGTTTGAATCAAATTCCGGGTTGGCAGGGTTGCCACCATTAGTTGTAGTACCAATTGGCTCACCACGTGTCCAATCATTTGCTGCACCTGTATTGGTCCATCCAAAATCAAGAGCAAAGTCATCATAATAGCCTTTATCCAAAGCAATAGTGTTAGTTCCACCTCCGCTGTTTACAGTTATATTTCCGCAATCACTTCTATATCCCCATACGCCTGCCACATAATCATAACTACCCGTAAAAAAACCAGGGATAGAAAAATTACCTGCTGCATCGGAGGTTGTATTGTATGAAAAGCTTGAATTGACAAAATTAACCTGCGCATTAGGTATTGGATTGCCGTTGGCATTATCTATAACCTGACCATTTAAAGTTAAAGGCGTACCTATTGGAGCAAGTTGAACGTTAAGATTTGTAACAACTCCATTTGCAAGCGAAACACCTGAAATGGTTTTGGTTATATACCCGTTCCTGCTGTAACGCACATCATAAGTTCCAGCCTGGTAATAACCTGTTTTATATTCACCCGTAATTTTAGAATTCTTACTAATGCCTGTTGTAAGAATTTCAACCAATGCATTATTAATAGGCAAACCGGTAACACTGTCTGTTACTATACCTTCAAGATAACATGCTCTTACATAAGTAGGTGTTAGTACATATAACCCATTATCAATATCACTAACTAAAACATTACCTGAGGGTAAATACATATAAACTCCCCATGCACCATTAAATCCACCACCGGTACCCTGAACATAAGTATCAAACCAGCCTATAAAAATTATGTTATCTGGTCTTTCAACATCAGCAATAGCAGTTCCATCTTTATACCATGATGAAACCGCATAATCCGTTCCATTTTTTTCTATTACATAAGTGTTGTGAACAATAGACTGTGAGCCCGGTGTTATCTGCATTCTGTCTAATTCAGAAATATTGTTTGGATTTGAAACATCATATGATGTAAGAAATGAGTTTGGAACCTCATCAGTTGTAAATAGCGCTTGTGAGTTAGTTGAAAGCCATGAGTTGTGTGTGAACAAACCGGGAGTTTGTTGAGCATTTAAAGTTACCGGATTAGATTTGTTTGTTACATCAACAACCGAAAACTCGCCTTGATAAATATGGCATGGATAATAAAAATTGCCGCGCGCCATTCCATCATGAACGTATGTTGTACCTAAGTTGCTTAAATAGGTTGGGTTCCATGGATCTGCATTTAAATCGCAGATAATGGTTGTACCATTAAACAAATTTGAGCCATGCAGATAAATATAACCGTCATCAATATGCAGTGAGTGTATATTATCTAACTGGCCTGATATGGCTCCATCACCCGTGTACTGCGTATAGGGGGCTGCCGCTGGCAATTGGCTTAGATCAACAATAGTAAGTCCGCCACCACCTTCGGTGGTAACATACGCATAGTGGCTGTGTGTTCTTACCTCTCGCCAAATCGAATTAGGACCAGGTATAAGAAATAATTCAGTTGGTGTTGTTGGGTTGGTAACATCTACAATTGATAAACCCGATTCTGTACCTACAAGTGCATATTCGCTTCCAGAATTATCCCACCAGCCCCAAATATTGGAAAGTGCATCAGATGGATAAGGAAGTGTTCCCTGCAAAGTAAAATTGAAATTTTGTGCATTTGAAAATGATAACAGGCAAGAAACTGCTATCGCTAAGTAAAATCTTTTAAGCATGATGTGATTTAAAAATTTAAGGTTTGCTAAACTAAAATAAATAGGCGTAGTGATGGGTTGCAGTTGTTACTTCGCTGCAATTTTTTAATGGCATCACGACTTCTTTTTTAACAGACAAACAAACATGGTGTCGGCTCCTTTAGTATAGCCTTCAATTATTTTTTTTTCAATAACTAAAGCTGAAGAATTTTTTAAAAAATCATTTATAACTCCCTCATTTTCTCTCTTAAAAACCGAGCAGGTTATATACAAAAGGAGTCCACCAACTTTAAGACATTCAAAAGCTTTGTTAATGATTTGTAGTTGTAATTCAGCCAGCTCTTCCATTTTTGTTTTGTTAAAATATGTTAACGCTTCAGGTGTGCGCGCCCATGTTCCGCTTCCACTGCATGGTACATCGGCAATAATCCCATCAACTTTACTTTTTAAAAAGGAAGGATTTTCCTTTTGCAAATCACATTCATTAATTGAAAAATTAACGGCACCAGCTTTTTTAAGTCTTGCTTCTGCATTTTCTAAAATACTTTTGCGTGTATCAGAAATAATAAGTCTTGTTTCAGGAAATTTTTCCTTAATCAACAAGCTTTTTCCTCCACTACCTGCGCAACAATCCCACCATACATCTTCATACTTAATATTGTTTAAAACGTTTATAGTTTGTTGAGATGATAGATCCTGTATTTCAAAATATCCTTTTTTGTAACAGTCTAAATCAGTAAGGTTTGCAGACGGGTTAAAGGAAAAAGAAAATTCGTTATCACTCAATTCAAAAGTTAAATTTCTGGTTTCAATTTCAGCAATAAATTGTTTTAAAAAATCTTTTCTGACTCTTACCCAAACATACGGCTGCTTTAATATTGAATTATTCAATTGGGTGCGATCAACCCCTTCGCTCAATTCATTTTTGAAAGGAAAAAGGTTGGCGAGGTCAACATTTATCCCAATGTGTTTTAATTTTTGTGCGCGTGCATATATTTCATTGTCTATTGATTTCAATTCATTAAAGTTGAATTTTTCTTTTAAAAAATCAACTGTGGATTGGTTGATATTATCTGAAAGCAAAAAATCTGAAACATTGATTTTAGCCTCCAAAGAAATATTGCCTAAAACATTGGTAAGCCTAAAAAAATTATATACACTACTCCTTATTCCTCGTCTGTCATTCGACCCTAAATTTTTGTTCCCTTTAAAATAATTCTTCAGGAATAAATGTAAGGGAACCGAACCATTGTAGTTTTGAAGAATTTGGATAATGTGTTTAAAAATAAAAAGCCGCGATGTTTTGCTCATACTATTTGGCAGAAACAGAGTCTCTGTTTAAAACTGAATCTACTTTAGACTGAGAAATTGTATCCAATCTAGTTTGTTTACCAATAGCCGAAGAGTCTCGTGGAATATTCATCCATTGCGATTCTCTGTTAGGCTGTGAGCAGGAATAGATGAATAATACAAAAACTAAACTAGAAAAAGAAAAAAGCCTGAAAAATTTTCTTTGAATAACTGATATAATTGATAACATATTTCTGTTGTATTAAATTGTAAAATTTTAACAAACCGAATATCTTAAACAAACATATATTCGTGCTCCCAAAAATAAAAAACAAGCTTACAATGAAATTTGCCACCAAAGCATTACATGCAGGAATAGAACCCGATCCAAGTACAGGAGCTATTATGACTCCTATTTACCAGACATCAACTTATGTGCAGGCAAGCCCCGGCAATCATAAGGGTTATGCTTATGCAAGGGGTAAAAACCCGACTCGAACGCAGTTAGAAAAAAATCTTGCCGCTTTAGAAAACGCAAAATATTGTTTGTGTTTTTCAAGTGGCATGGGGGCTATTGATGCTGTTGCAAAACTTTTACGCCCTGGCGATGAGGTAATAACAGGAGATGATTTGTATGGAGGCACATACCGCATGTTCACTAAAGTTTTTGAACACTTTGGTATTAAGTTCCATTTTATTGATTTAAAAGATGCTAACAACATTAATAAACACATTAATAATAACACCAAACTTATATGGCTTGAAACACCCACTAACCCAACCATGCAAATTGTTGATATTGCTGCCTGTGCTGCTATTGCCAAAGCAAACAATTTGTTGCTGGCAGTTGATAATACTTTTGCATCACCCTATTTGCAAAATCCATTAGATATGGGTGCAGATATTATTATGCACTCTGTTACTAAATATTTAGGAGGGCATAGTGATGTTGTTATGGGTGCGCTTTGTTTAAATAATGATAAGCTTTATGAGCAATTAGCATTTATACACAATTCCTGTGGAGCTACACCCGGTCCTATGGATAGTTTTTTGGTTTTGCGTGGCATTAAAACTTTACACCTGCGTATGCAAAGGCACTGCGAAAACGGAAAACATATTGCAGAATTTCTAAAAACACATCCTAAAATAAGTAAAGTGTACTGGCCCGGCTTTACCGACCATCCAAACCATGCTATTGCAAAAAAACAAATGCGTGATTTTGGCGGAATGATTTCTTTTGATATTAAATCGGGCAGCAAAGAGGATGCGTTTAAAATTGCATCTTCAACTCAAGTGTTTTCTTTGGCTGAATCCTTAGGTGGCGTTGAATCACTTATCAACCATCCGGCAACTATGACTCATGCCTCCATTCCGCAGGCAGAAAGAGAGCGTGTAGGAGTAACTGATTCGTTATTGAGATTAAGTGTTGGAATTGAAGACATAGATGATTTGCTTGAAGATCTCAAGACTGCTCTTATCTAAGAATTTCAACTGATCATTGCCATAGTTTTGTTACAAAAAAATATTTGCCCTGTACTTTGTAAATTTTATTTTCGCATAATCAATACCATTCAAAATCTAATAATAAAAAAAATGAAAAAACTTTCTCTCTTATCAATTTTATTTTTGGCTACAGTGGTTAGCCTAAATGCACAACAACTTACAAACTGGTGTGGTTCTGACGCTGTTAACAATGCGGCAGAAAAAAACAATCCTGATGTTGCCCGCACAAGGCAGCAATTAGAGGAGTTTACACGCAACTTTAATCCACAAAACCTGCAGGCAAAAAGAAATTCTGCCGTACCAACATATTTTATACCTGTTGTGGTGCATGTAATTCACGATTGCGGACCCGAAAATATTTCTGATGCTCAAGTGTACGATATGATTAGGGTAATAAACGAAGATTTTCAAAAATTGAATGCTGATACCGCAAGTATTGTTCCTGCTTTTCAGGGAATTGCGGCTGATTGTGAAATTGAATTTCGCTTAGCCCGATTAGACCCTAATGGAAATTGCACAAACGGAATTGACAGGATCAAATCAATAAAAACTTATGATGCCGATGATGCTTCTAAATTGAACCCTTGGCCATCTGACGAATATCTCAATATATGGACCGTATCTAACTTTGGTACATCACATGCAAATGCCGCAGCCTATGCCTATTATCCAGGTGGTGCCCCTAGTAGTGGAAAAGATGGTATAATATCTTTACATAATTACGTAGGTAGCATTGGAACAAGCAGTTTAGGAAATAGCAGAACTATTACACATGAAATTGGGCATTGGATAAATTTAGCCCATGTTTGGGGAAGCACGAACCAAGCTGGTGTTGCTTGTGGGGATGATAATGTTGGTGATACCCCGGATACTAAAGGGCACTCTCCGGGTAACTGTAACCTTAATGATCAGACATGTACTCCAGGTGTTATTGAAAATGTTCAGAACTATATGGAATATGCTTACTGCCCAAACATGTTTACAGAAGGACAAAAGTTAAGAATGTTAACTGCATTAAATAGCTCTATTGGAGGAAGAGACAACTTGTGGTCTCCTGCTAATCTAATAGCAACTGGAATTGATGCGCCTCTTGCACCTTGTGTTCCGACTGCTGCTTTTTGTGTTGATACCAAATTTATTTGCGAAGGTGGTTCACTTACATTTACCAGCCGCTCTTTAAATTTAGATGCTACAGGTAATTCTTATTTGTGGACAATTAATGGCGCTACCTCTGCCAACCCAACAAGCGAAACAACAACTTTTACGTTTCCAACTGCGGGCGCATACGATGTTACTTTAGAAGTTACAAATGCAACAGGTACAAATTCATTTACAGCTCCCGCTATGGTAATTGTGACACCTACCGTAGGCAGTACAGCTGCTCCAATAGTAGAGGGGTTTGAATCTATTACAGTGCCCGGTGGAGAGTGGGCTGTTGTTAATGGGGGGGGAAATGCTTGGCAGCAAACTACTGTAGCTGCACACTTAGGTACAACTTCAATGCGCTTGCAAAATTTCACTGGAAATACCTCCTTCACTACTGATGATTTAATCACAGCAACTTATTCAACGTTAAACACTACCAACGTTGCACTTAACTTTTGGCTTGCGGCAGCTTTAAAGTCATCAACAAGTGCCGATGCTCTTAAAGTTTATGGCTCTACCAATTGTGGTGCTACATGGGGGTTAAGAAAAACTCTTACTCAAGCGACACTTACAACCACTGGAAGTAATATTCCTACAAACTTTACACCCACTCCAGCACAATGGCTACAACAGAATGTAGCACTTGGGTCAAGCTATAATAACAAGGCTACTGTACGTTTTAAATTTGAGTTTAATTTCGTAAATGCCAACAATGTTTATATTGACGATATTAATTTAACCGGAACCGTTGGATTAAACGAAATTTCAATTGCACCTGATGCGGTATCGGTTTATCCAAACCCTGCTGAAAACATTGCAACTGTTAAACTGATACTCGAACAAAAAACTAATGTTCAGGTAAGTTTAATAGATGTTTTAGGTAAAGTTGTTTATTCGAGGACTGATAATGATTTAGAGCCTAACGAATATATTTTTGAAATTCCACTAACAGGGTTAACTGCAGGTGTATATTTCATTAAATTGAATTCTGAAAAACAGCAGTTGAGCGAAAAATTAGTTATCAAGTAAGCAAAATAAATCAGCGTATAAAAAAAGAAGCGGTTATTGTATAACCGCTTCTTTTTTTATGCGCACGCAGCCTATTTTATTCCACCCTAGACTTATTGCTTAACTTGTTTGTTAAATTATAGCTTACTCCAATGAACGCTCCCAATTTAAAAACACGTTCACTAGGAGGAGAAGAATTTAAATCACTAACCGCATAAGATTTATTTTTTTCAAACTTTCCATCAAGCAAATTCATTGCCCCACCTGCTACACCAGCATTAATAATAAACCTGTCTAAGTCTCCAAGAAATAAAGAACCACCTAACATATACTTTAAGTTTTCGGCATTGTTGGTACTTAAGCCAAAACAACCTCCTATCCTGCTTGGTTTGTTTACATTTTTATATACATGTACTAAAAACCCAATTGAAGGAAGAAAATCATTCTGGTCTTTATCTTCTTTAATGGTTCCAAACTGTACTCCATTGGTAACTCCCGCATCTTCATAGTGATAATCTTTATCACTAATTAAAAAATTAAAGAAAAATCCTGAAGAGAAATCAACTTTATAACCACCTTCAACATTAATATCATACTTTAATGTCTTTTTATAGGTGCTGGTTTTATTTAAAGAGTTTGGTGCTATGGCAATAGAAGTAGAGTATTTATCAACATCTGGAATTTGAACTACTTCTGTTATGGTAAAGTTTTTAGGATTAAATGCATTGTAAATATTCGTAATCTGCTCAAAAAGATTAAAATAATTATAATCTGAGATACGATCTTTTAATGACTTAATATCACTCATCATATCTTTTACGGCATCTTCAGGAACTCCAATACCTTTAAGGTTGGTTCTGTCAAGTGATGCATAAGTTGTAAGAACATTGTCAAAGCTTTTATCTACACGACTACGTTTATCAATAAAACCAAGCTTAAGAGCCAGTATATTGTTTTCTCCAAACAGTGTTGTAGTTAATATATTTCTGTCGTTCATTAAAGAGTCAAGTGGTTTGTTATCCGTTTTCAAAATGTTTAGCATTTCACGGTAATAGGTTTTAGATTTTTCAAGATTATCCACATCAGACTTAAACTTTTTTACAGAATTTTTAAACCTGTAGTATGCAATTGCCATACTTCTTTCTGTAGGCAACCCTAATCCGGCTTGTGTAATTAAATCTACCCTTATATTATCAGCAGCATCGCTCATACGCTCCATATACACAGTATCTGGATTTGCACCAAGATATTTTTCTAACGTGGCATCAACATAAGGCTTGTTTGAAGAAATTTTTTCTGGACTAACACTTTCGGTTGAAAAAGGTATTAGTTCACTTCCTGTTCCTTCGTTAAAAATACTTCTTGCAATCTGTTCATTACTGTTGTCACTTTGAACAGTTTTGTTGTCAATCTTAACAGAGTAAAGGAATTTGTTGATGTTTCTGAGTTCTACCTTGTAGAATCCGCCCCTCATTATTTTTAGGTTGCCATCTGTAAAAGAATTGTTAAGAGGAACATCTTTTTGGACATCGTAAACAATATCCAAATTGTTTTTTGCTGCTTTACCGGAATCTTTCTTGCCTCCTTTTTTTGATTTTTGGGCAACTGCGCTCACGGTAAAAAATACTGCCATACATAAGATGGCAAACTGCTTCAGTTTAATCATATTTATTATTGCTGGTGGTTAATTGTAAACAATAAAAATTTAAAAAATTTGCTTGCGGTTGTGGAAGCGAAGGTTATAACATTTTTTGTTTTAATCAAGCACTTTTACACCGAACACAACTTTTTAACGAACAGGTTTATTAAAGGTTGCATTTCAATCAAAAACGAAAAAATTAAGGAGGTCTTAGAGCCAATTATAATTATTTCTCAAGTATAGTTCCTAAGTCAGGCAAAAAGTAATTATTGCTTTTCATAATTTTTCCGTCTTCGCGGTAAATGGGTTTTCCGTTATCATCTAACTTGCTCATGTTACTACGGTGTATTTCATTAAATACTTCGGCTATTTTATGTTGAAGCCCATGAGCTACGATGGTTCCGCAGAGGATGTAAAGTTTATCTCCAAGTGCATCTGCAATTTGTGTAAGGTTGTTTTTCATTGCAGCTTCCAAATATTCATCGTTTTCCTCCTGCATGAGGCGATGGCGTAATTCAATAATCTTTGAATCTATCCTGGCTTTAGGTTCATCATGGTAATCTAGCCCGAAAACACTATGAAATTCTTTTACCTTGTTAATGGTTTCCAATAAAGTTTGCATTTGAAATTTAATTTGATGCAAATAACCTTAATAGCCACCGAGCCTCAAAAAGATTTTTTAAACACCCGTTAGTAAAATATATAAAAAACAAAGGCTGACAAAAATCAGCCTTTGTTAATCAATAGAATTATTTAATGGAAACTTCTATCTGGGAGTAGCAAAGTTCTCTCCTGTTTTTTTACCGTAATAATCAGGAGTGTTTTTATCATCAAAGTTTGCCGGATTGTAATTGCGTGCGTGCAGTTTTGCTTCCCATTGCTGGTCATATATCTCACCAGGAAAATCAGAATGCAATAGTGAAAAATTCTTACCTATCATATCCTTGTTATAAAAAACAAACTTTTTGTTCGACTGATTCTGAATTTTATAATAGTGCCATATTTCATAAGGATAAGCGCTTGGTTCGTTATGTGATTGAGTTAATGTATTAGGCTTGCCGTATTTGAGATAAATTCTTCCCCTGTCTGTATTATATCCTTTTACGGCCCGGGTGCCATAATTTGCCTGTACAATTTCAACTTCCTGTTTATAGTTTAACCATGCCTGCTCAGGACTAACAGCATCTCTCTGCTGCCAAAAATGATAGAAAAATTTTTTCATGTAGCTAATGTCAGAGAGCTTAAGTTGATTTTCAATGTAGGTGCTTTCATTTGCGTTAGCTATTGGTTGCAACGAGGAAATATGTTCTGACAATAAGTCCTTATCATTAAAAGCATCTGCAAAGGTATTGGTTGTATTTATATCATTAATATTTACCTGCTCCTCTGTTTTTTTTGCGACCGAATGCCTGTAAAAAAAAGCACTGTTGGTTGCAAGCAATACATTTTCTTTATTTTTAACATCTAACACAACATAATAGCTACCCGAAGGTAGTTCTGCAATATTGAATTTAGCCAAAACGGGGGTTACAGTTGTCGGCTGTTTTTTCACAAATGAACTAAATTGTGGTACAATACTTTTATTCTCTGCATTTTGTATATAATAGTTCAGTAAAATCAAATCGCTGTTAGTCAAAGTTGTATTGTAAACCTCGGCATAAAAATTCAATTCAGATTTATCATTACTAAAAAAATTATCTACTTGTGGGATCAAATCATATCCGCTTTTACTCAATTTGGATGAACCTTCCACGGCTTTATTGAAACTTTCAATTAGCTCTATGTCAGAAACCGATACTTGAGATGGATCATATTGAAGGACAATTTCCTGCTTTATCACATAAGGAGGCGTATCAGCATTCTTGTCTTTTACAGTAAGTTCTAATGTGTACTTGCCCGATGGAAGAGAGATGCGTTGCTGGTCTAAAAAATTAAACTTCACATCACTAATGCTTTCAACCTCTGGGCTTAATAAATTATACTTATCATAATTTTTGATGACATCGTCCTGCATAAACTTTGCGTTTACTTCAATTGCACCCTGGTATTTACCGCTTTCAGCTTGTTTAAACTCTACCGAACTGCCAAACACAGATAGATATGTTTCAACGTAAGAACCCTTTTCGGGCGAGTAGAATGTTTTGAAGGAGAATAATGCCTTCAGGTTTTTTGCCTGAAGTGCCAGTGTCATTACAATGAGTATTGCAGTGGCAAATAATTTTTTGTTCATTGTATTAGGTTTTATAGTGTAAAGATAAGACTATTTAACACAGCATTTTGTTAACGCAAAGTCAAAAAAATTTTTGAGGAATAATAATTATTCTAATTTCGCCCCCGGAGAAATGGCAGAGCGGTCGATTGCGGCAGTCTTGAAAACTGTTGAACTGAAAGGTTCCGGGGGTTCGAATCCCTCTTTCTCCGCCAAAAACTAAGAAAGAGGTTGCTAAAAATTAAAGCAACCTCTTTTTATTTGCATTTACTTCTCTAATGTATTGCACATGTAATTTGTATTGATAAATATCGTAATGCAAAAAACTTTACTGAAAAAATATTTCTACTTTTAACGCTTCAAACAAAAACAACAAGCACATGAAAAAACAATTACTAAAATTACTTATTGCTGTGGCTTTTACCACTGTTGCGTTTACAGCTCAGGCGCAGCGCTACCTTACAGAGGTTTTCTCCAATGTTAACGTAAGCACTAACATAGTTTACGCCAATAATTATTCTGTTTTCCCACCTACAGCCCCTGGCTTTAACGATTTAACGATGGATGTATTTGAGCCTGCCGGTGATGTACTTACTCAACGTCCGCTAATTATATTTATGCATACCGGCAGCTATCTTCCTATTTTAATTAATGGAACACCTACAGGCAGCCGCACAGACAGCGCCACAGTTGAAATTTGCAAACAGTTTGCTCGCAGAGGCTACGTAGTTGCCAACATGGATTATAGAATTGGCTGGAACCCTCAAGGCTCGAATGTTGACATAAGGAGAGGAACTCTGTTAAATGCTGTTTACCGTTCTATTCAGGATGCAAAAGCTTGTGTACGATATTTTAGAAAAGATGCAGCGGTAAGCGGTAACACCTATGGAATTGATCCTAACATTATCATATTAGGCGGACAAGGTACCGGTGGCTATATAGCTTTGAATTATGAGTGCCTTGAGGACTCTGCAGAAATATGGTTACCAAAATTCTTATCTCAAACCAATGATGCCACTTACGGATTTACCGCTGGTTCATCTTACGTAAATCAGCAAGTATGGGGAGATTTTGAAGGCTATGGCGGAATTCCTTTGTATAATAATGCCAACAACTCTCCCGGTTATCCTACCGATGTTCAGTTTGTTTTTAACATGGGCGGAGCATTGGGTGACAGTTCATGGTTAGAGGCTGGTGATGCACCAATGGTTGCTTTCCATGTTGTAGGAGATCCATTTGCTCCATATGCAAACGGAACAGTATATGTGCCAACAGCGGGTGGACCGCAGGTTGTAGTAGATGTAAGCGGAAGTGGAGTGGTAGTACCTAAAGCTATTCAACTTGGAAATAATGCTTGTTTTGCAAATGCAGGTTTTACCGATTCTTACACCCTTGCAGCAAATGCTGTTAACGGAGGCGCAGAAGGGCTTTTTCCTTTTGTAACAAATCCATCCGTGCAAGCCGGCCCTTGGGAGTGGTTTGGATATGGATTAGGTGATGCATTTGCAGATTCTTCCTATTTAGTAGCTGTTGCACAAGCCGGTGGCTTACCTGCTTCTTATGGCTCTACAGCCTATACTAATGGCATGGCTACCAATCCTAACATGACAAAAGCAAAGGCTTTGGCTTATATAGACACTGTTATGAACTATGTAAATCCGAGAATTGTATATTGCCTTAACTTACAAACAGGTGTAAACAGTTTGGATGCCCAGTTATCTGCTGTTAATGTTTATCCTAATCCAGCCAAAAATTATTTTACAGTTAAATCATCTTATAGCAAACCTATGCTTTCTATTGATGTGGTAAGTATTTCAGGTGAAACAGTTAAAAACATTACCAATGTAAATGCTTTTGAATATAAAATTCAGAAAAGCGGAATGAGCAATGGAATGTATTTTGTTAAAGTTAATTATGCCGATAATTCTTCTACTCAAAAGTTGATAATTGAATAAAAACAGACTTCTAATAAAGTAAAAACTCCGGAGTGAAACACTCCGGAGTTTTTACTTTATTAATATGTGTGAAAAATAACTAATTTTAGTTATTTGCAGAATTAACTGAACCTATTATATTTACACGCAACAATATCAACCACAAGTTTTGCGTTAAGCAGCCATCATTAAAACGTTATGTTTATGAGGAAAAACATAATAGAATTTATTAATTCAGATTTATCATCATATCAGGCAATGGCATATTCAGTTATGGTTACCCTGCTTTGTGTTTATTTTTTATGGAATCACTTGGGGTACTAAAACCTGATTTGATTAATCTATTTATTCTAATTTGATCTTTAGAGTCAATAATTCTCCTACCCTTATTTTGTTAGCAAATTCTCTTGCATAAATTTTATTGGCAGTATCATTATTTTATTTTCGCGCTTGCTAAAATTAAAGTGTTTTCAGTGCAGCAAACTGAATAGTTGTTTAACAATTTAAAATTTTCTTATCGATTACTATTTAACAAACACAACCAATGAATATACACGAATACCAGGGAAAATCTATATTAAAAAACTACGGAGTAGCCATACAAGAGGGCATGGTTGCCGACACTTCCGATGAGGCTGTAGCAGCAGCCAAAAAACTTCAAAAGCAAACCGGAACAGGATGGTGGGTTGTAAAAGCCCAGATTCATGCCGGAGGGAGAGGTAAAGGCGGTGGAGTAAAACTTGCTAAAACCTTAGATGAGGTTAAAGAAAAAGCGGGTGCTATTATTGGTATGCAATTAATAACACCTCAAACCGGTCCACAGGGAAAAAAAGTAAACAAGGTTTTAATTGCACAGGATGTTTATTACCCAGGACCAAACAAAACTGCCGAATTTTATATGAGTGTATTGCTTAACCGGCAAACCGGTAGAAATATTATTATGTATTCAACCGAAGGAGGCATGGATATAGAGGAGGTTGCAGCGCACACCCCCGAAAAAATATTCAAAGAAGAGGTAGACCCCAAGGTGGGGTTGCAAGGATTTCAGACGCGTAAAATCGCTTTTAACCTGGGATTAAGTGGAAATGCTTTTAAAGAGATGACAAAATTTGTTGCGGCACTTTACGCAGCTTACATCAACAGCGACTCATCAATGTTTGAAATAAACCCTGTGCTTAAAACCAGTGATGATAAAATTATAGCTGTTGATGCTAAAGTTAATTTGGACGATAACGCGCTTTTCCGCCATGCTGATTATGCAGCCATGCGCGATAAAACAGAAGAAGACCCTACGGAAGTTGAAGCAAGCGAGCACGATTTGAACTATGTGAAATTAGATGGCAATGTTGGTTGTATGGTAAATGGTGCGGGACTTGCAATGGCAACAATGGATATTATAAAACTTGCAGGTGGCGAACCAGCTAACTTTTTAGATGTTGGCGGTACAGCCAATGCCGCCAGAGTTGAAAAAGCTTTCCGTATTATTCTAAAAGACCCTAATGTTAAAGCCATTCTGGTAAATATTTTTGGGGGTATAGTTAGATGCGACAGAGTTGCACAAGGCATAGTGGATGCATATAAAAGTATTGGCGAAATTCCTGTACCAATTATTGTTCGCTTGCAAGGAACAAATGCTGATGAGGCAAAAAAAATTATTGATCAATCTGGTTTAAAAGTTTTCTCTGCTATCTTGTTAAAAGAAGCGGCTGATTTGGTTGCAAAAGTTATTAAGTAAAAAAATAAATTCGGGTATTAAGGTAAATAAGGTATTTAGGTACTTGATATTTAATAGCCTAAACCCTTTAATTTCCATAATTCCCTTAATAACCAACCCCCAACACAAATGAAATCTCTTCCAACAAAAAATAACTTTCTCGGAATTGCCGAAAAGGAATTCTATGATTACAAAACTTCTAAATATGTAATTCAATCGGTTCCCTATGAACACACCTCATCTTACCTTGCAGGGTCTGATAAAGGACCAAAAGCAATAATTGCAGCATCTCAGTTTGTAGAGTTGTATGATGAGGAGTTGGCTACAGAAACTTATCGCAATTGCGGAATTGCAACATTGCCTTCCGTTAAGTTTTCAAAAAAAGATGTGGATGAGCGTGCAGTTGCACTTATAGAAAAGGAAACTACAAAATTAATTAACGATAAAAAATACGTTGTATCATTGGGGGCTGAACATACTGTTACCTTTGGTTTTGTTAGGGCATTTGCAAAAAAATATAAAAACTTAACTGTTGTACAAATAGATGCTCACAGCGATTTACGGGAAAGCTACTCTAATAACAAATACTCTCATGCAAGTGTAATGAAGCGTGTGTACGATATGGGAGTAAACTTAGTACAGGTAGGTATTCGCGCACAATGTATTGAAGAAGCACAACTGATTAAGTCTTCAAAAAAAATAAACACTTATTACGCGCATCAAATTCGTAAAGATGTAAAGTGGGCTGATAAAGCTATTACCAACTGTACGGAAAATGTGTACCTTACTATTGATGCTGATGGTTTCGACCCAAGTATAATGCCAGCTGTTGGAACTGCTGAACCAAACGGTTTATTTTGGAACGAAACGCTTAGCTTTTTAAAGAAGTTAATTCAGAAAAAAAATGTAGTTGGTTTTGATATTGTTGAATGTGCCCCCTACAAGGGTAGTATTTTAAGTGAATATACGCTTGCAAAATTAGCTTACCGTATTATAGGATATTTAGAAAGCAAATAGAGTATGGTAGTAATTGTATAATTAGTTGAAGCGATAATTTGTTGGTTAAACCAATTTTAATCACTCAGTTCTATTTTTCAACTTGCTTCAACTATTTAAATCTCTTAATTATTTTTTCCCTTTAACCGTAATGCTTTTTCAAGCCATCAACCACAATTGCCACTGCGGGACAAATTACAGCATTGTTGTAAGTTATTTTTAATTTCTGAAGTATGTTGCGCTGCTGTGTGTGCGGAAAATTCCGGCATGCATTTGGACGCGCATCATACACACTGCAACAATTATCAGCCATTAAAAAAGGGCAAGGCATAGTTTTAAAAACGTAATCGTTATCCTCATCAATACGCAAATACTTTTCTGCGAAAACTGCCGGGCGCATTTTATTTTCTGTTGCAAGGCGTTCAATGTCCTTATCTAACAGCAATGGTCCTATAGTGCGGCAGCAGTTGGCGCATTGCAAGCAATCTATATTTTCAAATGCCTTATCATGCAATTGATGGGTTACTGCGTCTAAATCTTTAGGAGCTTTAGCTTTTAGCTTACCCAAAAACTTTTTGGTTTCCTTTTGCTTTTTTTGAGCTTGTTCAAGAATAAACTTGTAACCTGAATTCATTGCCTACAAAGATATTTAATATCATTTTTCATCAACTTAAAACCTTTATAAATAACTGCCGTATAACTGATATAAAATTTTTACAAGTCATGTATAGATTGATAAAACAGATTTCGCTTTTATGCGTAGCAGCTTTACTTAGTGTCACAGTTTTTGCTGGTGATGTTCCTTTCAGTAAAGGGAAATTTAAAGGTAAAGAAAAGGAGTTTGACGATGCCTTTAAAGACTATGAAAAGGGTTTGAAAAAATTCAGAGAGAGCCCCCCGGCTTATGACGAAGCTTTACCATTGCTCTCTAAAGCACATGCGTTTAATCCTGACAATGCCGACCTCAATTGTAAGATTGGTATTTGTTTGATGAACAGCGGTGAGAAGTATAAAGCCCTGCCTTATTTTGAAAAAGCGTATGAATTGAAAGAAACCGTTAATGCAAAAATTTGGTTTTATTTAGGTAGTGCTTATCAGGTAAACAACGAAATAAAAACCGCTACTGAGTTTTACAATAAATATTTGGCGCTTGTACAGAAAAATAAAAACGACAGGGAAATAAACATCACTAAAAGAAAACTTACCGAATGTGCTTTGGGCGATAGCATGATGACAAACCCTGCACGTGTAAAGGTAGTAAACCTTGGTGCCAACGTAAACAGTAAGTACCCTGAATATTCTCCGCGCATTACGGCTGACCAATCACAAATATTTTTTACATCGCGAAGGCAGGACACGTACGGTGGGCAAAAAGATAAAGCGGGTTCATATTACGAAGACATTTACACAAGCGAGTTCAAGAACGGTGAGTGGCAGCCCTGCAAAAATTTAGGATCTGATTTAAATAGTAAAACGCATGATGCAACGGCAGGCTTATCCGCTGATGGACAAAAGCTGTTTGTGTTTAAGGGCGATGTAGGTCATGGAGATATTTTAATGGCCACAAAAGGTAAACGCGGATGGGGAAATCCTAAATCACCCGGCAAAACAATTAACACAGACTTTCACGAATCCTCCGCCAGTTTAAGTGCCGATGGTCAAACATTATTTTTTGTAAGTAACCGAGATGGCGGAGAAGGTGGCAGAGATATTTATTTCAGCAAATGGAACCGTAAGAAAAAAGAATGGGATGCTCCTGCCAATATTGGTTCGCCTATTAATTCAAGTGCCGATGAGGAGGGTGTTTGGATTCATCCCGATGGAAAAACTTTATATTTCAGTTCGCGAGGAGAAGGTACAATGGGCGGATTTGATATTTTCTTCAGCCGTAAAGAAGATGGTAAATGGACCAAGCCCGCTAATATTGGTTACCCCATTAATAGTGCAGATGATGATGTATTTATGGAAATGAGTGCCGATGGTCAAACCATTTATTTTACATCTATTAAAAAAGACGGTTTTGGAGATAAAGATATTTATGCCGCTACGTATTTACCTGATGAAAAGAAACCTAAAGTAAAGGTATCCTTATTTAAAGGACATGTGTTTGATGCAGAAACAAAACAACCAATAGAAGCATCATTAGAGTTGGTTGATTTAACGCAAAATGAACCCGTGGGTACATTTGGTACCGATGCCAACTCGGGTAAATTTTTGGTTACTCTGCCGGGCGGGCGCAACTACGGTGCCGTATTTCAGGCAGATGGTTATATGTTTGAGTCTGATAATTTTAATATTTCAGATACGGCTGATTATAATGAGTATGCCAAGGATGTTTACCTGAAACCTGTTAAGGTGGGTACGTCTATTGTATTGAACAATATCTTTTTTGAAACAGCCAAGTGGGATTTAAAGAAAGAATCAACCGATGAGTTACAACGTTTGGTTGGCTTTATGACATCAAACCCAAAAATGAAAATTGAAATAAGCGGACATACCGATAACGTTGGTAAAGATGATTACAACCAAAAGCTTTCGGAAAACAGAAGTAAATCTGTAGCTGATTATATTGTGAGCAAAGGAATACTGGCTGACCGCGTGGTGTTTAAAGGTTATGGCGAGGCAAAGCCAGTTTCAACTAATGATACGCCCGAAGGAAGAACCTTAAACCGTAGAACTGAGTTTATGATTTTGGGGAACTAATATTCGTTTATAATTTTATAAAAGCGGAGTAAAATTTTACTGCGCTTTTTTTATTTTTATTGACGGAGTTAAACCATACACACTCACGCACAAATGCTCAACTTCCGCGATCAATTGAACAGGTACATTACGCTTGAAGATATACCACAACGAATTATTTCAATTGTTCCATCACAAACAGAGTTATTGTATGATTTGGGGTTATTTGAACAGGTGGTGGGTATTACCAAATATTGCGTTTATCCGGCAGAATGGTTGTTAAGTAAACCTCATGTAGGTGGCACCAAAACCTTAAGCATTAAAAAAATAAGACAACTCCAGCCCGATTTAATTCTTGCCAATAAAGAGGAAAACACTCAAGCATTAATTGAAACGCTTGAAAAAGATTTTGCAGTGTGGGTAAGTGACGTAACTGATTTAAACGATGCTCTTGATATGATACTTGAGTTGGGTAAAATCACCGCTACTACCCAAAAGGCACAGCAATTAGTTACATTCATTACGCAATCTTTTAATCAATTAGAAAAACAAACATCAGCCATTAAAGAGCCTGGGCGAGCTGCTTACTTAATTTGGCGAAAGCCCTATATGGTTGCCGCTTCCGGTACATTTGTTAACGACATGATGCAGCGTTGCGGTTTCACCAACGTTTTTGCAAATAAACAACGCTACCCCGAAGTATCAGACAATGACCTCCGGCAAGCAAAGCCAGACATTATTTTATTGAGCAGCGAACCGTTTCCTTTCCGCCAAAAACACATTGCAGAATTTAAAATGATTTGTCCATGGGCTAAGGTGCTGTTGGTAAATGGCGAATTTTTTGCGTGGTATGGCTCAAGGCTAAAAATGGCACCCGGTTATTTTTTAGAAATGATGAATAGCGAGTATTAAATAGAGATTACTAATGTATGTGTGAAGCCAAAATTTTCGCAATCACAGAAATGTTTAGCTATCAATAATTTCTTTTGACTTTTGACCTTTGTCTCTTAAGTCTTTAAAATACCGGCACCACTCCTTTAATTCACACTCAAAACACTTAGGTGAACGTGCGGTACATACATAGCGCCCATGCAGTATTAGCCAATGATGAGCAATGTGCACCTTTTCTTCTGGTATATACTTTACCAATTGCTTTTCGGCTGCCAATGGTGTTTTTGCATTGGTGGTTAATCCTATTCGGGCTGCTACTCTAAAAACATGAGTATCTACAGCCATTGCAGATTTGTTATAAACAACACTGGCAATAACATTAGCTGTTTTGCGCCCCACACCCGGCAATGTTTGTAATTGTTCTATTTCAGATGGCACTACACCGTTAAAATCTGTTATTAGTTTTTGCGCCATCCCGGTTAAATGTTTGGCTTTATTGTTTGGGTAGCTTATGCTTTTTATGTAAGGAAAAACTTCTTCAGGAATGGTATCGGCCAGCGCTTTGGCATCTGGAAACTTTCTAAACAATGCAGGCGTGGTTTCGTTAACGCGTTTATCCGTACACTGCGCGCTTAGGACGACAGCTACCAGCAACTCATAAGGGTTGTTGTATTTTAATTCTGTTTCAGCTTCCGGGAAATTGTTCTCAAAATGACGGAGTACATGGCGGTAACGTTCTTTCTTTGTCATGCCTAAGAACCAAAACCAAATTTAAATTCAAAATAATCAAACACCGGCACCAAATTCTTCCTTCTTTAACACAGAATCGTACGCAAATGTACCAAACGGTATAAGTGCCATTACAAACACTACCAAGGTTTTAACAATGTTCCATTTTTGAGCCTGCATGGCTTTTAACAACGCAAGCACATACCATATAAAAAGCAACCCGTGTATCCATCCCACATATTTAACGGCAAGCGGCATATTGGCAAAATACTTTAATGGCATTGCCACAAACAATAATATTATGTAAGACCATCCTTCTATAAATCCGGCTAATCGCAATCTTCCTATTGGTTTATTTGAAAAGTTCATTGCAGTAATAATGTGTGTTTAAAACAAAAAATATTTGCCTAATAATTCCCTATTAATTAATTAATTAATTAATTAACATAACAACCGCAAAGCATAAGCAAAGTAACAAATAAACAAGTGCTCTCCCCTACTCTTTTACAAGTTTAATGTGCGCAATATTACTCCCGCTTTCAATCTTTACAAAATAAATTCCAGAAGCATAACGACTTAATTCTAAATTGAAATTCAGTTCCTGTTCGCCATAAGTTTTTACTTCAGTTGAAACCACTACCTCACCTAGACTATTAACTAAAGATATTACATTCTTTTGTTCAAAAGTGTAAAATTTAATAAGAGTGCTTTCAGTTGCAGGATTTGGAAATGCTGTAACAGGCTTACCGTTTAATAACTGCAGATCATTAACAGACACTACGGTTATGGTTTGCGTTATAACATCGGTGCATAGTCCGTTACTTACTGTTAAAGTAACAGTGTAAGTTCCATTAGCAGCGTAAGTATGTACAGGATTTTGAATAGTATCTGTATTGCCATCCCCAAAATTCCAGAGCCACGATGTAGGCGCTCCTGTAGATGCATCAGTAAATGTATAAGTAAGATTGTTTTGTGTAAATGTAAATGCACCTGCAGGTGATGGATTAACTACAATAAAAACCGTATCGCGTCCAGTGCAACCTGTTTGGTTGTTAGTAGCATAGACAATGTATGCTGTACTTGTCATTGGAAATACAGTTTGTTGTGCACCTGTTAAAGAGCCTGGTTGCCATTGATATTGAATTCCAAATCCGGGTCCTTGTATAAAAGCATTTAGATTGGTGCTGCTACCTTCGCAAATAGTATCATTGTTAGTAGTACCATTTACGATAGGTGAGTTGGTAACATTAAACGTAACACTTGCTGAGCCTGAACATCCTAAAGAATCGTATCCGGTAATGGTATAGGTTGAAGTAAAAGCTGGAGTTATTTCTGCAGAATCACCGGCAGCATTGGTGGTTACAGACGGATTCCATAAATAAGTTAACGCTCCGATTGCAGCCACCAAAACGGGAGGAGATTGTGTGCAATAATTAACCGTTGATCCTACATTTAAAGTAACAACAGGAACAGGGCTTGTGCTAACTTCTACGAGTGTAGCCGAACTGCTGTCTGTAACGCTACCAGCACTACAATTTACTATGCACCTAAACCAAGTATTGGAAGATATAGTACCCGAACTCGCTGATGCAGCATTTGCTCCAAAATCCATCCAGGGACCTACGCTGTCAACAGCACTCTGCCACTGAAAGGTTAAACCACCTCCCGTTAGTCCGCTGCCGGTAAGCGACAAATTAACACTGCCGCTGCCTCCACAAATTAACGAATCGGTTGCCGCAACACCACCCGCAACAGGCGCTGAACATGCAGTCGGATATTCTGTCCATTGCACATCATCCACAAATACATGACCTCCACCCCACGCTGTACCGCGCAGTAAAACATAATTGGTATCGGTATTAAAAGTTGCCGGAATATTAAAAGTATAGTTATACCAACCGTTAGCAAGTTCATTTACAGGCAATAAAAAAAAGCGGCTTCGTGCCACTCCGCCTATACGCACTGCGTTGGTAAGAGAGTTGGTGTTGTTAACAAAAATGGTAACACTGTCACCTGCGGTAGAACTGTTATCTCTGTAAACCCATAAACTGAAAGTTGCTTGCGAACCGGCAGAGCCAATAAGGTTTATTACAGGTGTTGTTAATACTTCCTGATCTCCCGGTTGAGCATTAAATGATGAGAAGCGTGCCATTGCTGCGCCACTATGTGGAGTGCATACAGGATTGGTTCCTGTTGTTCTTCTCACCCATAAACTTCCACCGGGTCCGCTGGTTGTTGCATCCCATCCTGCGGGTGGAAATGTAACGCCATCAAAACTTTCGCTTTGTATTATTTGGCTAAAAGAAAACATTGTTTCAAAAGTTATTACCATGCTTAATGCAATAGTTTTTACAATACCCTTTTTCATATTTGAATTGTTGTTTTGTAGTTGTTTTAAAAAAAATTATCTCACAAGCGTTATTGAACCACGGTAGGTTTTATCGGCAACCTGCACAATAATGTAATATGTTCCGCCAGATAAATCGCTGCCTGTTCCGTCCTTTTTACCATTCCAGCAAGGTTTTGAAGATGAGCTTTCAAACACCTGCTTACCCCATCTGTTAAATACCTCAAACTTACTGCACTCTGCAAGATTTACTTCATTGCCCAGTTCAAAACAATCATTCAGTCCATCGCCATTAGGAGTTAATATATTGGGTATGTTACTGAAAATGTCTCCGATAATGCTTGATGCAAAATCAACAACAGCCGTATCGTTACAAACATTATTGGTGGCAATAAGCGTAATTATATTGTTTCCTGATAAGCTGAACTGCACCTGTGGATTAATATCTGTGGATGTGCTGCCATCAGGGAAAATCCATAAATAAGTTAACGCATCAATACTGTTATTTGTTAATGTGCCGTCATATCCAGCACAGGTAACATCACTTAAATCGCCATCATTAACAGTAAATGCCGCCTGAGGGTTAATGTTAATACTAACAGTTGTGGTGGTATCGGCACTGCACCCGTTGGCATCGGTAACAGTAACCACATACGTAGTTGGCACCAAAGGTGAAGCCACAGGGTTTTGAGCATTGGCATTGTTAAGTGAAGCAGATGGAGTCCACAGATAACTGACTCCACCACTTGCAAATAACTGTGCATTGGTTCCTGAACAGATAAGTGTATCAGCATTTACAAATGGTATGGGTAATGGATTAACCGTAATAGTTACTGTTGCAGAATCAATGCAGGTGTTACCGTCTGTAACCACAACCGTATAAGTGGTAGTTGATGATGGATTAGCAACAGGATTACTAATTGTATCATTGCTTAAAGAACCACCACCAGGAGACCATTGATAGCTGTTACCCCCACCGGCATTTAATTGAATAGTATTACCAATACAAATTGCAGAGTTGGATGTTACCGTAACTGTTGGCAATGAATTAACCGAAACCAAAATAGAATCGGTGTTTTTACATCCATTACCATCAGTAACTAAAACAATGTAATTAGTAGCGGTTGTTGGATTTGCAAACGGGCTAGCACTGTTCGGGTCACTCAAACCTGTGGTTGGTGACCATACATAATTAGTACCTCCTGTTGCATTAAGAAACACACCCTGACCAATACATACGCTTACATCAGAACCTGCATTGGCATTAGGCAAAGCGTTTACAATTAAATTGTAGTTTACAATATTGCCAACACATCCTAACGAATTGGTTTCAGTTACAGTAATTATTGCTGTACCGCTGGCAACCCAGTTACCTGCACTAATGCTATTTGTTCCATTCCCGGATAATATAGTCCCGCCACTCACAGTCCAGTTGTAAGTAGAGCCTACTATAGCAGTTACTGAGAAAGCTCCAGAATCTGTTACACAAACTCCTGCCGGACCGGCTATGGCTCCCGTTGCAGGTATTGGATTAATATTAATAACAAGTGTATCAGAAGAACCAAAGCATGTATCAACACTTGTGATACTTGTTTCCTGGTACCACAATAAAACTGTTGCTGGTCCGCTAACCGTCCAATCAACATTTACCGAGCTGTTGCCGTTACCACTAACAATTGTTCCTCCTTGAGCAAACCAATTATAAGTACTGCCGGGAGTTCCTAATGTGGTATAAGTAATTCCTTGCGCTGCATTTGCACACAAAGTTGTTGGACCAATTGGTGCAACAGGAGTGAGTAATACGTTTATACTCACGTTATAAGAAACCGGATTTGATTCACAACCAAAGCTTGTTGTTTCTACAACAGTTACAATTCCTACCCCCGGTATTGTTGACCAATCAACTGTAATAGTATCAGTACCTTGACCTGTTGCAATTGTTCCGTTTGTCACCACCCACGTGTAAGATGAATTAGGATCAGGATTACTTATCCAATACTGAACACCTGTTACCCCTGGGCATACCGAACCATTTCCGAAAATAGCCGAAACAGTTGGTGCAGGATTAACATAAACCGAAATGGAATCAACGTCAACACAAAGCGCTGAACTGGTTCCTGTACACACGTAAGTTGTGTTGGACGAAGGGCTCACAATAATAGAGGCACCCGTTCCAATTATATTTCCACCCACACTCCATGCATAAGATGTGGCGCCATTACCTGTGAGAGTTAATGAATCGCCATCGCAAATAGTATCGTTGGCTGCTGTAATTTGAACAACAGGTATTGCATTAACGGTAACTGTAACCGAATTTATATTGGTGCAACTAAATCCATTTGATCCTGTAACAACATATGTGGTAGTTACAGAGGGGTTAACCGTGAACGAGGCGTTTGTGCTAATGACAGTGCCAGGCGCAGTTGAAATCTCCCAAGAATAATTGGTTGCACCCGTAGCCGTTAAAGTGGTACTATCACCTGCACAAAGCGAAGCCGGGCTTGCACTTGCTGTCACAACTGGCTGCGGGTTAACTGTAATGGTTATGCTGTCAGTTGTAAAACATCCGTTCAATTCAGTAGTTACAAAATAAGTATAAGTAGCTGGCGAACCTGTGTTGTTTGGTATAACAACAATCGGGTTTGAAATAGTAGTGCCGCTCAAACCGGTTGAAGGTGTCCAGTTATATAAATACCCTGCAGTGGTGGCGGCACCTATCTGTAAGGTATCACCTCCGCAAAGTGTGGCATCTGTTCCTGCTTCACTTATAGGATTTGGATTTACGGTTACAAGCACAGTATCATCATCTAAGCAGCCAAATAAATTGGTAGATAAAATATATGTAGTGATTACAGGTGATGTTCCTGTATTTGTTAATGTAACGGTAGGGTTGCTTGTAGTTGAACTGCTTAACCCGGTTGATGGGCTCCAGTTATAAACATAATTTGTTTGCGCGGGTGAACCTATTATAGCAGAACCTCCACTGCAATAGCTAACATCAGAACCTGCAATTGCAGTTGGCACAGGGCTAGAAATAACTTGCACCGAATCGGTAGTAGTGCAACCGTTTAGCGTGGTAACAACTACGTAATACAAAGTATCAGGTGTGGAGCCAGTATTATTTAGTGTAAGAACAGGATTAGAAATAGTTGTGCTGTTTAACCCTGTGGCAGGACTCCAAGAATAAGTATAACCTGTTGTGGAAGATGTTCCCAGTTGTACATTACCACCGGCACACAAAAATTGATTGGTACCTGCATTTGACACAGGCAATGGGTTAATGGTTACGTCAACCGTATCCACAGCAATACATCCAAATAAATTTGCAGTAACAATATAACTTACGGTTATTGGAGAACCGGTTGTATTTGTTGCATTTACCACAGGGTCACTAATGATAGAACTGCTTAATCCGGTTGAAGGACTCCATGAGTATGTGTAGTTGTTTTGGGTGGAAGAACCTATCTGCGCTGAACTTCCGCTACAATATATTACATCACTTCCGGCATTGGCTGCTGCGGCAGGTGCAGATATAACCTGGACAGTATCGGTAGTAGTGCAGGAACCAAATGTGGTGGTTACTACATAAAATAATGTATCAGGGAAAGAGCCGCTATTACTGAGGGTAAGAGTCGGATCTGAAATTGTATCACTACTTAAACCATTGGCAGGTGTCCATACGTAAGTGTATCCTGCTGTTGATGTACCACCTAATTGCACTGTACCTCCAGCACATAAAAACTGGTTACCTCCTGCATTTGAAACTGGCGAAGGATTGATAGTAACGGTTACATCGTCTGTTGCTGTGCAGCCAAATAAATTAGTTGTAAGAGTATAAGTTGTTGTTATGGGTGATGTGCCTGTATTGGTTGTTGTAATCGTTGGGTCACTTATTGTAGAACTGCTCAAACCGGCAGCAGGAGACCATGAGTATGTATAATTAGCTTGAGATGCAGAACCAATTTGCACCAATGTGCCGCTACAATAAACTGTATCGAGACCTGCATTTGCGGCAGCCGCAGGGCTGGAGGTAACCTGTACTGTATCTGTACTTGTACAACCATTAAGTGTTACAGTCACTATATAAATAAATGTAATGGGGCTTCCGCCTGTATTGGTTAATGTTACTGTTGGGTTTGAAATTGTTGTACTATTCAAGCCTAATGATGGAGTCCATTGATAAGTATAACCTGGGCTTGAAGATGCACCAATTTGTACTGAAGTACCTGAACACAACAACTGATTTTGTCCTGCATTAGCTGTTGGTGAAGGATTAACAGTAACCTCTACTGTGTCGGTATTACTACATCCACTCAAACTTGATGTAACAACATAGCTAAAAGTTTGAGGGATACCTGAGTTATTAATTAATGTAACTGTTGGATTGCTGACGGTTGCACTGCTTAATCCTGTTGCCGGGATCCAGGAATAAGTTACCCCGGAAACTGAAGGAGAGCCAATTGTTGCAGATGCCCCGCTGCAAATAGTTGCATCATTGCCTGCATCAGCAGCCGGAATCGGATTAATAGTAATATCAACGTTATCGGTAGCTGTGCATGTAAAAGTATTTTGAACTACAACAGTATAAGTTACAATAATTGGTGATGTTCCACTGTTGGTAACCGTTGCAGTTGGATTGCTCACAGATGTGCTGCTTAATCCTGACGCAGGACTCCAAGAATAGGTATAACCCGCAACCGGATTACTTCCAATTACAACACTCGTATCAGAACAGGTTATTACATCTAAACCAGCATCGGCTGCCGGTAAGGGGTTTACCGTTACTTGCACTGTATCAGTATCTATACAACCGTTATTATTAACGGTTACTATATATGAACTGGTAATAGGAGTTGTTCCGGTATTTGTTAGCATAACGGTAGGTGATGAAACATTTGCTCCTGATAAACCTGTAATTGGAGACCATAAATAAGTGTAACCTGGTGTTGATGCGGCACCAATAGATGCTGAAGAGCCTGAGCAAAATGAAACATCATTACCAGCATTAGCAGCCGGTATGGCATTCAAAACCACCTGCAATCCTGTTTGACTATTGGTAGTACAGTTGTTTGCGTTTACACTTTCAACTATCACTACAGCAGTGCCTGTGCCGGTAAAATTTACAATTACACTATCTCCCGTATTGCTGCCAACTATGGTTCCATTAATAACAGACCACACGTGCGTATAACCGGGTTGGCTTGGTGTTGTGTATAAAATACCATTAGCATTTCCACACAAAGTATCAGGACCTAAAACCGCTAATGGTTTTGGCGTGTTCACTATATTAATTGTATAAACAATGTTTGTAGTTTTTGCAGGGCATCCCTTATCCGTGGCAATTAAACTAAACTGATATGGCACCGTAGAACCCTGATCGCATGATGTAGCCCAGCAAAACTGACCCGTAGCAACTCCTAAACCCGATGCGTCCACAAAAGTTGCAGCAGGAGTTGTTAGCAGAGTATCAAAAATATCCCCTGTGTGTGTTATAAATAAACTATCGCCATTAGGATCAAAAAAACTTGGATTAAAACACAGCGTATCTCCCTCGTCAATTGTATATGTTATCTGTGTGCTTCCGGGTGCAAGATTAGGTGCCGGGTTTGCAGGACAAGCAATTACAATAATCTGTATATCTCTTCTCGATATCCCAACTAAAATACCATTTCTGAATTCTTCTATCTCTACAGCTACTACATAAAAACCCTGATTAGGACTGTAGTACTGTGATAGTCCTGTGCTGTTGTTGATGGTAGCTGATCCTCCCGGACCAAACGGTGCGGTTACACTATACGTTGGCGCATAAGTAACATTGGGTATTTGCCACGGATAAATTGCAGGAGGATTAGGATTAGGGTTACCGCCATCAGAAACTCCTGCATAGGGAGTAGCAAAGGTGTAAACCAACAAATCGCCATCAGGATCAAAAGCCTGGTTAAGCACACTGGCAGTATCTGTGTTGCACACAAACGGAACCGGTGCTACAGCAAATGTGGGCGAGTTATTTACAACAGTTGGTGGTGGGGCTGCTGCATAATAAGCCTGCCCTGTATTGCCGGGTATATCTAAGTTGGCAATGTTATTATTACGACAGCATCTGTCTGAAATAAAATAGTATCCTGTATTGTTAGGCGGTACTGAAACTATCCCTTCATAAATGCCCTCCTCCACACATACACTCGGAGCAAATGTGCAAGTATCACTCCCATTAGGAGGCGTAATAGCTTGCTGAATAATCAAATCAAGCGTGCCGGAAAATATCTGAATTTTATCTCCTGTTGGGTTTAACGTATCATCTTCATACACCCCAATGTTCATATCTACTGGCAGCAAGGATGAGCCTGGATCGCACAAACGAAATAATTCTAGGCGAAGCTTATAACGATAATTACCAGTTGCGGAATCTAATCCAAGATATTGATAGCTGAGATTGCCACCCATAATGTGTGTAGCAAAAGACTGCATGTTGCATAACAACATTGCAAATAAAAAGGCGAACCGCCATAGTAAATTTTTAAGCATAAATTAAAGGTTCTGTTAGAGAGAAAGTTTGGTAAATTTGATTCTAAGGTGTGGCTAAAATAGATTTTTATCCAATTAACAAAAAGAAATTATAATAACTGAGCTACTTTTAAAACAAACGAAAGTACTAAGTGTCTAAAAATATTACGTCATAAACAATTTATACAGTTAATATTGATTTGGTTTAAACCCCTTTCTTTACAGCCTTCATAAAGATCGGCTTGAAAAAAATCCTCATCATACAAACCGCTTTTATTGGCGATGTAATTCTTGCTACAGCTGTGGCGGAAAAACTACATTCATTCTATCCTGAGGCAACCATTGATTTTGTGATTAGAAAGGGCAATGAAAGTTTGTTAGCTCAGCATCCTTTTATAAAACATGTTTTTATCTGGAATAAAAAGGAAGGAAAAATTTCCGGATTCATCAAAATAATTAAAACACTGCGTAAGCAGAAATATGATTTGTGCATTAACCTGCAACGTTTTTTCTCTTCGGGCTTAATGGCGATATTATCATGCTCAAAAGAAATAAGAGGATTTGACAAAAACCCGATGTCGTTTGTTTACACTAAAAATTACCCCCATAACATTGGCAACGGAAAACATGAAACTGAAAGAAACCATCTGTTGATTGAAGACCTTACGGATTCTAAAACAGCATTGCCAAAATTATATCCATCCATTGAGGATTTTAAAGTGGTTGAAGGTTATAAAAAACAAAAATATGTTTGTTTGGCACCGGCATCAGTTTGGTTTACCAAGCAATTGCATTACACAAAATGGATTGAACTGATTAATAAAATCAGCGACTTTAAAATTTATTTGTTAGGTGCTTCATCTGATACTAAACTGTGCGAAAACATAAAACAACAGTGTGAGGAAAAAGATATTGAAATACTTTGCGGTAAACTTTCTTTCCTGCAATCTGCCGCTTTAATGCAGAACGCTAAAATGAATTATGTAAATGATTCCGCTCCCATGCACATCGCATCATCTGTTAATGCTCCGGTAACAGTATTTTTTTGTTCGACTATTCCTGAGTTTGGCTTTGGCCCGCTTTCAGATAACTGTAACGTGATACAAACAAAGGAAAATTTAGTGTGTCGCCCATGTGGTTTGCATGGTTACAGGCAATGTCCGTTAGGGCATTTTAAGTGTGCGTTAACCTTAGAGGTTTAGGATTAATTTAAACTGAGTTTTTTGTTATAATTTAAGAGGTATTAAACTCCTTTCTTAGGGTAAAATTTAGGTAGGGCTTGTTATTCTTTCATTGATTAACTGAACCACCTTTTTATCAATTGGCAAAGAAACATCGCTATGATTTAACTTACTCAACAATTTCCATCTTAAACTTTTGAGATTTGGAGAAAAATTTGGATCCACAAATTTTACTCTATAATAAATACTAATCACTTGATGTTGGGGGTTAAAAGCAGATGACTGAAAGAAATCTGTCGTATAAAAATGATCAACCACAACAATGGCTGCGCCCATTTCTTCCATAAACTCTCGCTTTAACCCATCAATGGTTCCTTCTCCAAACTCAAGTCCTCCTCCGGGAAATTTTGTAAAAGACATATTGCCATAGCTTTCATCAGACAGCAAAATTTCGTTCTTGTCGTTTATTAAAATACCATACACCCTTACATTAAACGGAAACATAATCGAGCCAATTATCATTGAGAATTACAAACCTATTATTATTTACTCTACATTGTTAACTTTGCTCTCCGTTTTACGTTTAACCACCATTTTAAAGAACATTGTCAGCCGCGCGCCAAGTTAAAATAATTGAATGCCCCCGAGATGCCATGCAGGGCTTGCATCATTTTATTCCTACACAAACAAAAACAGATTACATTAATGCGTTATTGGAAGTTGGGTTTGATACAATTGACTGTGGGAGCTTTGTATCACCCAAAGCTATTCCGCAATTGCGCGATACTGCCGAAGTATTAGAAGGACTTAATCAATCACAATCACAACTTCTTGTAATTATTGCCAATGTGCGAGGTGCCGAGGATGCAGTTAAACACCAAAGAATAAAATACCTAGGATTTCCATTTTCTGTTTCTGAAACTTTTCAGTTACGCAATACCAACTCAAGCATTTTACAATCTTTTGAAAACGTAAAAGTTATCCAGGAAATTTGTTTAAAGCACCATAAGGAATTGGTAATTTATCTATCAATGGGCTTTGGAAACCCTTATGGCGATGCATGGAATGCAGATATTGTTGGTGGATGGACTGATAAAATTCAATCCCTTGGTGTAAAAATTATATCACTTGCCGATACGGTTGGTGTGGCAAAACCCACTGACATTCACTACATATTCACTCACTTAATTAAGGAATTTAATAACGTTGAGTTTGGTGCGCATTTACACTGTACTCCATTTGATTGGCAAGAAAAAATCCATGCAGCATTTACCGCAGGATGTAACAGGTTTGATGCAGCCATTAAAGGTTTGGGAGGTTGCCCTATGGCAGAAGATAAGCTAACAGGTAACCTTGCAACCGAAAATTTAGTAAAATACCTTTTACAGAATAACGTTACTGTAAAGTTAGATATGGAAAAGTTTAACAGGTGCATCGTTAATTCGGCAGAAGTTTTTAATCAGTAAAAAGAACCACATGATAAATTGTTTTAAGAAATTAATTTTTACCGTCCTTTTCGTTTCGCTTGGTCTTACGCAAGTCTTTTCGCAAAACGGAAGTGTAGAACTTTTAGGCAAAGTAGTTACATCAGGAAAGGGGCTTGAAGGAGCGGAAGTAAAAATTTTTAAAGGTAATGAAGAAGTAGATAAAATTATTACTGGCAATGGCGGCAAGTTTATTATAAACTTAGATGTAAACATTATGTACACTCTTATATTTTCTAAAGCAGGGCATGTTACAAAGTCGGCTTTGTTTGATACGCGTGTTCCAAAAGATTTAGAAAATCAGTTAATACAAGCCCGCAAATTTGGAATGGATCTATTTAAAGTTCCCGATGGTGCTGAAATACCAAAAGAAGTAACCAAACCTGTAGTTAAATTTAGCTGGAGTGATGCTATTGAAGATTTCGATTACGATAAAGATTATGCTGATGCACGCAAAGAAGAAATGGATGGCGTAAAAAAGCAAATGGAAGAACAGATTGCCACCATTGAAAAAGCAAAAGCAGATTCGCTTACCAAAGCCCGTGCCGATAGCGTTGCAAAAGCAAGAGACGAAGCCAATGCAAAACTGTTAGCTCTTGCCGAACAAAAGAAAAAAGATGAGGAAGCAAAGAAGGCCGAAGAAGCGCGTGCAGCAGCATTAACTGCAATGAAACGCGCACAGGAAGATTCTTTACGCAATGCACAGGTAGCTGCAGAAAAAGAAAGACTTGCTGCCGAAGCAGCCGAAAAATTACGTTTAGCCGCTCTCGAAAAAGCCCGCAAAGATTCTATTGCTAAAGCAGATGCCGAAGAGCGCACACGTTTAGCCGCTCTCGAAAAAGCAAGACAGGATTCTATATCTAAAGCTAAAGCCGATGCTGATGCACAGGCAAGAGCCGATGCCGCTGCAAAAAAATTAGAAGATGCGCGTTTAGCTGCACTCGAAAAAGCACGTAAAGACTCCATTGCCAAAGCAGAAGCTGATGAACAAGCTCGCCTCGCTCAACTAGAAAAAGAAAGACAGGATTCATTGGCAAAAGCCAAAGCCGATGCCGATGCCCGCGCAAAAGCTGAGGCAGCTGAAGCGGCAAGACTTGCTGCATTAGAAAAAGCCAAACAAGATTCAATTGCTGCTGCCGATGCAGCAGCCCGTAAAGCTGAAACTGCCCGCTTAGCTGCTGAAGAAAAAGCAAAGCAGGATTCAATCGCCAAAGCGCTTGCTGAAGAAAAAGCAAGGCTGCAACGTGAGGCAGAAGAGAAAGCGCGATTAGCTGCTTTAGAAAAAGCCAAGCAAGATTCAATTGCGAAAGCCGAAGCTGCACGCTTGGCGCAATTGGAAAAAGAAAGACTCGACTCCATTGCCAAAGCCAAAGCCGATGAAGAAGCGCGCCTAAAACGCGAGGCTGAAGAAAAAGCAAGACTCGCTCAAATAGAAAAAGAAAAACAAGACTCCATTGCCAAAGCCAAAGCCGATGAAGAAGCGCGCCTAAAACGCGAGGCTGAAGAAAAAGCAAGACTCGCTCAAATAGAAAAAGAAAAACAAGATTCTATTGCTAAAGCAAAAGCTGATGAGGAAGCACGCTTAAAACGCGAGGCTGAAGAAAAGGCACGATTGGCTGCCGAAGAAAAAGCAATACAGGATTCTTTAAAAGCTGCTGCCGATGCAAAGTCAAAAGCCGATGCTGAAGCCAAAGTATTGGCACTTGCTCAGGCTAAAGAAAAAGCCATTGCCGATGCTGCTGAGAAAAAACGCCTCGAAGAAGAAGCAGCTATCAAAAAGCAAAAAGAAATTGATGCTCAAAAAGAAGCTGCCGCTCGTGCTGCTGCTGTTAAAGCCGCTAAAGAAAGGCAACAGGCTTCTCTACCAACTTTTGAAGATAAAAATTATCCCGAAGGAATTACTGAAGAAACAATTACTGAAAATAACAGAACTATTTACCGCACCATCCTAAAAAAGACAACTTCATCAGAAGTATTTTCAAAAGTGGTTTACTCATGGGGCGGTGTGTTCTATTTTAAAAATACTACCTCAGTCTCTGAAGCCAACTTTAACCAGGAACTTAAAAAGAACAAAACTTTACTTGAAAATAAGTAGTTCGGGATTTGAGTTCAGAGTTTTTGGTTGATAGCATGTTCTTTAGAGTTTTTAGTTAGGGGGGCTTCCTTTTCATCTTTATACTTATTTCTTTCAACTCAGAATTTACTCTCAAAATTTTGGGATAAGTTTTGATTTTTTCTCCCAATATCGTGTTTCTTTGTACCTAGTGCCTAATCCTTGGTACACATTACTTAAAAAATGAACAAACGCAAAATCATCAACGACCCTGTGTATGGTTTTATTACCATTCCTTTTGATTTGGTTTTTGATTTAATGGAACATCCTTTTTTTCAAAGGCTCAGGCGCATTAGGCAGTTGGGTTTAACAAACTACGTGTATCCCGGTGCGTTGCATACGCGTTTTCATCATGCTTTAGGAGCTATGCATTTAATGGTGTTGGCAATAGATGTTATAAGAAGTAAAGGCCATACAATTACCGAGCAAGAAGCCGAAGCTGCCTGCTGTGCAATTTTATTGCACGATGTAGGACATTCGCCTTTTAGCCATGCCCTCGAAAATTCTCTGGTAAAAGGAATTCCGCATGAGCAAATGAGCGTTTTAATGATGCATGAACTGAACAATACGTTTGAGGGCAGGCTCCAAATGGCAATTGATGTCTTTAATGATCACTACCCAAAAAAGTTTTTACATCAACTTATATCCGGTCAGTTAGATATGGATAGGCTCGACTACCTGATGCGCGATAGTTTTTACACAGGAGTAAGTGAGGGTGTTATCAGTTTCGACAGAATAATTAAGATGCTCAATGTTTTTAAGGATGAGTTGGTAATTGATATTAAAGGGATTTATTCCATCGAAAAATTTATTGTGGCGCGCAGGCTTATGTACTGGCAGGTTTACCTTCACAAAACCGTATTAGCAGCCGAAAATCAACTGATAAATGTTTTAAAAAGAGCCAAGCATTTGGTGCAAAACGGAGAGAAACTTTTTGCTACACCTGCTCTCAACATTTTTTTAAAAGAAAATTTTACCAAGCTGAGTTTTAGAAAAAATTCCAACCTGTTAACTGATTATGCCTCGCTTGACGATTATGATGTTTTTACTTCCATAAAAGTGTGGAGCAAGCATGATGACTTTATACTTTCAAGGCTAAGTAATGGTTTGGTGGAAAGACAATTGTATAAAATAAAAATTCAGCGTCATGCTTTTGACGAGAGTGATATTAAACTCCTAAAACTAAAAGCCGAAAATACGTTTGGTGTTTCGGCTGATGAGGCAGATTACTTTGTGTTTACAAAATCCATTGCCAACAACGCTTATAACCTCCAGGAAGAAAATATAAATATCCTTTTTAAAGACAATACTATAAAAGATATTGCCAACGCATCCGACAACCTCAGCCTTTCATTACTTGCCAAGCCTGTGGTAAAAAATATTTTATGTGTTGATAGAGAGCTAATAACCTGAAACAACATTAACCAATAGTATTTTTATTTTCACGCTTTCAATAAAAACCCGTGACCGAAACCGGAAAAATTATTTTTCTCATCCTTATCAGCAGCGTAAAGTTTGCAGTAGGTCCCGTTTTCGCTTTCTACGATGAAAAATATGACTTCACTTTTTTCGAACGCTTCCTCTACCCTGCCATTGGAGGCATGCTTGGCGTGTTCGTCTTCGCTTTTTTTAGCGACTATCTCAACATCGCATGGTTATGGCTGAAAGCAACATCCCTTAAATTCTTTTCTAAAAACAAAAACCGCATTTTCTCAGAACCAACTGTTGATATTGACGGAAAGGTTTCCGTAAACTACTCTTATATAGAGAAAGAGCAAAAGACAAAGAAAATCTTTACCCGCAAAAACAGGCGAATTGTAAAGATCTGGAAAAAATACGGGCTCATAGGCATTGCACTTATAACACCTGTTATCATATCCATACCTGTAGGCACCATCATAGCTACACGTCTTATACCCGAACGCAAAAAAGTGTTGCTCTATCTATGTGGCAGCGTTATATTTTGGTCATTAACAATGACTTCCGTATTCGAATTATACCACGTTGTAACGGTAAAGGGATTACAAAACAAAATTTTAGCGCCCTAATGAAAAAAAAATACACGCATTTGTTTTTCGATTTAGATCATACCCTGTGGGATACTGACAGCAATGCCCGCCACACAATGGAGCAAATGTTTAGCATGTACAAGTTAGAAGAGCGAGGTATTGCTGACAAAAATCAGTTTATTGAAACTTACAACGGTATCAACCACAGTTTATGGAGCGATTACAGTAAAGGCAAAATAGGTAAAGAATTTTTACGCAACGGCAGGTTTACACTTACCCTGAAAGAATATGGAATTGATGATGACAATTTAGTAAAGCTGATGAGTGATTATTTTGTGGAGCACACCCCTTCGCAAACAAAGCTAATAGATGATGCAAGCGAACTGCTCAATTACTTACATCCCAAATACGAATTGTATATTATAACTAATGGTTTTAAAGAAGCACAGCACCGCAAACTCAAGTCATCAGACATACATCATTTTTTTAAAGATATTTTTATTTCTGAAGAAATAGGTTATAACAAACCCGACACCCAACTTTTTGCTCATATTATCAAACAGCTAAATGTTGACCAAGCCAACTGCTTAATGATTGGCGATAATCCCGAAGCAGACATAGAGGGGGCAAACTCAGCCGGTTGGGATTCCGTTTACTTCTGCCCGCAAAATATTTTTGTAAGTGCAAATGCAACCCATAAAATTTGCAGGCTTATTCAACTGAAAGACATTTTGTAATCAGGAGTTCCTTTTCTCTAAATTCTTGTGGAGCATTACTTAAAGAAATTACTGTAACCTTTTCTCCTAAAATCCATATAAATGTGTTGTGATAAAAATATTCAACCATGAACAAGATTTTTAATTTATTGGCTCTTGCATTGTTTGCATCTGTAACATTAACCTCTTGCACCCAGGATAAAGACGATGATAACACACCGGGTACTTTACCTGACACAACAGTTACATCATACACTATATCAATGGGTGCTCAAGCAAGTTCAAATACTTACAACATACACGATGTTGACTCAAACGGCACTTATAACATCAGCTACTTTAATGCCCATAAGAGTATTATTGATTTAGTTTATTATTATGCCGAGTCAGGCGGTGATGGCTATTGCATTTCTTCACCTAACAATAATTCATTGCTGAGCGTAACTGCCTACAGTTCGTACATAAACTCGTCTGATATTGCTTCGGCAAATAGCACTCAAATTAAAAAGGTATCTTCATTATCAACTTCTCAGTTTGATAAAGTGATAGACGGAGCAGAAGTGAAAGATATTTATGATGGTGCGGGCAACATTAGCAACAATGCAACAAATATTAATGCAGGTAGCATATTAGCGGTAAAACTAAGTACCGGTAAGCATGGAATTATCAAGGTTAATGCAATTGTCAACTCTGGTTCAGTCTCAGACATTAGTCTGAGCATGAAAGTGCAACAATAGTTTATTGCGAAAAAGCAAATTGAATAATATTTGCTCCCATTTTTAAGGCTTTTTGCCTTACTTCTTCAGAGTCGTTGTGTACCCTTGCATCTTCCCATCCATCTCCAATATCACTTTCGTAACTGTAAAAGCATACAAGCCTGCCGTTGTAAATTAAACCAAAGCCTTGTGGCGGTTTATCATTATGCTCATGTACTTTTGGTAATCCATTAGCAAAATCAAACTTTTGGTGATAGACAGGATGATTAAATGGTAATTCCACAAAATCAAGTTCAGGAAAAATTTTTTTCATTTCGGGTCTCACAAATTTATCCATATCATAACTATCGTTAATATTTAAAAAACCTCCTGCCGAAAGATATTTTCTCACGTTATCAGCCTCTTGTTGTGTAAACACAAATCTTCCGTTACCGGTCATATGAATAAAAGGGTAATTAAAAATATCGGGGCTGCCGGGTTCTACTACCGCTTCTTCTAAAGCAAAGTTTGTTTTTAATTGTTCGTTACAAAACCGAGCAAGGTTTGGCAAAGCGGTAGGGCTTACATACCAGTTGCCACCACCGCTGTATTTTAAGCGCGCAAGTTTTAACGATGGCTCCGGATTTATAAAAGAAATCAAAGAAAAAGTAAGTACAACTAATAAAATTCGTTTCAACATTTTTCTGCTATTTATCATTCACAATTAAACTCTCGAAATTTCGGGGCACACTTCACCATTCATAATTGATCATTCACAAATAATCCCAATCCAAAAACTCATCCAATGCTCGTCTTTCATTTTTTGTTGGTCTGCCTGTACCTGGGTTTCTGCTCATGCGCAAAGCTAAGGCATGCATTTTCATTTTTTCAACTTCTTCAGCGGGCGTTAAATCTTCGCAATGCTCATGTGCATTTTTTCCAGCCATTCTCTTTTCTGTTAGTTGCAATACTTTAAAAGTTAAAGTAAACGCTCCATTTTTTACACTAACAACATCATTTAATTTAATTATTCTTGATGCTTTTGCTCCAACACCATTAATTAAAATTTTTTTCTTTTCGCAGGCATCTGCAGCTAATGAGCGTGTCTTAAAAATTCTAACTGCCCATAACCACTTATCAATCCTGATTTTATCAGACATGGCGTAAAATTAAAAAGAGCGAAACACTAAAATCAAATAATGCTTCGCTCTTTTATTGCTTTATTAAATAATCACGGAAAATATTTTTTCATCAACATATAATCAATATTATCTGATTGAGAGTGGCAGCCGGTGCAGGCACTGCCTTTGTTGGAAGTTGGTTCTGCAACACTTCCATCGGCATTGATGTAACCCCAAACCCAACCTTTTGCATCGGCATTTTCGTTAGAAGGTTTTTTATACAAAATAGCGTAGCGCTCAAGTACAGATGAACTATTAAGTAACTCCTTTACTATCAAAGAATTTTCAGGAAACGTTGCACCAGTTAAAATCTGCCCAGTAGAATCTAACTGCGTTGCGGCAGCAGCATTATATCTTGTTCTTAAAAAAGGCTGACTGTGACCTGTTCCACTACTTTTGGGTAAAGCTGAAGATGAATTTTTAAACCAAACAAATCCGCTGGTTTCCTTTGCCATATTATAAAGTTCTGTGTCAAAGGCAGTGGGCTCGTCATCATCGTCTTTCTTTTTACATGAATTAAAACTTACTGCAATAATAACGGTGAGCATAAGGAGCGATAAAATTTTTTCTTTTTTCATTATGATGTGAGTTTTGTTTGAGTTCAAATATAATCTTAATTACAACTGGTTTATCCACAATATATTCTACTGAGAATAAACAGTTACTGAACCGGAATGTTTTATGTCTAAAACGTTAAGTACTAAACAATTCACAAAAAGCTATTCTATTATATTTGCGCGCTAATTTTTTTACAATGGGATTAAAATGTGGGATTGTTGGTTTGCCAAACGTTGGTAAATCAACCTTATTTAATTGTTTGAGTAATGCAAAGGCACAGGCTGCAAATTTTCCATTTTGCACCATTGAACCAAATATTGGCGTAATAACCGTGCCTGATGACAGGTTAAACACTCTTGAAAAGCTGGTAAAGCCACAGCGCGTGGTTCCTACAACGGTTGAAATAGTGGATATTGCCGGATTGGTAAAAGGAGCCAGCAAAGGCGAAGGGTTGGGCAATCAATTTTTAGCAAACATCAGAGAAACAGACGCTATACTTCATGTACTAAGATGTTTTGATGATGATAATGTGGTGCATGTGGATGGAAGTGTAAACCCGGTACGTGATAAAGAGACTATTGACACCGAATTACAACTAAAAGATTTGGAAAATATTGATAAGAAAATTCAGAAGGTTGAAAAACTTGCACGTGTAGGAAGTGATAAAGAAGCCAAGAAAATTTTTGAAGTGCTGAGCATTTATAAAAAACATTTAGAGTCAGGGCAGTCGGCCAGGTCAGCCCCGGTTATGGAGGAAGATAGAATGTATGTTGCCGATTTGTTTTTGATTACTGATAAGCCTGTTTTATATGTGTGTAATGTGGATGAAAAATCGGTTGTATCAGGCAATAAACATGTGGAGGCAGTTAAAGAAAAAGTAAAATCAGAAAATGCCGAAGTGCTTGTGATAGCAGCAGCTATTGAAGCGGAAATAACGCAGTTAGAGACTTTTGAAGAGCGACAAATGTTTTTAAATGACTTGGGCCTGCAAGAGTCGGGTGTAGCAAAGTTGATTAAAGCTGCTTACAAGTTGCTTAACCTTCAAACTTATTTTACTGCTGGAGAAAAGGAAGTTCGTGCGTGGACTTTTACCAAAGGAATGAAAGCCCCTCAAACAGCAGGAATTATACATACTGATTTTGAAAAAGGATTTATTCGTGCTGAGGTTATCAAGTATAATGATTATGTTATGTTAGGTTCTGAATCGGCAGCGCGAGATAGCGGCAAGCTTTCTGTTGAAGGAAAAGAGTATGTGGTTGATGATGGAGATATTATGCACTTCAGGTTTAATGTCTAAAGAATAATTCTTTCAATAACAGTTGAAAATAAAAGGCACTCTTATGTAATTTCAAATAACCTAATATATTGCTGAAACAGTTTAAACTTTAATTAAATCATAAAGCAGTTTTTAGTTTCACTAATCTCTCTATAAGTTCTTCCAACTTATCCAACTTTAACATATTTGCACCATCACTTAATGCTTTTGCCGGATTGGGATGTGTTTCAATAAACAACCCATCTGCCCCAACGGCAATTGCGGCCTTGCAAATTGTTTCAATCATTTGTGGCTTGCCTCCTGTAACTCCGCTAGATTGATTGGGTTGCTGTAATGAATGTGTTACATCCATTACCACCGGCACACCAAACTCTTTCATTACAGGAATGCCTCTAAAATCCACTACCAAATCCTGGTAACCAAATGTAGTTCCGCGCTCAGTTAAAATCACATTTTGGTTTCCGGCAGAACGTATTTTCTCAACTGCAAATTTCATAGCATCAGGAGAAAGAAACTGCCCCTTTTTTACATTCACGTGTTTGCCTGTTTTAGCAGATGCCATAAGTAAATCGGTTTGCCTGCATAGAAATGCAGGTATCTGCAACACATCAGCAGCAATTGCTGCAACAGCCGCTTCACTACTTTCATGAATATCTGTTACAGTAGGTACACTAAAATGATTAGCCACCCCTTTTAAAATTTCTAATGCCTTATCATCACCTATGCCTGTAAAAGAATCACCTTTACTTCTATTGGCTTTGCGATAACTTGCCTTAAAAATATATGGGATATTAAATTTATTAGTAATTGCAATTACTTTTTCAGCCACTTCAAAGCAAAGATCTTTTGACTCTACCACACATGGGCCAGCCATTAAAAAAAACATTCCAGACTCAGTATGTTTTATTTTAGGAATAGAAGATAAAATACTCACGATTAAAAATTTTCACAAAAGTAAAGAGAATTGTAAAAGGATTGTTTGAAGTTTATTATCGCAGTGGATAAAAAAATAAAAATGAATAATCTGAGGCTTGATTATATTTAAGCACTCAATCGTTTGCATATATTTCCAATATTTGTTCAATCCTTTTAAAATCATTTATGCGTATTTATTTCTTACTCACTGCATTTTTATTAACGGCAATAATTTCTCAGGCTCAAACATCAAGGCAATACAATTCTTCAGAGATAAAAATTGCCTTAAAAAAATTAAACACCTTAGGGACTGTATTGTATGTAGCTGCTCATCCTGATGATGAAAACACTAGGCTCCTCTCCTACCTCGCTAAAGAAAAATGTTTGCGCACCTGTTATCTATCCCTTAACCGGGGTGATGGAGGACAAAATTTAATTGGCAGAGAACAAGGAGATTTGCTTGGATTGATAAGAACACATGAGTTATTAGAGGCACGAAAAATTGATGGTGCCGAACAATTTTTTACGCACGTAACAGATTTTGGCTATTCAAAAACTCCTGAGGAGACTTTTAAAATTTGGGGACATGATACTGCACTTGCAAGTGTTGTGTGGCTAATACGCAGCCTTAAACCTGATGTAATTATCACTCGTTTTCCCACAACAGGGGAAGGTGGACATGGACATCATACTGCAAGTGCCATACTTGCAGGAGAGGCTTTTAAAGCCGCGGCCGATAAAAATAAATTTAGTTATCAACTTAGAAATACAGAAACCTGGCAGCCCAAGAGTTTATGGTGGAACACATTCAACTTTGGATCGAACAATACTCAAAACGAAAACCAGTTAAAGTTTGATGTGGGCATATACAACCCGCTGTTGGGAATGAATTACGGAGAAGTGGCTGCATTAAGCAGAAGCCAACATAAAAGCCAGGGTTTTGGTGTAGCAGTGCAACGCGGTAAATTACTTGAATACTTTAAGCCAGTAGATGGCGATACTTCTTGTAAAGATTTATTTTGCAATATTGATTTTTCATGGACAAGGATTAAGGCTTCTGAAAAAATTATCTCACTCTGCGAAAAAGCATTAAATGATTTTAATCCCGAAAAACCTTCTGCCATTTTGCCGGTTTTGATTGATGCACGAAAAGAAATTCTTCAACTAAAGGATAAATATTGGCGTGAGCAAAAACTTAAAGAAATTGACAACCTGATAATATTATGCAGTGGAGCATGGTTTGAGATTACATCACACGACTATTACGCAGCTTCCGGAGATTCTATTAAACTTAAACTGAGTGCTGTCAACTATTCAGGCGCTGATATTAAACTGAATAAAATTACTTACTCGTTAAGATTTGATACAACATTTTCAAAACCTCTTTCACAAAACGAATTATTTACCTATGAAAAGGGGTTTGTGCTGCCTGAAACTCAACAATACACAAATCCATTCTGGCTCAATAAAAAACATACCGATTCCGGTTTTGTAATTGAAAAACAAGACGAGATTGGAAAAACCATAAGTGATGCAACAGTCTATATAAATTTGGGTGTAAAAATTTCGGGCTGCGACCTTACGCTAAATTTACCCGTTAAGTATAAATGGACAGACCCGGTTGAGGGAGAAAAATACAGAGCTTTTTCCTTGTTGCCACCTGCAACCATTAATTTTGAAGATGATGCCGTAATGTTGGTCAATAATCAATCAAAAAAAATAAAAGTTGTGGTTAAGAGTATTTCGCAAAAACTGAACGCAACTGTTAAACTTCAAATGCCAGCGGGCTACACTTGCTTTCCATTAAAACATGATATTGCAATTGATAAAAAAGGAGAAGAAGTTTTACTTGAGTTTACTGTTTCTTCCAGCACAACGACCCCGGTGAATGGATTAATAAAAGCAGAGGTGGTTGTTAACGGGATTACTTACGGCAAATCGTTAACGGAATTAAAATACAATCACATCCCATATCAGTTGGTGTTGAAAGATGCAGATGTAAAAATTGTTCCAGTAGATGTTACCACCAAATCAAAAAAAATTGGTTTTATACCAGGTGCGGGCGATGGAACTGTTGAAGCATTGGAGCAATTAGGTTATTCAGTAACTGAACTAACGCATCAAAAACTTACTGATGAAAATTTAAGTGAATACGATGCCATTATAACCGGAGTGCGTGCTTACAATACCGATGAAAAACTATCAAACTTTCGTGATAAACTGATGGACTATATTAATAATGGGGGCAACATGATTGTGCAGTATAATACCAATAGTAACCTTGGTAAACTTAAAGGCGAAATTGGTCCGTATCCATTTACCATCTCACGCGAAAGGGTTACAGACCAAACAGCCGAAATGCGCTTTACCAAACCGGAACATCCGTTATTAAATGTTCCTAATAAAATTACCACAGCAGATTTTGATAATTGGGTTCAGGAACGTGGGATTTATTTCGCCAAAGATTTTGATAAAAACTACGAAGCTATTTTTTCTTGTAAAGACACCACAGAAAAGGAAATGACAGGAAGTACAATCGTTACCAAATACGGAAAAGGAAATTTTATATACACCGGTTTGGCATTATTCAGACAACTTCCAGCAGGCGTATCAGGAGCTTACAGACTGTTGGTTAATATGATTGAGTTAAACAAACAATCTAATTAGCTAAAAACTTATTCTTTTACTAATTCGATATCTGTTTGAGTTAAAATTATTTGTCAGAGAACAATAATTGACTTACCATTGTAAACAAACTTACCAGCAATGGAAATATTAGACAACACCAAGGAAATATTAGACAACACCAACCCGCAACATTTTTTGTATGCGGGTTTCTGGAGAAGATTTCTGGCTATGTTTATAGACAGTTTAATTCTTGGTTTAGTGTCTTCAATAGTATTTAGTAATTCTCAGTTTAAATTTTCTTCCGATGAGCCTTTTATGGTTTTTGATACTATACCGTTGTTTTATTCTTTTAACCTTTTGGGCGGCATAGCAAGTTTTATTCTTAACCTTATTTATTATGCAGCATTAGAAAGTTCAAAGTACCAGGCAACATTAGGCAAAATGGCTATGGGAATAAAGGTTATAGATGCAGATGGCAATAGGCTTTCATCCCAAAAAGCAATTGTGCGCTATGTGTGCAAAATAATTTCTGCTATAATTTTATTTATAGGCTACATTATGGCTGCCTTCGATAGTAAGAAACAAGCATTGCATGATAAGATTGCAGATACTCTTGTCATTAAAATCAACTAAACAAATAACTATAAACTCTAAACAATAAATAAAATGGAACAAATTTTAGACTCAACACAATCCGTTCCTGCACACAGAGGTTATGCAGGATTCTGGCTGCGCTTTGCCGCATTAATTATTGACACCATCATTATGTATGCCGTTCAATTTGTAATAATCTTAGCCTTGTACGGAGGCTTTACAGGTTATATGAATTCTATGACGGACACGTCCACCGCGTTTAGCGCAACTTATTTTGCAATGCTCGGCATATCGCTTGCCGTTAATGTTGCTTACTTCTGCGGATTAGAAAGTTCAGCAAGGCAAGCAACATTTGGTAAAAGTGCTGTTGGCATTAAAGTTACCAGTTTAAATGGAGAAAAAATTTCTTTTATGAATGCTGTTGGGCGTTATTTTGGAAAAATAATTTCAGGCATTATTCTTTTGATAGGATTTTTAATGGCAGCGTTTACAGAAAAAAAACAAGCCTTGCATGATATGATGGCAAGCACTTTAGTAGTAAAAAAATAATCAACCAAAGAATCCTGCACTGGGTGCAGGATTCTTTTCTATCTCAAGTCAACCACCTCTATCCCCGGATATTTCTTTGCATCAAATACAAATGCAGCATCTTCTGCAGGGGCATTGGGTGTAAATTTTTCTACTGTATAGTTTAAGCGGGTTCCATTGTTATTATATACCACTGCGCTGTAAACATATTTTTCAGCCTTATTAATAAACAGAACTATTTTGTAATATGGTTTTTTCTTATCTGTGGGTATAAGTTCTACCTGCTGCATATCCTTTCCTGCTATTTTCTTGTCTCCTGTAAATTTTGATTCAAATCCGTTTTCGTACACGGTAAAAATATTGGCAGGTGTTATGTCTCCGGTTTTTGCAGACGCATCATTAATTTGCACCTCATTACTTTCTTTTAAGTATGTCCATGATGATTTACCGTCAGAAACAATTTGCTGACCGGTAATATCTAGCTTATACTTATTTGACTTTAAAAGAATGCTACCGTTTTGATTTTGAGTAGTCTTATCCTTTAAATTTTCAATTCCTACCTTAAATGACGCAAACACGCTTTTTAAAGATTTATACTTAGCACTTACTCCTTTTAAAATTTCCTGAGATTTTGCATCCCTTTGTTGAGCATGGGCATAAGTTATAAGTAGCGATAGCATTATAATTCCCAATATCTTTTTCATAACTGATCTATTTAAATTCTACAAAACAGAAATAATACCACCCCCGTTTCAGGCGGTGAAAGTAGTGTGAACAATAATAGGTTTTACTTTAAACCGGATAAAATTTGCTCCAAAGTGCCAGGGTCTTTACACTTTACTTCGCGGGCTTTACTTCCTTCAAAAGGTCCAATTATACCGGCAGCCTCTAACTGATCAATTAAACGTCCAGCTCTGTTATACCCTAATTTAAGTCTGCGTTGAAGTAATGATGCAGAGCCTTGCTGATGTTGTACAACCATCCGCGCAGCATCATCAAAAAGTGGGTCTCTATCACCCAGGTCAACCTCACCGCTTCCTCCCTCTCCTTCTTCACCTACATATTCAGGTAACAAGAATGCATCGGGGTAGCCACGCTGGCTGCCAATAAATTCTGTTATTTTATCCACTTCAGGAGTATCTACAAATGCACATTGTAGGCGTACCAAATCTGATCCGGTTGACAATAACATGTCTCCCCTGCCTATTAATTGCTCTGCACCGCCTGTATCTAAAATGGTGCGTGAGTCTATTTTGCTTGTTACCCTAAATGCAATACGGGCAGGGAAGTTAGCTTTAATAGTTCCTGTAATAATATTTACGGATGGACGTTGCGTTGCAATAATTAAATGTATGCCAATTGCACGGGCAAGTTGAGCAAGGCGGGCAATGGGTGTTTCTACTTCTTTGCCTGCTGTCATAATTAAATCAGCAAACTCATCAACCACCAAAACTATAAAAGGTAAAAAGCGATGACCCTTGTTTGGGTTTAATCTCCGCGCAACAAACTTTACATTATACTCGCGTATGTTACGGACCTGAGCATCTTTTAACAACTCGTAACGCTGATCCATTTCAATACACAAAGAGTTTAGTGTGTTTACCACTTTTTTGGTATCGGTAATAATAGCTTCTTCCTCACCGGGCAACTTGGCAAGAAAATGTCTTTCAATGGTTTTAAATAATGTAAGTTCAACCTTTTTAGGATCAACCAAAACAAATTTTACCTGCGATGGATGCTTTTTATAAAGCAGGGATGCAAGTATGGCATTTAGACCTACAGACTTACCCTGACCAGTTGCCCCTGCCATTAACAGGTGAGGCATTTTTGCCAGATCTGTAACAAATACTTCGTTAGAAATTGTTTTACCCAAACCAATAGGCAAATCCATTTCTGTTGACAGAAATTTTTCAGAACCAAGTACCGCTTTCATCGGAACCATTTCGGCCTTTTGGTTGGGTACTTCAATACCAATTGTTCCTTTGCCAGGTATGGGTGCAATAATTCTGATGCCAAGCGCAGATAAACTTAAAGCAATATCATCCTCTAAGTTTTTGATTTTTGAAATACGAATCCCAGCCTGCGGAACTATTTCAAATAAAGTAACAGTGGGACCAACAGTAGCTTTAATTTTTTCTATGGCAATGTTATAATGACCTAATGTTTCTACAATTCGGTTTTTGTTGCTTTCTAATTCAGCTTTTAATTCTTCGTGTGTAAGGTTCGATTTGCTTTGATAATTCTCCAATAAATCTAAATGCGGATATTGGTAAGATGATAAATCAAGTTTAGGGTCGTATTCACCTAAGGTAACTTGTTCAGGTAAATCTTCTCCTTCAGTATCTTGTTCAGGCTGATTATTTTCTTCAGGATTCTTATTTATTAAATCATCTAAGTTGCTTTCGATGGAAAGGGTAATTCCTTCTTCTTTTGGCTCATCGTTTATTTCAAACGGCAAATCCGTTTCCAGTTCTAGTTCGTTTGATGGTTTTTGTGTTTCAGCAACAGGTGGTGTAAGTAGTTCGTTTATTTGCTCTTCCACTTCTAAAGGCAAATCAACTTCCTTATAATCAATCTTAACATTAATAGGAGTGTCGGTAACCGGCAATACTGTGTTATCTATCGAAGAAAGATTTGTGTCAATCAAATCATCAGTTTTTGTTGTTGGTGATTTAGAAAATGCAGGAAGTTTAAGTGTTAATTTAAATGCAACTAACACAAACGAAATTGCCACAAAAAATAAAAACAAACCTGTGCCTATTTTACCTAAAACAAGTTCTAACCAATTGCTTACAGAAAAACCAAATGCACCTCCCATAAATAAAAGATTAGTATTCTGTTTTAACAAAAAGCCAAAAGCCACAGACAAAAACAATAATGTGAAGGCTGCATAGCCTAATGATTTTTTAAAGGGTATTAAAGATTCCTTAAAAACAGTTTTAAAGCCTACTAAAAAGAAGATAAATGGAAAAGCAAAAGAACTGATACCAAACCAACCGTAAACAAAGAAGTGCGAAACAATGGCGCCAAACTTACCAAGCCAGTTATCCACCTTTGTTTCCTGATCAAAGATTAACGTTAACCACGAGTTGGTAACCTTATCGTGATCTGCCCTCCACGTAAATATGTATGAGGCAAATGCAATAAAAATTAAAACTGACATTAGCATCAACAACAGCCCTGCAACCTGTCTGAACCTGTTATCTTTTAAGAAAGTAAAACGCACTTTAGAAGGTGCTTTTTCCACAGCCTGCCTTTTTGCTTTAGGTTTATTTTTGGGCTTATTCTCCGGCTCTGCCTCTGCAATTTCCAAAAGCTCTACATCTTCATCCTGCTTTTTCTTCCTAAAGGTGTTTGTTTTTTCTGACATCAGTTTTTCATTTTCTAAAAAGCTAAAGTAAGTCTGTGCCTTGTTATCTGGCTTTATAGTAAAACGTGTATTTAACAGTTTATTGTGGATAAAAGACATACCGCATATTCAATATTTGGTATGATAATAGAGGAACTTTAGGGATGTTTTCTCAAAACTTTCAATTGATTTTTAAACCAGAAATTAATAATAAAAGTTGTAAGTTTTTGTGAATGTTGAAACATTTTTATCTGTTTTCAAGTTAAATTTAACTAAATAATGTAGACCGTAATTAATTATATAAAAACCACAATCATGAAAAAATTAATCCTCCAAGTATTAATGTTAGCCCTTCAATTAACTTCTGCAACATTTATACACGCTCAATGCAACCTTGGAAACCTTTCCGGAATGACAGGAACATTTACAGCATGTCCCGGCAATTCTTTTCAGTATACAGTTGGAGCAGTAACCAATGCCACAAGCTATACATGGAATTTACCTCCTGGAGCAACTATTAATGGGCAAAATCCTTTTACATCTGCAGCTACAACTGTTACTGTAGATTATGATTTAACTTTTACACCTCCTGGTAACATTTGTGTGTTTGCCAACAACAGCAATTGCACTGTAGGTCCATTGTGTAAACTGATAGTTTCTCAAGGAGTACCAAGCGGAGCCTCAACAATAAGTGGCAACATTTCCGCTTGCCCGGGTGATTTATTTACATACTCAGTTACAAACACACCCGGAAGAACTTATGCATGGACTCCACCTGCCGGAGCTACTATTAGTTCAGGTCAAGGTTCCAGTATCGTGACAGTTGCTTTTGGTGCGGGCTTTACATCACCAGGCAATTTATGTGTGGTGGTTAGTAATGGTTGTGCTGTTAGTGCACCGCGTTGCCTCAATATAATTCAAAATATTCCTCCTACTCCTCCAGCTATAGCAGGACCAATAATTGTTTGTGGTGGAAACTCAGGAATCTACACCATAGCAACTAATCCAAGAGCTACAAGCTATCTGTGGAGCGTGCCTCCTGGTGCCACATTTACAGGACAAGGTACCAATACTGTTAACGTTACATTCCCATTGGGTTTTGTTTATGGAAACGTTTCTGTTAGATATTCAAACCCCTGTGCAACAAGCACACCTTCTGCGTTAAGTGTACGTTCTGTTCCGGGTACTGCCCAAACTATGACTGGAATAACTGCAGGGCTATGCGGAGGTTCTACCGCTTACATAACTCCACTAGTTGCGGGTGCAACTTCGTACACCTGGACCGTAAATAATCTTGCCTCAATAACAAGCGGACAAGGAACAAATAATGTGATCGTTAACTTTCCTTCAAACTATAACACCGGCAAAGTTTGTGTTTCGCCTGTAAACTCTTGCGGAACCGGAACTCCAAGATGTTTACAATTGAAGAAGGAAATTGATATTTTAATTCAGCCTGTTAATGACACTTCGTGCTTTCAAACAGCTATGTCTTTTAATGCAGATGCCATGGGTATTAACTTAGTCTATCAATGGAGGAAAAACGGAGTGCCATTAGCTGATGGAGGAAATATCTCAGGATCCCAAACCCAAACATTGAATATTAGCCCCGCAGACAGTAGCGATTTAGGCAGCTATGATGTTACTGTTAATAACGGCTGTGCGTCTCAAAAAACTTCCAACACCGCTCTTCTAAAATTCAAACACATACCTGTTGTTCCATCAGCAATTAGCGGTGGCGCTTTGGTAACGTGCCCCGGCACCACGGGTGTCAACTACTCAGTACCTGCTCAGGCTGACATTAACATTTATGATTGGTCAATATCTGATGGTGGAAGTATTGCAGCCGGACAAAACACTAACTCAGTAACAGTTGATTTTGGTGCTACCATAAACTCAGGCTACTACATTACCTTAAAAGTAGAAAATGAATGCGGTGCAGCAATTGATTCTGTTACAACATGGACCAGGTACAGCATTGCTTCACCATTTTTTACTTCGGGACCTGATTTTGTTTGTCCCGGAGCAAGCGGATTTGTATATACAATTCAAAACATTGTTGGCGCTGACCAATACACTTGGATAATGCCTCCGGGAGCAACCCTAGTTACTGGACAGAACGATACTATTATAACTGTTGACTTTGATCCGGGTTTTACTGGGGGCGATATAACAGTTAATGCCAACAACATTTGCTATACTACACCTAACAAAATAAAAACCGTTGGGCTAGACATTCCAGGGCAACCAGGTAATATCAGCGGGCAGTTATACAGCACCTGCAATACTACACTCACCTACTCCGTTGCTCCCGTAACGGGTGCAAGTTCCTATACATGGATATTACCTACTGGTGCTACTATAGTTGGTCCTGCAACCAATAATTCTATTGATATTCAATTTACCAACCCGGGCAATTCATCACAACTTTGCGTTACCGCAAACAGCACTTGTTTGTCAGGAATTCAAAGATGTACGCCTTTGAGGGCACGACCGGAAGCTCTATCAGTAATTACTGCTAACCCTGCTGCATTTTGTGCTAACCAGGCAGGCGTCCAATTTTCTGTAAGCGCTCCTCCTGTTCCATCAACAATTATCACTTGGGCAGCAACAAAAGGTACTGCAACAGTTACAGGGGGGCAAAATTCAACAACCATGACGGCAACTATGGGGAACGTAAATGGTAATATTCTTGTAACACCAAGTAACACTTGTTCTGGCGGTTCAACAAGAACGTTTCCTGTAAACTTTACTTGCAGAAAAGCCAATGGCTCTATAGAGGAAACAAATACGGTACTTAATGATGTACAAGTATATCCCTCTCCTGCCAATGAATTTGTAATGGTAAAATTCCAATCAGAAAATTCCTCCCCTTTCACTGTTGAATTAATTGATCTGCTCGGCAAATCAGTTTTGAGTTATAGCGGCACATGTAACGAAGGAATTAACGAAAACAAATTAGACCTTACAAATGTTTCATCAGGTGTATATACAGTTAGCGTTAAAACAAACTCTACAACTAAATTTATAAAGCTTAAAGTCAACTAATTTCAATTCAAAATTTAAAAGCAAAAGGCTGTCCTTCCTGAGGTTGGGCAGCCTTTTGCTTTTATAACTTTCATAACCAGAACATATTCAAAATTATCGCCTGCAATAATAAGTTGCTTTATTATTTTCGCGCGCATGGAACAACAATTCCGGGAGTTGGTTTTAATATACATTTCCACTCCTTTGTATGCGGTGGTAATTGCCGTTGAAATTCTTTTTTCCCATTTGCATAACAAAGGATTTTACTCCACTAAAGGCACTTTTGCAAATGCTTTTTTAATGTACGCAAACATGGGTATTGATATTTTAATGCGTACTGCTTGTTTAGCCGTACTCAATTATTTTTTTCAATTTAGGTTAATAGAGTCATACCACAGTGTTATTTTTTACTGGGCCTTATTGTTTTTTGCCGAAGACTTTATGTATTACTGGCTTCACCGCATAGATCATCATTGCCGTTTGTTCTGGGCAGTGCATGTAACACATCATAATAGTAATGAGTTTAATTTAACTGTCGGATTTCGTTCATCTGTTTTTCAACCGTTGTACCGCTTCATTTATTTTATCCCTTTAAGTTTACTTGGGTTTAAGGGCATTGACATTATGTTTATGTATAGCGCCACTCAAATTTATGGCATATTGGTTCACACACAAACAATAAAAAAAATGGGATTGCTTGAATACATTCTTGTTACACCATCCCACCACCGCGTACATCATGCAAGCAATGTGCAATACTTGGACAAAAACATGGGTATGGTTTTAATTATTTGGGATAGGCTATTTGGCAGTTTTCAAAAAGAAGATGACAACGACCCCGTGCGGTATGGACTTACTAAAAATATTAACACCAACAATCCGAGCAAAATTGTTTTTCATGAGTGGATAAGTATTATACAAGACCTCCAACGAAAATGCAGCTTTAAAAACAAGCTCATGTATGTGTTTGGTCCTCCGGGATGGAGTCATGATGGCAGTAGTAAAACAAGCCGGCAAATGAGGCAGAGTTAAGACAAAGAGTATCAAACTAAATTGCTCTGATAATATTCTTAATCATCACCGGCCCTTCATAAATAAACCCAGTGTAAAGTTGAACCAAATCGGCACCGGCTGCAATTTTTTCCTGCGCATCTTTAGCCGAATGGATACCGCCTACCCCAATAATAGAAAAAGATTTATTTGATTTTTGAGCAAGGAATTTTATAACCTCGGTTGAACGTATGGCAACTGGCTTACCGCTTAATCCACCGGCACCTGTTGTTGCAATTTTTTTGCTATCAGTTTTTAAATTACTACGGCTAATGGTAGTATTGGTTGCCACCACGCCTGCAATTTTTGTTGACCGAACTATTTCAACAATATCATTTAATTGCTCATTGGTTAAATCGGGCGCTATTTTCAAAAATACAGGTTTAGGCTTTGCGTAATTTACATTGAGTGATTGGAGGCGGTTTAAAATATTCATTAGCGGTTCTTTATCCTGCAAAGCACGCAAGCCCGGTGTATTGGGCGAACTTACGTTTACCACAAAATAATCAACCACCGAGTGCAACAAGTTAAAACAATACACATAATCATCAATAGCATTTTCATTGGGTGTATTTTTATTCTTGCCAATGTTCCCACCTATAATTATGCTTTTGTCTTTTCTGTTTTGCAAACGCATAGCAAGTGCATCAGCACCCTCGTTATTAAATCCCATTCGGTTTATTAATGCTTCATCTGATGGCAAACGGAACAAGCGCGGCTGCTCATTACCGGCTTGTGGCTTGGGAGTAACTGTGCCTACTTCTATAAAACCAAACCCGAAAGCAGCAAGCTCATTAAACAGTTTACCATCTTTATCAAAACCGGCAGCAAGCCCAACAGGATTTTTAAAAAAAATACCTGCTACAGTTTTTCCTTTATGTTTAACTGAAAAAATACTTTTTACAATTTGTTCGGCAAACGGAATTGCAAAAAGTATTTTTAATGTTTTAAATGTAAAATGATGCGCCTTTTCCGGAGATAGCAAAAAGAGAAAAGGCTTTATTAAAAATTTATACATTCTCTATAACAGCAGTTAATCCCTACCACTAATAAATCCACCCAACATTCCACCCAGCCCGCTGCTTTCTTCTCTGCCACCGCCAAAACGCGATGCAGCCACAATCCTATCTGCCAACCTGCTGAAAGGCAAACTCTGCAAATACACCAAACCGGGTCCTGTTATGTGCGCATAAAATAAACCCTCACCACCAAACAATACATTTTTAAAACCGCCAATAAATTTAATATCGTAATCAATAGTTGGCGAAAATCCTACTAAGCATCCTGTGTCAACCCTTAGTCGCTCGCCTGCTGCAAGTTCTCTTTTAATGATGGTTCCGCCTGCATGTATAAATGCATTGCCATTACCCTCCAACTTCTGCAAAATAAATCCCTCGCCACCAAATAACCCAGCCCCTATACGTTTGGTAAAAGCAATGTTTATTTCAATGCCTTCTGCTGCGCATAAAAAACCATCTTTCTGGCAAAAGAACGATCCGCCAAAATCGGCAGGATTAATGTTTATGATTTTGCCCGGATAAGGCGCTGCAAAAGTTACATTCTTTTTACCCCTTCCCTGGTTTTGAAAGTTGGTAATAAAAAAACTTTCGCCAGTTATCATTCGCTTCAATCCTTTAAAGATACCGCCACCGGTAGATGTCTGCATCTCTACTCCTTCCTCCATGTACATCATCATACCGGCTTCGGCACGTACTCCCTCGCCCGGGTCTAATTCAATTTCTACGGCTTGCATGTCATCGCCATGAATTTTAAAATCTATTTCGTGTGCTGCATTCATATTATTTATTTGTTTTATAGTTTTTGTTTTATCAATACTTTACTTCAAAAGGCTCAAAACTGTCTTTAAATGTGTTGCCCTCTTTTTGTTGCCGGTAAACATAATTGCGGGTGACTCCGCGAGGCACTCCTCCTGGTCCGCGCACATTTTCAGTAATGTTAACCTGTAACTCTTTTACCTTTTTTACAAGTGAAACCTCGATGCTTTGCACCTTTATATTATTTAAATAACTACAGGTGGTTTTAAAAAACTGGCAGATATAATCGTTCTCTTTTACATTACAGAGTATGCCCACATAAATACAAATGCTGCTGTCGCGCCTGCCTTCTTTAACAATATTACCTTCCTCATTTAACTGGTAGGTAAAAATAATTTTAGACGATGGCGTGTTAAACACATCTTCCGTTTGTATTTTAATATTATAAGCTCGCTCAGTAGAAATTCTTGCAACAAATGCCTCTTTGCTTTCCATATCTCTTTTGGTAACAGTTTGTGCGTTTATCTCATTACTTACGAATAGAGTAAAAACCAATACAATAAAAGCTTTAATTATTTGCATGGGTGTAAACGTAAAAGATTTAAGGAAATTAAAATAATACTCTTAAAACATTATAGCCCAAGTTCTCCTATTATGGAAAACCACCATCGAACACAAAACTCCTAACTATAAACAATTTCCCTAATTTAGCCCACGCTTACTTTTACAGATTTATATGTCGCAAACCGAATTAAAAATGCCCAAAATGGGCGAAAGCGTTGCAGAGGCAACCATTATAAAATGGCTTAAAAACGAAGGAGATAATGTAGCTGCCGATGAGCCCGTGTTAGAAATTGCCACCGATAAGGTTGACTCAGAGGTGCCATCAACCGCTGCCGGTGTTTTATTAAAAAAGATGTTTGCTGAAGGCGAAGTGGTGCAAGTAGGAAAAGTAATAGCAATCATAGGCAGTGCCGCTGAGGCTGTTGCAGCGCCTATGGCATCTGCCCCTGCCGCTCAGCCTGCTGTGGTTGCGGCATCAGCCCCTGTTTCCGCCCCTACTTCGGTTGCACAAACTGTAACGTCAACTTCCGGTGCTGGCAAATTTTATTCACCATTAGTTCGCAACATAGCTCAGCAAGAAAATATTTCGCAGCAAGAATTGGATGCCATATCCGGCACAGGAGCTGATGGGCGTGTGTCTAAAAAAGATATACTTGCTTACATTGATAAAAAGAAATCGGGCGGTGCGGTTAGCGCCTCCGTTAGCGCTGCACCAAAAGCCGCACCTGTTGCCCAGCCCGCTGCTGCACCGTCCCCGGTTGCACAACAGTCAGCGGCTGTAAGCACCGATGGCGACAATGAAATAATTGAAATGGACCGCATGCGCAAACTCATTGCCGACCACATGGTAATGAGCAAGCACACATCGCCACACGTTACTTCTTTTGTAGAGGCTGATGTTACCAATATGGTACTGTGGCGCAACAAGGTTAAAGGCGAGTTTGAGAAAAAAGAAAAAGAAAAAATAACCTTCACCCCTCTTTTTATAGAAGCAGTTACCCGCGCTATAAGGGATTACCCAATGATTAATGTATCGGTTGATGGTACTAAAATCATCCTCAAAAAAAATATAAACATTGGTATGGCTGCGGCATTACCCACGGGTAACCTTATAGTACCTGTCATAAAAAATGCCGACCGAATGAATTTAATAGGACTTACTAAAGCAGTAAACGACTTAAGTAACCGAGCGCGTAAAAGCAAGCTTACGCCCGATGATATACAGGGGGGCACATTTACACTGACTAACGTAGGAACCTTTGGAAACGTAATGGGCACGCCTATAATTAATCAACCTCAGGTTGCAATTATGGCAACTGGAGCTATCCGAAAAAAGCCCGCTGTAATAGAAACAGATTATGGCGATACCATTGGCATAAGGCACATGATGTTTCTTTCTCTTTCATATGACCACCGCGTTGTAGATGGTATGCTGGGTGGCAGTTTCTTAAGGCGCGTGGCAGACTATCTGGAACAATTTGACGTTAATCGTAGCATCTATTAAAATCATAAAATGAACATAATATTTAAAACCACTGCCGTTGTATTTTTATGCTGCGGCATTTCATTGGCACAAACTGCAAAAAAAGGTGGCGCACCCGCTGCACTTACGAAAGACCAGATTGGCGATGCAAAAAAATTAGCCAACGAATATTATAAAAACCAAAACTACAAAAACGCACTTGAAGGATACAGTCGCCTTGTATTGAGTGATGCAGATAACATGGAATTTAATTACCGTTTGGGCATGTGCTACCTAAATACCAACGAAAACAAACCCGCTGCTATTGAGTACCTATTAAAAGCGTCTACCAAAAAAGATTGTCCTAAAGATGTAAACTATTATTTGGCAGAAGCACTAAGGTATGCAGGCGAGTTTGATGATGCTGTTGAAAATTTTGAAAAGTACAAAGAAGGTAACCAGGGAAAATTAAACCCTAAGTTTAATGTTGATAACCACATTGAATGGTGCTACAATGCCAAAGAGCTGATGAAGACCTCTGTTGATGTTAAATTTAAAAACCTTGGCAAACAGGTAAACTCTGCAGGTAACGATTTTCGCCCGATATGTGATGCTGAAGGCTATAACATTATTTTCTCCAGCAACAGAAAAGGGAACATGGGTGCCATTACAGATGGCTATGGCGAGTTTGTTACCGATATTTATTCTACCACTTTTGATACTGCTGCGGCAAAAGCAAAATCTGTAGGACCAATGGTAAATTCAGAAGGATATGAGGAAACACTTTCTTTAAATGCCAATGGTGATAAAATGTTGGTATTCCGTGAAGGTGCAGATGCTTCTACGCAGGTTTACTTTACCGAATCTGCCGGCAAAGCATGGAGCAAGGTTATGCCTGTGGATGATGTGTTTGGATTTAAAGAAAAATTAGACGGTGCCTGTTTTGCACCCGATGGAAAAACCATTTGGTTTGCTGCTGAATTAAAAGGAGGTAAAGGCGGTAAAGACATTTGGTACACAGAATATAATGATGAAAAGAAAGAATACAATGCACCAAAAAATGCAGGCGATGAAATAAACACTAAGTTTGATGAAGCAGCACCAATGTTTACTGCCGATGGACGCAATTTTATTTTTGCATCAGAAGGGCATGGCAGCATGGGTGGTTACGATATTTTTGTTACCGACCGTGCAGATGAATCTGCATCGTGGAGTAAACCTACCAATGCAGGATATCCTATAAATACTGTTTATGATGAAAAATATATTTGCCTTACAGCTGATGGCATGACAGGATATATTTCTGCAATTAAAAAAGAGGGCTTGGGCGATTATGATATATATCGTTTTACTTTAAAAAAATCTTTATTAAATAATCCTGCTATTTTATTTAAAGCAATATTGCAAAAAGCTGATGGCACTCCTGCAAAGGATGCTTTGTGCAATATAACCAAAAGCGAGACAGGCGAATCTTTTGGAGGAGTAATAAAATCTAATCCTGCCACTGGAAAAATTCTTGCGGCATTGCCTGCAGGCAATTACAAGTTAAAAGTTAAAGGTGTAAAATCGGGCAGATTAGATGCTGACTTTACCGTTGCCGGCAACGAAAAAGGCGGCAAACTCGAAAAGACATTTAAGTTGTTGCCTCCAATGAAAGAAAAATAAACATGCTTTAATTTATGCAACTCCATTTAACAAAACCAATTGCTTTTTTTGATATTGAATCTACAGGTGTAACTGTGGGTCATGACCGTATTGTGGAGATAAGCATACTAAAGTTAAATCCTGATGGCACAAAGGTTTCTAAAACCAAACGCGTAAACCCCGAAATGCCCATTCCGCCAGAAGTATCAAAGATTCATGGCATTTATGATAATGATGTGGCAAACGAACCTACGTTTAAACAAATTGCAGCATCACTCAATCAATTTTTATTAAACACCGATTTGGCAGGTTACAACAGCAACAAATTTGATATACCTATGCTTGTTGATGAGTTTCTGCGTGTCGGCATTGACTTTGATATAAAAGGAAGACGTTTTGTTGACGTACAAAATATTTTTCACAAAATGGAACAGCGAACACTTGTAGCTGCATATAAATTTTATTGTGAAAAAGAATTAATAAACGCTCACACTTCCGAAGCTGATGTTACTGCTACGTACGAAGTTTTGTTAGCACAACTCAACCGTTACCCCAATGTAAAAAACGATATTGATTTTTTACATGAGTTCAGCAACTCATCGCGCAATGTTGATTTGGCTGGTAGAATTATTTACAACGAAAACAAAGAAGAAATTTTCAACTTCGGAAAATACAAAGGGCATAAAGTTGCAGATGTTTTTGCAAAAGACCCTTCTTACTACGATTGGATGCTTAAAGGCGATTTCTCCCGTCAAACCAAACAAGTGCTTACTGCCCTCAGGCTTAAAGATTTTAACAAAGTTTAGTCGAAAACTTAGAATAAAGCACTATAGTATTTTTTTTAATGCTCTTAATCCAAAGTTGTCATTCCAAACTATTAACTGCTAACTATAAACAATGATCTTTTGAATATTCCCTATTCATAATTGGCAATTCACGCCTCACAAGTGAATAACCCTTGTAAATTTTTTACCAAATAGTTGTGGTTTGTTCTGACAAATAAATTATTTTTATAAACTTACTCATTAACTATTTTGTACTACCGTTTACAACAGCATCTTTTATTTTAACCTATGCCATCAGAGAAAAGCACAAGTGGAATTCTTGCAACACAAGGCATATTTATGCCTCAAGAACTTATGCAGGAAGTTCAGCATAAACAAAAGAATCTATATATAGGCATTCCTAAAGAAACATCGTTTCAGGAAAACAGAATTGCATTGGTTCCTGAAAGTGTTGCCGTATTAGTAAACAACGGGCACCAAGTAGTGGTTGAAACCAATGCGGGAAAAAATGCAAACTTTACGGATACAGATTACAGTGAAGCAGGTGCGAGAATTGTTTACTCTCAACGTGAAGTTTTTGAAGCCGATTTGATTTTAAAGGTGGCTCCTCCCTCCTCCTCTGAATTAGAATTAGTGAGAGACAAGCAAACGCTTATTTCTATTTTGCAAATAACCATGCAGAGTAAGGAATACATACAAGCCTTGAGCCGTAAAAAAATTACCGCAATGGCTTATGAGTTTTTGCGTGACGAGACTGATTTAATGCCCATTATTCAAGCCATGAGCGAAATTGTGGGGCGCGCTTCCATACTAATTGCTTCCGAATATTTAAGCAATAGTACCGGAGGTAAAGGCGAATTACTTGGTGGTATTACCGGCATTCCACCATCTGAAGTTGTTATACTTGGTGCAGGCACTGTTGGTGAGTATGCTGCACGCACCGCTTTAGGATTAGGTGCACAGGTAAAAGTTTTTGACAACAACATTTATAAACTTCGCAGGCTGGTTCGCAATCTCGGTACTAGCATTTATACATCTACCATCACTCCTTCTAATTTATTAAAAGCGCTTAAGTCGTGCGATGTGGCAGTTGGTGCTATACATAGCCGCACCAGCAGAGCGCCAGTGGTTGTAACAGAAGAAATGGTAAGTGAAATGCGTTATGGTTCTGTAGTTATTGATGTAAGTATAGATCATGGAGGGTGTTTTGAAACTTCAGAGGTAACTAATCATACATCTCCTGTATTCAGGAGATATGGTGTAATACATTATTGCGTCCCTAATATAGCAAGCAGAGTTGCTAAAACTGCCAGCAATGCTCTATCAAATATTTTTACGCCTATGCTTTTAAATATTGGCGAGCATGGCGGGTTGGAAGAGGTTATTACACGTGATGTCTCGTTGCGCAGCGGCATTTATCTTTTTAGAGGAACAGTTACAAACAAGTTTGTGAGTGATGTCGCTAAAATGCCCTACAGAGATCTGAACCTAATCATTGCAAGTATTTTCTAATCCCAAAAGATTGGCTGTTGAAAAACTCCATTAACATAAATGAGTGATATGTTTCATTTGGGCTTTTCATTGCTTACTTTCGCAGCCGCTTTAAAAAATAAAAATGCATTGAAATGAAAATACTTGTTTGCATAAGCAATGTGCCCGACACTACTACCAAAATAAATTTTACAGATGATAAAAAATCATTGGTAACCCAGGGCATTCAATACATCATTAACCCTTATGATGAAATTGCACTTACTCGTGCTCTTGAACTTACAGAAGCAGGTGGAGGGACAGTAACGGTTCTAAACGTAGGCGATGCTTCCACCGATGCCACCATTCGCAAAGCACTTGCAATAGGCGCTACCGATGCCGTAAGAATTAATGCTGCCCCACGCGATGCATGGTTTGTTGCAAACCAAATTGCAAATTATGCAAAATCAAATGGCTTTGATTTGATTCTCACAGGTAGAGAATCAATAGATTATAATGGTTCGCAGGTTTGCAGTATGGTAGGCGAGTTAATGGATTTACCCAGCATCAATATTGTAAAATCATTAAAAGTTGATGGCACTACTGCAACATTAGAAAGGGAGATTGAAGGCGGTAAAGAAGTTATCACCTGCCCATTACCTTTTATTGTAAGCGCATCGGAAGGAATGGCTGAACCACGCATACCTAACATGAGAGGCATAATGAGTGCAAGAACAAAACCGCTTGCAGTTGTTGAGCCTACAGATGTATCGCAATTCAGCAATGTAAAATCTTACGATAAGCCTGCGCCTCGTACCCAGGTTAAAATGGTAGAAAATGACCAGGTAAATAAATTAGTTGACTTACTGCATACCGAAGCAAAAGTTATTTAGTTGTGAATGGTTAATTGTGAACAGTTAGTTTATCAAATCCTGAATCTCAAATCCTCAGTCCGAAATTAGAAAATGAAAGTACTTGTATATACAGAATCTTCAAACGGAAAATTTAAAAAATCGTCTTTTGAAGTAGTAGCCTATGGCTATGCCGTTGCAAAACAAACCGGAGGTAGTGTTACTGCTATATCTATAGGCGATGTAGCGCAGGAAGAATTACAAAAGCTTGGAAAATACGGAGCATCTAAAGTGCTTAGTGTAAGCAATGATCAGTTAAAGAATTTTGTTAACCAGGCTTATGCATCTGTAATTGCGCAGGCGACAAATGCCGAGAGTGCAAAACTTATTGTTATAGCCAATACTTTTTCAGGCAAAGGATTGGCACCTCGCGTGGCAGTAAAATGTAATGCCGGACTGGTAGATGGCGCCATTGCGTTGCCCGATACATCTTCCGGTTTTACAGTGCGAAAAACCGCATTTAGCGGAAAGGCATTTGCAGATGTAGAACTTACAAGCGATGTAAAAGTTATAACACTTAACCCAAATGCTTATTCATTAGTTGAAAACGAAACGGCATGTGAGGTAACATCATTTTCTCCTGAAGTTAAGCCAACCGATTTTGCTGCAATGGTAAAAGAAATTGTGCGCGCATCAGATAAAGTTTCGTTACCCGAAGCTGAGTTGGTGGTAAGCGCAGGCCGTGGTTTAAAAGGACCTGAAAATTGGGCAATGGTAGAAGAACTTGCTAATTTACTTGGCGCTGCCACTGCTTGTAGCAAGCCTGTAAGCGATGCAGGCTGGCGACCACATAGTGAACACGTAGGACAAACAGGAATTGCTGTTAGCCCAAACCTGTATATTGCAATTGGTATATCAGGTGCTATTCAACATTTGGCAGGTGTTAGTTCTTCAAAAGTTATTGTAGTAATAAACAAAGACCCCGAGGCGCCATTCTTTAAAGCAGCCGATTACGGAATTGTTGGCGATGCATTTGAGGTAATACCTAAGTTAATTGAAGAGGTTAAAAAATTTAAAGCAACTGCGGCATAATTAAATTAAACTTTAGTATTTTTAAAGTCGCATTAAAATAAAATATGCACGGGGAAAAGCATCAAAACTACTCCACATTTTAAATCTGATTTTAACATAACTTAACTAATGAAAAAAATCAGGTTAGAAATTGCAGGACTTTCTTTCAGCCAAACACAAAGCGGAGCTTATGCATTGGTACTTGGCGAACAAGGGGGCAACAGACGCTTACCTATTATTATTGGAGGTTTTGAAGCGCAGGCTATAGCTGTAGAGTTAGAGAGCATGACCCCTACCCGTCCACTTACTCACGATTTATTTAAAAACTTTGCCCTTGCTTTTAAAATACATGTGGATGAAGTAATAGTTTATAACCTTAAAGAAGGAATTTTTTACAGTAAACTGATCTGTAATAATGGCGATAGCGTTATTGAAATTGATGCACGCACAAGCGATGCCATTGCAATGGCAGTGCGCTTTAACTGTCCCATATACACTTATGAATTTATTCTTTCTCAGGCTGGTGTTGTAATGGATGATGAAACGGCTAACGAAGAAACCCCTGCACCTGCTACTCAACCTAAATCTGAAAAGAAGGTTCCGGTAGAAAAAAAGAAATCCACTCCTGCTTCATCTTCAAACAATGATTTTTCTTCACTAACCACAGAAGAACTTAAAGAAGAATTAATGCGTGCTATTGACGAAGAGGCTTACGAAAAAGCCGGAAAAATTCGAGATGAATTAAGTAGGCGTAAAGCAGGTTGATTTATCGCCTCAATTTTGAAAGATTGCCTTCAACAGGCTTTCTGTAAATCGTTACTTTACCTTATTAATTCCTTCAATAACTTCAGGCGTAATGTCAAGCGAGTCATCAGCTAACAAAATTCCAGAACCTTTTTGGTAACCCAAAATAAATTTATAATTGTGAGACTTATTATAGTCCTTTAAAAAAGAAATCAGCCTGTTGTGTAGCGAATCCTGGTAGGCTTCTTCCTCATCAGCTAATTTTTCAAGCAATTGTTTTCTGAAGTCAACCGCTTCCTCCTGTTTTCTACCCAATCGCTCTTCCTCTTTCATTCTCTCCATTTCACTCATAGCTGCACCTTTTTGCTGGTAGGCTTCAATCTCCTTTTGTAACTGATCAGCTTTGTTTTGTATTTGGGCTTCTGCCAGCTTTTGGTTTCTTTCTATCTGCTTTTTAATGTTTTGATAGTAAGTATATTTTTCAAGAAGTGTATCAGAATTAAGAAACACTACCGAAAGGTTTCCACCCGGCATTGGCAATGTTTTTACATGTTCTGTTTCGGTTGCAGGTGTGCTGCCTTTTTTTATTGACTGAACCTGTACAAAAAGATAGCCAACGGCAATAGCCAGTATTCCATTTATAATTAACGATAAATTTTTCATACACAATTTTATATGCTGTTTAAGCTGAAATGCCAACTTTTATTGCTTTTCTGCTGTCTAAAAATTTTGCCCAAAGCTATTGTTTTTAATCATCAATTTTTGCAATATTGTAAACAGAGGAGTGAGGTTATAAATACTTAGATGTTACAATGTTTGAAAATTATCCCAGTAAGCTTTTAGAGGAAGCGGTTAACCGGTTTTCTAAATTACCCGGCATTGGCAAAAAGGGCGCCTTACGCATGGTTTTGCATTTGCTCAAAGAAGATGTTAATACTGTTCGCGATTTCAGCCTAGCGATTACAAAACTGCGCGAACACATAACATATTGTAAAAACTGCCATAATATATCAGACACAGAACTTTGCAACATTTGCAGCAATCCAAAGAGAGATTACAGCATTGTATGTGTGGTAGAGGATTTAAGAGATGTAATGGCAATTGAAAATACATCGCAGTACAATGGTTTATATCATGTGCTTGGAGGAATTATTTCTCCTATGGAAGGCATTGGTCCTAATCAACTTAACATTACTTCACTTGTAGATAAAGCAAATAGTGGCGAAATTGCAGAAGTAGTAATGGCTCTAAGCACAACTATGGAGGGAGATACCACCATATTTTACATCAGTAAAAAAATAAACAGCAGCCATGTAAAAATAAGCACGCTGGCTCGCGGAGTTGCTATTGGTGGCGACTTAGAGTTTGCTGATGAACTAACTCTAGGAAGGTCAATTGCAAACAGAGTACCTTACGAGTTTTCTACCTCTGCCCAAATAAGATAGACATGTAATTCTGCACTTTAAAGTGTAACACAGCTAAAATCAAAATCAAATGCGCAAACAATTAATAAAACACATTGCAATAAGTATTTTGCTGCTGCTAACAGTGGCAAAAGTTGGATCTTCTTTTGCACAAACAGTTCCTGTGGGTTTTAAAGACTCTTTAATTTCTGCGGGTTGGAATGAGCCAACTTGTTTTGCCTGGGATAGCACAGGGCAAATGTATGTTTCGGAAAAAGCCGGATTAATTTGGGTAATAGACACTAACGGAAACAAACTTGCCACCCCATTACTTGACATACATGACGAGGTAGGAAACTGGCGCGACCACGGCTTGGGAGGTTTTGCCTTAGACCCAAACTTTAGAACAAACGGATATTTTTATCTTTACTATACTGTAGATAGGCATCATATACGTTTTTTTGGTACAGCCTCATACAGCCCCGGTAGCGATGAGTTCTTTAGTGCTAGCATTGCAAGGCTTACGCGCTATACAGCAAACTCAGCTACCAACTTTACAACACTTGTTGCGAATAGCAGATTAGTTTTATTGGGTGAAACAAAAAAAACAGGTGTGCCTGTTTTATTTGAATCGCACGTTGGTGGTCAGATTTTATTTGGCAGAGATAATTCTCTATTGCTGTTTACTGGTGATGGTTCTGATTTTGATATTGCCGATAGCGGAAGTGCACCTACAACTTATTTTGCTCAGGCGTTAACTGATAGTATAATTAGACCGGAGGAAAACTGCGGCTCTTATCGTTCTCAATTATTGAACTGTTTGGGAGGAAAAGTATTAAGATTAGACCCTGCTACAGGAAACGGGCTTGCATCTAATCCATTTTTTGATTCTGCAAATCCGCGTTCACCTGTTTCAAGAGTTTATGCATTAGGACTACGAAATCCTTTTAGAGCCACCATGCGACCCGGAACAGGCAGCACAGATATAACTGCAGGCAATCCGGGCGTAATGTATATTGGAGATGTGCAATGGGGTAACTGGGAAGAGGTACATACCTGCGATGCACCGGGCCAAAACTTTGGTTGGCCCATTTACGAAGGATTAGAAAATAACTCTGCTTACGGAGCGCAAAATGTTGAGAACCGGGATGTTTTAAATCCTTATTGGCCTTTAGGTTCGTGTAAAAAGTATTTGCAGTTTAACGAACTACTCAGGCAGCCAACCGCAAATGGTGTAATCAGCTATCCTTTGCAATGCGATAATTCTTTAATGATTCCTTCTAATATTCGAAAATGGGTTCATGCTCGACCCGATTTGGATTGGAATCATGGCTCTGCAACCACACGCACCGGCACCTACACAGGTAACACTGCCTCAAATATTAATGTAGGCGCGGTTGGTTCTCCAGTTAGTGGCGTGCAGTTTCAGGGCTACGCATCTGTTGCTGGTTTTTGGTACACCGGTACTTCTTTTCCTCCCATGTATCAAAATACTTATTTCCATGCTGACTATGGAGCCGGATGGATTAAAAATTTTTCTTTTAATGCTGTTGATTCACCCACTGTAACAAGAAACTTTGGTGATAACATGGGCCCCGTAGTTTTTCTTTCAATGAATCCAAAAAATGGAAGCATTTACTATATCAACTATCCAACTGAAATACGAATAATAAAATACACAGGTATTGTAAATAATTTCCCAACTGCCGTGGCAACTTCCAATGTTTACTTTGGCACAGCACCGCTAAATGTTTCATTTACCGGATCCCAATCTTCCGACCCTGAAGGATTACCTTTAACTTATAAATGGAAATTTGGAGATGGTGACAGCAGCTTGGTTGCAAACCCGTCTCATACCTTTAATGCACCTCCCAATACTCCAACTACATTTACGGTTACGCTAACCGTTACCGACAACATAGGTCAGGCTGATGTAAAGACAATTTACATTTATGCTAACAATACTCCTCCACAAATTACTATTACAAGCCCGATTAATAATTCAAACTATAATATGTCGGCACCAACTAATTTACAACTGAACGCAACAGTAACCGACAACGAGCATTCGGGTGCACAACTCTCTTACAAATGGTATAATATTTTACATCACAACCAGCATAACCACCCCGAGTCGCCACTTACAACAAATCCTGCCAACACCGTAATTACTCCGCTTGGTTGTGGTTTTGACACATACTATTATGAACTTAAATTGGTAGTTACCGATGCCGCTGGTCTTTCAAACACTGCAAGTTCATTTATTTATCCTGCATGCAGTTCAGCAGTTTCAAACTTTACAGTAAATAATCAAACTGTATGTGCAGGGTCTTCGGCTCAGTTTACCGATTTAAGCACCAACTCACCAACCAACTATTCGTGGTCGTTTCCCGGAGGCACCCCTTCAACATCAATTGCACAAAACCCTACTATTAGCTACAGCACACCCGGAACTTATAGTGTTACCCTAAGCGCAACCAATGGTTATGGAGGAACTCCGCTTACTAAAACCAATTATATAACGGTAACCAATGCTGCTCCAACCGCCACTATTACTCCGAACGGACCCACTACATTTTGCAGCGGTGGAAGTGTAGTTTTAAATGCAAATACCGGAACAGGATTAACCTACCAATGGAAAAAAAATGGTACCAACATAAGTGGCGCCACCGTTTCAAGCTATACTGCAAATACATCGGGAACCTATACGGTAGCAGTTACAAATACATGTAGTACGGTTACATCTTCTGGCGTAACAGTTACGGTGGGTCCAGCAACACCTGCAACCATTACCGGCAGCAGTACATTTTGTGCAGGCAGTGGTAATTTTTTAAGCGCCAATACCGGTGCAGGTATAAGTTATCAGTGGTACAGAAACACTATTGCACAAATAGGAGCAACTACAAGCACTTTTAACGCTAACAGTAGCGGAACTTATTACGTAATTGAAACGAGCAGTTGCGGCACATCACAATCTAACAGTATTGTTGTAACCCAAATTAATAATCCTAACCCAACCATTTCATACATAACTCCTCTTTCATTTTGTTCGCCCGGTAGTGTTGTTTTAACATCAAGCACTTTTGGTGGTGTGCAATATCAATGGCAAAAAAATTCTGTTGACATTATAGCAGCAACGCAACAAAACTATACTGCTAACACCAATGGCAGCTATCGTGTAAGACAAACTGCAAACGGGTGCTTTAAATACTCTTCGGCAGTAACTACCACCCTTGCTACAAGTGTAAGCGCTGCAATTGTTGCTAATGGTCCGGTTACATTTTGTTCAGGAGGATCAGTTACATTAGCAGTAAGCAATGCTATTCCGGGTTATGGTTATCAATGGAGGCGTAACGGCACCAATGTTACTAACGCAACCCAAAACAGTTACGTTGCCACCACATCTGGTACATACGTTTGCGTTATTACCGCCAATTGCGGCAGCGCCACCAGCAACTCTATTGTGGTTAGCACAGGTTCAATAACCGCCACAGTAACTCCATCAGGTACTGTGGGTGTTTGTCCGGGCGCCATGATAGCCTTAAGTGCCAACACAGGTTCTGGTTATTCATTTCAGTGGCGGTTGAATGGCAATAATATTACAGGTGCAACACTGTCAAACTATAATACAACCGTAACAGGAAATTATTCGGTGGCTATTACTTCGCCATGCGGCAATTCCACCTCTGCTGCTACACAAATAACAAGTGTTCCAATAAGCGCCTCTATTAATCCTACAGGTACTGCTACTATTTGCGCAGGCAAAGCTCAAACATTTACCGCTAATGCCGGATACAATTATACCTATCAGTGGTACAGAAACGGAATTCTTCAATCAGGAGCAACAAGCCAGGTTTATTTGAATTCCAGCAACGGGAACTATACGGTGGTGGTTTCGCAAGGAGGCGTATGCTCTGCAACTTCTGCCACCACAGTTTTAAGTGTTACCAATAATCCTACTCCTCTCATTACGCCACTAGGTCCACTTACTTTTTGCAACGGACAAAGTGTAGTCCTGTCTTCTAATACGTTTGTCGGAGTGTTATTTCAATGGCAGAAAAACGGAATAGACATTGGTTCCGCAACTCAACAGAACTTTACTGCAACTACATCCGGATCTTATAGAGTAAAACAAACTGCTAACGGTTGTACTAAAACTGCTCCCTCTGTTGCAGTAAGCGTTAATTGCAGGCTGTCATCCTTTAACGAGATAAATGATTTGAGTAAGGCTACACTTAACATTGCTCCAAATCCATTTAAAACGCATACTGTCATTACAGTAAAATCAGAAAATGAAACATTTAATAAAGTTGAAATTCTGAATATACTTGGCAAAAAGGTTAGAACTTTGGTGTTGGAAAATGATATTGCTGTTCTTAATAAAGAGAACCTTTATTCAGGAATTTACTTTGTAAAGTGTGTAGGTAATAAAGAATCCATATTAATCGGAAAAGTTATTATTGAGTAGTACATTTTCTTTTTTTACCAAAATACTGATAGTTACTAAGAAGAATAATGACTGCTGTCAATTAGTTGACAATAGTTGGCCAATAGCTATTGTTAACAATATCAGACAACTAACTGCCTTCAAAAAACTATCCGAGATAATTATAAAAGATAAAGTGCAAAAAAATTATTTGTGCTTTAGAATCTTACCTCTTATTCTTATCGCTTTATCATCGGTAATTATAAATGTATAAACTGCCGGTGCAAGTTTAATTGTATTAATTAATGTCTTTCCGGCAATCTTTCTTTCTGTAATCATCCTCCCCGTAACATCAAATATTTGAATGACAGATGATTTTGAAATTGCAGATTCAATTGTAATAAACTCTTCAAACGGATTTGGATAAATTACAAATGATGATTGTCCATTTTGTAATTGCTCCATGGCTGTATATACACACAACGTATCTGAAGTTTCTGAACATCCGTTCGGGTCACTGATAATTACAGTGTAACAACCCGAGTCGGAATTAACGTATTGTGTTGCATTGGCACCAGGCATAAGCTGCCCGTAATTATACCATTGGTAATTAAATACAGGGTCGGTAACTGATGAATACATGGTATCTGCTACATGCGTTACAAACGGAACGGGCACAGGAGCAGGAGAAATTATTTGTACCGGAACATTGTCTTTGCAATAAGGTCCGGTTTGCACGGTAACATAAACAGTTCCCGGTTTTAACCCGGTAATAGTTTGTGTGGTAGCGCCTGTGCTCCAGTAGTATTGTACACCGGCACCAGTTGGTGATACTACGGTTGCTGTTCCCGTTGTGTCACCAAAACACAAAGGCATGGTAGCAGTTGCAATAGCATTTAAATTACAACAGTGAAACTGGTTAATGCTTAGAACTTCTGAAGTATCTGTGCATCCATCAATAGTAGTAAGCGCAAGTGCATAGACTCCATCCGAAAGTAATGTAAAAGAAGAACTGCTGCTAACAACTATCCATCCCGTTGGTGTAAGTTGTAGCCATTTAATAGAATTGTAAAGTCCAGATGGTGCTTGTAATACCACATTAGATGTATCGCAAAACTCATAGCAGCCGGTTATCATGTTTCCAAAATCGGGGCCACGGCTTAATTCTACAGGTGATGATTTTAAACTGCAACCGAAAGTATCTGCTACGGTTACAAAATAATTTCCCGCTGCAGATACGGTAATAGATGGTGAAGAACCGCCTATGTAGTTTTGAATTGTTCCGTCAGTCCATGTATAAGTGTTTCCTAAAACTGGTGTAGTAACAGTTATTGTAACGTTACTGCCTTCGCAATTAACACCTGAAGGTTGTGTGCTGATGTCGGCATTTAAAATTGGAGTGGTTACATCAAACAACTCTGATGTATCTGTACAACCGTTTGAAATATTGGTAGCTACCACATAATACTGCCCTGTAGCATTTGCATAAGCAACACCCAGCGTTGTAAAATTTGAAATAGCTATTGGGGTACCCACTTTAAACCATTGGTATGTACAACCTGCTTCGGCATAACACTGTAACATTAAATTATCGGGATAGCATATATAGTGTTTACCTGAAATAATTTGCGCCTTAGGTTTTGGAGTAACTTTAATTATAACACCAGGCGTAATGTATTTGCAGTTATTAACAGTTGTAACCACCACATTGTAATTGCCAGAACTTTGTGCGGTAATATTTTGTGTGCTTTGCTGATTGTTCCAAAACCATGCTATGCCTGTTGGTGCTGCAAGGTTTACATTTACTGTACCGCAACTGTTAATAGGTCCGGGAGGAGAAATGGTTGACGGTGCCGAAGTGGTGTTAATGTTAATGCTGAATGTATCTGTTGCAGCACAGCCAGCCATATCGGTAGCCGTAACCGTAACTTGCATTATACCGTCAGCAGTATAAGTTTTAGAAGGATTTTGATTGGCAGATGTAGTACCATCGCCATAACTCCACAGCCAGTCTTCAACTATTGCATTTGTTATTGCCCCTGCTGTAAAATTTATTGGCGTACCCTGGCATAATGCCAAAGGAGAATAGCTTGCATTAACGTTTATGCCCGGTATGTTAATTTGTTTTGATATTACTGTTGTGCATCCTGCTGCAACAATGCTTAATGTTACGGTATAAGTTCCGGGATTTGTATAAATATGAGAAGGACTTTGTTGGTTTGAATTAGCAGTACCATCGCCAAAATTCCATTGCCAGGATGTAATGTTATAAACTGGCAGCCATGTTGACAAATCGGTAAACTGTGTAGCAGTGCCTGAACATGATTCAACAAACTTAAAATCGGCATTGGCATAAACTGTTACGACATGCTGCTGTCCTATTGTACAAAAAGGCGGTGGCGGAGAAATATTGGGTGCCTGTGCAAAAATGGAAACCCTGTAGTAGCCTGCTGAGGAAAAATCATGACTTACATTAAAACCTGCAGCGCTGTTGTTTCCGCTTAACGGATCATCAAAAATCCAGGTGGGAGAAATAACACTTGCCGAAGATGGAATGCCTGTAAACTGAATAGGATCACATGCTGAAAAAGTAAAATCAATACTCTCATTGGTTATGCACGTGCCCGGGTTGCATGTAGATTGACTAAATAGTATAGCATTTGATGCCTTAGTACAATTAAAATTATTGGAGATGATAACGTAATAAGAACCAGGCTGTGTTGCATTATACGTTGCAGATATAGCATTGGTTATTGCCGCATTATTCTGATACCATTGATAAGTGTAGGTGCCGTTGGTTAAAGCGTAAATAGTTGCATTAACCGGCAAAGGCAAACAAAAAACATTTGCATCAGGGGTAGATATGGAAACATCGGGGGTAGGATTTTCTGTAACGTAAAAAGAAGTATCAGCTTCGCAACCGTTTACGTCATTTGCTGTTAACATAAAATTACCTCCATAAGGAATATTTACAGTTTGTGCATTGCCTATTGTTATGCCTGCTGAATCTGTCCAAAGAAAATTACTGAAAGAAGCACTTGCAGTTACCGTTACAAAACTGCCTTCACAAAAACTTGGTGCAGAAGGAGTAAATGTTGGATTGGTCGGAAAATGTACTTGAATATTTGGCAATGATGCAGTTTGGTTATTACAATTAAGAGCAACCACGCTAACAGTTGCATTACCTGCGGCATTAAGCCATTCTATTACAATGCTTGATGTCCCCTGACCGCTTATAACACTGCCTAGAGTTGGCGTAACACTCCATTCATAATAAGCATCGGGCTTGATATTTCCCTGCAAACTATAATTGCTTTGCGCATTAGCGCATACATTTAGCGGACCAGAAACTAAAGGCATTGTATATGGAGTGACATTTAATGAGATAGTATCACTCCCGCATTGCAACGTTTGCATTTGCACTTGTCTGACAGAAACTTTATACGGACCCGTTGCATTCCATTGTACAGAAACCACATCACCATTTGAAGTTGATGGGGTTCCGCCAAGTATGCTCCACTCAAAAACAACATCGTTGCTCGATGCAGTTGCAGTGTATTCATTAACACCATTTGGGCAAACAACAGTTTCACCATTTATTGAAACCGGTTTTGGTACATCAACAACATTTATAGATACTGTTACAGAATCGTTACATGCAATGCCTGCTGCAAAAGGATTAGGTGTGACAGTAATAGAATAAGTTCCGGCTGATGAAGGATTAAAATTATAGTTTGAACCTCCCGTTGCTACTGTGCTGTTGCCCGAAGGGTCTCTTATAATCCAGTTATAGTTTCCTGAATAGCTTAGTATGCTTGCATTAAATGTTGTACTGCTGTTTAAACATATTGACTCCAGACCAAAAACATAAAGTTGTGGTGCCACGGTTACATTATAGGCTCCACTTCCCGAACACCCCAATAAATTAAAAGTATAGTTTACTGTAATTGTATAATTACCGGGTACAGCCCAGTTAACTAAAATGCTATTTGTGCCTTGCCCGCTTACTATGCTTGCACCGGCAGGAGAAATGCTCCATGTAAAAGTAGTGCCGGGAATAGCGGGAACAGTGTAAGTTTTAAGTGCACGATGGCATACCATACCATCGCCCGAAATATTTGAAGAAGGAGAAACAATTGGGACATAAATAGTAGTAGGCGTAGCGCATAAACCTGTGCACGAGCCAACATCAAGCGTAACGCTACCCTTACCACTGCTGCCATTTCCCCATACCACCACTATGGCATTGCCATACGGCTGCGATGAAATAATGGTACCGCCTGTAACACTCCAGTTATAATTGCTGCAAACAACTGAGGTGTTATACGTGGCAGTATCATTGGCACAAACAACCGATGCACACTGTATATCAGGTCCGGGTGAGTATTTTACATTTACCATTACACTATCATAAGCAGCGCACTGGCAACCATTAGATGCTGTATAACTTACTTTATATAATCCTGTTTGGCTGAAACTAAAAGAAGGACTTGCAGCATTGGAAGTATTGCCATTGCCAAAATCCCATAAATGTTTGGAGGCACCCGTTGTTAAATTATTAAATGTAAGCGCAGCGCTAGCACATATATCCACCACTCCATTTATGGCAGCTGGCGATGTGGTAAATGAAACAACGGGTGCATCGCCAATGTTATAACAGAGTTCTAAAGAATCTAAATCTCCATTGGCTTTTGTTTCAATGTATTTGATAGTTCCGTAACTGTTGTTGGTAGAATCATCTGCCCAGATAACAGCAATGTTATTATTGTTAACAGAATAATTTAGCGCACCAGTTACAACCCATTGCCAAGTGCTTCCATTATGAAAAGGCGCAGTGTAGTTTGTAATATTTCCTTCGCAGGTGTTAATGCAGTTGGGTGGAGCAAAACTATCGCAGAAGCATGATGGGGCTTCAAAGCTAATCATCTCATCCCAAACAGTTGAGCATCCAAGTATATAAACTGAAATTTGCTCTAACGCATTAGCACAATATCCATTAATTATTGTATCATTTACTGGAGTTGGAGATCCATTTATATTTATTACGTATCCGCCAAATGGATATAGTTCATTGAGCCCATGTACTATAACACTTCCATCACAAGATGAAGGGCAAGATGGATTAACCTTTTCAAAAGTTACAGCAACAGAATCTACACTTATAAGCTCAACCGAGGCAGTATCCCAACAACCATTTCCATCAGTAATAGTTAAGGTATATGTTCCAATTGAGCATACAGAAATATTTGGCACTGTTACACCAGTACTCCATATAAATGTATAAGGAGAAGAGCCACCAGATGCTACAGGAATAATTTGCCATGGGCATGGATTACACACGTATTGCACTGCTGGTAACTGCACATCCACTGTACACTGCGCTTTACTTTCAAAAGCAATAGCATTAATTAAGAAAATAAAAATAATTGTTGAGAGAAATTTTTTACGTGTACTCTTATTCACGGTTTTCAAAATAAGTGTTTTCATAACAAGTGTTTTCTTTAAAGTTAACCAAAAATAACTTTTAAAAATTAAACACCAATTCTTGTTTTAAAAACTTCTTACGTGGTTATGTCTTTATAAGTCAAACTTATTATCACGCAAAGACGCAAAGCGCGCAGAGGATTTTACAACTAATCCTCTGCGCGCTTTGCGCCTCTGCGTTAAATACTTTCTTAAACTCCTTTAGTAAGGACTCTGGTAAACATCCTTGTGATTGGTCTGCTTAAAATCTTCCTTGCTCACCGCATCTTTCTTACCTAAGTAAGTCCACTTGATGGCAGCGGTGTTTTTGTTAAATGCTTTGTTAATGTTGATAAGTGAAGCGGCATTTACTTTTGATGTAAACGATTCATCTAACTTCCAACTGCCGGTTGCCTCACTCCTGCCTAATGCTGCAGATTGTGCAGATGATGTTTCCATTTTCTGATAATAGTTAGTAAGATAGCTTTCGCGTTTGTCTTTTAATTCTTTTTCTGTAAAACCACTCTTCTTTACAGAATCTAAAATCTCTACCATTGTCTCTAAAGATTTTTTAGGATTGGTAGTAGAAATATAAATTTGGCTATAAGGCGATGTAACTGCACTGCGGTTGTAAGTTGCGGCAGGTGCATAGCTCAAACTGCGTTTTGTTCTTAACTCAACAAAAAAGCGGTCGTATAAAATATCAAATGCCATGTCAGTCCATACGCCTTCATCGGTTGCAAGTGATGGCGCGCTCATAACTCCCATTAAATAATTTGTGGCAATATCGCGGTCAACAATCACTTCGCTGCCTTTGGTTATTACCATTTTACTTTCGGCAGGTGCAGGTGTGCCTGCCCCCATTTTAGACAACGTTTCTTTAACCTTTGCAACCAAATCTGCCTCCTGCACGTTTCCAACCACAACCAGGTAGCAACGCGATTTACCTATTATTTTATTGTAATGATTTTTTACATCATCCAGTGTAATTCCAGATATAGATGTAACAGTGCCTTGCGGAAGTTTGCCATAGTTGCGGTCCTTAAAAGTTTCTGTCATGGCAATTTGATTAAGCGCTCCATCAGGGCTTGCTTCTGTTTGCTTTGCATTACCTAAAGCTTTCTCTTTACTCAATTCAAATTCTTTACTATCAAAAGCAGGATTAAGAACGGCATCAGCAAACAAACTCCACGATTTATCCCAATAAGGTTTAATACAAGTCATGCTCATGTTTGCATAATCTAAACCTGAACCGGCTTCAAAGTTGGCTCCTATTTTTTCAGCCTCATCATTAAACTTCAGTTTATCCATTGACTTTGTTCCACCGGATACAGCAAGGTTTAGTGCAATGTTTTCTAATCCCTCCTTTTCTTTTGAATAGTTGGCAGTACCGCCTTTAATAAAGAGGCGGGCGCTTATAACATCTTTGCTAGTGGTGCGAAGTATCACTTTTAATCCGCCCACGTTAATTTCTTTTGCAGGCTGTGCAAAACATGCAGCACTTATGGTAAGCGCTGCTGCAATTGTATAAATGTATTTTTTCATTTTATCTTTTTTTAAGAATTACAATTAAAATTACTTAACTGCTATGTCTTCAAACTTTTCCACCTTTAGCATCTCTTTCATTTTTGGAGATAGCAACAAACCCGAAACAGAATTTTTACCTTTGATGTATTTGCGTACATAATCCTGAATATCCTTGCGTGTAACCTTGTTTAAGTTGTCAATGTAATTGGTATAATAATCAATAGTGGCTGATGCCCACCAAAAAGTTACGGTATGTACATAGGCACTTGTTTTTTCTTTACCGTAAACATCTTGAATTGATAATTGTCTTTTTGCAGTTTCCAATTGCTCATCGGTAAAGTAATCATCTGCATCAAACATATCAACCTGATTTAAAAACTCAGCATATCCCTCACGTACCTTACCTGGGTTTAAAACTAAAAATGCCTGAATGGGTCCTGTGTATTTACAGGTTTGGTAACCAATTTGTGTTTGCAATGCCAAGCCGCCATCAACCATAGCCTGCTGAAATTTACTTGATGTTAATCCTAAAACAGTAGAAAACACATCAGCAGCATACGTTGCTTTTAAATCATTGCGTGTATCGGGTCCGTGCCAACCTACTGTCATAATAGGTACGCGAGCGTTTTCGCTATTGGCAATAAATTTTTTATTTTCTGTTAATGGCGAAAATTCAGGTATAGGCCATTTTACAAACGGATCAAAGTCGCAGGGTTGCCAATCACCAAATAATTTTTCAACTTGTTTATAAACCTCATCATGTTTTACATCGCCTGCAACCACAAGTATTGAATTGTTTGGATAATAATACTTCTGTTGTATCACCCGCATTTTTTCGGGAGTGGCTGTTAATATTACATCATGTATGCCAATCGCATTTTTACGAGTGTATAAATCTCCCCACATATTTCTGTTAAACTGTTGTATAAGCGCAAACGTTGGGCTTGACTCTGCACGCTGAAATTCTCCATCCACCACAGGATTTTCGTTTTTCATCTCTTGCTCTAAAAACAATGGATACCGTATGGCATTATTCATAAACTCCAAACCTTCGGGTAACAATTTACTTGATAGAGTAAAAAAATAATTTACACGTTCATCGCTTGTGGTTCCGTTAAAAGAAATACCAAGTTCATTTATTCTCTCTAAAAATTTTTCCTGAGATGGGATAGCTTTGTTTGCTTTAAAAAACATATGCTCATATAAATGAGATAGCCCGTTGTAGGCAGAATCTTCGGTATAAGAACCGTTACGTACACAAATTTCTACAGTGGCTAGCGGTACGGAGGGGTCTTCAATAACTAATATCTCCAAACCGTTTTTAAGTTTGGTCATGTGAAAGTTTGCCGGAAGTTTTGTTTGAGCCACCGACAAAACCGGTACTGCAAATAATGCAAGTCCGGCTGCTATTTTCCTGAGTAAAATCATAATTAATTTTTGTTGAGGTGGCGAATGTAATAATAGCAGTTTATCGGGCAATAAATAAAAAGTTAAATGCAAAACTGCGTTGTGTATAAGGTGATGGAAGAAAGAATAATTAATGCCTAACGGCTATACACTTACCTTAAACTAATTTGGGCAGGCAAAAAGAACGTAATTAAAATGGTTCATCATCAGGCAAATCATTCATTCTACTGCCCAGCGTTTTTCTTTCTATATCAACATTAGGGTTTCCGTAGCCTATTGAAACATTATGGTCATCAACAAATTCAAAACTATCTATGTCTGTAAACTTTGTAAACTGACCAATAAACTTAAGGTTAACACTTTTGAGTGAGCCCTGCCTGTTTTTTGCAACAATAATTTCTGCCTGCCCTCTTGTATCTCCACCTTCCTCATTTTCTGTTAAGCCATAATATTCCGGACGGTATATAAACATTACCATGTCGGCATCTTGCTCAATAGCTCCCGATTCACGCAAATCACTTAACTGTGGCTTTTTGGTTCCACCACGTTTCTCAACCTCGCGGCTCAATTGCGATAAACAAATAATTGGCACTTCTAATTCTTTGGCAATTGCTTTTAATGAGCGCGATATGGTACTGATCTCTTGTTCGCGGTTACCACTATCATTACCCGCAGTCATCAATTGCAGGTAATCAATAATTATCATCTCTACTTTTTTCTCTGCAACAAGTCTGCGGCATTTGGCACGCAACTCAAAAATAGAAAGCGCGGGTGTATCATCAATATATAAAGGCGCACTTGTGAGCGGAACAATTTTAGCATTGAGTTGTTCCCATTCGTGGTGTGCAAGTTGCCCCCTACGTAAAGCTTCGCTTGTAATTTCTGTTTCTGCACTTATCAAACGGTTTACCAACTGTACGCTTGACATTTCGAGTGAGAAAAAAGCAACAGGCCGTTTAAATTGTACAGCAGCATTACGCGCGAGAGAAAGTGTGAAAGCGGTTTTACCCATCCCCGGTCTGGCTGCAATAATTATCAAATCACTTTTTTGCCACCCAGCACTTACACGATCTAATTCTGTAAATCCGCTGGGCACGCCCGTAACACCACCTTCCTGCTTGCTTGCAATTTCTATTTCCTTAATGGCTTTAGAAATTAAAGCATGCATGTCTTCGTAATTGCGTCTTATGTTTCCTTCGGCTATGGCAAAAAGATTTTTTTCTGCATTATCCAAAAGATTCAATACATCACTTGTCTCTTCGTAAGCTTCTTTAATGGTATCGTTTGAAATACGAATTAGCTCGCGCTGAATATACTTCTGCAGAATAATACGTGCATGGTATTCAATATTGGCAGCAGATGCAACACGGTTGGTTAATGAAGTAATGTAATATGGACCGCCAACAATTTCTAACTCACCGCTTTTTTTAAGTGCATGCGTTACCGTTAAAATATCAATAGGCTCGGCTTTATGGAAAAGCTCATGTATTACGCGAAAAATTTTTGAGTGTGCATCTTTATAAAAACATTCGGGATGTAAAACATCTATTACCGCTGTAAGTGCATTACGCTCAAGCATAAGCGCACCTAATACCGCTTCTTCTAAATCTACAGCTTGTGGTGGCACCTTGCCCAGTCCTGCTGAAATTTGTTGTGTTATCTGCGACTTGGAAGGTGCTGTTCTCCTCTTACTCGCTCTTGTGTTATCTTCCTGCTCCATCATGGTGCAATATTACGCACTTGAAATGTAGCTTGAGTTAAAAATAATTATCTATAATTTTCAACATGGTTTATCAACAAAAAAACTGAAAAGTATTTTTTGATAATTGAAAAAAAATATTCACGAAAAAATTATTACGATTAAGAGCAAGAGATTATTGTTAAAAATAATTCATGCACTTGACAAATAAAAAACTGACGGTAAGATTTAGAAAAACCCCACCGGCAGTTTTAACTCACAAAACTATTACCTTACCAAAAACTTAATTGTTTGCGATTTATTATTACCAGTATACAAATTCAGAAAGTAAATGCCTGCTTTAAGATCAGTAGCATTCCAACTTATTTGATGATTACCACCATTGTAAACTTGCTGTGTAATTACCTTCAATTCTCTTCCGCTGATATCACTAACATTAATTTTTATGTTTTCGCCATCAATAGCCGAAAAGGAAATACGAGTTGCCTCATTTACCGGATTAGGAAATAACCGGATGTTATTTTCAGGTTCATATATAGAATTGGATGCCATTCTTTCTTCAGTGTTAGTTCGCATCATGTTAACAGCAGTTGGAAAAAGTGCAATATCTCTTACTGCAACTCCAAATCCTATTTTACCAATAATATTGGCCGCACCTGTAGCTAAATTAAGAGAATAAAAATCATCAAAATTAGATGAGCCAGTATTGGCTGATAAGTAAGCAGAGTTTGAAGAACTTGACATATCATAATAAATATCCATATCGGCAGTAGCATCGGCTCCGTTTAAAACAATACCTGATGAGCCCACTGTGTTTAATGTACCATTATTCGGTGGAATTTGGGTAGCGAAAACGTTTAGTGAGTCATCATATTCATAGAGTGTGGTTGAAGTTGCTGCAATGTAACTGTTGGTATAAGCCACTGTTCCAACAGAAGGATCAGATGCTGAATTAGGATCGCCAGCAGCATAAGCGAGGCTTAAATCGGTAGCGGCTATTGCACCCGTAGTAGGTACGAGCCTGAGGTTGGCATTGTTGCTGCCTGTAACCCTGATGCGATCTACAGTAGGATTAAAATCAAAACCTACTTTTCCATTGCCTAATGCAAGAACAATGGGCGTTGCATTAACAACAGTAGCTACCGCTGTATTACGATTAATGATGTACAACTGTGCTTCACCATTAGACGAATTGTAACCTAAAGCATAGAGTTGACCGGTTTGTGGTCTGAAGTCCATGCCTACAACAGATTGTCCGGCAGCAATTCCTGTAATTGCAATATTTTGCACAATTAAAGAAGGGCTTGAAACATTAAAGCCAATAAGGTTACCATTAGATAATGCATAAAAATAGCTTGTGCATTTGTTTGCAATGCAGATACCAAGAATGCAGCGGTGAGCAATAAATTCCTTATTGAACCACTGGCGTAACGGAGGTGTTTTGTTTTGATCATAAATTTACGATTTGATTGTTAGAAAATGTTTGTTAGTATTATCAATTAAAAAGTATCTATGCTAACAAAACAATCATGGATTTAGAAAAACTAAAAAAATCCAAAAAAACTAATAAAGGTGATGAAGGGCTATATCAAAAAGTCAATAGGCTACTCTAAAAAATTTGCATTAACAACCGCTTAAGCCTACTACCAACTCAAAGTCATGCTTAACCTTTTCTCCATTAGCATTCTCTGCAGGTAACCAATCGGGCATGTTGTTGATAGAGTCAATCAATATTTTATCCATACTATCACTGCCAGATGAAACAGCGGTTTTTACATTGCATATTTTACCGCTTTCGTTAACAGTAAACGTGACACTGCCTTTTTGGAAAAGGGATGGTATGTTTTCTTTAACCTTGTTAATACCATTCTCCCACAGATAACTTTTTAACGAATTGTCTTCATTGCTTTCGGCTGCCTTAAACTGTTGTTGTGCGCCCATAAAGACAGCATGTTTGTGAGGGGCTACTGTAAGTGTAGTGTGAATATTGCCATTTTCTTTAATTCCCTTAACAGGGTGTAAATATGTATAAGCTACATCAATAGTTATCTCATTGCCAATTTGAATACCGGAAAGTATTTCCTTTTGTTCATCAGTAAGCATTTCATTTAATCCTGCTGAAGTGGTAATATTACCATTACCAGTCAGGGTTATGTTTACAGAGACATAATCAGTAATCCAATTAACAGGATATCCTTTTATAAAATCGCGTAAGAGCGTAGCCTTCGTAATATCATCCTTTGTAACAGGCTTAACATACTTGCTGCGAACTTCATAGAAAAAATTTTGATTAACAGCCTCTGTTTCTTTAGGTTTATAAGAAGCAAAATCAGTTTGACAAAAAGCAGCAGTAATATTTACTGCCAAGAATAGTTTAACAAGAATAATTTTGTTCATGGCTCTTTGTTTTAACAAATCAAAAATATAAACTTTATTATTTAAATGTAGTATTGCCAAACAAATTCATAATTAAATTAATTACCAAACCTTACCAGTAACTAAATAATTTTTTACATAGTCCTCTACCCCATCTTCAAGCGAATAAAAATCTTTAGAGTAACCAATGGATTTTAATTTACTCATATCTGCTTCGGTAAAGTACTGATACTTGTCCCGGATATCAGCGGGCATATCTACAAATTCAATGTTTGGCACTTTTTGTTGCGCTTTAAAAGTTGCCGATGCCAAATCGTAAAAGCTTCGGGCTTTACCTGTACCTAAATTATAGATGCCTGAATTTTTGCGATGGTGCATTAAAAAGTAGCATACGTTTACCAAATCCTTTACATAAATAAAATCGCGCAATTGCCAGCCGTCTTTGTATTGTGGATTGTGAGATTTAAATAGTTTTATTTTTCCTGTACCAACACTTTGGTTGTAGCCATGAAAAATAACGGATGCCATACGCGCCTTATGATATTCATTAGGACCATATACATTAAAGAATTTGAGCCCAGCCCAGAAGTAAGGTTTCTTTTCCTGTGTAAGCGCCCACTTATCAAACTCGTTTTTTGATTCGCCATAGGGATTAAGAGGTTTTAGTTTAAATGACAACTCATGATCATCTTTATAACCAAACTCCCCGTTGCCATAAGTAGCCGCGCTGGATGCATATACCAAAGGCAAACCGTACTCAACGCATTTCATCCATACTGCCTGTGAGTAGCTTACATTCAGTTCATCAAAAATTTGTTTGTTAAATTCTGTTGTGTCGGTGCGGGCACCAATGTGAAAAATAAATTGGGTTAACCGGTGATTGTTGTCAAGCCAATTAACAAAATCTTTACGCTCCACTTTGGCAGTAAACTTTTTTCCTGAAAGATTTTTATCCTTTTCTGTATGACTGAAATCATCAACCAGAATTAAATCATTAAAACCTTCTTCGTTTAGTTTTGCAACTAAACAACTCCCAATAAATCCGGCTGCGCCTGTTACTACTATCATTTATTAAACAGTTACTTTATTTTGTAAAAATATGTTGTTTACCTGTGGTAAAAGTTTTGCTTCAAAACCTTTTTGCAATAAATATTCAATGGTGGCTTTTCCGTCATCACCCATAATAACTGATGCATTGGTAACGTACAAATTAATGTGCTGCATCATTACCTGTTCATCCATTTCCTGTGCATGTTGTTTTACATAAGGCATGGTTTGATTTTTATTTTCAAAAGCGTAATTAACACTTTGGGAAATAAGTTTATCAATGGTAAGTTTTACTTCTGAATGGAGCGATTGTTTAACAGCAATACACCCTAGCGGCAATGGTTTGTGTGTTTGCATATACCATTCCTCGCCTAAATCCAATATTTTATACAACCCTTGTTGCTCGTAAGTAAACCGGTTTTCGTGTATCAATAATCCTGCATCAGCGTTTCCTGTTAGCACTGCATTTTCTATATCAGAAAAAATCATTTCTATTGTATTGCGTGCTTCGGGATAAAAAATGGTGAGCAGCAAATTGGCTGTGGTATATTTTCCGGGTATGGCAATTTTAAGATGAGCAATATCATCAACCGTAAATTTATTTTTAGAAACCAATAGCGGGCCACAGTTGTAACCTAACGCACAGCCAGCGTTTAGTATTTGATAATGCTGTGCAGCAAATGCAAAAGCATTTAAACTTAGCTTGGTTACATCAAGTTCTCCATTAAGCGCCATTTTGTTTAGCGCTTCTACATCTGCAATTACGGGAGTAAACTCAAAACCTTGTGTATTTAGCTTCCCGTTTACCAAAGCATTAAACATAAAGGTATCGTTGGGGCATGGAGAAAAACCGATTTTGATGTTCATTATTAATAATGTTTCTGATGCAAACTTAGGGAAATAAAAACTTCGCTTAATTTGCACTCCACCAATGACCACAGCATTTACAAAACTACCTGTAATGGAGCATTTTTATACCATACAGGGCGAAGGTTACAACACTGGCAAGGCTGCATTTTTTATAAGGCTTGCAGGATGTGATGTGGGCTGTGTGTGGTGCGATGTAAAGGAAAGCTGGGATTCGGGTAAGCATACGTTAATGCATTTGGAAGATTTACTTTCTGAAGCAAAAAAATGTAATGCAGAAAATATTGTGGTAACAGGTGGTGAGCCTTGCATGTACGATTTAACTAAGATAACTTCACTCCTAAAGTTAAACGGTTTTACTGTTTGGTTAGAAACATCGGGTGCTTATCCCATCAAAGGCAACTTTGACTGGATATGTTTATCGCCTAAAAAGTTTAAGAAACCATTAGAAGAAAACTTAGCTAAAGCTGATGAGTTAAAAGTAGTGGTGTTTAATAAAAGTGATTTAAAGTGGGCAGAGGAGAATGCAGCGTTAACTAAGAAGGAATGCAAACTTTTTTTACAACCTGAATTTGATTCGTTTAAAAAAGTAATGCCCTTGATGATTGATTACGTAAAACAGAATCAGCAATGGCGAATAGGATTGCAGACGCATAAGGTGATTGATGTGCCGTAGTTATACTCTTGTTTACCACTATGGCACAAAGAACAGGAAGTAACACTAAGATTTTATCAATTTATTTTATCACCTCTCAACGTTCTGAATTTTTTTCTGGCATCAGCCACAAACAAACTGCCCGGATACTTTTGAATTAGTTTTTCGTAAAGCTCCATAGCTTTGGGTTTGTCGTTTAAGGCTGTTTCGGTAAGTGTTGCCATTTCAAATATGGCATCATCAGCCAATACATCATCAGGGTAGCTGTCAACTATTTTTTGCAACCAGGTTATTGATTCGGTAAAGTTTCTTTGGATTTTATAGATAGTTGCTTTTTTAAACCATACATCATCTGTAATTCTTCTGCCGGGAAATTGCACTAAAACAGAATCTAATGTTGTAAGTGCATTGGTGTATTTATGCTGATAAGAAAGTAATTCGGCACGCGAGTAAATTCTTAGCGGTTCGGTAATGCTGTCTTCGCCTACGTTATCGGTTATTAATAAACCTAACGACATGGCATCGTTGCTGATTAATTGGGAGGTGGCTTGTTTTAGTACGCCCAATTGCGCAGCAGCCCAATCAAACTCACCTAAAAAATAAGACAAGCGTGCATTCCGAAACTTAGCTTCCCTCCCAATAGCATCTTGTTTAAAATCTTTATCAACCTGCGAGTAATAAAGCGAAGCATCCCACAACTCATTTTTTAAAATAAGTATATCGCCAAGTTCTAATTTGCAATCGGCAATAAACTCAGGTTTTACGTTTGGCAATGCAATTACTTCTTCAAGTTGTGTTACTGCCTTATCTACCTTATCAAAATAAAATGCATTAAAGTGTGCGTAAGATTTTAGCAAGTTAGCAGTGCGCCAATCAGTACCCAACTCATTTAAGGTTGAAGTGAAATTATTATCCAGCGCAGTTAAATCTTCTTTTGAATACAAGCCACTTATTATTCTTTCGCTCATGGCATTTACCATTTCAACTTTTGCCTGCACATACAATGCACCATTCTTATCTTTTTCGGTTATGTATTTAAAACAACTTTCGGCAACAGACCATGCTTTGTTTGAAACACAAATTTGCCCAAGTGAGAAAACGCGGCTGCCATCGTTAGTTGTTTTTTTATCGAGAGACTTTGCCTGCACCAATGCCGATTCAAAATCTTTTTCCTGTAAAAACAACCAATACAAAAACTCAGGATATGAAAGTTCATTAGGACTACGTTGTATTTTCCGAAGCAATACGGTTCTTAACTGATCGCTAAGCGTTCCGGATAAATCGTTTACAATTTTATTTTGCATAATGGCTTGCACATTGGCAACATACTGTGGGTTGTAAGCCATCATATCCATGTACTCGTCAATCATTTTTTGGGCATCGCCTTTTTGCGAATACATTTCTGCCAACTCAAAACCAAAAGGATAAGAGCCATTCATTATTCTGCGCCCTGTCAAATAAGTTTCTATGGCATAATCAATTTTTTGCGCCTGGTAAAAAGAATTGGCAGTATTTATAATATCTCCCACATCAGGCAAAAGCATTTTTAAAGCAGCATCGTATTGCTTTTTTGCTTTATCGGGTTCGTCCTTTTTATCATAAATTTTACCAAGGTCAACAGCGTAACGCGCACCGCCTGTACTTTTTTTCATTTGCTTTTTGATAAGCTTTTCGGCTTTATCAAAATCTTTAGTTTGAAGCAAGCAGTTTAAATAAGGCTCGTAAGTATTAAACGGATCAATGGCATATTGCTTTTCGTAATAAACAACTGCTTTATCAAACTCACCGGTGCTTTCGTACTGGCGGGCTATATCCAAATTGGTCATGCCCTGCGCGTTTACATTAGAAAAAGACGCAAAAACACCGAGCAACACCAAAAACAAAACTCTTAAATACGACATCATTACACTAACAAATTAAAATTGTATTACACAAAGGTGCATAATAAATAGTGAATAAGCCTTGAAAATAACAGAATACAAACAAAATTAAAACGACACTAAATTAATTTACAAACTGATGGTCAATTGTGTTTTTTCCTGATTTATCAAACATGAAAGAGGTTGGGATATAACTTATTTAAGATGTTTAAACACAGATTTACAGATTTAAAAAAAAATCGCTAAATCAATTTTCACAAATGCTGCTTCGCAGATGGCAATATGTGAAAATTTAAGAGCAAAGCGCTTTAATTATTTTTTAAATCTGTAAATCTGTGTTTTTAAAAAATACGTTATGATAATAGTGCTTTAAAAATTCATTGTAAAATTATACGTATCAGCTAACTCCTTACATAATTTGTATGCGGTTAAAAGATTTATTTACCGTAATGGTAAGTGTTTTATCGCGCAAGCGTTTGGGGAGTTTTACCGGTGTGCCGTCAATAATAAATTCAGAGGGTTTAAAAGGCAACCCGTGTATAATAATGCGAAAATCCTCATAGTTACTTTTAAAAGTGCCAAACAGCTCCTGCACAATGCGCATTTGCTTGCGGTTGCCAAAAACGGTATAACGTCTTACAGAAAAATTGCCCTGTGTGTAGGTATAATTATCGCCATCATCTTCATAAAAATAACTTACATTTCTGTTTACAGAATAATATACATGCAATGTTATTTGACGCACCGGAAACTCATCGGTATATTGCATTACCGGTTGCAACGGAATTACCGCTCCTTCTTTTACATAAAGTGGAAAACGATCTAAAGGTGCATCGGTATAAACTTCGTGTTCGCCTTTGTAAAGTTTATCGGTATAGAAATTATACCAGTTGCCTTTGGGTAAATAAACTATTCTGCCTGTTGATGCCTGTTCTTTAATAGGGCAAATGAGCAACTGATCGCCAAAACCAAATTCTTCTTCGCGCAACCATGTTTGCGGATCGTTTTGCGAAAGAAAAACCAACGGCTTTATCATTGGCGTTCCTTTCATTACATATTGCCAGAAGGTGGTGTAGATGTAAGGCAGAAATTCATAACGCATTTCAATAGCACGCCTTATCAATGCCTCGTAAGCAGCGCCAAAAGCCCAGGGTTCTTTATCGCCCTGATCGCTGCTGCTGTGCCCTCTGAAAAACGGATGGAATATTGCCATTTGAATAAAGCGCACAAACAATTCTCCATCGGGCTCGCCAATAAAACCGCCAATATCTGTACCTACAAAAGAAACACCGCTAATGCTCATGCGCTGGCATTGCATATTGGCAACCCACAAATGTTCCCACGATGCTACGTTATCGCCAGTCCAAATTGCACCATAGCGTTGCACACCACTGTATCCTGAACGTGTAAGCACAAAAGGACGTAATTCTTTTCTCAGATTTTTTACACCTTCGTGTGTGGCGCGCGCCATTTGCATTCCATATACGTTGTGAGCCTTACGATGGCTTACCTGCTGCCCGTCATAATCGTGCCGCACGTCATCAGGAAAAGTTCCTGTTTCAAACACAGCAGGCTCATTCATATCGTTCCAAAATCCGGCAACGTTTTGCTCAATCAATTCTTTGTATAAACCACCCCACCATTTACGCACCTCGGGGTTGGTAAAGTCAGGAAAGAAACAATCGCCAGGCCATACCTTGCCGCGCATGTAATCGCCATCTTGCCTTTTGCAGAAGTAGCCTTTCTCTAACGCTTCGTTAAACACCCAGTACTTATTGTCAACCTTAATACCCGGATCAAGTATGGTAATAATTTTAAATCCCAGTTTGCGCAATTCATTTATCATGCGTGCCGGATCGGGGAAGCGCGTTTTATCCCATGTAAAACACCTGAAGCCATCCATGTAATCAATATCCAAATGAATTACATCGCATGGTATTGCTTTATCCCTGAACGTATGCGCAAGTTCCCAAACTTTATCTTCGGGGTAATAGCTCCATTTACTTTGCTGGTAACCCAAAGCCCATTTGGGAGGCATTTCGGCAGTGCCCGTAAGGTAGGCATAGTTTTGTGCAACCTCTATCAGTTGCGGGCCGGCAATAAAATAATAATTCATTTCACCGCCTTCAGCCCAAAAGCTCATTACATCGGGCGATTCTTTTCCAAAATCAAAAAAGGATTGAAAGCTGTTGTCAAAAAAAATTCCGTAAGCAGTGCCATTGTGCATACCGTAATAAAACGGAATGGTTCTATACAGCGGATCCTGCTCCTTTGCAAATCCGTAAGTGTCGGTTCCCCAGTTTAAAAAGCGTTTGCCACGCAGGTTAAGGCTTGCAGGCTTATCGCCAAGTCCAAAAAAACATTCGTTAGGTGATATTTTTTTGCTGCAATAAACGTAGTTGCCTCCGTAGCCCGGGTTAGGCTCCCAGTGGTAGCCGCTTGCATCTTCGGTTATTACATTATTCTGCAAATCGGTAACAACTATGCGTAACGATTTTTTGTTGATGATGCATATAACGCTGGCGGTAATTATTTCAAACGTTTCTTCTTTTTCAATAAAACCAAGGTGGCGGCATTGTTCTTTTAAACCGGGTTTTAATGCGTACGAAAAATCCTTTTGAAAAAACTCCTGTGCATACCTGAAACGAATAACTGCATCGGTAATAACCCATACATTAAGCAGGCAATTTTCAGAGTGAAAGAAAAACTTGTTTCCCTCTTTTTTATAATTATGTACTACACCCGGAAATTTTTTTCCGTTGGTGCTTTGTACTGACTCAGCAACCGTTTCCATTAACAATAAAAAGTGAAATTAAAATTGAAAGCGCCAAAGAAAACAAATCCGCAAAAAGGTTTTTAGGGATTGTGTTGTTTTTTCTAACAAGGTATTTAGTACGGAGTTTGGGGTTTGGATTTCGGGGGTAGGGTTTAAGCCCATCCAAGCCTCATTTTTTCTCCTGGTACTTTGTACTAATAAAATAAAAAAACCACCCTAACAAACTTTGAGCGTAGGGTGGTTGGTTGTTTTTTGATGCAGGCTTGCAAGTCCTTTCTAATCTTGTAAAACTGCTCACGGCAACAATATGCCGGTGTGTAAAAGTGTTATGCAGCTATCTGTGATGCTACATCGCTTGCAATACCTTTTCCATGTGAGTTAACCGGTATTACCTTAAACTGGTAACGCTGGTTGCTTACTAACTGATTAACCAAAAGTTTGCGCCCGCTAACGGTTTGTGCCAGTTGCCAGGTTTGTCCGTTGTCGTTGCTTATCATCACATTATAAAAACGTGTGTGTTTGCTGCGGCTCCACTCAAGGTTAATTGTTTGTGGCATATTGGTAAAATGTGCTGCTATTTTATCAATTACACCAGGCAATTGGTTTTTCTCTGGTGTTTTGCTTAACACAAAACCCGAAGTTAGCAGTACTGCCTCGTTACCGGCAGCCGTAGTATTTACATACTCGGCAGTGGTGCGAAGCATATTGGCAAGCAGCAGTTTTTCATTGCGCAACACGGCAAGTAACTGCCTGTCGCGGTTTTGGGCTGCTGTAGCCGCATCTTTTACCTTTATGGTTTGCTCACCTATTGCTGCAAGGGTTATGGGTAATGCCGGAAAACTGTCATTATCCTTTAGCTCTGAAGCAACGCTCTCTGCACGACCCACCAATAAATCGGGGGTTAAACGTCCATAATCAATCAATACTTTTTTCATACGCTCTGTATCTCCTTTCTACAACTTTTTTTCCGAAAACTATTTGTAATTATCTGAGTCATGGGTATTTTAACTCAAAGTATATGCTAATGTTAGCGCAATGCGCATTTAACATTACCGGTGTAAGATGTCAAGCAAAAAATGCACATTTTCTTGCATTTTTTTTGTTTAAAATTTTAATTCTCTACTCTGTTAATTACCAGTTACATAATTTTTTGCGGACGTTTTAAGACATGTAAGAAAACACTTTATTGTTAGTTTTTTAACACTTTTAAACATGCTCTTTTATAAAACAGGTATTAATCTTACATTTTACATGATGCCATTGTGCCCAATGTAAACACTACATTGTTCAATGTATGATCGTGTTGTCATCAATGTAAACACTACATTGTTCAATGTATGATCGTGTTGTCATCAATGTAAGCACTACATTGGTCAATGTATGATCGTGTTGTCATCAATGTAAACACTACATTGTTCAATGTAT
>Ga0116144_10000174_pt1 | contig 87570 bp, 54 predicted proteins | sample AD_UKC035_MetaG_FD_89746 | JGI IMG/M metagenome (GOLD analysis project Ga0116144, IMG submission 89746) | Active sludge microbial communities of municipal wastewater-treating anaerobic digesters from USA - AD_UKC035_MetaG | ecosystem: Engineered > Bioreactor > Anaerobic > Digestate | place: USA...
CGCTGCTGCCCCCGTAGCCGCCGCCGCCGCCGCCGTAGCCGCCCCCGCCGCCGTAGCCGCCCCCGCCCGTCGTGCCGCCCGTGCCGCCGCTGCCGATATTCATCCCCTCGAAGGAATAGCCAATCACACCTTCCAGCCCCTGGACAAACGTGTTCGGGTTGACCCTGAAGATGCGGGTCAACAGCTGGTCCGCCTCCGGGATCTTGCGCGTAAAGACAATGGCGTACTCCTCGACCGAGTACTTGATTTGCTTGTTGGCCACCTTGACGATGGCATCGAGGACATCCGCCAGGCGAACGTCCTTGAGCGGCGGCTCGATCTTGATCAACACGTCGTTCCCGAGGTCGAACTGCTCCTGCGGCGGCGCCATCGTCAGCGGCTGCATCGTCATCGGATCCACCGGCCCGCCCATCGTGGCCTGGTTCACCACGATGTCCACATTGGGCGCCAGAATGAAATTCAGCCCCTTCTTGTCCGGATCGCGCCGTTTGACCTCCTCGTCCAGATCCTTGATCACGATCCCCAGCGGCACCCCGGGCAGATCGCCGCTCACCGGGTATTGCGTGAACCGGATCTTGTCCAACTTGTTGAAGATGATCCGCCGGCCGGGACCGGTGTGAACGGTGTTGGTCCGTGCGAACGGATTCGGGGAGTTGGTGACGTTGCCCCATTTGACGGGCGGATTCCACGCCTTCTCGACCTCGACCATCTTGTTCTTCGCCATCAGCTCCCGCTTGCGCGCTTCCTGCAAATACCGGACCTCCTCGATCAACCGCAGATAGTAGAAGGCACCGGCATTCTCCGGGTCGAGCTTGATCGCCTGCCGCAACTTGGACTCCGCCTCTTCGTACTTACCCAGCTCGTACAACAACCGGCCGTCCTGCATCAGCGTTCCGGAATCGGTCTTTTCCTTGACCACCTCGGGCACCCGGGCCACCGTCTCCGGGCTGGGCACCCGCCCCGCCTGCTCCTTCAGGACCTTTTCGACCGAAGCCATCAGCGCCTGGGCTTCCGCGTTCTTGGGGTCCACGCGGAGAACACGCAAAACCTGCTGGCGGGCCTCGAGATACTGCGCCCTCGAGTACGACTTGCGGGCCAGTTGCAGATACACGGCGCTGAAACCCTGGGCAGTCTCCTGCCGCTCCTGCTCGATGCCCGTCTCTCCGATGCGCTGGGCGAGGCCCCAGGCTTCCTCGTAGAGCTTGGCCGCCGTCCCCAAGTCGCCCTGGGCCTGCTCTGCCTGGGCGTCTTTGAGCGTCTTGCGCAGCAGGATGCTGAGCTCCTGACGTCGCACCGCCTCTTCCTCCGCCACTTGGGCAGTCGTGGGCTGCGCCATCACCGCCGGCCCCGCGGTCACACAGACCGCCACGACCAGGAGCGAGCATGCGGAACGAACCATGGAATGAACCTCGATGAATGAAGGCAACATAAAGTGACAATAAACCTAGGGCGCAGCTTTCAAGCCGATCGTCGTTCGCTTTTTCGTTCGGTTGTCCTCAAGCGTAACATCGGCGGGGCCGATGGCAATGATATTGTACGTCTCGCCGGCGAAGGACAGCTTTTGACCAACCCGCTGCCTGAGGAAGGTCTTGTTCTCGGCATCGTACCGGAGGTCGGCCATGTACCCCTCCGTCTCCTCGTAGGGCTTCTCGCGGCTCACCGTGACCGCTGCCCTCGATTCCGTCAACTCGAGCACCACCTCCGTCGGCGCTTCCTTCGGCCCCTTCACTTCCTTGACCACGAACAGGTCCGTCTTGGCCCCCAGCGACAATACCCGCGGCACCGGGCCCCGGGCCGCGCTGTTGGTCGCCGCCTCGCGCGTGATCAGGAAATCGTACCGCTGGTTCTCGCCCGTGTCCCGCGAACCCCGGTACTGGATTCGCGTCTGCAGCGGCAGGATGTTCGTCAGGCTCAGCGAGCTCAGCCCGAACAGCTCGCTGGGAACCGGCGTGCCGTCCGCCTTCTTCTTCCATTGGATCGGATTGAAGATGTTGTGGCCCGTGGCCGCTATCGAGAGCTTTCCGGGGTTCAGAACGCGACGCAACACCACCTGGTTCGTCGCAAGGTCCAGCTCCGGCAGCGGCTTGGGGTTTCGGGCCCGATAGACGCGGGTCGCTTGCTGCAATTCCCCGCGCACCTGCGACACCTTCAGCGGCAATAAAGCCGCCGCCACGGCCATGGCCAGCAGCAGCAGGCTGAGCACAACCTTCTCGTAGTGTTTCTTCAGGAAGTCCATGGTTCAATGCCCCGTCACGGAGCCGGAGTTGCCGCAGGATCCGCAGGATCCGCCGGAGCCGATCCGTCCGCCGGAGTCGTGCCGTCCGCACCGGGCTCGACCGCCGGCCGCACCGGCCGGCTCCGAGCGGCGGTCTTCGCCGCCTTCGCTTCCTCCGGACTCAACAGCCGAAGCACCTCGACCTGGAGAACCACCCGGAACGGCTTCTCATCCAACATCGGCGAAAGTCCCCCTCGCGACGTCGCCGAGGGCGTCTCCTGGGGCTGCGGCGCCGGCATCGCGTACCGGCCTCGCAACCCGTACCGCATCATCATCTGCATCTGCATCATCGACATGCCCGGAGCCGCCGCCGGCATCGCGGTCATGTCCTCCTCCGCCGGCTTCTCGAGCAGCTGTGAGGGGGATGGGTCCACCACGATGTTCTTCACCAGGAACCCGTTCGAGCTGCGATACAACCCCTCGAGCACCGCCCCCAGCTCTGCCGTGAAGCTGTGAAACGTGAATTCATACGGGGTGACGATCGCCCATTCGTTCGTCAGGGGCTTCTTGTTCCAGAACTCGGACGTCCCGGTCGCGCCCGGCGTGTCCTGGGTGGACACCGGACACCGTCGGATGCCGTCCAGGGCCAGCACCTTGGCGCCGATGATCACCTGCGCGATCGACCGGATGTCCGTGAGCATCCGGGCCAGCGGCAAGAGCGTCGCCTGCTCGAATTGCATTTGCGATTTCTGACCCTGGAATGTGAAGGCGTACTGGGGCTGCAGCTTCACACCAGCCCGGCCCGCCGACCGCTGCAGTTCGTCAATCGTCGTGTCCAGCAACAGCTTCAACTCGCCGCTGTCGAGGTTCGTCGGGTACTCGAGCGGCACGAACGTCTTCCGGGCCTGAGCGGCGAATTCCTGGAGCTTGGTATCCTGCTGCTGGGCGGCCTTGATGTTGTCCACCTTCTCGTTGCCCGGGTGCGGCTCCTTGTTCATGAGGTCGTTCAGGGCCGTGGTCTGATCGGTCAACTCCTGGGTCACCTGCGACTCGAGCGTGTACCGCGACCAGAGGAAGTAGCCCGCCACGCCCAGCAAAACCAACGCCACAACGCCGCTGAGAACGAGCAAGAGGTTCTTCTTGAGCCAGGCCATACTAGAGTCCTCGACTTGTGAAAGTCGATGCGATTACGTCAAGTTTGAGTCTCTGCTGCTCCAGGCCTCCCCTTCCTCCCTCGAGGACTCTAGATGAGCGAGGCGCGGAGGCAGGGCGCCCCGCTGCCCCCCCACGGTTCCTTTGGACTGCATGTTTCATCGGTCTGAGGCGCGCCTCGCTAGAACTTGATCGGCTGCGCGAGCTTGAGCTTGACGTCGAACTTGAACGTGCCCGTCGTCTCGTCCTGCTCCATCGTTCCCGCAAACTGGGTGCCGTTGGTGCCGCTCGCAAACATCGGACTCGCCTGCAACTCCCTCAGGAAGGCAATCGCCAGCTCGGAGTCGGCCGTGGCGAACACTTTGTGCCAGCTCACCCCGCGGCACGTCAGGTTGATCACCGAGATCTCATTGGTCGACTTCGACTCGGTCTTCGCCGGCTCCGCCGCAGCCCCCGGCATAACCATCCCCGCTCCCGGCTCCCCGCCGCCGCCCTGCGAGGGATCCTGAACGATCCGCATCCCCTTGGGCAGCAAGCCGTAACGCATCAGCATCCGATAGTCCATCATCATCCGCCGCGGCTGCTGCTCCTCCTCCTGCGCTGCCTCGGGCACTTCCGCGTTCTCAGCCGCCATCTTCTCAACCCAGACCGCCGTCCGCACCCCCGGACGACGGGTGGTCGCCTCCGTCGACTCGAGCGCCTTCCGCAACTCGGCGATGATGTCCGCCCAACGGAAGCGGTCTCCCATCCATTCCGTCAGCTGATCGACGGTGCCTTGCGTGGTCTTCTTCGCGTTCAGAGCGCTCTGCAACTGGTCCGCCTTCTGCTTCAGCGACTCGAGCATCGGCGCCCGGTTGTCAATCGCCACCCTCTTCTCCTTTGAAAGCTTGTCGAAAAACCAGCCGGAAATGAACACCATCGCAATCAAGCTCGCCGCCGCCGCGATGAAGTAAGGCTTCTTCTGGTTCAGCTCCTGTCGCTTGAGAATGCTCCGCGGGATCAGGTTCAGCTCGACCGGGCATTGCGCCGGGTTCCGAAGCCCCAGCCCCACAACCTCCCCAAACGCATGCGCCACTTTCGCCAGCTCCTCGAGGTTCACCCCCGGATCGATCTCGATGTTCCGGAACGGATTGAAGTAGTCGACCGGAATGTTGAGCTTCTCCTGGAAGAACTCGCGCGTGTACGGCATGATCGACGCGCCCCCGGCCAGAAACAACCGCTGCGGCGCCACCCCGCCCTGCTGGCTGCGGAAAAACTGGATCGTCTGGTTGACCTGGATGTGAAGCCGCGTCATCACCTGGCGCGCGATCTTCGAGATCGCCGCCTGCCGCGGATTGTCCGGCTCTTCGTAGGCGCCGCCGAGGCTCACAAACCCTTCCGCGATCTTCAGCTTCTCCCCCTCGGCAAACGGGATCTTCGCCTCGGCCGCAAACTCCTGCGTGATCGAGTTCGCCCCGATGTTGATGCTCCGCGAAAAGACCTTGCCCTTGTCGAAGAAGAGGACGTTGCTCGTCTTCGCGCCGATGTCCAGCAACATCGAGCACCCTTCAAGGTCCCCGTAGTTGTACCGAAAGGCATTGCACAGCGCCGCCGGGGACGCATCCACCAGATCCAGTCGCAAATTGACACTCTCCGCCGCCCGAAACAACCCCTCGACCACGTCCGACTTGATCGCCACCAGCAGCACCTCGAGCTCGCCCGAGGGCAGCGTGCCCAAAATCTGGTAGTCCCATACCACCTCCTCGAGCGGGAAGGGAACGTTCTGCTGCGCCTCGTACTGGATGATCTGCGTGATCTTGGACGAATCCACCGGCGGCAGCTTGATGAATTTCGAGAAAACGTGGTACCCCGGGGCGCAAACGTTGCAGCTCTTCGCCCCGAAGGACTTGTCCGACAACAACTCCTGCAGGGAGCGCAAGACGACGCCCTCCCGCGCCGCGTCCTGGGAGCCCGCAAGCCCCAGCGGCTTCAACCCGTAGCGCAACAGCCGCAGCGTGCCCGCCTCGCCCACGTCGAATTCGGCCAGCTTCAGGCTGCCTGCCCCGAAATCGACACACAGAAATGATTTCGAACCTAGCATTTGTCGTCCCCCGACTCAGGGTTGAAGACTCTATCCCCATTCACTAGCCAAAACCGGGCCAAGTCGAGAAAGTCCGGTGCTGGTTACTGAAAATGAACCCCACGGTCAAATATAAAAGTCGACGCCCGCCGCCCCGCCCCGTGAAAAACCACCCCTCGAGAGTCCTCGAATTGTGAAATTCGATGTCAACAGAACAAGTTGGGTCCCTGCCGTTCCCACCCACCCCCCCGCCTTCGAGGACTCTCCATGAGCGAGGCGCGGGATTGGGGGGGGAGGGGAGGGACAGCAGGGTCTTCATGAGCCTGAAAACCCGACTGGGTCTGAGGCGCGCAGTTGCGTGGGAATCACGCAGCCAGACGCAGCGCCGCTGCGAGTCCCTTGGTTCCCGTGGGTCGGAGATGCTCCCCGCCCCAACCCGTTCGTTTGCTGGATGAGCGCCGCAGTCCGCACCCGATCACTTGGCGCCGGACGCTGTCACCACCGCGGGAACCGTCAGGAGCAGGATCTTGCAATCCAGCCAAAGGGACCAGTTGTCGATGTACTCGAGGTCCAACCGCACCCACTCCGCGAAGTCGCGAAGGTCGTTACGTCCGCTGATCTGCCAGAGACACGTCAGACCCGGCTTCACGCTCAGACGCCGACGATGCGCCGGGTCGTCGAACCGCCGAACCTCGTCCACCGGCAGGGGCCGGGGACCGACGAGGCTCATTTCCCCCCGCAACACGTTGATCAGTTGAGGCCACTCATCAACGCTGTACCGCCGGAGAAACCGGCCCAGGGGAGTGATCCGCGGGTCGTTGGTCACCTTGAACACCGGCCCTGTCATCTCATTGAGGGCCTCCAACTCGTGCTTCCGCTGCTCCGCATCTGTGGTCATCGACCGGAACTTCAGCATCATGAACGGCTGCCCGTTCAGCCCGCTCCGCTGCTGCCGGAACAACACCGGCCCCGGCGACGTGATCCGGATCAGCGCCGCCACCACCACCATCGGCATCGCCATCAGGAGCAGCAGCACCAACGACCCCGCAAAATCCATCGCCTGCTTCACCATGACCGGCCAGGACTTCTCCGGCCCGGTCCGGAACACCAGCGTCGGCCGACCATAGAGGTCGTCCACCGTCGTCCGCGACACCTGCGTCTTGAAAAAGTCCGCCAGCAGCCAGACCTCGACACCCTCCCGCTCACAGACCTCGATCGCCTGCTCGATCTGCCCCAGATACGTGTGCTTGGCGAGCACAATGACCGCGTTGACCGAGTGCTCGTGCATCAGGCTCACCAACGCCTCGATCGGACGCTCGTTCAGGTCGAGCTGGGCCACCACCGTCACCTGGCCGCGACGCAACGCCACCACCTCCGACCGAAAACGGGCGGTGTCCTCCGCCGGTCCCACCAGAACCACCCGATTCGCCAACTGCGCCTGGCCCAGCCGGCTCCGCCACCAAACCCACCACAACTCCTCCTTCACCCACAACAACGCCATGCTCAACACCCCAAAGAGCAGGATCACCGACCGGCCAATCACCGTTCCCTGCCGGACCACGAAGATCACCACCATCAGCCCAACGGTCAGGTATGCGCACGCCTTGAGCACCTGCCAGACCATCAGCCGCCTCGAGGGGATCCCGGGTCGATTGTAGAACCCCTGGACATTCAGAAGAAACGGCCCTCCCAACACCACCAGCGGGAACAGCCAGAAGTACTGCTCCAGCGGCCCGATGATCCGGCTGCCGCCAAACACCTCGAACTGCCAGACCGTCCGCAGTTGGTGCGCAACGTACATCGCCAAACCGAAGACAAGCGCGTCCACCACCATCTGGACCCGGTTCCGCAAGCGCTGCTGCCGGCCCAACATGCCTACGCCCCCCCTCCCAAGCCAGAGACCGCCTGAAACTCCGGCACCGAAGCCTCGATGAACTCCCGCAGCCGCCCGAAGGTCGCATCCTCCTCCCCGGGCGGACAGGTGGCGAAACACGACACGTACGCCCAACGGGGCAGGACCCCCCGCCGGATCAATTCCCACGTGATCCAGCCCACCCGCGTCCAGTGGCTCGAGGTCAGCTTGTTCTCGGACACGAACCAGAACACGTACACGCCGCTCCATTCCACTGTTCGCCCCGACGAATCCCGCCCCCGGATGCTCGCCGTGAAACGCCGGATCGGCAGGTCATAGGGCCGGGGACGCTCCACCCGCACCGACCCGCTCGCCCGCGAGACAATGCTCCAGCCCTGCGATGTCAAACAGTACTCCGGCTTGTGAATGCTCGTCCGGTCCGTCCCCATCAGCACCGCACTCGCCAGAAGCTGAAACCCGTCCGGCGCCCGATACAACCGCTTCGCCAGCGTCGTGTCCTGCGGCAGGGTCCGCGTCTCGACTTCCGTCGGGGGTATATTGCTCGACTGATACGACAGCACCCGTGCGGGCAACTCGATCTGCAGCCGGCCCGCTTCTCCCGCCACCGCCGACACCTTCAAACCCGGCTCGCCAAGCCGCTGCGTGGCCTTCAAACGCAAGAGCACGCCGGCCCCACCGGCCATCACTGCCAGCGCTACCACGCATAAAATCCACTTCCGCATAATCATCCCCGCTCGGATCCAGCCGCCCCAGCCGCCCCAGCCTCCGCTGCCGGCTCCCGCAGCCAATGCCCCAACCCGAACATCACCGCCAGCGCCAGAGCAAACGTCACAAAGCCAAACCAGTTGTGGACGAATTCACCGGCTTCGTGCCCGAACGCTTCCGCCGCCACAATGATGCACACCAGCCGGATCACGTTCCCCATCAGCGCCAGGGGAAACGCCATCAACACCATCAACAACCGCTTCCACGTCCGCCGAAACGTCAGGAAACCGTAAATCGTCGTCAGCGCAAACAGCGTGATCAAACTCCGGATCCCGCTGCAGGCCGCCGCCACTTCGTAAAGGTACGTCCCCTTGGGATCAATGATCTGCACCCCCTGCTGAATTACGCTGATCCCCAGCCCCCCGCGCACCACCGCCACCGCAATGTCCGTCGAAACCTGCCGCAGCGGAATCGTGATCGGCTCCGCCAAGGCCCCCAGCGGGACGCAAAACCCCAGCAACACATAGGGAAAGAACCCCGCCCCGGCAAACCGCCAGCCCCAAACCAGGGCGATCAGGGCGTAAAGCCCCCCCAACAGCGCCACCAGCGACACCCTCGGCTGTTGAATTAGATACCCAAGTATATGGAGTCCCGCCGCCATGGCCAGAAAAACCAGCCCCGGCCACCACCACCGACGCGGAACCCCAAGCCAGTCCTGGCGCCGAATCCAGTAGAAAACCAACACCACGAACGGGATCAGCACGCAGTAGCCGTCCTCGGAATTCATCAGCCGCGTGAGCACCCCGCCCGGTACCGTGCTCGTCGTGTATACCCCCCAAAGCCAGCCAAACAACGACGGACTCGCGATATACCCAAACGTCGAGTTGCCAAGGAAATGGAACAGCAGGAACCACCCCGCTACCAGAAGTCCAAATATACCTTTGTCTGGGATCTGCGCCCAGACCCCAGGAAACTCGCGACGAAACTCATCCCATCGACCAGATTGCACGGTGGCTGACATTGACGACTAATGTCAACCGATCAGACACCATTCACCCCCTCTCGCTCAATCAAAATCTGCGTCACGACCCGCCCGCCGCCAGCTCCGTCGAAATGTCCATCCGCTCAAAACGATCCCCCAGCATCCGAAGACCCGCATAGGCTTCGACCAGCATCAGCCCCAACGCCAACAAGGCACCCAGCGGAGCCACCACGGCAAACGGCAACACGCCCCGCGTGACGAAGAACACCGCCGCTCCCGCCAACCCCGGCACCGCCAGCGCCAACGCCATCGACACGATCACCCCAACCATCATCAGCAGATTCCGACCCATCGCCTCGAACCCGTGCGATGGTCCCGCCCCAAATCGCGTCCATCCCGGAAACAGCAGCGCCGCCCCGTTGTGGATCAGCAGGCTCAGGAGGTTGAGGCCCGGTATCACAAGCGCCAAACCCACACCCAAACCGGCCGCCAGCCAACCGCGCTCCGCCCACCCCGGCACTCTCCCCCCCAGGACCGCCGCCAACACCAACAGAAACCACTGCACCACCGTCAGCACCACCCACGAGGCCGCAACCTCGCCCAGCACCAGACGCCAACCCGGCACCGGCAGAGTCTTCAGCACCTCCAGGGTACCAAAACTCTGCCGAAGATCGAACGTCGCGACTTGCGGGCCCACCACCAGACTCAGGACCGCCGACACCAACAGCAGCATCCCCAACATCGGTGGCCCCGCCGACCCGCGCATTGCCCCCTTCATCGCCATCGCCGCCACCACCAAACCCACCCCCAGCGACACCCAAAAACGCACCGAAAACGTCGAGCCCGCCACAATCAGGTTCTTCCACAGAAATCCGATCTCCGGCAACCCCAACGGCGCCAGTCGGAATGGATCCCGACGCGGTCTCAAACCCTCGAGCAACTGCCAGTTGCCCGATCGCACCGCCGCCTGCGCCCGAGCCCTCAAAGCCGCCCGCTCGACCGACGCCTCCTCGAAGGCCACCGTCGATCGGATCACCCACCCATAAAGCACCCCAAGCACCGCCCACGCCGGCACAATGGCCGCCGCGAACGCCCCCCCCGACCCCGCCACCAACGGCCGCACCATCACTCGAAACGGCAGCAGCAGCCAATACAACGGGCCCGAGTCCGACACGCGCCCCGCATACGCCGCCATCGATTCCATCGAGGCCCAGTCCCCCGCCGTCGGCATCACCTGGGCGCGCCACACCCACGCAAAAAACCCCGCCGCAACCACCAGAGCCGTCCCCAACACCCACAGTCGCCGACGCCCCGTCGTCATCCCCCGGTCCAACAGCCGCGTCCGGGCAAACGCCGCCCCGAGCCGGTGCAACTCCAACGCCGCGATCAGCGTCCACCATCCCAGCAACCGCACCCACACCGGCCCCGTCGTCGACCGGGCGGACATCAACATCATCAGCACCGCCCCCAGCAGGATCCCCAACTGCCCCCGCAGCACCTTGTAATGCACCAACGTCCGACGCCCCACCGGGGCCGGAAACAGAAACGCCACCTCAGCTTCCGAAAAGTCCAATGCCGCGCGTTTCCTCGGAAAAAGCCAGGCCGCAACCACCATCGCCGCCACACCCAGCGCCCCCGCCACCTCCCACAAGGCCGCCCACTCGATGCCCCGCTCCGCCCCCGCCGCGCGAAACGGCGAGACCCCCGGCGGCCCCAGGAACATGTTCCTCAAAAAGAACCAGTAGAAGTACGCCAGGCCCGCCGCGGCCGCCGCCAGGTACTTCGGCTGACGTAGCCGCCGGACCTGGCTCAACACCCGGTTCCACCACTGGCACGCCACCAGATAAACCAAGGTCCGAAACATCGGCTTCCACGTCCTCCGGGCCTCAGCCACCCCCGGCTCCGGTCCCCGCCACCCCGTCGGATCCCCCCGTCGCCCGAAAGAAGATCTCCTCGAGGCTCGCATCCGGACTCGCCTCCGCAAACTGACGGCGCACGTCCTCCATCGGTCCCCAGGCCACTTTCCGCCCCTGCTTCACAATCAACAGATGCGAACAGATCTCCTCGACCAGATGCAGCAGATGCGAGCTCACCAGAATCGCCATCCCCTCCCCCGCCCGACGCCGGATCGCGTCCTTCATCCGCCGGATCCCGTACGGATCCAGCCCCGTCAGCGGTTCGTCAAACAACACCACCCGCGGCCCGTGCAACAGACCACACGCAATCGCCAGCTTCTGCTTCATCCCCCGCGACAGCGTCCCCGGCAGCGCGTCCGCCTTGTCCGCCAATTCGAGTTCCTCGAGCAACTGCCGGCCCCGCGCTTCCGCGTCAGGAACGTGATACAGCCGGGCCATGAACCGCAGATGCTGGCGCACCGTCAGATAGTCGAACAGCCGCGGTTCGTCCGGAAAATAGGCCAGCTCCCGCTTGGCCAACAACGGCGCCTGGCCCAGATCGTGCCCGCAAATCCGGATCGCCCCCTGCGACGGCGGAATGATCCCGGACAAACAGCGCAGGGTCGTGGTCTTCCCGGCTCCGTTCGGCCCCACCAACCCCAGCACCTCCCCGGAGCCCACCGTGAAGCTCAAGTCCGTAACCGCCGCGAAGTCCCCGTACCGCTTCCCCAACTGCTCGACTTCGATCATGCTCAGGCCCCCAGCCAGCCGCGCCGCAGCTTCCGGGCAATGCCCAAAAACGCCTCCGCCGCAGCCGACTCCGGAGCAGAAACCACCACCGGCACACCCCGGTCCCCTCCCTCCCGGATCGAAGTGAAGATCGGGATCTCCCCCAAAAACGGCAGGTTCTGCCGCGCCGCCTCCTCCTGCCCCCCGCCATGGCCAAAGATCTCAACCCGCTCGCCCGAGGGCGTCGTGAAGTAGCTCATGTTCTCGATCAGGCCAACGACCGGCACCTGGACCTTGGTGAACATCCCGATGCCCTTCCGCACCACCCCCAGCGAGGCCTCCTGCGGAGTCGTCACCACCACCCCCCCGTCCAGCGGCACCGCCTGACACAACGAAAGCTGCGCATCCCCAGTCCCAGGCGGCAGGTCCACCAGCAACAGATCAAGCTCCCCCCACTCGACCGAAAACAAGAACTGCTGGATCGTCTTGGTGATCATCGGCCCCCGCCAGATCACCGGCTGGTCGCCGTCCACCAGGAATCCAATGCTCATCAGCCGGACCCCGTGATTCACCAGCGGCACCAGCTGGTCCCGATCGCTCACCGTCGGCCGGTCATGCACCCCCATCATCAGCGGCACGGTCGGCCCGTAAATGTCGCAATCCAACAGCCCGACCCGCGACCCCAATCGCTGCAGCGCACAGGCCAGGTTCACCGCCACCGTCGACTTGCCGACACCCCCCTTGCCGCTCGCCACGGCCACCACGTGCCCCACCCCCGGCACCCGGTTCTGCTGCGCCCACGGATTCGCCCCGGCACCCCCGGCCGCACCCGTTCCACCCCCGCCCCCCGGCGTCAGCACCTCGACATCCACCCGCTTCACCCCCGGCAACCCCTCGAGCACACGCACACACTCGACCCGGATCTGCTCCGCCACACCCGCAGTGCCCGTCGGCACCTCGATCCGCACCCGAACCGCGTCCCCCAAGACCGCTGCCTCCTTCACCAGCCCGAACGACACGATGTCCCTCGAGTACCCCGGGTACTTCACACTCCTTAACGCCGATACGATTGCTTCTTGTGTTGGCATGCTCATTCCTTCCGGCCGGGCCCCTTGCCCGACACCGCCGCCGCATGGACGGCAAACGACTTCCCCGTTCCCCGGGGCGCAATGACCGAATCCAGCGCCCCCCGCTCGAAGGCATCCCACATCGGCGACATCCCGCGCAGCTTCGCCACCACCTTCTCCGCGAAGGTCTCAATGAAGTAGTCCACCTCCGCCTCCGTGTTGTCCTTGCCCAGCGAGAGAATCAGGTTCCCCTGCGCCAGCGCATGATCCAAACCAATCGCCGCCAGCACATGCGAAATCTTCAGGGACTTGCTCACACAGCTCGAACCGCTCGCCACCGCAATCCCGTAACGGTCGCACAGCAGCAACTGACCCTCGCCCTCGATGAACTCCGTGCTCACATTCAGCGAGGTGCTGATCCGCTCCGGTCCCGGCTCCGGCCCGCTCAGACGCACGTACGGCACCCGCGCCTTCAGACCCTCCCACAGCCGCCGCTGCAGCCGCCCCGTGTGCTCCCGCCGCGCCGGCCACTCGCGCGCCGCCGCCGCCGCCGCCACCCCCGCCCCCACAATCGCCGGCACATTCTCCGTCCCCGCCCGGCGCCCCCCCTCCTGCACCCCGCCGTGCAGGATGCTCACCAGCCGCGCCCGGCGGTTCCGATACAGCACCCCCACCCCCTTCGGTCCGTAAAACCGATGCGGGGAGAGCGACACCAGACTCGCCCCCAACGCCTGGACATCCAACGGCAGCCAACCGCCGCTCACCGTCGCGTCCACAAACAGCGGTATCCCGCGCTCCCTCGCCATCGCGCCGATCTCACCCACCCGCTGGATCGTCCCGATGTCCTGGTTCACGTGCTGCACCGCAATCAGAATCGTCTGCTCGGTCACCGCCAACCCCACCGCTCCCGGATCCACCCGGCCATCCCCGTCCACCGCCACACGCGTCGCCGTAAACCCCTGCTTCTCGAGAAACTCGACCGAGTTCAATACCGCAGGATGCTCGATCGCACTCACCACCACGTGGTTCCCCCGCCGCTGGTTCGCATACGCCACACCCTTCACCGCCAGATTCGCCGCCTCCGCCCCGCACGAGGTGAAGAAGATCTCCTCCGGCGATTCGGCATGAATCAGCCCCGCCACCTGCTCCCGGGCCGCGCCCAGCGCCTCCCGCACCCGAAGCCCCTCCTGATGCAGCGAAGACGCATTCCCAAAATGCTCCGTGAAAAAGGGCCGCATCGCCTCGAACGCCTCGGGCAACACCGGCGTCGCTGATAAGTGATCGAAGTAAACGCGCCTCATCCCCAATCCCTCGTTCTTCTCCGCCATCCTCCCACCGGTCACGCCCCCGCCGCCCCCGGACCCGACCCACCCCCCGCACCCCCCGCACCCGGCGCCTTCTCCGGATGCCGCTTCAGATAGTCCTCGAGCGCCGCCCGAATCGCTTCCTCCGCGAGAACCGAGCAGTGAATCTTCACCGGCGGCAGCCCGCCGAGAGCGTTCACCACCTCCTGGTTCGAAAACCGCAGCGCCTCCTCCACCGTCCGCCCCCGGATCAACTCGGTCGCCATGCTCGAACTCGCAATCGCCGAGCCGCACCCAAAGGTCTTGAACCGCGCCTCCTCGATCCGCCCGTTCTTGATCCTCAGGGTCACCTTCATGATGTCCCCGCAGGCCGCCGCCCCCACCTCCCCAACCCCGTCAGCCTCGGGAATGTCCCCGAGGTTCAGCGGGTTCAGGAAATGATCCATCACGGTGTCGTTATAGAGATTGTGCGCGTCGCTCATACGGCTTCCTTCCTGTGCTCGACGCCCGCCAGCTCCGCCAGCGTCGTCTGGCCCAACACATCCCGCATCCGATCCTGCGCCCGGCCCAGCAAACCACACAAGCGACAGCCCGCCGTGTCCCGGCAGGCAGCCATGTCCAGGGTGCATCGCTGGAGCGCTAATCGCCCCTCGATCGCTTCCAGCACCTCCAGCACGGTAATCTGGTCGGGCTGCCGGGCCAGGACAAATCCCCCGCCCACACCCCGCAGCGATCGCACCAGGCCGGCCCTGGCCAATTGCTGGAACACCTTGGCCAGGAAGCTCCGGGGGATGCCCTCGTCACGGCTGAGGGCGTCGATCATCACCACCTCGCCCGGCTCGCGCCGCGCAAGGTTCAACAGCCCCAGGACCCCGTACTCACCCGCCCGCGTGATCTGCATGACAAACAGGATCTAAAATGTCCTGTTTGCAAGGTTAGCGTAGGTATACTGGGGTTGTCAATCCGGAGTTGTCGTCCGCCCGGGAATCCGGCACGCTCAGCGTCGCCATGCATACTCTTTCACGTCGCCGTTTCCTCCGGGACACCGCCCGGGCCACAGCCACAGCGCCACTCTGGACCGGCCTTCTCCTGGCCAACAGCCCCCGACTCTCCGCCGCCGCCGATCGAGTCCGCGTCGGGTTGATCGGCGCCGGCGGCATGGGCCGCGGCGATCTGGCCACGTTCTTCCTCAATCCCGAGGTCGAATGCCCCATCGTCTGCGACGTGGACGACCGCCAGTGCGCCGAGGCGGTCAAACTGGTCCAGGAGAAGCGCGGCAACGCACCCGCCTGCGTCCGGGACTTCCGCCGCGTGCTCGAACGTCAGGACGTCGATGTCGTCATCGTTGCGACGCCGGATCACTGGCACGCGCTGCCCACAGTTCTGGCCTGCCAGGCGGGCAAGGACGTCTACGTCGAGAAACCCCTGGCCCTGACCATCGCCGAGGGGCGCGCCATGATCGAGGCGGCGCGGCGCCACCAGCGCATCTGTCAAATGGGCGCCCAACGCCCGAGCAGTCCCACCTACGCCCAGGCGATCGAGTTCGTGAAATCGGGTCAATTGGGCACCGTGGGCCTGGTTCGCGCCTGGGCCTACCTGGATTGGATCCGGCCCATCGGCAATCCGCCGGACACCACCGCCCCCGCGGAAGTGGACTACGACCTATGGCTGGGACCGGCCCCTCGGAGGCCGTTCAACCCAAACCGATTCCACTTCAATTTCCGATGGTTCTGGGATTACGCGGGCGGGCTGATGACCGATTGGGGGGTTCACCTCATCCAGGTGTTGCTCTGGGCCATGGGTCCCGAACCGCCGCGGGCCGTCATGTCCAGCGGCGGCAAGTACGTGCTCGAGGACAATTCCGAAACCCCGGACACCCAACTGACCATCTACGAGTTCCCCAAGTACACCCTGGTCTGGGAACACAAGGTGGGAGTTGGCCTGGGCCTCTACAACCGTCCCTGGGGCATGTCATTCACCGGAACCGAAGGCACGCTCGTGATCAACGATAGCGGCTGGGAGATCCTCCGCGAACCGACCAAGGATAGCCTCGAACCGAAGAAGTTCCCCGCCGGCGCCGACCCCCGGCCCGCGCATGTCCGCAACTTCCTCGACTCGGTCAAGTCCCGCAAAACCCCGGTCGAACCGCTCGACGTCGGCCATCACGTCTCGACCGTGGCCCACTTGGGCAACCTCGCGCTGCGAACCGGCCGCAAGCTGCGCTGGGACCCGACGGCGGAGAAGGTCATCGACGACGCAGCCGCCAACGCCCTGGCCCGGCCGAGGTACCGCAAGCCCTGGCGCCTTCCCTATCTCGCCGGATGATCGTGAACAGCCTGTAGCCGCGGACGATGACCGCGGCGGGCGCAAAGGGGCCGTCCTCGGTCGTCTTGTCCCACGCCGACCTCGACGCGACCGGCTGCAGGTCTCATCGCGTCCCCGAACAACGGGCGGCGCGAACGGGGTCGCGAACCCCGCCTAAAAAGAAGGGAGAGACACCTCGATAGGCGTCTCTCCCTGAAAGAAAAACGTCGAGTCCGTTGGGGCTGAGGCACGCCTCGCTAGAGTCCTCGACTTGTGGAATCCTCGACTTGTGGAATGTGGGGTCAACAGGTCAAGTTCGGTCCCTGCCGTTCCAGGCCTGCCCACCTTCCGTCGAGGACTCTCCTCGAGGACTCTCCATTAGCGAGGCGCGGAAGAAAGGGTCCGAAGAGGCAGGGAGGCTTCACCGGATCGCGGACTTCGGTAGGTCTGAGGCGGCGCCTCGCTAGGCCTTGGCGCTCAACCGGACGGCGAATCGCGATTTCTTACGATCCACCGTGCCCCGGTGCACCACGCCGGTCTTCGCCGCCTTGTCGAGGGCGGACGTCACCAGCGCCAGCGCCTTGGCAGCGTCCTCCTTCTTGCCCGAGGCGAGCGCGGCCGTGTAGTTCTTCTCGAGTGTCTTCAGTCGCGATTTGACCGTTTGATTGTGCTGGCGGCGCCGCTGGCTGCTGCGCATCCGTCGTTCCGCGGACTTCGTGTTCGGCATATAGATCGTCGATTAAAAAAGAGACGCCGACGCTACCGCAACCGGCAGTCTTGTCAACGCGGGTTTTCGCCCCAAAGGCGGGACGACGAGAAACGCCAGAAAATCTGCGCGGGTTTCACAGATGCCGTCGCATAGCACCGCGATGGCGCCCATTCGAGCCCCAGGCGTTAGGCGGGGATCCGGCCCGCCATCCCTCACCGGCTGCGCCAGACACGGACCAAAACCCCGCCATGCCGCGGCACCCGGGCGCCGTACTCCGACGCAAACCGCCCCAGCTCCTGCTGCCGCCACAAATCCCGCACCCGCTGCGGTCCTTTCAGTCCCAGATCCGCCCACCGCACCGACACCAATTGCTCGACCTCGCTCCGGTTGAAAAGGCCCACCGCCCGACTGCCGTCTTCGAGCCGTTTCACCATCACGAAGGTCTCCTCGCCCGCCGGCAGGACCTCGGCGCTCTCCCCCAGCGCGTCCTGGTCGACCTCGATCACCTCCGCGTTGCACAGGACGTTGAGCGTCAGCGCGTCCAGGTGATTCATATCCCCGCTGTACACCAGCGGCGCCGCCATCAGACACCACAACGACATGAAGGCGTACTGCTCCGGTGCCGAAAGCGGGCAGGCCATCGGTTCCCCGGAACCCCGGGCGTTGCCGATCCGCCCGATCTGGATGTAATCGGGATCATTCCAACTGCCGGGACGCGAAAACGCCCGGTGCTCCGCGTTCTTGAGCGCCACTTCGAAGATCCGGTCCAGCTCGAACCCCAAGTCGCCAGCCGTCCGCCAGCAGTGCCCCCCCACCGCAGCCCCCCACTCCCAGACGTTGCCCATCCCGTACTGACAGAGATTGAAGACGATGTCCCGCGGTTGCTGGCGCAACTGCTCTCCCATCTGCCGATAGGGCATCTGCAGCGTCGGCACCGAATGATCCCCCTTCACCACCCGGTCGTACGAACACCAGTCATACTTCAGGAAATCGAAGCCCCACTCCGCAAACTGGCGGGCGTCCTGGGCCTCGTGCCCGTGACTGCCCGCAAAACCGGCACAGGTCAGCGGACCGGGCGAGGTGTAAATCCCCGCCTTGAGGCCCCGGGCATGGATGTAATCCGTGAGCGCCTTCATGTCCGGGAAGTGCCGATTGGGAATGAGGTTGCCCCGGTCATCCCGCAGCGGACCGACCCGCAGCGGGTCGCTCTGCTTGGGCGCGTTCATCCAGCAGTCATCAATGTTCACATACGCATACCCCACGTCCGCCATGCCGCTCGCCACCATCACGTCCGCCGCGTCCCGCAGCATCGCGTCCGTCACCCGATCGTAGTGCATGTACCAGTGATTCCACCCCATCGGCGGCGTCAACGCCAGCAGCTCGCCGCTCACGATCCGGAATCGGATTCGGTCCTTCCCCCACGCGTTCGCCGCTTCGATCGTCACTCGGTGCTCCCCGCGCGCCGGCGCCACACCGGTGAGAATCCCCGTCTCCGGGTCCAGTTGCAGCCCCTTCGGCAGTCCGCCCGCCGAGAATTGCATCGGCCGTTTCCCCGTCGCCGGGATCCGGTAGAGGAAGGGGTTCCCGGGCCGACACCCGTAAACCCGCGCTCCGTTGATCCGCGGCGCCGGCCCCGGCGGAGGCGTCAGCAGCACCACCTCTTCCGCCGGCGGATCAACCGCCCTGGGCGCCGCCCCGCTGACCAGAAAACGGGCCTCGGCCCAATCCGCATGGTCATATTCGATCCCGTCTCCGGCGTCCCCCACCAGCAGCGTCAGCATCCGCACCCCGCGCAGGACCACATCCACCGGCACCGCCGGCTGCCCGGGCCGCATCACCGGCGAACGCCACAGAACGCGCCCATCCCCGAGGACCTGTGCCGTGATCGACGCCTTGGGATTGCCCGCGGCGTCATCCACGCCGAACTGGGCCAGGAACCGCTCCGTGCCCCCTTCGAGGTCGACCCACAACACGCTCTTCGCATGGGTGCCCACCCCGCGGTCAAAGCGGTGCCCGCCCACGCTCAGCGGTCCCTCCCGGATCGCTCGATCCACCTGGGGCTGCCCCCAACCCTGCCGCATCTTCGTCAGGTCCAGCGTCGATAACCAGACGACCTCCCCCGCTTGGGCCGCGGCCACGCACATCCCAACCCACCCGATCCACCACCAGAGCTGCTTCATGATTCGAGTTCCCTCCCGGATTCCGCGATCGTCACGGCCCCGTGTGCCCCCTCGGCACCCCCGCGGGGAGCGTGAAAAAGAACAGGCTGCCTGCACCGGGCGTGCTCTCGACCCCAACCCGGCCGTCCAGCTTCTCGACGATTCGCCTCACAATCGACAAACCCAGACCGTGCCCCTGCGCCGGCCCCTGATGCAGCCGCGTGAACGGCACAAAGAGCCGCCCCTGCTGCTCGGGGGTCAATCCAGCACCGCTGTCCCGCACCCAGAATCGCGAGAAACGCCCGTCCGGCAGCGCTTCACCCCCCAACGCAATGCACGGCGGTTGGCCGTCCCGTCCGCCGTACTTCAGCGCATTCGCCACATAGTTGCTCCAGACCTCCTCGATCCACGGCACATGACCCGCCGCTGGCGGCCATGTTTCCGCCACGCTCACCTCGGCCTGACGGTCGCGAATCTCGTACTCCATGCGCGACAACACGCGCTTCACCAACGCCCCCATCTCGATCGGCTCCGTCGTCACGCTCGCCCGCCGAACACTCGACAGCAACAGCAACTCGTCGATGATCGCCCGCATCTGCCGGGCACTTTCGAGAATCTGCTCGACCGCCTTCTTGCGCGTCGATTCGGGCAGCGTCGGCCCGGCGTGCGCCAGCAGGCTCGCATTGCCCAGCACCGGCGTCAGAGGGTTCTTCAAACCATGCGCCACCGTGTGCGCAAACGCATCCAGCTCGTCGATCAACCCCTTCTTCTCGAGCCGCGCCGCAATCGACTGCAGCAACTCGGTCTCCGTGAACGGTTTCGTCAGATAATCGTCCGCCCCCAGGTTCATTCCCTGCCGAATCCGATCCCGCTCCGCCAGCGCCGTCAGCAGGATCACCGGAAGCGCCCGCGTCTCGGGATTCCGCCGGAGCGCCTCGAGCATCGCGTACCCGTCCATCACCGGCATCGCAATGTCGCATACCACCAGGTCCGGTGTCGTCTCCGACGCCTGACGCAAGCCCTCCTCCCCATGCACCGCACAAACGACCTCGTACCCGTTGATCTCGAGCAGCTCCTGCAGCATCTCCCGCACAGCGGGATCATCTTCAACAACGAGTATTCTCATCCAGCGCACCTTCCGGTGACGAACGTGGCCTCGGCCCCCACCCTAGCCAATGCCCGCACGGATTACAACGCCCGTCGCACCCCCTCCGGACAGGAGGCACAGGATCGACAGGATGGGGGGCAACTCTGCCCCCCTATCCTCTCGGTTCATGCTGTTCATCCTGTTCATCCCGTCCATCGTCGCCGTCTGTCCCCAGAACTGGTGACTGGTACGTCCCCAGCGCCATGGTATCGTGTCCCCGTCATTGGTGATGCAAATCGCAGAGTTCCGTGTGCACCATGGCGCGAGGCTGCGGCGCCGCTCTCAGTGACCGAGAAATAGGACAATTTGAGTTCTCCTTGAAGGCCGGGCGGTGCCCGGCCTTTCTCGTTTTCTGCAGCACCGAATCCTGGGCAGAGCCCTCGACTTGTGAAATATGGGGTCAACAGGTCAAGGACTCTAGCGAGGCGCCGCCTCAGACCCGGTCGAGTCCCCAGGCACATGAAGAGCCTGCTGTGCTTGCCCATCCTCTTTTCCGCGCCTCGCTAATGTAGAGTCCTCGAAGGCAGGGGGGTGGGGTTGGAACGGCAGGGGCCAAACTTGACCTGTTGACCCCGCATTCCACAAGTCGAGGACTCTGGTGGTGGTGGGAGCTGGATTCGAACCAGCGAAGGCCGGAGCCAACAGATTTACAGTCTGTCCCCGTTGACCGCTTGGGTATCCCACCCACCGGAACAAAAAACCGCCGCCTGAACTCCGCGCCTGGCGGTTTCAGGCGGCACGCACGGGCGGCAGTATGCCCGCCTCTCCAAGGGAGGCAAGAGCAATTCGATGGGCAACGGGGGCTACCGCAGCTTGAACGGCAGTCTTTGAACGCGCGCGCTGATCTCGGCGCCGATCCGCCCGGTCTTTTCGGCCGCGATGTTGTCGCCCAAACGCACCATGCGGACAGGCTCGATCGCCCCGAGCAGGAGGCAATACGCGTTGTTGACCATGATGCCCAGCACCTCGCCTTGCTTCGTGAACACCAGATCGCCGCGGCTGGGCGAGAACTTGCCGAAGATCTTGCCCAGGGGCCGCGTCTGCATCCGAACGTACTGCGGCAGCGAGGGGTCCAGTTTGAACTCGACTTCGCCGTAATAGCCCTCGCGCGAGCCCACGAGCAAGGCCTCGCTGAACTTCGCGGGTTCGGACGCCAGCGGATAGGCCTTCGCGCCCAGCGCGTTCACCGCGGCGGCAGGCACCGGCAACGCCACCACGCGAATATCCGAACGCAACAGCCAGAGCTGCGGCAACGGCGTCCACGCCGACGGCTGACTCCGGCTGAGCGTGGCGGTCAACGACTCCCAGTTCGGCCCACCGCCAACCTCGGGCAGCGTCGTCTCCGTGACGTGGCACAGGGCGAAAACCGCCTCACCGCTGCGCACGAGCACCGTCGGGACCTGGCCGTCGCTCTTGCCGCCCAGGCCGAGAAAACCGGGGCGTCGGGCCCGGAACGCGAGTTCGACCCGATTGCTCAAGTAATCTCCGTAGATGGCGTTGGGCGCGAGCGTCCGCTGGGCCTCCACCGTGCGGGCGATGTCACGCGTCCCCTCGGCCAGCACCGCGGTGGTCTCCTGCAGTTTCGCCTTTTCCGTGCTCAAGGCGCTGATCTGCGTCCGCGTCTGAGTCAGCTGATCCCGGACCAGCGCGGCTTCGGTGCGGGCGGCGCCCAGATCCACCGCGAGCCGTTCCTTGGCCGCGGCAGCCTCCCGGTTCGCCTTCTCGAAGACGCCGATCTGGTCCTGCAACCGGCGGACCTCCTCGCGGCGGGTGGTCAACTCGCCCTCGATCGCCTGGACTTTCGCCTGGGACACATTCGCCTCGCTGCGCATCCGTTCGAGCTGGGCTTGCAAGTTCGCGAGGTTCTCGCGCGCTTGCGCCTGCTGACTCTGGGCCGCGGCGAGAGCTTGCTGGGTCTGGGCTTGCTGCGCCTGCGCCTGAGACCGCTCGGCCTCGAGCTGGCGGGCGCGCTGGGCGGCCTCCTGCAAATTGGCTTCGAGTTGCCGCACCTGGGCCTCGCGCGCCGCCAGTTGCCGTTGCCGCTCCGCCAGGCTCGCCTCGCTGGCCGAGAGATCCTGCGCCACCTGCTGGCGCGTGGCCTGCTCGATCTCGAGCGCCTGCTTGAGCGTGTGCAGCATGTCCAGCATCGACTGCACCTCGACGCCGATGCCGCCGTCCTCTTCCCCGACCGGAGGCACCACCAGGGCGTTCCGGTTGGCGCTGTACAGCGTGACGAGGCTGATCAGCAGAAAGTCGACGAGCACCACCAAAACGGCGCGGTTCATGACGGGACCTGCTGGGTTTCCAGGTCGGCCTGCAGGATCAGACGCCGCCGGTACGACCTGACATGAACAATCTTCAGCAGCGAGGCAAAGAACACCCCGAAGCCGGTTGAAGCGTAGGCGATCATCGGGCTCGCGGTGAAGAGGTTCAGCGCCAGTAACACCAGCGAAAGACCCGTGCCGCCCAAGCCAACGTACAAGCCGGTGTCAAAGAGGTTCTCCTCGTTGTCGAGCACCCGCAGCTTGAGCGCGCTGGGAAGCTCCTGACGTTTGATTTCGCGCAGTTTGATGAGGCCGATGACATACACCGCCAGTTGGACAGTGAAAAACACGGCCAAGGCCAGCCAGTTTGACTCGGGGTTCATAGATCGTTTCGGTTCCGATGTTTCCACCGCAGCAACAGTCCGGCTCTTCGCCGGCACCCAGATCACCGCAGAAACGGGAGCCGGAGTGCGGGCGAGACCCGGCTCCGTCAAAATGACCGCCAGCATCAGCGCCAAGGCCGCCACCGTCTGTTGCCGGAGCGTGCGGGCGAACGGGAGAACCAGCGGCTCCTCCTCGTCGCTGGGCTCCGGCTTCAGCAGACTGAAGGCCCGCGCCAGGCAGAACGCCCCGTCGAACCACAGGAGATACTTGAAGAGGAGTGCCATGGCCAGGGACGTCGTGCTGATCCATACCAGCAGACTCCACAACTGCGCCAGCCCCGGCAACGCGACCCAGGGGCTCCGCCACGGCGCCCGGTGGATGGGTTGCTGGCGGGCCAACAGCAGATCAAGCCCCCCTTTGCCGGTGCCCAGCGCAAACCGCAAATCGGCCGACGCCGTCTTCGGCAGGTCGCGCAGCAGCGTCACGACGGCGTCCGGCGACTCCGCCATCACCAGGGCGGCGAAAACCACGGGCAGCTCGCCGGGCGCACGCATGATCGCGCTCGTCAGTTGCCGGAGCGAGGTCAGGTCCTTCACCCGGCCAAGAAACCACACCAGCTGATCCCACGTCATCCGCTTGGCGAGCGAACTGAGATCCAGGTACACCCGCTCGATCGGTGTGCTGTCCCCACCCCGGTTCGCCGTCGCCGCCAGCACCTCAATTTCCTGCCGCAGCGCGGGACGCATCGCCTCGGCCTGCATCAACAGGCCGGTCAGCAACACCGCCGCATCCAGCGCCTGACCGGATGCGGAGGAGACCGGCGGGAAGGCGACGGTGTTGGCGAGCTCGCGATGCCGCAGCACTTCGCGGACATCGGCGCGGCGCAGGCTCTGCAGAAATTCGAGCGCCGCCGCCCGTCGCGACGACGGCAGGATCACCTCGAGCACCGACCCGGCGTCGGTCTTCAGCCCGTCCTTCCCGCACACCTGCTGCAGGAGTGAATCGGTGGGGCCCCAAACGGCGGGCACGGGCCGGGCGGCCATCTGCGCTTCCAACTCCTGGGACGCCTGGGCTGCGCCCGGCACATCGGCCGCCACGCCCGCCTTCACCAGGAGCACGGCCAAGCCCGGCTTGTCCAGACGCAACTGCTCCGCCGCCTCGACGAGCACCGTCCGGGTCGGCGCACCCGCCCGCACGACGGCTTCCTCATCCAGACAACGCAACTGCGCCGGCACCAGCAGGGCGGCGCCAATCGCCGCGATGCCCAGCGCCAGGTACACGCTGCCCTTGATCGTGCAAGTCTTCACAGCCACTCCCCGGCTCCATGGTCGCCCGAACTGAGAACCCCTCAGCACGCCGACCCGCAGCCATGATGCAGACCCGCTCCCTCTTGTCAAAGCAGCAAAGCGTGCACCCGCGAAAAAAGTCTGTGAGCAACTTTTCCTCGACAGGCCGACCGCAGATGCCTAGCGTGCCGACCGAACCAAGAAGTACCGGCACGGGTGGCCCTTCCTTCGGTCAGACGACGTAAAACAGGCAGTGTCGTGTTCTTCTCTGTTGGTCGACAAAGGCGTTGTGGCTGGGTGCGGGCTCCGGGGATCAACCGATCCCCGATCGGGTGAAGTCATCCATGTCAACCCACGGGTCGGCGGCACGGCTCGAGCTCGAACCTCTGGAGCCTCGCGTGCTGCTATCCGCTTTGCCGCTCCCCGCAACCCCAGGCATGGACCCCGGGCTGCAAGCCCCCGGCGGTATCGAGGTGGTCGAGGGCACGCCGGCCCCGGTGTCCATGGGCGCGGCCGGTGACCTGAGCGCACCGGCGGGCGTGGACATCCTGCAAGGAGTGACGGCGGAAGTGTGGGAGGATTCCGGCGTCGACGTGCACCCAGTCGGCTCGGAACCGGATCCGGACGACGCCGGGAGCGGCCCGGCGAATCCGGTCGGGGACGCCAACACGCCCGCCGAAAACAGCCGTCCAGCCGTCAGCATGGCGTCGGGAAGCCCTCCGGCGCTCCTCTCCGTCGAGGCCGTGGCCCAGTTGCTGGACCCGCTGGCAGCAACCAACCGAATCCGCGGGGCGACGATCATCACCCATGGTTTTCAGCCGAAGACAATCGCCGGCATCGACCTCGGCATGGGGGACGGCGACGCCTTGATCGCCCTGGCGCGCGCAGTCCAACAGCGAACCAACGGTTGGCTGCTGGATTACGACGTGATCGACGAGGCAACCACCGGCGGGTTCGATCCCAAGGACTCGGTGTTGCCCGGCGCCGGGGAATCCGAGGCGAAGGAACTGGTGGTGCTGTTCGACTGGGCGGACGAGTCCAACGAACTCTCTTCCGGCTGGGGGGAGGCGGCCGGGGACGCGCTGTTCACCATGCTGGTGCGGCTTCACCTCGTGCAGCCGTTGCTGGGACCCCTGAACACGATCCCGCTGCACTTCATCGCGCACAGCTTCGGCTCGGCCGTGACCAGCGAAGCCGTCGAACGGCTGGCCACCTACGACGTGCCCGTCGACCATGTGACGTACCTGGATCCGCACGACTTCGACCAAGCTTCGCTGCCGGTCGACGAAGATCAGGCCCTGTTCACCCTGGGCCAACCGCCGGACTACGGCGCCGCGGTGTGGTCAAACGTGAGCTTCGCGGATGTCTACTATCAAACCCGCGGCTTGAACGGTTCCCTCATCCCCGACTTCCTCGTGCCCAATGGCCGCCCGATTCCCGGAGCCTACAACGTCTTCTTCGCCGACGACGGCTGGCTGCCCGACGACGATGCCGGCAACCCTTACTCCACGCTCGAGGGCAGCGGAGATCACTCCTTCGTCTGGCAGAGCTTCTACCTCGCGTCCATCGCCCCCGCCGCAACCTGGGAGATGCAGAACGGCAAGGCGGTTCTCAACCTGCACGGCAACTACGACGGCAAAGGCGGAGACGACATCGTCCCGGCCCCGGAACAGTGGCTGGACTTCCGCACGACCGGCTATGGCCTGAGTCGCGTGGCCCTGAATGCCCAGGGCGACCCGACCCTCGCGCGTCGCAACCAGTGCCCCGGCAATTTCTTCAGCCCCGACCAGGACCACCGCTACACGCCTTCCTGGCTCTGGGACGGCGAGAGCCACCAGCCCAACCCGGCGCTGGATACCGCCCCGGGAGTCGGCGGACTGCACCCACCGGACATCGTGAATGCGCGCTGGGCGCCCCGCGGGGATCCCATGCAGGTCGTGAACGGATCGCTGGATTCCGGGTACGGCTCGACCGGGATCGAGCCGGGATGGTCGGACCACGGCGGCGGCGGGACGGGACGCATCGATCCCCTCGGCTTGTCACCCGCCGGCCGGTTCGGAACGCGATCGCTGGAGCTGGGACCGGGGGCAACCTGGCGCGCCCATAACCCCATGTTCATCGCGCCCGGCGCCGGGGTGCTCCGCCTCGACCTCGTGACGTTCTCTGCCGGCCAGGGACAGGTCCTGGACGTCTTCATGGACGATCCCACCGGAGGAGCCACCGTGCTCGTCGGCAGCGTCGCCCTCACCCCGACCGCACAAGCCGATCCTTTGGAAGTCCGCGACTTGCGATTGTTCGTGCCCGAATCGGTCCGAGGCAGGCCCGGAACCCTGCGATTCGAATTGCGCGGACCCGTGGCGGCGCGGGTGGCCCTCGACAACATCCGGTTCGAGCAGGCGTACGTGGGACGCCAAGGGGACCTGATCGCGATCGACCTCGCGATCGATCAGGCCCACGGCCAGTTCGCCCTGCCCCGCCTCCCCGCCGGCGTAACCTATCGCATGGACACTGTCGGCCGCGGAGACTGGTACCTGACGCGGACGTCGGACACCCGATTTCTGGGCAAGCTGATGTTCTCCGATCGGACCGGCGCGCCCTTCCAGGAGACGGGACGGATGTACTTCGCCCCCGCCCCGGGCCTCGTGCAGGACGGCGCATCCTGGGAACTCGCCCTCGAAGCCGATGGGGTGCACGACCAAGGCGTTGACGGCTCCGCCCCGGCGTTCGAGACCGCACGGGCCGTGTCGGTCTGGGTGCGCCCTGGAGCCTCGCCCACCGGAACCGGCCAGGTGGTGGCGGGAGCGGGGTTTGTCGTGGTGGCGCGTGCGCAAGCGCGCTTGAACTACCTGGAACTCCTCGACCAGGAAGGACTGCCGCTCGACGTGGACGGCATCCTCAACCCCAAGACCGAGTACGTCCTGCGCCAGTTCCAGGCGCTCGAACGACTGCCGGTCACGGGCCGCGTGGATTCGGCAACCGCCGAGCGGTTGAACTCGCCGGCGTACGCGGCGACCGCGGGTTTTCTGCCCGGGGAAACCGAGGCGCTGGTGGCGGGAGCCCAGGAGCTGGTGACGCTGGGCAGCGCGCTGTCCGAGCACGGCAGTTTCGTGACGGCTCTACCAGTGCTGGGCTGGACGGGCGACCTGCTGCCCGGGATGGACCCGGACATGATCGTGGGACTGGGACGGCTGCTGGATTTCGGGGACCTGCTCCAGCGCGGCGTGTCCGACGTGTTCAAAGCGATTCCCGAGGTCGTCCTGACGGAGGGGCCCGTTGCCCTCGCCAACTGGCTCAGGCAATACACCATCGGCACGCCGGCCACCGGGCCGCCGGGGAGTAACCGCCTTGGGCTCGAATCGGTGGAGGCAATCACGAACGACACCGAGGCGAGCGTGAGCCTCACGGTGGTGGCGGGCCGATCCCTCACGCGTCCTTTCACGCTGGGACCCGAGGCCGAAGCCTGGCAGCTGGGCATCAGCGGCCGTGTCGAACTGGACGTTCTGGTCGAAGCCACCCTCAAGCTCCGGGTGGGAATCCAGCGAGGCTACACCGGGAGCATCGTCGGAGCGTTCTTCGTCGCGGTCGATGAGGTCACCGCGGCGATCGCCGTCCAGACCACCGGGATCCAGTGCTCCGCCAAACTGGGTTTCCTGGGCGTGACCCTGCAACTCGACGGCGGGCTGGACGTCGAGGGCCTCCCGGCTGGCACTCACCGGATCCTCGAAGGCAGCCTCGCCTTCAAACCACAGGGCGGCTGGGTCTGGCATCCGGGATCCGGCGAGGCCTTGAATCTGGCAGGGCTGGGGATGCCGGAAATCGGTGCGGCCATAAGAGCTCATTTCGCGCTGTCCGGCAGCATCGGCAGCTTCAACATCCCGGGGAGCGTCGGCTTCACGCTTGCCCTGCCCTCGAACTCCCCGCCGTCCTCGGAGGGGTTCTTCACGCAACTCCCGCAGCTCTCCGGCTCGGGGCTGGAAGAGACCGGGTTGTTGTCGTTCAAGGATCTCGGGGCCGCCAACTTCATGGCCGTGATCCGGCAGGCGGTGGACCTTCTCGGACAGGTCTCCGGTCACGAGGATCTCCGGGGTCGCCTGCCGCTCGTCAAGGAGGCCAGCTGGCAGCAGGTCCGGGATGCCACCGGCGTGGTCCGCAGCGTCAGCGACATCCGAGGCGCCTTGGTGGACCAGATCGTGGACCGGTTGATCGGAACCGACGGCTCGCTGACGTTCACAACCATCCAGGAGTTCCTCGCCCGACTCAACCAGGTCCTGGCGCGCGAGGGAGATCAGGGCTTGAACGCGCAGGTCGACCTGGACGTCGAAGCCGCCGAGCTGGTCATCCGATTCGACTTCCGGCACGCCCTCGACGGCTTCGCCACCGGGTTCGATGCCGCGGTGGGCTTCGGGTCCCTGGTCAATCTCAGCACGGAAAGCCAGATCGTCCTGCAGCCGGTCATCGAGGCCTCCTTTGGACTGGGCCTGTACCTGGGGACCCACAAGGGCGGAGCGCCCCAGGCGACTTCCCTGGGCCAACGCGTCTTCTTGACGGACGTGGCCCTCGGCGTGCGGCTCGTCCTGAGCGTGTCGGACCTGGATGCCGCGGCGCGGTTCGGCGCCCTGGGCATCCGGATCGAGAACGGGACCGGAGAGGCCTCCGCGAGCCTGGCCATCGCACTCGAGAAAAGCGCGGGTGCGACGCCCGACGCGCGACGCCGCTTCACGGTGAGCGAGCTGGGCAGCCTCCTCACCAGCACGTCGGAGGTGGTTCGCGTCACCGTGGATGGCAGTGCCGCCCTGACACTGCCGGTCCGGGTCGACCCGGATCCGTTCAACCTGGATTACCTTGGGTTGAACCCCCGGCTGGTCCTGGCCTGGCCGCAGCTCTTCGATGTGGCCAGCCTGAGCGTCACGGCCGTGGACTTCGATGTGGTGGCCGGGCTCGAACGGGTGGCAACACGGGAATTCGTCGAGGTCCTCGACCGAATCCGCGATCTGGTGCGCGACATCGAGGAGTCATCGCTCTTTCAAAAGAAACTGCCGCTTCTGAACAAAACCGCCGCCGAACTGCTGAAACTCTCGGACCGGGTCGGCTCGCTGCTGGACACCCTCGAGGAAAAGGGAGAAACCACTATCCAGGAGATCTTCATCGCGCTGGGCGCAACCGAAGGCAAGGCGCATCTCGGCTGGACCGACGTCCAGGGCGCCGCCCTGGCCGGCGTCAGCCGCGAAGGCAAGCTGTTCCGGTTCGATTTCGTCATCGACAAGCAGGCGAACCTGAAGCTCCCGCTCGACCTGGATCTCGAATCGCTGCTCGGTCTGCCCTACTCTCTGGCCAGCGCGACCGGCGAGGTGCAGGTCGAAGTCTCGGCCGCCCTCGAACTGCACCTCGCCGTCGACGTCACCAAACCGCTGAGCCCGCAGTTCTACCTCGAGGACAACACCCGGCTGGTCTTGGGCGTGGGTGTCGACTCCCGATCGAGCGGACAAGGGCTGCTGTTCGAGGCGGGCTTCGGCCCTTTGGGCCTGAGGCTGGGAGACACCAACAAGGACCTGGCCTACCTCTTCCTCACCGGCGCCGGCGGCCCCGGCACGCGCGCCGAGTTCGTCGTCGATGTGAAGGACGACCCGGCCGACCACCGCTACAAGCTCTTTGGCGAGCTGGGTCTGAGCCTGTTCGAGTCCAAGCTCACCGGCAAGGCCGAAGCGCGATTGCCCGTCCAAATCCGACTGGGCAGCAGTTATGTGGCGCTGGATCCCCTGAGCCCGGACCTCGTCCTCACCATCGCCAACATCGGCGATATCGCCGGCACCGTGTCGTTTCAGGGGCCCGACCTCGTCCGCGCGATCGAGACCCGGGTCGGATCGCTGCTGGGAGATCTGAGCTCGAGTTGGGACTCACTCTTCTCGAGCTGGGATCAGGCGTTCCTCTTCATCGACGGGCTGTTGGATGGCAAGGTCTTCGGCTTCGAAATCCCCGTCATCGGCACCCAGATCCGGGAGGCAACCCGCTTCCTTGATGACATCCGGGCCGAGGTGCGCGAGGCGGCGCGAAACCCGCGCGGCTACGCCATCGACCAGGTGCAGAACCTCCTCTACCAGGCCCTGGGCCCCGCAGGCCTCGCCATCCTCGCGAATCTCGACGACCAGCCCGCCCTCAGCCGCGACGACATCGTCATCAGCCAGACCGCCGATCGGATCGGCTTCCAGCTCCGGCTCGGACGCGACTTCCACCTCGCCCCGACCGAGACGCCGTTCCAATGGGACGTCAGCGTCCTCAAAGGCCTGGGACTCGAGGTCGAGGGGCGACTCGATTTCCAGATCCGCTGGGACTTCGACCTCGAATTCGGGATCGACCGGCAGCGCGGTTTCTTCCTCCGGTTCCCGGGCGGCGAGGATCTGCGGCTGGAATTCAAGGCCGAACTCGACGGGTTCCGCACGACCGGGCGCCTGCTCTGGCTCCAGGCGGACATCGAGGACCGCGGCAGCAGGGTTGAAGGCGGGTTCTCGGTCGACCTCGACCCGGACGGCGAGGGCCGCGATTGGTATCTGTCCGACCTGATATCGGGCACCCGGCGGTGGCTCGCGTTCGGGGCGGACTTCGACGCCCAGTTGGTTCTGGGTCTCACAGCGAGCTTCGACGGCAACGCCAACTTCCCGCGGCTGCGGACGCAGTTCAATCTGGTGTGGGAGGACGACGGAGTACCGGACGTCTGGTTCTCGAACACGGAGGTCAACCTGGGCGACTTCGTCAACCGGGTGCTGACCCCGGTGGTCCACCGGATCAATGACGTGCTCGAACCGATCCGACCGGTCCTCGACGTCCTGCAGGATCCCATCCCGATCATCTCGGAGTTGGCGGGAGAAGACATCTCGCTCCTCGACCTGGCGGAGCGCTTCGGCAATGTCGGCCCGGCAGCGCGGCAGTTCATCGAGGCCCTCACTCAGATCAGCGACCTGGCCGCAATGCTCGATTCCCCCGCCGATTCCCTCTGGATCCCGCTCTCGGCAGTCGGCCAGGCGGTCCGTGACTTCTCCCTGTCGGGCAAATCGCTGCTGGACCCGAACGCCAAGGGCCAGCTCGAAGCCGTTGACCCGGCCCCGTCCAACAACCTGCTCGATTCCCTCAGCAACCTCCGCCTCCCGGGAGGACAGTCCGGCTCGGGAGCGCGCCTGGCTGATGTCCTCCCCGCCGGCAACGGAGAGGAATCGGCCAAGGGACGCTTCCTCTTCCCCGCCTTCCAGAACCCGTCGAAACTGATCGAATTGCTCCTTGGCCGCGACGTGGTCCTCATCGCGTACGACATGCCGGAGTTCAAGGCCGAGTTCAACTACGAGCAGTTCTTCGCCCTGTTCGGTCCGCTGGGTGTGCGGATCACGGGGCAGGTCGGCGCCAAGATCGACTTGGCGTTCGGTTACGACACCTACGGATTGCGCCGCTTTCTCTCCAGCAAGAACGTCGCCGACCTGTTCCTCGGTTTCTATGTCAGCGATACCCTGGATCCCGAAGGCAAGGGCGCCGATGTCCCCGAGATCACCCTCTACGGCGGTCTGACGGCCATGGCGGAGCTGAACATCGCCGTCGCCCAGGCCGGCGTCGGCGGCGGCCTCTTCCTCGATATCTTCCTCGACCTCCACGACGGCATGCCCGGTGATCCCAAGTCCGTCGACGGCCGCGTCCGGGGCAATGAACTCCTCAACTCGCTCAAGCTCGGCGTCGTCCACGTCTTCGATGTCAGCGGACACCTCGAAGTCCGGTTGACCGGTTTCGTCAAGGTCGGGCTCGATACACCCTTCGGCTTCGTCACGATCTTCGAGGCGGAAAAGGACTTCGGCCATTTCACCCTGCTCGACTTCTCCGTGCCGCGCCCGGCAGACCCGGCACCCATCCTCGGCACCCTCGCCCAGGGCAAACTCACGCTCACCACCACCGGCCTCGCCTCGGCCAACTACCGCGTCGTCCCCGGCGGCGAAGCCGGCCAGCTCGCCGTTCTCTCCTCCGGCAAACAGCAGAACTTCAACGGCGTCACCGAAATCGTCTTCCTCGGCACCCCCGGCGCCGACACCGTCGAGATCGATCCAGCGATCACCCTCCCCGTCCGACTCGAAGGCGGCGCCGGCAATGACACCTTGATCGCAGGTACCGCCGCCGCCCGCCTGGCCGGCGGCCCCGGTAATGACAAGCTCGTAGGGGGACCCGCCCATGACGTGCTCGATGGCGGCGACGGCGACGATGTGCTCGAAGGGGGCGGAGGCGACGACCAGTTGTCCGGCGGCACGGGCGATGACCAACTCGACGGCGGCGAGGGCAACGACGTCCTCGATGGCGGCACGGGTCAGGACCGGTTGACCGGCGGCCGCGGCCGCGACACCCTGCGCGGCGGGGACGGCGACGACCACCTCTTCGGCCTCGAGGACGATGATGAACTCGACGGCGGCGCAGGCCACGATTACCTCGAAGGCGGCTTTGGCCAGGATCGCCTCTTCGGCGGGCCCGGCCAGGATCACCTGAACGGCGGCGACGGCGACGACCGGCTCGAGGGCGGTGAGGATGACGATGTGCTCGAAGGGGAGGCCGGCTATGACACCCTCCTGGGCGGTGCCGGCAATGACCGCCTCGACGGCGGCGCCGGCGAAGATCACCTCGACGGCGATCAGGGCAATGACACCTTGATCGGCGGACTCGGCGGCGACGTCTTGATCGGCGGACCCGAAGGCACGGACGCGGACGACGACGTGATCTTCGCGCTCGAAACCGAGACCGGGGACGACCCCACCGCCTTGCACACCATTCAGGGCGGCGCCGGCAATGACCTCATCTACGGCGACCTGGGCCAGGACCAGATCGCCGGCGGCACCGGTCAGGACCGCATCTTCGGCAACGGCGGCGGCGATGCCATCGACGGCGGCCCGGACGCAGACCAGATCGTCGCGGGCGAGAGCGCCGTGTTCACCACGCCCGCCGTGCTCCGCGGCGGGACCGGCAAGGACACGATCACCGGCTCCAGCGACGCCGACCACATCTTCGGCGATGCGGACGACGACGAGATCTACGGCGGCGGCGGCAATGATGTCATCGAGGCGGGCACCGGCGCCGACTGGGTCGACGCGGGCGAAGGCGACGACGAAGTCTACGGCCAGGAGGGCCGCGATACCCTCGTCGGCCGCGGCGGCGCAGACCGCCTCTCCGGAGGCCCGGGCAACGATACGCTCCTCGGCGATGACGGCGATGACCGGCTCGAGGGCGGCGCCGACGACGACATTCTCGAGGGCGGCGCCGGCGCCGATGAAATGAGCGGCGGTTCCGGCCGGGACCGGCTGTTCGGCGGCCCGGGCAATGACCTCATCTGGGGCGGCGCCGCCGTGTTCAACCGGAGCGACGTCGAGCCCGCAGCCTGGATGGTCTTCCCGCCCGCAATCACTCACGGCCAGACCGTCCCGGGATCCAATGACGGCGATGACCGGCTCGAGGGCGGGCCCGGAGTGGATTGGCTCTTCGGCGGTGGCGGCTGCGACGACCTCTACGGCGGAGACACCGCCGAGTCGGACTACCTCGATGGCGGTGCGGGCATGGATTACGTCGACGGCGGCCCCGGCGATGACTGGCTGCGGGGAGGCGATGACGCTGATGTTCTCCGCGGCCGCGAGGGACTCGACATCCTGCACGGTGACGCGGGCCATGACAGCCTCTTCGGCGACGCCGGCGACCCGCAGGGCAACCTCGTCGGCCAGCAGTTGTACGGCGATGACGGCGACGATTACCTCTACGCGTTCGCCCCCGAATTCGGAGCGTCCGTGGCCGTCGCCGCCCAACGCGACGGCGATGAGCTGTTCGGCGGCGCCGGCAACGACTGGCTCTACGGCAACCTCCGCAAGGACTTCCTCGATGGCGGTCCGGGTAAGGACACCCTGAGCGGCGACGCCCTCGCAGGACCTGACTACGCGGTGAACCTCGACGCCGCACTCGATCACGGCCCGGCAAAAACAGGCGCCGCCGATCGACTGCGCGGCGGCCCGGGAGAAGACCAGCTCTTCGGCGGCGGGGGCCCGGATGAGCTCTACGGCGGCCCCGGCTCCGACTGGCTCGACGGCCAGGACGGCCAGGACCTCGTCCACGGCGGCGGCTGGAATGACATCTTCGTGTTCGAGACGGATCCCGCGTATGTGCACCCGGGAGATGTCATCGACGGCCACGGCGACGTCATCGAAGCGGGCGAACCGGATGACTCCGCCACGGACATCCTCCTGATCCAGGGGACCGACGGCCCCGACGTCATCCGCCTGGCCGCGGCAGACCTGACACCCAACGGACAGCTGCGCCTGGCCGTCGAGTACAACGGACGCCGCATCTTCGCCACCTGGAAGTCCCCAGCCGGTGCACCCCTCATCGAGCAGTTCCGCGTGGCCGGCTTCGGCGGAAACGACCGGATCGAATTCGCCGCCGAGCCAGCCCTGGATTTCGCCGCGCTCGCCGGCCGATCCGTTGATTTCGTGGGCGTCTTCGACGGCGGATCGGGCGATGACATCCTGATCGGCGGCTCGGGACGGGACGAATTGAACGGCGGCGCCGGCAACGACTGGCTGTTCGGTCTGGGCGGCGACGATCGGCTCTGGGCCTTCCGTGAGCCCGCGGCAGGCGCAGGCCAGCACGACCTCGACCGGTTGTTCGGCGGGCAGGGCAACGATGACCTGCTCGGCGGGCCAGGCCGCAATGTCCTCTCCGCTTGGACCGCCGATCCCGCCCAGGGGCTGCGCAACCCCGCCCTCGGCGGCCGGTTCGGCGTGCTCAAAGGCCAAGACCTCGACCTCGGCGATTGGGCCGGCCTCGTGCGCATCTCCGATCTGCTGATCAACGGCGCAGCGCAGACAGACCAGTTCCGGTTCCAGCTCAAGACCGCCGGCGTCGCCGGGGATCAAATCGAGCTCACGCGCCCGACCGGGATCGCAAACGAACGGCTGCACTGGCGACTGGTCAACACCGCCACCGGCGCCGTCCTCGACGAGGGCGCCGAGGGCACCCAACTCACCCTGACCACCATCCCCCTGATCGGCTATGCCGCGGGCGATTACGTGCTCGAGATCAGCTCCTTCGACCTCGAACCGGACCTGAACCAGCCGTTGCAGGGAACCGTGGGCCGGTACGAGCTCCAGTTCCGCCGGGGCGCGCCCACAACGGCCCCGATCGTCCACACCGCGGTTTACCACCTCGAAGACACCGGGCTGAACCGGTCCCTCGGCGGGCCGCGGGACGACGCGCTGTACGGCGGCACCGGCCTCGACTTCCTCTATGGCAACGGCGGCGGCGACACGCTCTATAACAGCCACGGGCTGCCGCTCGATTCCATGGGCGCCAACCTCGGTGACGAATGGAAAACCCATGCGCGCCAGACCGATCGTGTCTGGTACCTGAGCGGGTCCAATCTCGACGACGTCATGACGGTCGATTTCGTGACCGAACCCGGCCTCCTCGAGGGCCATCACCTCGTCACCCGCCTGACCAACAACAACGGCAACTACACCTTCGCCGCCCAGGTCCGGCTCGACTTCTCGGCCGCCACCAACGCCGGCCAGCCGGTCTGGCGACCCTCCGATCTCCGCCTGGATGATAGCCTCGCCCTCGAGCAGGACCCCCAGATGCGCGAAACGACCCTCGCCGGGTCCGTCCGGTCCTATGACGTCGCCGACCTCGTCGAACTGCCCGGCGAGGGCGATTTCCTCGCAATCCTGGTCGACGCGCTCGATGGCAACGATCAAATCAACGTCGGACCCACTGTCCAAAAGGCGGTCTGGATCGACGCCGGCGCCGGCAATGACCGCGTCGAAATCCGTTCCGGCAAGGCGATCCTGATCGATGAAACCGAGCGCCAGACCCCCCCGGATAGCACCACCCCCGTCCGCAACGACACCGTCGCCTCAGCGTTCTTCTTCGACGGCACCCCCGGCGTCGATGACGGGTCCGTCCCGCTCTCCCGCAACCTCCGCTTCGACGGCTTGACCCTCGACAATCCGGCCGATGTCGACTGGTACGCGTTCAAGCTGGCACACGATTCCCAGCCGGGAGATGTCGTCCGCATCGCCGGCGTGTCGTCGCTGGACCGGTTGATCCTCGAACTCTACACCGCCGACGGACTGACGCGGCTTGCCTCAGCAACGCCAGGATCAACACCCAACCTCTCGCTGCCCCTGACCGGCATCGAGGCCAACTCCGTCTACACGCTGCGCGTCACCTCCAATGCAACCCCCACCGAGTACGCGATCGAGTTCGCGTTCACCTCCGTCGCCGATCTCGCCGAGGGTTCCCAGCCGGGGAACAACTCCCCCGAGACGGCCTACGACCTCGGTACACTCCCGCCCGGCGCCCAGTTCAGCGGACTCACCTTCCACACCGCAACGGATGTCGACTGGTACCGCTTCGGCCTGCCGGCCGCCGGCTCCGCAGCCGCCCCGGCCGCCATCTGGATCCAGGGAGGCGACCTCGAGGTCAAGGCCTACAGGCAAGACGCCGACGGCACGCTGCGGCTGCTGGCAGAACACCGCGGCACGTCAACCCAGCTCGACCTCGCAACCCTCGCCACCCAGGCCGGCACTTACCTTCTGCGCCTCGAGTCCGCCGTCCATTCACCCGCCTCCTATGCAATCGCCACGACCTCCGGTGGAATCTACCTGGGCACCCGCCTCGCCCCGATTGTATCCGTCAACCTCGGCAACCGCTCGCAGGCCCTCACCATCGCCCGCCGCGACCTGATCCTGGGCGGACCCGGCAACGACATTCTCGGCGGCGGACCGGGAGAGGACTGGATCCTCGGCGGACCCGGCAACGACGTGTTGACGGGCGGCTTGGATCAGGGCGCTTCCGATCTCCTGTTCGGCGGCGACGGCGATGACCTCTTCCAAGTCGTCCCGGATGACCTCCCGAGACTGCCCGATACCGGCCAGCGCTACGTGCCCGCGACTTTCGATCGCTTCGACGGCGGGCCGGGTCAGGACGCCATGCAATATCTCGGTGGCGACCTCGACGCCCAGGGCCGCCCCGTCCCCGATCACGTCGCGCTCCGCTACAACTCGATCCTCGGCCGATACGAGGTGACCGCGCTCGTGTTCGACACGCGCCTCCAACGCTGGGTCCCCGAAGCCGTCCCCGGCAATCCCCTGGCCACCCGCAACCTCCAACACTACGCCTTCTTCCGCCCAACCTCGGTCGAGCGCTTTCTCCTCAGCACGCGCGCGGGTGACGACGAGGTCCATGCCGATCCGGGCTACCTCTTCGCCGGCAGCCCCGAGGAATGGGGGCTCACCAACGCCGACCGGCCGGCCGGCGCTCCGGTCACCGATCTCGAAATCGACGGCGGCGCGGGCAACGACCGGCTCTTCGGCGGCACCGGCGACGACCGGCTGCTCGGACAGGAGGGGGCCGACGTGTTGTTCGGCGGCAACGGCAACGATTACCTCGACGGCGGCCCCGGCGCCGACCTGGTCGATGGCGACACGGAGTCCAGCCTGCCGGACCGCTATGAATTGGGCGGAACCGGATCGGGCCGGCAAGACGTCGGACCCGATTCGGCCTCGCTCCTGGCCGAACTCGGCCAGGGCGGGTGGAACGCCCTTTGGGATGCAAGCCAGGAGAGTGTCCAGGTCAGCGGACTCTCCTTCGACCGCGGCGATGTCGAGGACTGGTTCTACCTGCCGCTCCCGACAGCCACCAGGCAGTTCGCTGGATCGGGCAGTGCCTTCCTGGGCTGGGAAAGCCTCGAAGCCCAATTCCTGGATCCGGATACCACAGCCCTGGCCAATCAGTACGTCCAAGTGATGACCGCAGCAGGGGTCCGCTTCACCCCGATCGTCACCCTCTACCCCGCCACCGCAAGCTCGACCCCCGATGCCCTGCCGCAGATCACCGCCAGTCCCGCCGGCGTTCCCGATTATGCCTTCCTGCGCGTCCTCAACGTGCGCAGCCGGTCGCTGCTCAGCCCCGCGGCGCTCCCCGATGGAGGCCGGCTCGATGGCAGCGGACCCGCCGACGTCGCCCTCCGCTGGCGATTCGAGATCGTCACGCGCAATGCCTCGACCGGCCAGGAACAGATCGCCACGGCGACCGCAACGTTGTTGCGCGGCAGCACCGACGCCAACAACTCGCTGGCCGACCTCGTGACCGATGTGCAGTCCGCACTCGATGCCGCCGGCCTGAGCCCAACGCTTAAAGCCGGCCTCCTCGGCTCCCGGCTGGTGCTCTGGATCCTCCCCGCCAACGCCTCCGTGCGGCTCGTGAACGCCGAAGGCGCGGCCGTCTCCCAAGTGCCCCTCCCGGAAGACCTCGAACCTGCTGTCGCCGGCCTCGGAGGCGGATACGCCCTCAAGTTCCTGAAAACCCGGGGCGTGGGGTCCGTGCTGCACCTCGACGCCTCCGGAGCAGCCTGGATCACCGCGCCGGGAAGCCTCACCGACCGGGCCACAGCCCTGCCCCTCGGCGACCTGAACGGAGACGGCTTCGACGATTTCTTGGGCGGCCGCGCGGACACGGTGACCGGCATCCATTATTGGCTCTACCTGGGACAGCCCGAGGCCGCCACGAATGACCTCCTCGTCGCGACCGCATCATTCCGTTTGCCCAAGCTCGATGACGCCACATACACCTTCGCCTCCGGCGATTTCAACGGCGACGACCTCGGTGACCTCGCCGTGGCGGCTTCCGGCAATCTGGCCGCGGGAACACCGCGCGTCTGGTTGTGGTTCGGTCAGGCCGGATCGCTGGCCGGCACCCACGACCTCCTCGCCGAAGCCGGCGCGCAGTTCCTCCTCCCAACCGCAGCGGGCACAACCGTCACGCTCGCGAACGCCGGCGACCTGGACCAGGACGGCTCCGACGATCTGCTCGTAGGCACCCCCAACGGCACGACCGAAAGCGCGGTCTACGTCGTCTATGGCATGCCAGCCTGGCAGTCCTTGCGTCAGCCTCTGGTCGAGACCTTCACGAACGGACTCGGCGGATTCACGCTCGGCGCAACCGGGGACGCCGGCGCCGTCAACCTCTGGACGCCGACGATGCGCCTCGACGGCCTGCCGGGGCACAGCACGGGCGGAAGCGCCTGGTTCGGCAACGAATCGACCGGCACCTACGAATCGCAGGGTCGCATCGTGGCCGGCTCGCTCCAGTCCCCGGCGATCTCACTCCGCGCAATCAACCCCGGGTACGACATCCGGCTCTCATTCCATTACTACCTCCGCACCGAACCCCTCAAGACCGTCGACCTCGCCCAGGTCCAGGTGTCCAAGAACGGCGTCGACTGGGTGACCGCCGTCGCCAATAAACCCGGAACATCCAACGCCCTCGTCGAGGGCCAAAACCCGGACGGCGGCTGGCGGTCCGTGGATATCGTCCTCGCCGGAACCGACCCGTTCGCCGTCGGCGGTCAGGACTGGCTCGGCTCCCACCGACACGATGTCTACGTCCGGTTCTTGTTCGACTCCGTCGACGGCGCCGTCAATGGGTACGATGGCTTCTTCGTGGATGATGTCGTGGTCGAGTCGCTGCCGCACCCGCTCGACCTCGCCAGCCCGGGCACCGCCGCCGTCGCCCGGCTCTCCGCACCCCCAGGCGATCACTTCGGCAGTGCCCTGGCAGGCCTCGGCAGACTGGACAACGACGCGTTCCCGGACTTTGCAGTGCTGACCGGCACCACGCGATTCCATCTTTTTCCCGGCGGACCAACGCGTCTGGCCTCCGGTCAAGCCGCAGCCCGGGACCTGGCACAGGTCAACACCAGCTTCGCGCTCGCCGGCTACGCGGTCATTCCCACCGGCAATGTGCTCGGCCCGGCATCGACCGCCGGCTTCGGCACGCTCGCCGACTTCGCCCTGACCAACGGCACCCGCCATTGGCTCGTCTACGGCCTGCAGCCCGGCGTCCAGTTCAACACCACGGTGCCCGTCAGTCTTGCCAGCGGGCTCCTCTGGAAACAGCTCGATGTACCCGCACAACTCGTCCGCCTCGGAGATATTGACGGCGACGGTAACACCGACTTCGCCCTCAGCCGCTATCAGCAAGGCTGGCAGCTCGACGCCACCACCGGCGCCGCCCTGCCCAACTTCCATGAGATCGCCGAAATCTACCTGGGCCGCACCAGCGCCGCATCGGACCACGGCTGGTTCAGCCAACCCGACCTGGTCATCGAACCCGAGCGACCCCTGTACTGGCAGCAACCCGCGTCCGCACCGGCGGGTTGGACGCCCGCCGGGGAATTCGCCCCGCAGGGCATCGTCCAACGTCTCGGCAATGTGGATGGCCAGGGACCAGACGACTTCGCCCTCCTCAGCCCGGGAGGCGCCGAACATGTCTTCGTCGTTCTCGGCACGAGCCTCGCCCCGGCCTCCACCCCCGAACGACCCCAGTCCATCCAGGCCGATCAGTACCGCTATGACCTGGCAACCCCGCTGCCCATGGCTCCCAGTTCCGCACCGGCGGTCGTTGCCCTGGACTCCGGGATCCGCGATTTCATCCTGACCGATGCCGCAGCCCTGCTCGGTTCCGCCGCGGACGAACAACTCACCGGCTTCTTCTGCCTGGGCGATGTCAATCAGGACCTGTACCCGGATTTCCTCCTCCAAGGGGCCCGTCGCAGTTACCTGGTGTACGGTCCGTTCAATCTCGACGAAAGCCGCAGCATCCTGGGCCGGTTCGATGCCCTCATCGACCCTCAGCAATTCGGGGTGCCTGTCCTCGGCACGGGGGATGTTACCGGCGATGGAACCGCCGATATGCTGTTCTATCAGGGCACCCGGTTGCTCCTGGTGCGCGGCGGGCCAAACGTCCACCAGCGGTTCGAGTTGACCCAGGCCGGAGACGTCGATCCGGAGTGGGCCGACACGCAGCTCAACCTCGGGACCGCAATCCTGGCCGCCGAGTGGATCCGATGGACCGCCCCCGCCCAGGGTGAGCCGGAAGCCGCCGATGTCCTGATCCGTACGAACACGACCGTGCAGATCCTCAATGGCCTGGCGGTGGCCGGCTTGCCCCACGGCGGCCCTGCCCCGCCCACGTTCGCTGTGGCCGCCACCCAGGCGCTCAACCTGGGCGATCTCACCGGCGATGGCCTCGAGGAACTGGGAATCCGCACCGTCGATGGCCGCTTGCTTGTGGCCGCCGGAGGTGCCTCCGCCCTCGGCCCCACGTGGCTCGGCCCCGGCGAAAAGGCCGAGACTCTCGCTGCCCTGGGTGACCTCAACCAGGACGGCTACGGGGACTTCGCCGCCAGCGTGCGAACCGACGACAATGTGCCCGCCGTCCGCGTGTATTACGGCGCCGAAGACCTGGTTTCCAAGCCGCCCGCGCCGGGCGTGGCGCCTCTTGAAATCACCGCCGGCGCCCCGGACGCCGACCGGTCCTCCAAGGTGACAGTCGCCGCCGGCGACTTCCTCGGCGACGGTCTCCCGGACTTGGCAGTGCTCGAACAGACGTTTGTGGGGGTGGCGACCCCGATCCCGCTGCAGGCCACGGTGTACCTGTTCACCGGCTCGCAGTTGCAGGCCGCACGCCTCGCCGCCGGCCCCGCAGCCACTGCCCGCCTCACGCCGGGCGAAGCGGCGAAAGCCATCCGCAGCGTCGGCCCCGGCGCGGTCGCCGATCGCTTGAGCGGCCTGCCCGGCTGGGATCTCAACGGCGATGGCGTGGACGACCTGGGAGTCGCCCGATCTCAGGCCGACGCCACCCTCGACGGCTTCCGGTCGGCCGCCGGCGCCCTGCACCTCGTCTTCGGCCAGGCCGTCACTCGATCCCTCCCGGCAAGCCAGCCCGACCCAAGCCGCGACGATCTCGCCAACCGGACGATCGGAGGAACGGACGTCCTCGTGGATCAGGCGGAGTTCGCCCGGGCCTTGGCGCAGGCCGTGACCGAAGCCTGGCACTGGTTCACCTTCGCCGGCGACGGACTGCCGGGCGATCTGCTGGAAATCCTCGGTCCGGTCCTGGGGCCGCAATCCGTCTATCCGGCAGCCATGGGTTCGCTCGAACTGAAGACCGGCTACGAGCTCAGCACCAATCTCGAGGCCGACGTCTTCGCCCGCGTGGGAGGGGTCAACACCGCCGTGGGCGTCATCGAATTCGATCTCGCCTCCCTGCTCATGCTCGCGCCGCTCGGGTCTTGGCAGGATCTCTCGGTCACCCTCGAACTGGCTTACAGGGTCGCCATGGTCGACGGGCCCAAGGCCGGTACCGTGGCCCAGACGCCCGGCTACGCGGCGTTTGTGGGCGACTTCTTCTATTTCGTCGCCGAGCGGCAATCGGGCGACGGCCCCATCCTCTGGCGAACCCGCGGCACTCTGGCCAGCACCGAACCGGTGCGCCTCGAGAATAAGGACATCGCAATCAAGTCCGCCGGCACACCCAGTCTCGCCGTCACCGCGGACGGCCAGATGCTGTTCGTGCTCCGCAACGGCACCGACTTGGTCCGCATCTCCGCCGGCGTCCCCACGGTCGTCAGGTCGGGCTTCAATCAAGCTGAAAGCCTCCTCGCCTACGGCCAGAGCGCGTTCTTCGTCACCCGCGAGGGAACGGACCGGGTCCTGTGGCGCTCGACCGGCACTTCTTCGGGAACATCCCAGGTGCTCGTGGGAGGCAACCGAACGCTCAAAGACCCGGCCGCCTTCACCCCGTTCGGCGGTCAGTTGTTCTTTGTCGCCACCGATACCGTCTCCGGACGGTCCCTCTGGCGCTTCAACCACCAGGACCAACTCACCCGGTTCACCAACGTGGCCAACCCCGACGAACTCTCGGCCGCCAACGACCTCCTCGCCTTCACCGGCACCGCCCCGGGCGGCACCCAGCGCAAACTGTTCTACCTGACCAAGACCGACATCGCCACGCGCACCCTGGCCGATACGCCCTCGGGCTGGATCACCACCATCGTGCCGCAGACCCCCGTCCCCATCTCGTTCCAGGGCACCGGCGGAGGCAGTCTCCAGCACTACATCTACTACTACCGCCAGGAGCGAAGTGAACTCTGGGTTCACAGCATCGATGGCACCGCCGTCCGGGTCAGCTCGCCTGAAGGCGACGCCATCTCGGGCGACTACCGCCTGACCGCGGCCGGCGACAAGGTCTATCTCCTTCTCGAGGCACCCCGGCGGTTGCTCCTGCTGTCGTCGCGCAACGTCGCCAACGCCGCCCCGATCGGCTTGCGCGAGTTCGGCGAGTTCCTCGGCGTGGACAACCTGACTCCGCTCGCCCTGACCGCCGGCAGCACCGATACCTCCCACCTGCTGTTCACGGCAGCCAACGGCACCGAGATCTGGATCACCGACGGCACCGCGGCCCGTACCGTCAAAGTCTCCGCACCTGCCCCGGGCCAGACATGGACTCAGCCCGCCGCCTTCCTGCAATCGGGCCAGACGCTCTGCTTCCTCGAGAACACTGGCGACGGCCAACTCGAATTGTGGCGCCTTGACCGGGACCTCTCGAATCTCGAGCTGCCGGTCTTCCAGGCCACCGCCCTGCGGAATCTCGCGGGCGTCGCCCTCGAACTCCGGGTCGCGGAACCGGAAGGAGATGGAGCCGTGACGACCAACGACGGGCCCACAGCCTCTTTTGACAGGTACATACCCGTCGGCGCTGCGGGAGGTCTGGATCTGCAGTCCGGCGTGGTCGTCGCCAACCTGACGGACGCCGTCCGCGAGGCCATCGAGGCGGGCCGCTCCCGCTTGACCCTCCGGCTCGAATCAACAGCCAAAGCAGCCGGAGCCGATGCCAAACGGGTCGCCGTGCTCCTCACCAAACCCGGAACCGCCGGGGAAACCCGCCTCGTCGCGACCGGCGCCCCCGCCGCCGTCACCGGCCGCCTCTATCAGCTCGTCGACGCCTCGACCGGCGAACCCCGATTGCGACTCGTGGACGAGGGCGCCGTGATCGATCTGCGTAACCTCAAGGCCGGTTCCTACGGCCTCGAAGTCCGTCGGGTGGCCTCGACCGACCCGCGCGTGTCCGCTGATGACAAAAACCAGCCGATCGCCTACCGCCTCCTCATCCGGGCGCCGTCCCTCGGCCAATGCCACGAGACCTTCCGCACTTGGGACCACGACGAAATCGCGCTCGGCGCCGGCGACAGCCCATACCCGGCCGAGACCCGGTTCGCACGCGACCTCGACCCTGTGCTCGATGCCGCCGCCATCCCTGACGCGGCGCTGCGCCGTCGCCTGGCCGAAGCCCTGGGCGTGACCCTGCTCGAACATCGGGCGAATGGCCGCCCGCAGACCATCCGCCCCATCCACGCCTCGGATCTGGCGGAGATCACGGCGTTGGACCTCGGCTTCTGGACCCGACGCGAGGCAGACCGACTGCCGGTCAGCAGCCTGCTCGGCCTCGAGTACGCCCTCAGCCTGCGGTACCTCGATCTCGTCGGTCAGACCATCGCCTCGGGATCCCTGGACCCGCTGGTCCCGGGGATCAAGAACCACCGCGAATACCTGCGCCAACTCGGCCTCGCCCACCTCGAGTCGCTGGCACTCGACTTCAACCCCCTGACCCATCAAGACTGGAGTGCCCTCGCCCAATTCACCACCCTGCGCTACCTCAGTCTCGATGACACCGGGCTCGCCGCCCTCGAGTTCGACGCCCCCGGATCGGATGCCCCGGTGGGCGTGGCGAACCTGGCCGGCCTCGAGTCCTTCAGCCTCGACAATATCTCGCACGCCCCAACCCTGGCCGATCTCTCTCCCTTGGGTTCCCTGGCCTCACTCACCCACCTCAGCGCCCGCAGTCAAGCCATCGCTGACCTCACCCCGCTGACCGGCCTCGGCCAGCTCGAATTCGTCGATCTCCGACGCAACCGCATCGCGGATTACCTCCCGCTGTTCGGCCAGGTGGTGGTGGATGACGACCTGGACACCGCCACGACACCGTTCGCAGCCGCCGCCGGCGAATGGCTCTACAACCTCAACCCGGTCGCTGGCGCGTGGGACAGCGATTACCGGTTCCATCTCGCCCAACCCGGCGAGCCCGCCACCTGGACGGTCGCCCACCTGGGAGCGGGCACCTACGACCTGCAAATCTCCTGGCTGCCCGGCGCGAACCGGACCGGCGCCGTCCGCCTCGTCGTCAAATCCGGAACCCAGACCCTCCTCGAGACCACTCTCGATCAGCGATCCGCCCCCAACGGGCCGGCCTTCAACGGCGTGTCATGGCAGAGCGCGGGCCGGATCCAAACCGCCGGCGATGCCCTCACCGTCCAGATCATACCCGCTGCGGATGGCCTCGTGATCGCCGACGCGATCCGACTGCTCCGCCACACCACCGCAACCGCCACGCTGCGCCGGGTTGATCTGCGCGATAATCCGCTCGGCAACTTCGCCTACACCGACGCAGGCAAGGCGCTCCGCGATTCCGTTCCAACGGATGCCAACCTCGACGACTTCCGCCTGGCAGGGTTCGAATGGAACCGCCAGGAAACCGCCACTGCACCGATGTTCACCCAGACCATCAGTCACCAGGTCTCAACCGCGGGCGCGCGTCTCGAGCTGCCGTTCCAGGTGACGGGATCAGGCCCGGTGATCGCCTGGGCCAGCGACGACGCCGTCCAACAGCAGCTGAGCGTCGTCGGCCGCAACCGCCTGGTCATCGCCCAGGTGCCCGCACTCGCCAGCCCCGTCCGCATCACCCTCCGCGCCTACGAAGGACCCGATGTCAGCGGCGAATCCAGAGGCCGCACCGTCGAAACCAGCTTCGACTTGTTCGTCGGCACGCTGGCCGTCTACGGGCGGCACTTCGAGGACCTGGACGGAGACGGCCAGTTCGATGTCGCCGAACAACCGTTGGACGGCGCAGGCGTCTATGCGGACGCCAACGAGAACGGCCAGTGGGACCCAGAGGAACCGCGGGCCTGGACCGACGCGAACGGCGACTACCGCCTGGCCGGCCTTGCTGCCGCCACCCCGTACCTCATCCGGGCCGAATTGCCCTACGGCTCGCGGCCCACCACCTACTACAGCGAAGATTTCGAGTCGCCGTTCCATGGGTACACCGCCGGAAACCTCCCCGCGCTGTCCCAGACCGGTTGGCCCACCGCCTACGGCCAGCCGATCGCCAACGGCAACCTCTGGCACGTGAGCGCACTCCGGGGCGACGAGCCCGGTCACAGCCCCAGTCACAGTCTCTACTTCGGGAATGACACCACCGCCCAGGGTTACCCGCACTACGAAATCGGCCGCGTGGGCGGCAGCCTGCGGCGGGAGATCGTCGTGCCCTCCGGAACGGACCTGCGCCTCACGTTCAACTCCTGGGCCGAGGCCTACACCAACAGCACCGCCCTCCAGGAAATCATCGAGGTCGGCATCGAGGAAACCGTGGGCGGCCAGACGCAGTACACGCGGTTGGTCACGAGCTGGGCGGACGCGCCGGCCTCCCTGCGGCGCCTCGATTCCCACGCCGCACGCTGGGTGACCGTCACCGCCGACATGAGCGCCTACCAGGGCCGCACCGTGGTGCTGGTCCTGTCGTTCGCCGCCGGAGACGATCGCCGCGCCAATAACCCCACCGACGGCCGATGGTCCGAGGGATGGTACGTCGACGATCTGCTCGTGGCGCCGCGCCTCACCCTCAGCGGCATCGTGACCGGTTACAACCTCGGCCAGCAGCCCGTCCTCGTCATCGAATCACCAGACGCCGTCGCGGAAGGAACCCGCGTGACTGCCGACGCCCGGTTCACCCACGCCCCCGGCAGCGTGACCGCCGCCTACCAGTGGACCGTCACGCCTGATCTCGCCCGCAATCCCAACGGTCAGAACACAAGCCGGTTCCAGTTCACCCCGGCCAACGATGGCACCCTGCGCCTGGGCCTCCACGCGGATCTCGCCGTCGGCGGTCAGCATTGGCTCTACGACCTGAACCGCTTCCTCGGCGTCCTCGACGTCCCGCCCGGACCCGGCATGGCATCGCCCATCGTCCTCAATGAACGCAACCCCCAACGCCTCGAAGGCGCGACCGTGCTCGCCGATCCGGGCGAGGATGCCTATGACTACGAGTGGGTGCTCCGCGACAGCGCCGGCCGGCTCCTCCTGCGGACTGTCGGCCATGCGTTCACGCTGGGAGCCGACACCCCCCAGAGCGGGTGGTCGCTCGACGTCCGCGCCTTTGACCCGGTCACCGGCCAGACACGCGCCTCGAACACGTTCGCCGTCGAAATCCGCGACGTGATCCCCACCCCGGTGGTCACCACCCCCGGCGTCCAGGAGGCGATCGGCGGCAGCCTCTTCGAGGGACGCACCTATCAGCTCGATGCCGCCAGCTTCATCGACACCGAGACCCTCGCCGACGCCTCCGGCTTCACCTGGACCGTCCGTCGGGGCCCGGAGACCCTGGCCTCCGGCGAGGGCAGCGCGTTCACGTTCCACGTCGCTCAGGATGGCAACGTGACGCTCGTCCTGAAGATCACCGACGATGAAGGCAACGTCCGCGAGTCCCAGGCCGTGGTGCCGGTGCTCAACACCGCACCCACGGTCACCCTCGGATCCGACGTGATCCTCGACCAGGGAGGGAGCCTCGCCGTGGTGGCGCAGGTGTCGGATGGACCGCTGGACACTCCCACGTACCAATGGTCAATCCAACGGCCCGGCGCATCGCCTCAACTTCTCCCCGCCACCGGCGGTCAGGTGCTCTTTGCCGAAACCACGCCGGGCCTCTACCGACTGACGGTTCAAGTCACTGATCCTCAGGGGGCCAAAGGCAGTGCCACCCTCCAGATCACGCTCCGTAACGTCGCCCCGATGATCACCGCCGCCACGCTCGTGATCGAGGGAACCTCGTTCGCCCTGGAACCGGGGCAGGCATTGGTGGTCGATGAAGGCGATCGGCTCACCTTCGCCGCCGTGGCCACGGACGCAGGACATACGCCGCTCACTTTCACCTGGACCGTGCGCCAGGGCGGGTCGGTGATTCGCTCAGGGGCCAGCCCCGCCTTCGAGTTCGTGCCGCCGGATAACGGCCACTTCAACGTCCAATTGCTGGTGCGTGACGCGCACGGCGGCCAGGCGGAGTTCGCCGTCACGGTCGACGCGCGCAACGTGGCCCCGGCCAACGCCCGCATCGCCGGCCCCGCCTCGATCGCCTACGGCGCCACCGCCGACTACACCGCCTCGGTCGACGAAGCCGGCTTGGATGATGCGGAATGGCTCGAGCACGTGTGGACTTTGCGCCGGGCCGAGGAGACCACGCCGCTGTCCACCGCCATGGGCCCCACCGTGCGCATCGGTACCGGACTCGCCCCGGGTCGCTACGTCCTCCGCCTCCTCGTTCAAGATCCGGATGGCGCCACCACCTCCGCCGAGCAGTTCGTCGATGTCCTGGCGCTCCCGCCCGCCGTGGTCCCGGACCAGACCACCCTGCAGACTCAATTCGGCCAGGCCATCGTCCTCTCCGGCCGGGCGACACCCACGCCACCCACCGCAGCCCTCGGCGGTTACATCGAGTTCGGCGAAGCCGGCAGCACGGAGCGGGTGCCCCTGCGATTCGACGCCCAGGGCCGGTTCCGGGCTGAGTACACCTACCACAGCGTCGGCACCTTCAGCGCCCGCGTGACGGTCTACGCCGGGGATGAACGGGCCAGCACCTCGCGCACCGTCACCGTGTCGGTCAGCTCACGGGTGCTGGCACGCCAGATCTACTATGCCCGCTCCGCTTACGACAACACGACCGCCATCGCGGATTCCCCCGCCCACACCCTCGCCATCGCCCCCGACAAGACCGCCTTGCTCCCGGCGGAAACCGCCGGCTTCGCCAATGTCAGCAGTTACACCCGTGGCCTGAATGGCATCGTGATTGACCTCGGCCGCGTCGGCCCAACCTTCAGCCTGGCCGACCTCGAATTCCGCGTCGGCAACACCGCAAACCCAGCCACGTGGTCCGTCGCCCCTGCGCCAAGCCTCGAAGTCCAGCGCGGCCTCGGGATCAACGGCGCCGACCGCATCGTGCTGACCTGGGCCGATCGCGCCATCGTGAACCAGTGGCTCCGGGTCCTCATCCGGGCCACCGCCCAGACCGGTCTCTCCCGGGCTGACGTGTTCTACTTCGGAAGCCTCGTTGGCGACACCGGCGGCACGCCCTTCGGCCGGGTGAACGACGAGGATGTCCGACACTTCCTCGATTACTCAAAAGTATCCCTCGCCACCCCGGCGCTCGACAACGTCTTTGACCTTAACCGCGACGGCCGCATCAGCGCCCTCGACTTCGCCGCCTTGCGCGACGCTTCAGCGCCGGGCGCGCCAACCCTCGTGACCCTGATGCCCACCGCCTTCGTCCCCGGAAAAGGCACCATGACCATGGCCCTGCGAGCCGAGATCCTGTGAAGACGCATCGTGCCCACGACTCGAGTCGCAGCATCGGCTGGTTTCAGTTCGTGCTCGCGCTCCTGATCGCCTCGACCGTCCCCTGCCTCGCCGCCACGCTCTCCGTTGGCACTCACTCGGCCCGCCCCGGAACCAGCCTCGTCCGCATCCCCATTCAGGTTTTGGGAGGCGAATGGGTCAGCGAAATGTCCGCGGTGGTGCTGGTCAACGGTGGCGGCCTGCTCCTGGGAGGCCTGCCAGGACCAGGAATCGCCGGCGTCGATTTCACCGGCAGCATCTGGGGCGGCAGCGACGCCGACCGCGTCGTCTTTGGCGACCAACCCGGCGGCGCCCAGTTCGCCGAGCCCAGCGTCGCCTTGCGCGCCCCCGGACAACGCACCGCCGCTAACGGCATCGCCTTCACCCTGCTGCTCAACATCGCCGGCTTCCCCCCCGGCCGCTATCCCATCGCCCTGGGCTCGACCAACCCCGCCATCGGCAGCTCGCGCTTCTTCCTGGCAGGCGCCGCCGTGCCCGTCGCCACCGAACCGGGCGTTCTCGAAATCAGCGACGACCAACCTCTCACCTTCCGGGTTGACATCGTGCGTCAAACCGGAGACGGCCTGGCCCTCCGATTCCCGACCGTTGCCCGCCGCACCTACCGCGTCGAGGCCTCCGATGCGATTCAGCCGCCCCAGTGGGCAACGGTCAGCGACCCGCTCAGCGGCACTGGCGGCACCGTCGAGTGGCCTGTTCCCCAGAGCCTGCTAACCGGCCATCCCCGCCGGTTCTTCCGGATTGAATCCCGCCCCCAATGAAGACACATCCCTCCATCCCGCGTATCCTCCTGCTCTGCGTGGCGTGCACCACAATCGCCGTCGCCCGGATCAGTGCCTCCGATCCCGATATCGTCGAAGGCACCGAGTCCTGGTTCGCCCCGATCCCGATCTTCTTCACCGCCGCCGGCTCGATCCCGCCCGACCTCGTCGTGCCAGTCGAGTTCGTCAGCCTCCAGCCCCGGGAAATCAACGGGTCGCCGCTCGTGCCGCTCATCACCATCCAGCACGCCTACAGCGCCAATTGCGACCTCGACCTCGCCCCCCGCATCCCCGGCGGCTCGACCACCTTCGCCGCGGACGCCTTCGACCCGGGACAGGGAGTCGGCGAGATATGGTTCTTCGGAGGCGAACTGCGCAATACCCGGAACGACCCGCTGCTCGAGGGCGACATGAATGCCTTCAAGGAGGAAGACCACAATTACACCGGTGTCCCCGATGGGTACGATCCGCCCTCCGGACCCTGCGTCGTCCTGACCTGCAATGTCGGCGCCCGAATGCTCACCGGCTGGCCCAACCCGGATAACATCGCCAGCGCCGGCGATCCCCTCCCGCCCGCAGCGGCGGAAACCATGGTCGTCGCCAGCAACGCCGCCAGCCTCTGCCTCGTGACGGGCCCCCTGGCAATGTTCTGGAAGGAAGGCCAGAAGTCGCCCTACGAAGCCTGGCTTGATCACTACGGCCTTACCGGCGATGACCGCCTCCCCACCAACGATCCCGACGGCGACAACGCCACCAACCAGGAGGAGTTCGACGCCGGCACCGATCCCACCAGCTTCAGCGACTTCCCCCAGCCGCTGCAGCTCGCCAGCGTGACCGGTATCGACGGGTCCATCCAGTTCTCCTGGGTCACCCGCGCCGGACGCACCTACGAGGTGCTCCACGCCAACCGCGTCGACGCGCCGTCAGCAGGTTGGACCGTCGTAAGCACCATTTCCGGAATGGGCAACGGCGAGACCGCCACCTACCAGGGCGTTCCGCCAGCCGGCACGGCCCCGGCCTTCTACCGCGTCCGCAGCCACTAGCGAGGCGCGCCTCAGACCTAACGAAGTCCGCAATCCCATGAAGCCTTCCTGCCTCTTCGGACCCTCTCTCCCGCGCCTCGCTAACGTAGAGTCCTCGGAGGCGGGGGGGGCGGGCCTGGAACGGCAGGGCCAAACTTGACCTCTTTGCCACATATTCCACAAGTCGAGGACTCTAGCAAGATATGAAGTCCCTGCCACTCATCGCCTTGATCGCGCTCGGCGGGTTTGCGTGCAATCGCATGCTGGCTCAACCCGTTCCCCGCCTCCTCCCGTTCCAGGCCCGGCTGACCGATGCCACCGGCCAACCATTGGCCGACGGCGCGCGCGTCGTCCAATTCCAGATCTTCGGCGAGCCCACCGGGGCCGCACCCCTCTGGGCCGGCGAGGTCCACCGCGCCTCGATCAACGGCGGCCTCGTCAATGTCATGCTCGGCAGCAAAAACCCTCTCCCCAACGACCGCCCTGATGATCCCTCCCGCTCGTTCTTCGACGCCGCCCTCTTCCTCCAGGTCACCCCCGACGCCAACGCCGATGACAAAATCACCGAGGCCGATCCGCCCCTCCTGCCCCGACAGGCGATCGTGCCCGTCCTTTTCGCGCAGGAAGCCGCCGTCTCGCGAACGGTCGCACAGGGCGGCATCACGGCCCCGATGATCGCGGACGGCGCGGTCATTTCGCAGAACCTCGCCGAGGGCGCTGTCGGCGTCAGTCAACTCGCCACCGATAGCGTCACCCTCGACAAGCTGGCGGACGAAGTCCTGCAGCGGCTCGCGCCGGTCGGGACAATCCTCGCCTTCGGAGGCGAGGCGACACCGGCCCCGCCAGGCTGGCTCCTCTGCGACGGACAGTGTCTGAAGAGCGGCGATTACCCAGCCCTCTTCAGCGCCATCGGCAAAGCTTGGGGCGATGGATCCGATGATCCCGATCCCGCCACCGACTTCAACCTGCCCGACCTCCGGGGTTACTTCCTCAGAGGACGGGACCTCGGCTCGGGAAAAGACCCGGATGCAGCAGCCCGAACCGCCATCCGTCCCGGCGGCAACACGCAAGACAGGGTGGGGAGCGTCCAGACCGACGAGATCATAGCCCATAAACATACCCGCCCGAATGATATCTACGATGCAGGTGCTGGGCGGGCGGCGTTCATAGGGTCGTACTACGGTTTCGCTTGGGCAACACCGCCGAACACCGGAAGCACGGGCGGTAATGAGACGCGGCCCAAGAACGCCTACGTCAACTACATCATCAAGTACTAACGAGGGTATGAATTCCCTACCACTCATCGCCATTGTCGCGCTCGGCGGGCTGGCCTGCAATCCCACGCATGCCCAGCCAGCCCCCCGCCTCCTCCCGTTCCAGGCCCGGCTCACCGATCCGACGGGCCAACCGCTCGCCGACGGCGCGCGCGTGGTCCAATTCCAGATCTTCGGCGAACCCACCGGGGCCACCCCCCTCTGGGCCGGCGAAGTCCACCGCGTCACTCTTAACGGCGGCCTCGTCAATGTCCTGCTCGGCAGCAAAAACCCTCTCCCCAACGACCGCCCTGATGATCCCTCCCGCTCGTTCTTCGACGCCGCCCTCTTCCTCCAGGTCACCCCAGACGCCAACGCCGATGACAAAATCACCGAGGCCGACCCGCCCCTCCTGCCCCGACAGGCCATCCTGCCCGTGCTCTTTGCCCGGGAAGCCGCCGTCTCGCGAACGGTCGCACAGGGCGGCATCACAGCCCCGATGATCGCGAACGGCGCGGTCATTCCGGAGAAACTCGCCGACAGCACGGTGGCTCGTCGGGCCCTGGCGCAGGAAGTCCTCGATGAGCTCTGTCCACCCGGAACCATCGTCGCCTTCGGCGGATCGACAGCCCCCATCGCCAACGGCTGGTTGCCCTGCGACGGCAGATCCGTCGCGATCAGCCAATACCCCAGGCTCCATGCGGCTATCGGCACCGAGTGGGGATCCGAAGGCCCCGGCACCTTCCGGTTGCCCGATTTGCGCGGCCGCGTGCCGGCGGGTTTGGACACCCTCCAGTTCGAGTTCAACACCGTCGGAAAGACAGGAGGCGAAAAGACCCACGTGCTGACAACGTCAGAAATGCCAACGCACAGCCATCAGACCATCACCTATAAAGCGAGCTCCGTATGGCACGAGTCCGCCGGCGGCTTCTACTACGGGGGAGAAACTTGGGCCAAGGCGACCGGGACAGCCTATCCGCGCCCGATCGGCATTGCGGACGCCGGGGAAGACGGGCCCCACAACAACCTCCAGCCGTACGCCACCGTCCACTACATCATCAAGTACTAGCGAGGCGCGCCTCAGACCTAACGAAGTCCGCGATCCCATGAAGCCTTCCTGCCTCTTCGAACCCTTTCTTCCGCGCCTCGCTAATGTAGAGTCCTCGAAGGCAGGGGGGCGGGTTGGGAACGGCAGGGGCCAAACTTGATCTGTCGACCCCACATTCCACAAGTCGAGGACTCTAGCAAGGCAAGAGTCCTCATCGATGACCGGTAACCTCTCACCTGCCTTCAGCCTTGCCTATGAAACTGCTGACGAACCTCCTCGCAGTGCTCTCGGTCAGAATCGTGCATTCCTGGCCAGATCCCCAGGCCACGGAATGGGGACGGGCTGCACCCATCCAGGGTGAAACGCCAGCCGAGGAAAGGACAAAGCAATCCAGGGTCACCAAGACCGTGGACGGCCCGATCTCTCCCTCGCCCCGCGACGAAGGAGTGGGGAGAGGGACCCAGGGAGAGGGGCTCATTCCGGGGTCCTCACTTCCTGCGCAACAGCGCCAGCGCAGCACGGCGACCGACGTCGCCGGTCGAGCTGGACGCCAAAGAAAAGACGCTACGCTTTGGCTGCGGCTCTGCCGTGCTGCGCTCCTCGGACTGCTCGCTGGTCAGGCCCACGGGCAGACACCCGCCCCCCGCCTCCTCCCATTCCAGGCCCGCCTGACCGATGCCACCGGGCAACCGCTGCCTGATGGCGCGCGCGTGGTCCAGTTCCAGATCTTCGGCGAACCCGCCGGGGGCATGCCCCTTTGGGCCGGCGAGGTCCACCGCGCCTCGATCAACGGCGGCCTCATCAATGTCATGCTCGGCAGCAAGAACCCACTGCCCAACGACCGACCCGATGATCCCTCCCGCTCGTTCTTCGACGCCGCCCTCTACCTCCAGGTCATCCCCGACGCCAACGCCGATGACAAGATCACCGAGGCCGATCCGCCCCTCCTGCCCCGACAGGCCATCGTGCCCGTGCTCTTTGCCCGGGAGAGCGCGGTGGCCAGGTCCGTGGTCGGAGCCGCTGTCAGCACGACCCCCCATGGACTCGCCGTCAACACGGATGCACCCGCCCTCCAGCTCGTCCAGGCTGGCGGCACTCCGGCCAACTGGTCCCTTCGCGTCAATCCCGCAGACGGCGCGCTCCAGTTCTACGACGGCCTAGGCCAAAGCGCCCCTATGCTCATCGCCGCCAACGGCAGCATCGGCATCGGCGGCATCCCCTCGATGCCTCTCGATGTTCGGGAAGCGTTGGGAGTTCACCCTCCCGGCCAACCGGATCGAACCCTGGCATTGCGCTACACCCTCGGCGCCGCGCGCCTGAGCTTGAGCGCCAGCGAGGACCCGTTCCACCTCAGCAAGGGCGGATCGGATATCCTCACCATCAACAACGAGAATCGAGTGGGGATCGGAACCGTTTCGCCGTCCAGCAAACTCGACGTGGCCGGGACCGTCACCGCCACCGCGTTTCAAGGCGACGGGTCCGGCTTGACCGGCGTCGCCCATGAAGACCCGCCCATCATCTTCGAGGTGGTAGGCCCCAATACCACCGACTACTTCGCCCAATCGGTGGATATCCAGAAGTTGTGTCATGACGGGGACGGCTGCACCGTGCGGATCATCCTCCAACACAAAATTGACGCCTCCGATGAGGCTCGCTTCATCGACTTCCTGCTGTGCCTCGAAGACCGAACCCTGTCGAGCAACAACAAGCCGGGACTCTACGGGTGGTCGAGAACCGGCAGCGCCGACCTCGCCTTCATCCTGGGCACCACAGCTCGATACCAGCTCTTCAATGCCTGGGAATGGATCTGGGCGCACAACTACAAGCACAGGTGGGCCAATGGGGGAACCGACGGACCCGCAGGCGTAGGACCCGACACTTACAAGATCTGGTTCATGGTCCACCCGCATGTCCGGGCGAGAGTCATCATCTATGACCGGTAGCGCTTCACCCGACTTCAACCGTGCCTATGTGACTGCTGACGAACCTCCTCGCAGTGCTCTCGTGCGCTTTGGCTGAGGCTCTGCCGCGCTGCGCTCCTCGGACTGCTCGCTGGTCAGGCCCACGGGCATCTTCCTGGCCAACACCTACTCGGATTCGACAGGCCGTCGCCCCTGCTTCTTCGCTGCCTGACGGGACTTATCCGCTAGCATCCGCTCCTTGGCGCCGCGGCTGCGCGGCCGCGTCTGCCGGCGCACCTTCTCCCGCCGCGCGCGCTCGGCAGCCGCGCGACTCCTGCGCAACGCCTCGATGCGGTCCAACAGCCACTGGCGAGCCAGGAACCGGTTGAGCCCCTGCTGGCGCGTTGCCTGGCACTTGACCCGCAGCCCGGTCGGACGGTGATGCAACATCACGCAAGTCGACGTCTTGTTCACGTTCTGCCCGCCATGCCCGCCGGAACGGACAAACGTCTCCTCGATGTCCGCTTCCCTGACCCCCAGCGCCGCCTCGCGCCGGGTCAGCTCCGCCTGCTTCTCGAGACTCCCCGGCCACGTGTCCATGACCGCAGGCTATCCCGGATCTTCCAAAACCCTCAAGCATCATCCTGCCCAGTCGCAGCCGCAGAACGATAGGGGGACAGGTTCACAGTCAGCCGCGCCCTCACCGCGGGCGGCTACAGCAGCGTCTGGAGCCCCAGACGTCAGTGCCGCTCGCAATTCCCTGGCGGACCCTTACACTACCCGCGTGACGAAAGGCGGCGGTCCGACGCCTGCCGGCCTCACACGCAAGTAACCATGAGACCCCACCGATTCTCCCACCTCGTTGCCGCGGTTGCCCTGTCTGTTGCGTGCGCGGCCGTCTTGATCGCGGCATCGCCAACACCCGCCCGCACTCCCGCCGGCCCAACCCTCACCGTCGCCACCGACCGCACCAATGCCATCTACCCCATCCACGCTCCGGTGCAGTTCATCATCACCTTGCGCTCGGAACCGCCAGGCGTGAAGGACGCCGAAGTCGAGTGGACGCTCTCGAAGGACGGCGTGCCGCCCCTGACCCACGGCACCGTGCGGCTCGCCGACGGCCGCGCAACCGTGACCGGCACGCTCGATGAACCCGGGTTCCTCCAGTGCCGGGCGGTGTTCCGCGGCACAAACCAGCCGGCCCGCACCGCGGTCGCCGGTGCCGCCATTGACCCCCTCGAGATCCCGCCCAGCCTGCCTGTGCCTGCAGACTTCGATGACTTCTGGGCCGCCCAGAAGACGAAGCTCGCCGCCGTGCCCGTCAATGCCCGGCTGAACCCCGTGACCTCCCCGGCGACCAACGTCGAGTGCTTCGATCTCCAGGCGGACAGCCTCGGCGCGCCGGTGTCGGGATACTACGCCCGGCCCATGCGCGCCGCCCGCAGGAGTCTGCCCGCCATCCTCACCGTTCACGGCGCCGGCGTCCGCAGTTCGAGTCTCAGCGGCGCCGCCGGATGGGCCGGGAAGGGTATGCTGGCCCTCGACATCAACGCCCATGGGCTTCCCAACGGACAACCCGAGAGCTTCTACACGGGCCTCGCCCAAGGGGAGCTCAAGGAATACCGCACACGGGGGCGGGAATCGCGCGAGACCATCTATTTCCTCGGCATGTTCGTGCGGTTGGTCCGTGCCATCGACTTCCTCGCGGCACAACCGGAATGGAACGGCAAGACGCTGATCGTCCACGGGAGCAGCCAAGGCGGCGCCCAGTCGATCGTCGCCGCCGGGTTGGACCCGCGGGTGAGTTACTTCGCCGCCGGTGTACCGGCAATGTGCGATCACACCGGCGTCGCCGTAGGACGGGTCAACGGGTGGCCGAAATTCCTCGCCAACCCGCCTGAAGCGCCGGCCTCGGACGTCCTCGATGCGGTGCGGTACTACGACGTCATGAACTTCGCCACGCGCGTCCGCTGCCCCGGAATCGTCACGGTCGGGTTCATCGACACGACGTGTCCACCCACGAGTGTCTATGCCGCCTACAACGCCCTGGCAGGACCGAAACAGATCTTCAATGACCCGCCCAGCACCCACACGGTCTCGCCCCGAGCCGCCGAAGCCATGCGCCACGCCATCCAGACGCACCTCGAGGCGCCACGCTTCCCCAAACCCGACCCCGCACAGACCTTCCCCGAGCTCAAGATCTTCACCCCGGACGGTTCTCCCGTGCGCCAACCCCTCGAGGACTGGGAAGGCGCGCGGCGCCGCGTGGCGGAAGACCCCGCGTGGCAGCGGTGGCTTGCCGACCAGCGCGCGGACATGGACGACTGGATGGCCCGCCGACACGACCGCGTCGAGTGGATCTCCGGCTGGTGGCACGACTTCGTCAGCCCCAAGGACGGCTCCTTCCTCACGTGGACACCCGATGAGCCGGGCGAGGACACCCTCTCGAGCCCTTCGGATCCCAAGGTGAAACTCACCCCCAAACTCCACGCCGCCTGGGTGTTCGGCTTCCGCACCCGCCACGCTGCCAAACTGGTCCAGGCAGCCCAACTCTTCCGTCTGACCGGTGCCCGGCCGTACGCGGACTGGGCCGCCGCTCAGCTCGACTTCTACGCCACCAACTACACGCGCTGGCCCGAAAAGCCGGGTCGCGGTTGCCGGCTCATGTGGCAGAGCCTCGACGAGGCCGTCAATCTCGTGAAGTTCAGCCAGACCGTCCGGTTCCTCGACGACGCCGTCGCCCCCGATCGAAAACAACTCTGGTTCGACCACTTCTTCCGCCCCCAGGCCGCCATGCTCGAATCCACGTTCCAGCGGATCCACAACATCGCCTGCTGGCATCGCGCCGCCGTCGCCCACGTGGCGCTCAGCTTCGGCAACGACGCGCTGTGGCAGGCGGCGGTTGAGGGAGCTCGCCCCGAGCCTGTCGAACGGCCCCGCCGTGAGCCTGTCGAACGGCCCCGCCGTGAGCCTGTCGAACGGCCCTTCGCCCTCCGCCAGCAGCTCGCCCAAGGGGTCACCAGCGACTACCTCTGGTTCGAGCAATCGCTCGGCTACAACCACTACGTCGTCAGCGCCCTGCGGCCGCTCTTCGAAGCCGCCGCCCTCGCCGGCCGCGCCGAGGAACTGAACACCGAAATGGCCATCGTCGAAAACCTCCTGCTCGCCCCGATCGCCTTGCGCTTCCAGACGGGCCAGCTCCCCAACCCCGCCGACTCGACCGGCGGCCCGGGTCACGCGCCCAATCGCGCCGCGCTCGCCGCCGCCTATCGCCTCTTCCCCACCGACCTCGGCCTGTCCGAGGCGGCGCGCCAGCGGAACTGGGATACACTGCTCGATCCCCCCTCCCCCCCAGAACACCCGCGTCCCCTGCCCCCGCCCGCCAGCCGGAACCTCGAGTCCAGCCGCATGGCCATCCTGCGCCAAGGCGATTGGCAGGCCTTCTTCCACTACGGCCAGCTCGATGCCTCGCACGCCCAGGCCGAGGCGCTGAATTATGAGCTGTTCCTCGGGGACTCCGACATCAGCCACGATCCGGGTACGGTCGGCTACGGCTCCCCGTTGCACCGGGAGTACTTCACCCACGGGCTCGCCCACAACGTCCCCTTGGTCAATGGTCAGGGCCAAGCCCCCTGGAACCCGGGTCAACTCCTCCGCTTCGACACCACCGCCTGCCGCGTGGCCGCACGCCAGCCCCTTTACCGGCCGGATTGTGCCGCCGAACGCGAACTGCGGATCGAGAACGGCAAGCTCGTGGACGTCGTCCGGCTCACCCTCGAGCCGGGCTCGGCTCCGGCTGCCCTGGGCCTCGCCTTGCACCTGCAGGGGCAAATGCGCCTGCCGGCACGGTTCGTGCCGGACCCGACGTTTGCCCGCGAGGACCGCCCAGCCGCCTTCCGGCACTGGACGGAGTGTAGGACTGCAGCGTTCACCAACACGGCCGTACTCGAGGCCACGTTCGGCACACGCCGGCTCGAACTCACGTTGTCCGCCCCGGGACGTTTCACTCTCACTCACGCCTCAACACCCGATGTGCCGCCGCATCGCCGCGAGAGCCTCTACCTCGAAACCACCGGCACAGCGGCGGAGTTCACGACCACGTTCGCACCGGCCCCAGCCCCGAGTCGGTGACGTTTTCCTCGCAGACTCAAACCGGGACACTGATTGATTCATACGACATTTCCGACCGGAAGGCATCTAGCGAGGCACCGCCTCAGACCTAACCAAGTCCACGATCCCATGAAGCCTCCTCATTCACGCTGGCGCGGGAGGATTGCAGGCGCCACCATGGAGAACCTATGACCAAGTCAGCGAAAAGGCGTTTCTGTCCGCTGATGCAGCGGGACTTGTCACCGGCCGAGTGCGGCGACAACCGCGTCAGCCGCTACGCGTGTCCCGCCGATTGCATATTCAATCCCTATGGGCCTGCCAATTACGAAGCGGCCCTGGCGCTGGATGACTCTTTGAACAGCAAAGCCACCCTGTATCTCCTCGAGGCCGGGCCGGACCGCGCCGCGACGGAGCGGGAGCTGGTGCGGTTGCGGCGGCATGCCTCGCCGCATGCCCTCCATGCCTGGGTCACGTGGCGGCAGTTCTTCGCGCGCGATCACGGCGGGCGGACGCTGGCGGAACGTTGGGAGCAAGAGGGATTCCCCGGCCTCAAAAACGACGAGCGGGTCTTGATGAAAGCCCGAATGCGAACGAAGGTCGCGCTGGTCGAAGTCCGGCGGGTGATCGATCGCGAACAGGTGGAAGTGGTGGACCTGCTCGAGGAGGCGCACGCGCCATTCTGCATTCGAGACCGGAGCTTTGCCGCGCAGGCGGTGCGCTTCAGCGTGTTCCTGGCCTGGATGCATCGGATGCCGCACTACTCCCGGCTGGCGGGAGCGGCGATTAACATTCCGGACGTGGCGCAACTCGAGCCCCAGGAGGTGGTCCGCGAGATCGTCCGACACCTGGGCGGGCCGGTGGACGAAACCGGCATCCGCCTGTGGCTGGCGGAGCAATTCGTCCGTTTCGATCAAGCGCTCGCGGCCACCATGCTGGCGCGACACGCCAACATGTTTGCCGCCATCGATGCAACATGGGGCCGGGTCGTCTATGACCTGCGCCGTCCCTTTGCCGAATGCCGCTCACTCCTCGATGACCAACCCGCTGTCCATCTCGATGACCTGCGCGAGGCCGAGACCCACGAAGGTTTCTCTGAAGCACGCGTGTGGTTTGACGAGGACGTCGAGGGTCCAGCGGCCGCCGGGCGGGCGGTGCTGGGGCGCGTCTTGCTGGGGAAGACTCACTGGCAGCTCGAAGCCATGGGGGCAGCGCGGACCGCGCAACTGCGTCGCCGGTTTGAGTCGCTCATGGGCACCGCCGTCCGATTCGCCAGCCAACGGCTGGATGATCCTGCCGCGAGCCTCAAGCAAGACGAGCCCACGTACGATCGCTCGCTCGTGCCGCCCCGTCTGTTGGAGGATCCCGAGCGGGTCGTTATGAGATCGTCCCGCGTGCCTAAGGGTCTGGCTGCCCCCGACCATGAGGCGGATTTCCAGGCCGCGCTGCTCGAGGCCGAAGATCGCCGTTTCCTGGACTCCCGCATTCCCGCGCTCGACGACAAAACGCCGCGGGAGGCGGCGCGCGATCCGCAGCTGCGCCCGAAGCTCATTCGCCTCATGAAGCAGCGGGTCCGCGCCCACGACCAACGCAACCTGAAAGCGGGCCGGCGGGACGACATCAACTGGCTGTTGCGGGAGCTCGAATTGAAGGAGCTGTTGTTCGATCCGCCGCCACCGCGCCCGCCGCGGTCGTGATCCGCGTCTTGACGGTCGGCACCCAGGGGATAGGGGGACAGGTTCACAGTCGGCCCTGCGAACACCTCCCGTGCCGCCCTCACCGCGGGCGGCTACAGAATGCCTTTGTAGCCGCAGGCGACGACTGCGGCGGGCCAAAAGGGGCCCCGGACAAAGGTGTGATCCGTGATCCGCGGTTCACCCGCAGTGTGTCAACTGCGAATCTGCCATCTTGTCGGCAAACACCGGCTCACGGGTACACCTCGCAGGACGGCATGGGCATGGCCTTCACGTGGCTGCCGCGCAGCAGGTCACGCAGGTCTCCCGCGAGGATAGCCCACGGGAGGTTCAAGCCAACGCACAGCAGGGACCGGGATTCACGCTTGCGCGGGCACCAACTGTCTGACAACTTTGCGTCAGACATGAGAACGACGGTGCGCAATTTCCAACGGCAGTTTGCCGTCATCCGCGCCCAGGCCGACGCCGGCGAGACCGTCGAGATCGACGCCGGCGGCGTGCCGCGGTATGTCTTCAAGCTCCTGCGGCCGGCCGAACGCGAGCCACTCTCCCGCCTGCTCGCGCGCGCCACCCAGGGCCTGGACGTGCGGCGCGACAAGCGTCCCATGCGCCGCGCATGAAGTGGCTGCTGGACACGAACGTGATTTGCGAGCCGGGCAAACGCCGGCCAAACGCCAAGGTCGTGGCCTGGCTGGATGCCCTGCCCGAGCGCGACTGCGCCCTCAGCGTGCTCACGCTGGGAGAGATCGAGAAGGGCGTTCACGCGCTTCCGCCGGGTCCGGAGCGTCGCAAGCGTGAGCAGGCCCTCTCGGCGCTGCGCCAGCGGTTCGCGGAGCGCCTTCTCGCCGTGGACGATCCGGTTGCCGCCAAGTGGGGTGAACTCATGGGCGACGCCGAGCGGGCGGGGCGTCCGCTGCCCGCGGTGGACAATCTTCTGGCCGCCACGGCGGTGGTTCACGGCCTCACGCTTGCCACGCGGGATACCGGGGACATTGCGCCGGGGGTGCGCGTCTTCAATCCGTCCGCCTGAAGCCGCCCCGGGCAGGTCAAACCTGCGACCTCAGCCACCGGCTCTGGACACCCGCAATGCGGCGCGCAATCTTGCGCCTTCGGCGCCGGTAATCCCGAGCAGCGGACGGCGCGGGGGCCCGACGTCATGTCCCATCAGCTTGCATCCCGCCTTCACGAATTGGGTGTACTTGCCGCCTCCCTCGAAGAGCTCGAGCAGCGGCAGCATCCGGAAGAACAGCGACCGCGCCGCCACCAGATCGCGCTTCACGACGGCCAGTTCAAAGAGCCGGACATGCGATCGGGGCAGCACATTCACGACGCCCCCGACCCAGCCGACGGCGCCCACCATCAGACTCTCGAGCGCGATCGTGTCGCACCCGCAGAAAACCCCCAGCCGATCGCCACAGCGCCGGAGGAGCTCCGTGATGCGCGGCATCTCGCCGGTGCTCTCCTTCACGTAGCGCACGTTCTTCAGGGCGGCGAGACGCTCGATGAACTCCGGGGTCATGTCCACCCCGGTCCGGCCCGGATAGTTGTAGAGCAGAATCGGGATGCCGATGGCATGGTTGACGGCCCGAAAGTGAGCCAGCAGTTCCTCCGGGCGCGGAAGGGAGTAGTAGGGCGGCGCCAGCATGACGCCGGCACACCCCAGCGCTTCAGCCTGCCGGGAGAAGGCGATGACCTCGCGTGTCGCCCCGGCGTTGGCGCCGGCAATCACCGGCACACGCCCGGCGGCGGCCTCGACCGTCGCCCTGAGCACCCGCTCCCGCTCGAGGGGATCGAGGGCATAGTACTCGCCCGTGCTCCCGAGCGGGATCACGCCGTGCACTCCCGCCTTCAGCAGGTTCTCGGTGAATCGGCCCAGCCGGTCGTAGTCAATCTCCTCGTTCGCCTTCATCGGCGTCACCAGGGCGGCGAGAACGCCGTGGAAGCCGCTCCGCTTGGGGTGGGATTTCGTCCGGGTTTTCATGGGGCTTGAGGTGCCGGCAGGCCGGTCCGCCCAGGCTGCCGGCTCATAGCTGCAGCCAGATCGTCTTGAGCTCACTGTACTGCTCGTGCGCGTACACCGACTTGTCGCGTCCGAAAAAGCCGGATTCCTTGAAGCCGCCGAACGGCGTTGTGACATCGCCTTCGGAGTAGCAGTTCACGGACACTGTCCCGGCGCGCAGCGCACGGGCCACCCGATGCGCCCGGCCCACGTCTTTCGAGTAGAGGGACGCCGCCAGGCCGTAGGGCGTGTCGTTGGCCACCGCAACCGCCTCCTCGTCGCTCTCCACCGGGATCACGGCGAGCACGGGCCCGAAGATCTCCTCGCGGGCGATCGTCATGCTGTTCTTGACCTCATCGAAAATCGTGGTCTCGACGTAAAACCCGCCGCTCTCGGGCAGCAGACGGCGCCCGCCATGCGCCAGCACCGCCCCCTCCTTGCTGCCGGTGGCAATGTAGCCCATCACCTTCTCGCCGTGGCTCGATTCGATCATCGGCCCCATCCGGGTCTCCGGATCCACCGGGTCCCCCGTCTTCCAGTCCTTCACGATCCCGATCAGCCGTTCGACCAGCGGCTCCTTGAGCCGACGATGCACGATCAGGCGGGAGCCACTCGAGCAATTCTCGCCCATGTTCCAGAACGCGGCGTTGACAACGTGAGCGGCGACGCCGTCGAGGTCCGGCGCATCGGCCAGCACCACCTGGGGACTCTTGCCCCCCAGCTCGAGAATCACCCGCTTGAGATTCGACTCTGCCGAGTACCGCAGCAGCTCGCGACCGACCGCGGTCGAACCGGTGAACGCCGCCATGTCGACATCGCCATGCCGGCAGATCGCCTGGCCCACCACGCCGCCCAATCCGGGAACCACGTTGAACACGCCATCAGGAATGCCCGCCTCGGCCGCCAGTTCCGCCAGGCGGATCGCGCTGAACGGGGTCTGCTTCGCCGGCTTCAACACCACGCTGTTGCCGGCTGCCAGCGCGGGACCAATCTTCCAGGCGGTCATCTGCACCGGGAAATTCCAGGGGACAATCACCCCGACCACCCCGATCGGCTCGCGCACGATCAGCGCCGGGTTGTTGGGGCCGGTGGGCGCCGTGCGCTCGTACAGCTTGTCGATCAGCTCCGCATGCCAGGCCAGACAGTGGACCGTGTCCGGCAGGTCGATGGTGACGCAATCGACAATCGGCTTGCCGGCGCTCAGCGCGTCGAGCAATGCGATCTCGCCCGCATGCGCCTCGATCCGCGCCGCGAACTTCAGGAGGATCTTCTTGCGGTCCGCCGGATTCATGCGTGACCAGACGCCGCTCTCGAAGGCCCTTCGCGCGGCCGCCACCGCGCGGTCCACGTCCGCCCGCTCACAGGCCGCGACCTCCGCCAACGGTCTGCCGTTGGCCGGATTCGGGACAGCATACGTCTTGCCCCCGGCGGCCGGGGAGAACCGGCCATCGATGAAGGCCTGCGTGCGGAACTGGATCCGGGCCAGCTCGGCCCGGATGGCGTTGGATTCGAGTTTCAGGCTCATAGGCAGCTTTGGGGGTCCATTCGTTGATTCCGGTCTTGCTCCACGGGATCGGGCTCGCTGACGCGCAGGCAGGCTACACGCACCGGGAATAGCGGGGGCCGCACCGAGTCCATGCCCCATCCCAATACCACATGGGCCGCCGCGCCGCAAACCCGCCCTTGGCAGGGTCCCATCCCACAACGGGTCTGCAACTTGGCGCTCCGCCAGCCGTCCTGCCCCCGCACCCGGCCGAGGGTCACGTCCTCGCACCGGCAGAAAACGGTGTCATCGTCCGCCAGGCACCCGAGTTCCGGCCGCAGCGCAAACGCCGCCGCCAACCGGACGCCAAACCGTCCCCACGCATCGCGGCGCCGGAACAGCTTCTCCGCCCGGCCCTGCTGACCGACGGCGGCAAGCCCGGCGATTTGTCCTTCCACAAGCGCGCCCTCGGCACCGGAGATCCCCGTGAGCTCGCCCGCGCAGAAGACACCCGCCACGCTGCTGGCCTGCCAGGAGTCCACACGTACGAATCCGCCCGCCAGCGCACAGCCCAACGCCACGGGCAGCTCGACATTCGGCACCAGACCGAAGCCGCACGCCAGCAGGTCGCAGTCCTCCGTCCAGACACGAGCCCCGTCGGTGAGCGTCACACGCTCGACCCCGTCCCCGCCCACGGCGTTCACCGGCCAGACACCGCCGCGGTGGGGCACCTCTGCCAAACGCAACTTCAGCCTCGCCCCCTGCAGCAGCTTGCGCGGATGCCCCAGCAACCCGGCGCCAAAGCCCGCCAACCGCTTCCAGGGCGCCTGCTCCGCGATGACCGCGATCCTCGCGCCGTGCTCCCGCAGTCCCGCTGCTGCCGCAAGCAGCAAAGGCCCGCTGCCCACCACGGCCACCCGCCGCCTCTCGACGGGATACCCGTTCTTGACCAGCGCCAGCAAACCGGCCGGCCCCATCACACCCGGCAGCGTCCACCCCGGGAACGGCAGAAACAACTCCCGCGCCCCGGTGGCCAGAATCAATTGCCGCCAGTGAATCGTCCGAGGCCCATCGGGATGTTCCGCCTGAAGAACCCCCGCCGCTGGCGCCGCGATGACCGTCGTACGTTCCATCAGCGTGGCTCCCGAGCGCCGAAACCGTGCGAGCCATTGCTGCGCTTCCGAAGCCACCGGGTGCGCCTGCTCTCCCCGCCAGATCTGCCCTCCCAGCCACGGCGTGCTCTCGACCAGCGCCACCCGCCGGCCCGCCTCGGCCGCCATGCAGGCCGCCGCCAGTCCCGCCGGGCCACCGCCCACGACAACGATGTCAAACGAATGGGCCATCGGTCCGCACCTCCATGCCCTCTTCGCAGAGGGTTTGGCAACTGCGACTGCCGCTCACGCCGTTGATCGTGACGCAGCATTCCATGCAGACCCCCATCCCGCACAGCGGGCCGCGCGGACTGCCCGTGACCGATCGCCGGAATCGGGTTTCGCCCGCCGCCGCCACGGCGGCCGCCACAACCGCCCCCTCCGGCACCACCACCGTCCTGCCGTTAACCCGAAGGGCCAGCGTCCGCTTCATGGCTTCTCCCCCTGAAAACGCGAGGGCAGATAGGGCCCCGCCGGAATCGCCGGCGTCCGCCCCAGCAGCAGGTCCGCCAGCAGACGCCCGGTGCCCAGCGACGTCGTGATGCCCAGCCCTTCATGGCCGGTCGCGAGCCAGATCCGGGAACCTTCCGCGCTCGGTCCGATCAGCGGCAGCTTGTCGGGCGTTGCCGGCCGATGGCCGCTCCACACGCGGGTCGCCCGGAGCCTGGCCAGCCCTGGCATGTACTCGAACGCCCGCCCCAGCATCCGGCCGAGAATCGGGACATCCACCCCGGCGCTGCCGACATCAAACTGCCGTGACGAGCCGATCAGCACCTGGCCCGTTTGCCGGGGCTGGATGTTGAAGGCCACGGAATCCTGGCTCAGAGAATGCGCGCTCTTCAAATAGCCCAACTCCACAATCTGATGACGCACAAAACCCGGCGCACGGTCGGTGACCACAAGGTGGCCCTTGCGCTTGCGCACCGGCAGCCCGGGCGTCAGCGCGGGCGACCACGGTCCGGCGGCATTCACCGCGCACCCGGCCGCGAGACGCGAGCCGTCTTCGAGTTGGACGCCGCCCTCGGCCAGCAGCCCACGGACCGCCGCGCCGAGACGGATCTGGGCGCCCTGCCGCTGCGCCTCTTCGAGCAGCAGCCGCGCGACGCACGGGGGATACACCACCCCGTCGTCCGGCACCCGCAATCCGCCCGCCATCCCAGCCCGAAGATTCGGCTCGGCGTCGGCAACCGCCGCGCCCGTCAGCACCTCGCTGCGGATGCCGTGCTCGGCGTAAACGCCGTGTTTGCGGCGGACCTCGGCCATTTCCTCGGCGTCGGCGGCGACCCACAGCGTGCCGCAGATCACGGACTCGGCGTCAGGGCCCAGCCGCGGGCGGCGCTCGAGCCAGAGCTGACGCGAGAAGGCGGTCAGGGCGAGCTGGGCTTCGGAATCGTCCATCACGACGATATGCCCCATGCCGGCGCCCGTCGCGCCGCCGCCAATCGGCCCCTGATCGAGCACCAGCACCTTGAGTCCGCCCCCCGCGCACTCCGCCGCGCACGCGGCTCCCACAATCCCCGCGCCCACTACAATCACGTCGTGGCTCGGGCTCATGAGCGGATGCCCCAGCAGAAAGGATCGTCGTCCTCCAGCAGCAGCGTCGCTTCCGCATTCACAAACGCCCTCCCGGTGATGCGGGGCAGGATCTTCCCCGCCGCACGATCGAGCCATGCGTACCTTCCGGCGAACGTGCTCCCCAGAATGCTCTCCTGAACCCAGATCGCGCCCTCAGCCAGTCTTCCGTCGGCCGCCAGACACGCCAGCTTGGCGCTGGATCCCGTGCCGCACGGCGAGCGATCATACGCCTTGCCCGGACACAGCACGAAGTTCCGCGAGCTCGCCCCGGGCTGGGTCGGCGGCCCGAACAGCTCGACATGGTCCACTTCCGGAAAACCCTGGGCGTTCACCGCCCGGCGCACCCGCCAACAGTAGTCCGTAAGGACATCCGTGTTCGCCGCCGAGAGTTGCTGGCCGTGATGCTCGATGAGGTAGAACCAGTTGCCGCCCCAGGCCACATCCCCGGTAACCGGGCCCAACCCCGGCACCTCGAGCGTCACGCCGGCTCGGGCACGCCAACTCGGGACGTTCGCCACCGTCACCGCTCCGTCCGCATGCAGCGTGGCCGTGACCACGCCCACCGGCGTCTCAATGCGATGATCGCCAGGCCCGATCCTCCCCAGGTGAGCCAGCGTCACCACCAGCCCGATCGTCCCGTGACCGCACATGCCCAGGTAACCCACGTTGTTGAAGAAGATGACCCCGGTCGCACACGACGTGTCCTCCGGAACCACCAGCAACGCGCCAACGAGGACGTCCGAGCCCCGAGGCTCGTTCACCACCGCTGAGCGGAATCGGTCGAACTCACGCTGGAACCGCGCCCGGCGCTCGGCCAGCGGACCGCACCCCAGATCGGGCCCCCCTTGGACCACGACGCGGGTAGGCTCCCCCCCGCTGTGCGAATCGATGATGGCAAGACGTTGCACAGGCCGCAAATGGTCACCAGTTCCCCCAGTAGTAAACGTACGAAGAAGCCTGGTGCACCCCCATCTGCCGGATGTTCTTCCACGTCACCGACCCGTCCAACGCCCCCACGTTGCCCCCCTCGGCCCCAACGTCCGCCGCCGTCCGCCCCTTCAGATTCCGCGTGAACGAGCTGTTCCTCTCGAGAATCGTCCCGTGCTTCGTGTGCGGCGCCGCCTTGAAGCCGTCCTCGCCCCAGTGGTTCGCGTCCGCCACAATGACGTTCGTCCCGGAATCCGTCAGCCGCGTGGGCGAAAACCACGGGTACTGCCGGTAATCCGGCGGCACCACCGCATCCCCCAGGTACTGGTAGCCGATCAAATACCCCCACTGCGCATTCGTTCGGTTCAGGAAGCTCGAGTTGAACCGGAAATTCGGACAATCCAGAATCCGCTCGTTGCCCGAGTACCGCACCAGATTCGTCCACGTGGCGTTCGAAATCCGCACCGCGTGCCATTGCTCGGCGTTCTCCCGCGCCGTGGGAACCCGATCCTGGTAGTCGGTGCCATAGAGGTGGATCGCCACCAGACACTGCCGCATGTTGCTCTTGCAGGCCGTCCGCTTCGCCCGCTCCTTGGCCGATGCCAGCGCCGGCAGCAGCATCGCCGCCAGAATCGCAATGATCGCAATCACCACCAGCAACTCGATCAGCGTAAACGCGGATCCCGCCGCCCCCCGGCCTTCACCTCGCCCGCAACTCGATCTGGCCCGATGCCCACTCATGATCCGTGAATCTCCCGTCGCCGGCCGCCCAGTGCAACTCAAAAGGAGATGTGCCTCTCGCCGCTTCCGGCGGGTGAACGGACCGATTGGACGGCGTTCAGCAGGTCCGACTTGATCTCGGACGGGAGGTTGTGCAGGGACGGTTCCTCGAAATAACAGAGCGCCTGGAGCGGCAAGAGCGTATTGAAATGCTCACCATAGATCCGCTTGGCGAAACCAAGTCCTTCGGCCAGGGAAAAACCGGCCCTCAAGAGGGCGTGCACATCCAGGTAGTCCTTGGCCTCAGCCCGCTGGTAAATAGTGTTCAACTTGGTGGCCAGCAGGTCGGGCAGGCTTGCCACCCGAAGGACGTCATCCGTGGTGAAGTCGGGGGCGGCGATCGTGCCAAACGTGAGCCCGCCGAAGAAGGAAACTCTAACGTGGCCTCGCGGGCCTCGATGCAGGACGGTCAGCGTGTTGGGTTGGGCTTCGAGGGTTTCGGCCTTGCCAATCCAGGAGACCGAGTGGCGCAGGGCCTCGAGTTCGAAGGGGTGGAAGGAGAAGAAATCAAAGTCGACGGAACTTCGGTGACCGAGCCTGAGAGCCAGAGCGGTACCGCCATAGAGGATGAACCGGTCGCGGATCAGGGAGAGCGCCGGCCACAGCTCCCGTTGACTGGCCGACAGCACCTCGAAGCGCGGAGTGAACGTGCTCATCGCGGGAACCGCCGCGGCAAGGGGGGCACCGGGCTTCGGCGCTGGCGGACATGCCAGTAGTTCCACCGGCGTGACGAGAAGAGTCCAGCCGGGGGATGGTCGAGAACGCGATCGAACACCTCGGACCCAAGCTGGGCCTCGACGCTGTCGACGTCCCGGTCGGTTCCCAAGGCCATGACCTGGGCCACGAAGCGTTGCCGGTCCTCGAGTGCGTCCCGCGGAGCCATCCACCAGATCAGTCGTCCCGCGATTCCGGTCAGGACCCGGTCTTCGGCGGCGGAATCCGTGGCATCCACGCAGAAAGAGTAGCGCTTGGACGCCATGGTGTCGAGGCTGACGAGCGTTGCGGCCTCGGGCCGGAGTTGGGTGCACACAGGATTCTCCAGGATGAACAAGATGAACCGGATCGGAGAAGCCAGGATAGGGTGACAGATTCGAAGTTGGCTCCCGTGACGGTGGCCGGTGCGCCCGCCTCGAACCCCTCGATGATCCGGGCCAGCGAAATCCCCTTGACACCCGCGGTTATGTGTCATAGTGTCCTATGACAGTTAAGAGCCGCCATCGCACGGGTCATGTTGATTCAACTCAATTTCAAGTCCGGTGTTCCGGTCTACCTCCAGGTGGTCGACCAGATCAAGCTGGCGGCCGCCTCCGGGGCGCTCCACGTGGGCGAACCCTTGCCCTCCATCCGCCCGCTGGCCGAACAGCTCCGGGTGAATCGCAACACCATCGCCAAGGCCTACGCTGAACTCGAAAGCCAGGGGGTGATTGAAACCCTCGCCGGCAAAGGCTGCTTCCTGAAGGAGAACTGCTCCCCGTACCGAAAGGAAATCCGGCGCGGGCTGCTGGCCGAGGCCGTCGATGCCGCGGTGGTCCAGGCGCACCACTTGCAGGTCGCCAAACGGGAGTTCCTGCAGTTGGCGGAAGATCGCTTTGATGTGTTCGAGCAGAAGCGGATCGAGTCGGAGAAAAAGAAGCCGAGCTGTGACCTATGACCCCTCAACCGCCTGTCCTCCAGATTGAACAACTCGTGCGACGATACGGCCGGACCGATGCGGTCGACGGCCTGAGTCTGCGGGTCGAACCGGGGCGTTGCTTCGGCTTCTTCGGACGCAATGGCGCCGGCAAGACGACGACGATCAAGTGTCTCCTCAATCTCCTGCGGCCCACGGCCGGCACGGTGAGCCTTTTCGGGCTGGATCCGGCGCGCCAGGAAGTCGCCGTCAAATCCCGACTCGCCTACGTGCCCGACTCCGTCGCGTTCTATCCCTGGATGACCGTGCGGGAGACGCTCGATTACGTGGCGTCGTTCCGCGCGCGATGGAACGGGGCGAAGGAGCGCGATCTGCTCGCGCGGTTTGAGCTCGATCCCAGCCACCTCACCCGTCACCTGTCCAAGGGCCAGAAGACGCAGCTGGCCCTGGTCACCGCGATCTGTCCCGAGCCGGAACTGCTCGTGCTGGACGAGCCGACGTCGGGGCTCGACCCCATTGTGCGCCGGGCATTCATCGAGACGGTGATCGGCGCGTTCCAGGAGGGCGACCCGGGACGACGCACGATCTTCGTCTCGACCCACTTGATCAGCGAGTTCGAGGGCCTGATCGACGAATTCACCATCATCGACCGTGGCCGGGAAGTGATGACCCTCGAGGCCGATGCCGCCCGGGATCGCTACCGGAGAATCCGCGCCCGGTTCGCCCAGGAGCCGCCGGCGCTCGATCTGGCGGGCGTGGCCGTGCTGCGACGCGCGCCGCGGGAGATCGAGCTCGTGGCCGATGGCAACTCGGCGCGCGTGTTGGAGACCCTCAAGGCCCTGCGACCCGAGTCCCTCGAGGTCGAGTCGCTGTCCCTCGAAGAGATCTTCGTCACCGCGCTGCAAACCGGAACACTGACGCCCCCGGTGGAGGATCGAGGATGAACCGAGACCCCCGGATGCCCTTGACTGGCTTGCTGCCGGCCTGGTTGCGAACCCCCCTACTGCCGATCGCGATCGGTAAGGAATGGCACGCCATCGCGCCATTCTGGCTGCTCAGCCTGGTCCTGGCCAGCATCGTCGGCATCGCGCCGGACCGCGACGTCGCCAACCTGGCGTCGGTGGCGCTGTTCATCACCAACGCCGCGCTGGGAGCCAGCGTCATAGGACACGAGTTCACCCATCGCACGCTGGGAATGCTCCTGACCCAGCCGACCACCCGCAACCAGCTCTGGCGCCGCAAGCTGGGAGTGGCTGCCCTCGCTCTGTTGACCAGTACCTGGCCGGCCGGGCTCGCCTTGCTGACCGCACCCGACCATAACGGATGGGACCCCTTGATCGTGGTGGCGATCCCTGCGGCATCGGTCCTCAGCGGACTGTGCGTGGCGCCGTGGCTCACCTTGGCAACCCGGTCGGCTCTGGCGGGAACCGTGTTCACCGGCGCGCTGCCGATGCTCTTCGCGCTGGCGGGCCTATGCACCTCCGCAATCCTCGAGGCCCTCGGAGCCCTCGTGACGCCGTCTGCCGCGACGAGCATCGGGGTCGGGCTCTACGTCGGGCTCCTGATCAGCCATTGGCCGGCAGGAGCGTGCCTGGCCCATCGCAGGTTCCTCCGGTTGGAGGCCCTCGAGGAGAGCGCTCAAGGGCTGGTTCTGCCGACGCGGTGGTACCCCCGGACTGCGGTCACCGGGAGCCCTGCGACTCCCGGCCGCTGGGAGCGATGCGCAATCGGGAAGGAGCTGCGACTGCAGCACATCAGCTTCTGGGTCGCGGGCCTGTTCGCCGGAATGTGGGGCCTGCTGGCCATTGCCAAGCTGCTCCGGCCGAGCCTCGACCTCGAGCTGCTGTCGAATGTCGCACCGATCTACGCGGGCTTCATCGCCCTGTTGGCCGGGGCGCTGTCGTGTGCGGAGGAGCGCCAATACGGCACGCTCGAATGGCAATTGAGCCTGCCGGTGTCGGCGGCCCGGCAGTGGGTCGGCAAACTGGGCGCGGTCCTCATGCTGGCCCTGGCGCTCGGCGTCGTTCTGCCGATCGTCCTGCGGGCGCTGACTCCGCTCGAGGACGTACGCCAGGGCCTGCTCGAACTGCCCTCGCGGTGGTTCCAGGTGATGATCCCCATGACGCTCGTGCTGAGCTGCATCGGCGCGTACGTGTCGTCGGTGAGCCGGACCACCGTCCACGCGCTCCTCGTCTCGATCCTCGTCTGCCTGGTCGTGGGCCTCTCCCTGCCCAACTGGATGCGGGCAAAGGCTGCCTTCCCACCAGGTCCGCACGCGGCCGCGGTCGCGAGCGTGTTCCTGGGGCTCGTCCTCGCGTTACACGGTCTGGCGAACTACCGGACAGTCGAACAGCGCTTCCGCCGCGTCGCGATCCACGTGACTCGCGTGGGGCTGTGTGCGGTGGCGACCGTCGCCGGCTGCGTTGCCTGGGAGTACGCCCTGGATCATTGGGGGCACGACCCGACAGCGATCCCCGGCAACGCCGGGATCGCGGCGCCTGCACCTTCCGTAATTCCGGGAACCAACGCGCCCGCCACCAACCGCCCGGCGTTGGACGTCAACATGATGCGGCGGTATGGACTAATACCGCAGAATTAACATTATGTTGTATGATGTGATTATGTGGTCATGGTCCGCACGCAGATTCAATTGCCTAAGGACGTCTACGAGCGCGCCCGGGAGCTGTGCCGGAGCCGGGAGATCTCCCTGGCCGAGCTCGCGCGGCGCGGGCTCGAGTACATCCTGAGCGTCTACGCCCCGCTGCCCGGTGCCGGCGGCGCGTGGCAACCGCCTGCGCCCCGCCGCCTGGGCTGGAAGGGTCTAACCGACGCCGCCCTCAAAGAAGAGGCGCAACGAACCGCCACGGAAACCTCCATCGCCCGACTCGGCCAAGGGTGACCCCCCATGCTCGCCTTTCGTCGCATCTACGACGCCCGCTGTACCCTGACTCTGACCGCGCAAGGCGTGACCGAGTTCGCCACGGTGAATGTCAAGGACTACGAGAGCCTCGGCTTCCGCCGGGTCTGGAACCCCCTCCCCGGGCGGCCCCGCTGACACCGCGAGCCGGCGTCGGCGCCACCGCTCCTCACCGCAACGGCGGGTCCAGGGTCAGGATGAACTGGTTCTGCGGATCGGTCTTATAGCTGCCGTTGTAGGGCGAGTACGCCTTCACCTGCACCGTCCTCCCATCCGGCAGGAACTCGATCAGTCGCAGCACCGCCTCGCCGCCCATTGTCTGCATCTGGTAGTTCACCAGCATCTGATGCACCATGTGCCCCGCATCATTCCGCGTCGAGAGCCGGCCCAACCCGTCGTTGAGCACGTGCCCGCTGATCACCATCGTGAAGTTCGGGTGCACCGTCACCAGCTTCCGCCACAACTCCTCCCCGTCGTTCGTGCCGTCCGGGTCCGACGCCGTCGCGTAGGCGTGCGGATTCCAGCTCTGGGCCGTCCCCTTGGTCGCCCAATCATAGCGGGTGTCGTCGTTGTAGACAAAGGCATGGGTAATGAGGATGACCCGCCGCGATGGATATCGCGCGACGATCTCATTCGCCCAGGCCACCACCGAATCGCGCGGCCCGAACTCGAGCGCCAGCACCAGCCAGTCCACACCCCCCGCCGAGAAGAGATGGTAGCTGTTGTCGAGCCGGCCCGCCTCCTTCACGCCCCCGAACGTCGGCCACGCCGCGTACTTCGTCACCGGGAAGAAGTCGTTGAGCCATGTCGTCCGGTCCCCCGTGCCGCCATTCGCGCCGTAATCGTGGTTCCCTGGGGCGATCGCGTAAGGCACCCTGCCGTCGAGCAACGCAAAGGCGGCTTGGGCCACCGCCCACTGGTTCGTGAGGTTGTTGTTCGTCACATCCCCGAGGTGCAACACGTACTGGATGTTGTGGCGCTCGCGGTTCTCCGCAATCCACCGCGTCTGATCCTGGAACAAGTCGGGATACGACATCGCATAAACCTGGGTGTCGGGCAGCACCGCCAGCGTCCACGACCCCGGAACGAACGGCAGCACCTCGCTCGACAGCGCGGGCTGCGACAGACGATACACCGCGCGCGGGCTGCTGAGCACCGACGTGACCGTGGCCGCCGATTGGGCCGCGTGAACAGTGCTCCAGGGTCCGCCCGGGTCGGCGGCCCGCTGCACGCTGTACCGCGTGCCGGCGTTGTTCGAGACCGTCAGCACCCCCAGACCCCCCCGCACTGCGAAGTGCTCGATCCGAAACACGTCCGGCACACGCGGGTGACTCCCGTGGCGCTGCTCCTCCGCATTGACCCGACCGTCGCCGTCCGGATCGCCGTCCGGCAGCGCGGCGAGATCGCCAAACCACCCCAGCTCCCACTCGTCCCTCAACCCGTCCGCGTCGCTGTCGCGACTGAAGGTCGCCGTCAACCCGTACGGCCGGTCCATCGTCAGAGCCAGAGCCGGGCTCGAGGCAATCAAGTCGCCGCGCCACCCGGCGAAAGCGTAGCCCGGCTCCGGGACGGCCGTCACCGTGACCCGCGTGCCCGCCTCGAACCACTCGCCCGGAGGGACGACGACGCTGCCGCCGACCGCGCTCGTCACGGTGAGCTGGTGTTCCGTCCGCCACTGCCAGTGGATCCCCGACACGGCATCCACCGGGAACGTCACCGCCGCGCCAGCGCCGCTCGCGGGCACCGAGCCCCAACCGGTCCAGCCGCGGGGGGACCGCCGTGTGCCGCCGTCCAAAACCGCTTCCCCCGCGGTGGCGGTGACCGTGGCGCCCGCGGCATAGGCGTTGAGTCCCCGGGGCGGATCCGGACTGCCGCACGGCGATGACACATACAGCGGCGCGCCATCCTGGACGCTCACCGCGTCGAATTCCGTCATCGCCATCGCCCAGCTGAACAGCCCGACCTTCCCCGCCTCGACTGCCGGCCCCGTCACCGTCATCGGGCCATGGGCAAAAGATGCGGCCACGCCGTCCGGATCGGCCACCACGTGCACATCGAGTGTCTGGTCGCGAATCGCAACCACCAGGTCGTAGGGCACCCCCGCCACTGGATCGTATCGGACCGCGCTCTCCCGGTAGACTTCGCCGTACACCCCATTGATGCACTTCTGCACCGAAAGCCCGCGAGGCGGACCCATCGCCGAGCTCTGCGACCGCAGCGCCACACGGTAGAAATTCGTCAGGTTCGCATACCGCAGCAGGATCCCGTGCGCGTCGTCATCGCGCGGCAGGACCCGCGCATGCACGACATAGTCCTTCCATGCGACATCGCCGGCCACCAGCGTCGGCCCCGTGAAGTCCACCTGGCCCGCTGTGTCGTTGCCCCCGTAGCAATCGCTGTTCTCGACCAGCACGCCGTAGGGGCCCTGCGCCCCCACGCACAGCGACCACAGCGGCTGCAGGTTCCCGCTGCCCAGCAGCGTGCTGCCATTGGCCCGCGGCGGTACCACGGGCGTCCAACCCGCCAGCGCGTTCGCATCCCCCGCCAGCCCCGACGGAAGCAGTTGCAGGCCGCCGATCCGAAATCCCAGCGGGCCCGACCCGCCGCTCATCCCCCACGTGAACAGCCCCACCCGCCCAGCCGCCGGCCCCGGCAGCGGCTTGTTCACCACCAGCGGATACATCGGCGAGCCCGAGGGACTGTCGATCACCGTCAGCGTCAGCCGATTCGAGGTGTCCACGCCCACCGTCGCGTGAAAGGGTACCCCGGCGCTGTTCACAAACGTGGGGCTATACCCCGCCGTGCCCCCGCCAAACAGGGTCTCGGTCGCGCCGTTCACCTTCCGATCCACACTCCAACCCGTCCACGGAAAGCCCGCGGTACGCGCTTGTCGGGCGAAGGTGACCCGGTAGAAGTTGTCCTCGTCCGTGAACCCGAATACCAGGCCAAACCCATCGTCGTCCCCCGCGGTCAACTGACCGCCGAAAACAAAACTGCTGCCCGTCACGGTGTCGTTGATCAGCATCGGCGCGATGGCGGTCGGCGAGTAGCTCGCGTTGTCCGTGTAGATGTTGCTCTGCTCGACGAACCCGGAGCTGACAATGTCGTACTGCCAGCGCAACGGTCCCGACTGGTAGGCGCCTTCCGGCTGCACGGCGGTCCATCCGGGAATGCCCCGGTTGAAGTCGTCCTGGAACAACACGGCACCCACCGCCGGTCCCGGCGTCAACACGAGGAGAACAGCACCCAGCACCCCCCTCAGGGCCAGTGCTGAACCGGATTCCCGTTCCAAGGGTTGGGGAGAAGGCCGGGCTGAGGGGTGTCGGCTGTCTCGGGCACTCATCAGTCAATCCACCGATTCAGGGTGTAGGCATTGGCTGCTCTTCGTGCGCCGAGCATGCCCGGATCCCGCCGCATTTCAAGCGACATCGGCCAGCCCGGATCCTCGCCTGACGCCTGCGGCTCGAATGTGCGCCGTCGGCTCCTGGTGGGTCTTGGACTTGATCGGCGCCTGCAGTGTCGGCTCCGGGGAGGCCCGCCGGCTCACCACGCTGTCCCGCAGCACGAAGAGCGATCGGCGCGGACGCCAGTTCTTGGAGTGCGGCTGCCCCCTGCCGCTTTCCAACCGGTCGCTGGACTCACTCCGCAGGCGACAGGGTGAAAGGGTCAGGCCAGATGACAGGCAACGTGATGACCCGGCGCAATCGGCCGCAACCGGGGAGGCTCGGTCCGGCACCGCCCCTCCGCCTTGAGACACCGCGGATGGAATTGACACCCCGCCGGCGGATGGATCGGCGACGGCACTTCGCCGGGCAGAACCACGCGCGATCGCTTCGTGTCCGGATCAACCACCGGCACCGCGGAGATCAACGCCTGCGTGTACGGATGCCGGGGACTCTGCGACAAGGCCCGCGACGGCGCCTCCTCGACCACCCGCCCCAGGTACATCACCAGCGTCCGCTGGCTGATGTGCTCGACCACGGCCAGATCGTGCGCAATGAACAGATACGCCAGCCCGTGCTCCTGTTGCAGGTCCCGTAGCAGGTTGATGATCTGCGCCTGCACCGACATGTCGAGAGCGCTCACCGGCTCGTCGCACACCATCAACCGCGGCTCGACCGCTAACGCCCGCGCAATCCCAATCCGCTGGCGCTGGCCGCCGCTGAATTCGTGCGGGTACCGACCCGCATGCGCCGGATCCAGCCCGACGTCCTGCAACAGCCGGGCAATCCGGCCGCGCCGCGCCGCGCGCCCCCGCGCCAGCCCGTGAATGTCCAGGGCCTCCCCCACAATCTGCTCGACCGTCTGCCGCGGATCCAACGAACCGTAAGGATCCTGAAACACCATTTGAAACCGCCGACGCCGACGCCGCAGCTCGCCCCCTGCCAGTCGCCCCAGGTCTTCACCCTCGAAACAAATGCTCCCCGACGTCGGCTCGATCAATCGTAGTATCGCCCGTCCCAACGTGCTCTTGCCACACCCGCTCTCCCCCACCAGACCCACCGTCTCCCCGGCCGCCACCGTGAAGCTGACACCGTCAACCGCCCGAACCACTTCCGTCCCCCGCCCCAGCCAGCCCGATCGGACCGGGAAATGCACCGTCAAATCCTCGACTTCGAGCAGGTTCATGCGCTCCCGGAACAGACCTCGCCGCCCCCCGTGCCGGCGTAGGGACACCGCACCCGCCGCCCCGGCCACGCCGCCACCAGCTCCGGAACCCGCCCACGGCACTCCGGACGCGCGATCGCACAGCGCGGATGAAAGCGACACCCGGACGGAAATGCCCCCGGCTGCGGAACCGTCCCCGGAATCGACGGCAGCCGGGCCCTCGTTTCTCCAAGAACCGGCACCGACTGAATCAGCGCCCGGGTGTACGGATGGCCCGGACGACGGAGCAGGTCCGCGGCCGGCCCTTCCTCGACCACTTGCCCGGCGTACATCACCGCCACCCGGTCCGCCAAGTCCCCCACCAGGCCCAGATTGTGCGTGATCAGCAGAATCGCCATACCCAACCGCCCCTTCAAATCGCGCAGCAAATCGATGATCTGCGCCTGAATCGTCACATCCAACGCCGTCGTCGGTTCATCCGCCACCAGCAGCCGCGGACGCGACGCCAGCGCCATGGCGATCATCACCCGCTGCTGCATGCCGCCCGACATCTGGTGCGGATACTCCCGCGCCCGGTGCGCCGGCGCCGCGATCCCCACCTGCGCCAGCAGCCGGATCACTTCCGCCTCCGTGTCCGCCTCCGGATGATGCAGCCGCAGGGATTCCCGGATCTGATCCCCCACCCGCAACACCGGGTTGAGCGACGTCCCCGGTTCCTGAAACACATAGCTCACCACCCCGCCCCGAATGCGGCGCACCTCCCGCGGCGACATCGATAGCACCTCCCGTCCCTCCACCCGGATCGCGCCGCCCGCGTAACGGGCCGGCGGCACCGGCAACAGCCGCGCCAGGCTCAGCGCGGTGACCGTCTTCCCCGAACCGCTCTCCCCCACCAGGCCCAGCGTCTCGCCCGCCGCCATCGACAGCGAGACCCCGTCCACCACCCGCACCGCCTCGATACCGCGGCCAAACTCGACCTGTAACTCGCTGATCTCGACCAACGGCATCGCGCGCGCCCCAGCCACCACGATCGCTCCGCCAACGCTCCCGCACCGTCACGCCCGCCATGGACGACTCCGGCCCGCCAAGTCCCCCAACGTCTCCCGCGCAATCCGTGTGTCCTCCGCAATCTCGAAGTCGAACATGCCGGCCAGAACGAAATCCGCCCCGTGCGTGAACGCATACCGGAAGGCGTCGGCGGGCGGGATCGCCCCGGCCGCCATCGTCTTGAAAGCAATCCAGGGCTTCTGGACTTTCGCCATGACCGCCGCCGTCTCTTCCGGCTCCCGACACCAGTAGCCCGGGTACTCGCTGTACGGGGCCTTCAGCTCGTCAGGCTTCGGGCCCGTCGGGTAATTGTGATGATGGAACGTCTTGATGTAAAAGTCCGCGTTGACGTGGTTCTCCTCGCACGCCTTGACCACGTCCAGGCAATGGCCGCCCACGCCCGACGGCACCCCCAGCCGATGCGGCACCTCCACCGCCTTGGCCAACAGCTCGATCTGGCTCGCATTCACCAGCGCATCCGCATGCACCCCCCACAGGTAGATCGCGTTCGCCCCCATCGCGACCAGGTCCTCGACCTCCCGCGTGTACTTGCTCAGGTCAGGCTCGACCGGCGCCGTCGGACAAATGATCCACTGGATCTTCCCACCCCGCTCCTCCCGGTACCGGCGCAACACCGATATCGGATGCGGCGGATTATGGATCGACAGCGTGTTGATGCCGTGCGCCTCCGCCGCCGCCAGCGTCTCAAAGATCTTCTCGTCCGTGTTGTAACGCGCCGCCAGCGTGTACACGTACCGCAGATCCCGGCTGTGCGTGTAGTGCGTCAGCAGATTGCCCCCCAACAGCAGGCGGCTCACCTCGAGTTTGCCAATCCGTCCCCGCGGCATCGCCGACGCCGCCGCGGCGGCCGGGTCCGCCGGCGCAGTCGCCGCCTGCACGCCGAATGACCCGCCCGCCCCACCCCCCAAGGTCAGCCCCGCAGACGACAGAAGGGTCCCTTTCACAAATGTGCGCCGGTTGATTTCGCTGGCCATAAATAACAAGATCTGAGGTTTTGACTCGAACCCCCATTACTCCGGTCCCAGACCGATTGCCAGCCCCGAATGCGTCTCTAGAGTCCTCGACTTGTGAAAGTCGATGCGATTAGGTCAAGTCTGGTCCCTGCCGTTCCAACCCCACCCCCCTGCCTCCGAAGACTCTACATTAGCGAGGCGCGGAGGCAGGGAGCCCCGCTGCCCCCCACGGTTCCTTGGGACTGCATGTTTCATTGGTCTGAGGCGGCGCCTCGCTAGACGGGATTAACAGGATCGACAGGATGGGGGGCAACTCTGTCCCCCTATCCTCTCGGTCCATCCTGTTCATCCCGTTCATCCCGTCTTCCCCACACCGCTTTTTCTCCTTCATTCCAACCGCGCCCACCGCTATCGTCGGGCTGTGACCCGCGGCGCCGCAACCCACAGATTCTGAAACCATGAAACTCCCCCTGCTCTCCCTCCTCCTCGCAATCGGATCGGCTGGCGCGTTCCCGGCGGCCGCCGCCGACTGGGCCTCGTTCGCCCCCAAGGACGGCCCTGGCCGGGGCAAGCACGTCGTCCTCCTCGCCGGCGATGAGGAGTATCGCTCCGAGGAAGCCCTTCCCATGCTCGCCGGGATCCTCTCCCAGCGCCACGGCTTCCGCTGCACCGTCCTCTTCTCGGTCAACCCGGCGGACGGCACCATCGATCCCCTCAACCAGACCAACGTGCCCGGCCTGCACCTCATCGACACCGCCGATCTCGTCGTCTGCCAGTTCCGGTTCCGCGAACTGCCCGACGCCGGCATGGCGCACTTCGTCAACCACCTGCGGGCCGGCAAACCCCTCATCGCCCTGCGGACCGCCACTCACGCCTTTGCCTACGAGCGCAACAAGCAGAGCCCGTACGCCCGCTGGAGCTGGCAGAACAAGGAATGGCCCGGCGGGTTCGGACAGCAGGTCCTGGGCGAGACCTGGGTCAGCCACCACGGCGACCACGGCAAGGAGAGCACCCGCGGCCTCCTGGACGGCACCCACGCCCAGCACCCCGTCCTCCGCGGCGTCCGCGACCTCTGGGGCCCCACCGATGTCTACTCCGTTATCCACCTGCGCCCCGCCGATACCGTCCTCGTCCACGGCCTTGTCCTCCGCGACATGAAGCCCGATTCCCCCCCCAACTGGGAAAAATCCCTCATGCCCCTCGTCTGGATCCGCGACTACGTCGTCGATAACGGCAAGCCCGGGCGCGCCCTCACGTCGACCCTCGGCGCCGCGATCGATTTCCAAAGCGAAGACCTGCGCCGACTCCTGGTCAACGCCTGCTACTGGCTCACCGGCCTCGACGTGCCTGCACGCGCCGACGCCACCCCGGTCCGCGAGTTCAAGCCCGGCTACTTCGGCTTCGGCAAGTTCACCAGGAACCTCAAGCCCGCCAGCCTCGGCATCGACTGATCACGACCGCGTAGCCAGTGCGCCGGTGCGCCAGTGCGCCGAGCCGGCCGGGATCCGGGGCACGCCCGGATCCTCGCCTAACGCCTGCGGCGCGAACGTCCGCCATCGGGTCCTGGTGGGTTTTCGCCTTGTAGGCGCGTGGGGTGTCGGCTGCGGGGCGGCCCGCCCGCTGGCGGGCGGGCTCGATAGGGGTTGTAGGAGATGGGCCCGCCCCGGGGGCGGGCTTCCAGATCCGCGAAAACCCCAGACTGGGCGGCTCAAGGCGCCCGGTCAAGCCCAGCAGTTTGAGCCGCAAGGGACGCTTACGCGCGGATTTGGGACACGACTTCGGGCTTGCGCCTTCGGTCGCGCCCTGGTATTGATAGCCCATTGGGACGCGGGTGTGGTTCAATGGTAGAACGCGGGCTTCCCAAGCCTGAAGCGAGGGTTCGATTCCCTTCACCCGCTCCAACTTCAGCAAACCACCAGTTAACAATCACTTACAAATGTGGTCTGCCGGTCAGCAGCCCAAGGTGAGAATAAAAGTGAGAATACCCGGCTCCACCAGCCTGAACTCCTGACTCGATCCACCTGATTCCCAAGGCGCTCTGAACATCCTCCTTCTGCGTGCGGTGCGAATGGTACCCGAAAACTGGCCCCAAAGTTTCCCCCGGCCTGTTAAATCGCCGTCGCGCACCTGCACTGAGCCCGATCGGCCTTGTTGACTTGACTTTGCTTCACGGACACGTTGCGACGTTTGCCTCAAACGCGTAGGACGTGCAAGATCGACAGCGCGACGAGCCCTCACTTTTTCCCCAACCCACCGCGTCGTCGTGGCTCTCCCCGCCGCCGCGTCTCAAACACCACAGACCTTGGCCACGTTGCCGGAGAGCCAGCAGCCGATCCGCCCACGTCGGACGGGCCGCTCCTTCGTCACGGGGCGAGGGAGGCGGGAGCGCTCAGCCTCACAGCCTCTCTGCACCCGTTCCGTATTTGCCAAACCGCACCCCGCCCGGTAAAGTGATCGCGACGGCATGAACGACCGAATCGTCATTGACCCGAAGCTCTGCCATGGCAAGCCCGTGGTGAAGGGCACTCGAACGCCGGTAGCCCTGATTGTGGGCAGTTTGGCTGGGGGCATGAGCTTCGAGGACGTTCAACAGGAATACGGGCTGACCTTGGAGGACATCTGTGCGGCGCTGATGTTTGCCGGCGAATTGGTCGAACAGGAGCAATACCACCCATTGCCGGGCTGAAATCCCTTACCCCTCCCCTGCGAGGGCACGGCCAACGGTCACCATCTGCTCGAGGATCTGCCGATGCCGCATCTCGCGGTCGTCCATCCCGGTCTGGTGATCCAAGGCAAACGCTGCACAGCGAACGGGTCCACTGTGGCCCGTGTCAAAGAAGTGTCGCCGCAGCGTGTTGGCCGCCTGTGAATAGCCACGATTGCCGGCGTTCGCTTCGGCCCGAAACGCCGTGATCGCCGCGTCCGGTCCCTCCACAAACTGGCTGACTCCCAGAAGCACGTCGTACGCGTCCTTGGGTTGTTGGCGGCCGGAGAACGCGTTCAACTTCAATACCAGCAATGCGCCAATCCCAGACACAGGCACGGCTGCTTCCTGCAGAGCGCCAAAGAGATCCCTCCCCTTCACGGTGATCTTCCGGCGGGTTGCCAACGCCCTTGCCACGCCGGGAAACACACCGGCGAACACCCCATCCACCATCGCAGTTCCGTAGCTTTCGGTCGGATGTTCTGTCAAGAAGTCGATGAAGACCGGCATCGTCTCGAACTGGCGGGCGTATCGACCGTCGTCATCACGCTTGAACCCTTGGCCCGTGAGGTCGTCATCCATGCTGCCATACTGCCCGCCTGCTTCGACCGCGAGCGTCACCCCGAGGTCCACATCCATTGTGACCGGACCGGGGAGCAATCCGCCGCCCTGCTTGGTCAGGTACTTGACGGCAAGCCCACCGACCAGCACCAGGTCATTATGGAATCGCTCCAGCGACGCCCATGCTGTCAGCAATGCTGCTTCCGCACCCACCAAGCTCCGGGGTGGATACTCGGCGAAGCTAGAGAACTTGCTCATGCGGTAACCTTCCCGAATCCATCCCATTCGCGCAACGCGGCGGCTTGTTCGGGTCCGCGCAAACCAGCGCGGAGCAGGTCGAGATAGATCTGCGCGTCGCAGGCGAGAGTGAAATCGCCCACGCGCTGCGTCTCTCGGAACACCCCGTCGTCTCTCGGCACAACACACCGCAAGGCCCCGCCGTCGGTAACCCGACGCGCCCGCAGTTCGCGCTCGATCTGTTCCCCAGGAAACCGCGCCACGTAGACCGACACCAACGGGGGGATCGTGTAGGGCCGCCGCAGGTTCGCTGCAAACCACTGGGTGAACACTAGCGCCTCGCCGGCTCCCCAGGTTCTCACCAGCTTCCGCGCAACAACCTCAACATCCGGCTCCAACATCGAATACTGCCGCACGGTGGTGCGTTTTTCCCAATCATCCTGGGCCGCCCAGGCATCGAGCAACGCGCTGGCGCGCGATAACCGCAACACACGCTTGTCCTGCGCCACCAGCCCCTCATTCACCAAGTGCCGCACCAGACGCGAAACCAGTCCCGCACTCAATCCCGTCCGCTCCCCCAACTCCCCCTGCGTCCAGGCGCGATCCGGTTGACTCAGCAACGCACGCGCCACCCGCGAACTCTTGGACTGGAACACATCTGGGACTGTCTGCCGCGGCCGGTAGCGCCGTTCCTCGGAAGCCCGCCGGTCCACCACCACGCGATCGGCGCGGATCCAACGCCGGCCATTCAAGTCCGCGCAGCTCAGGTCCAACTCCCGGCAGTGCTGCACCAGAACCTCCGAAAGCGACGGTGCTATCAGAAGCCCTGGCCGTGTTCCGCCGCGTTTCCCGAACCGTTCCAGGTCGCGCGCCGACGGCGTGAGCTTGAATTCCACATCGAACAGCAACCGCCGCCCGTCGAGGTTCAACTCCAGCACAGCGTAAGAGCCTCGTTCACGATTCAACTTGAACGCCTTCCATCGCCAGCGCAGCAAGTCGTCGGCCTCCAAGGTCTCCTTGGCGGCTTGGCGAAGCTGTGCCTCCGTGCTGATGGTCGTCTGTTTGCTCAAAGTGACCGCTTTACTGAGCAGTAAAATGGCATGTTTGAGTAAATACGCAAGTCCGCAATAGCCACCGCGAGCCGTCCCCCCGGCAGTCGTACGGTTCCCTCTCCTCCCGCCGCGGGAGGAGAGGGCAGACAGAGGATGGCGCCTTCTTCAGTCCGGACGACGTCGTCCGCAGCCCCTCTCCCCAACCCTCTCTCCCACACTCGTTCAGCGCGGCCTGACGCTACCCGGCCCCTCCTTTGCATTCCCGCAGTGGAGCATGGTAGCATGCAGAATGGAGGTGACTCATTCCGAGCTCACCATTGTCCCCACACCAAAGGAGTACTCCCATGCCCAAATCCCAGTTCGTCGACTTCCGCGCCGTCAAGGCTGCGGTCACCATCGTCCAAGTTCTGGAGCACTACGACCTGATGTCGAAGCTGCACCGGAACGGCGACACCCTCACGGGCCCCTGCCCGATTCACGGCGGCGACAACGAAACCGCCTTCCGCGTCAGCATCAGCAAGAACTGCTGGAACTGTTTCAGCCGCTGCGGCGGCGGCGGCAATGTCCTCGACTTCGTCGCCCGGAAGGAAGGCGTTTCGGTTCTCCGCGCCGGTCCAAACCCGCGCGACGCCAGGAGCGGGAGGCGAAATCGGAGGGCTCGACGACAAGCCAGACCCCAGCCCCGCCGGCCACGGCCGAGGCGGAGCCGACGGGGCCGAACAAGCCGCTCGACTTCGAGCTCAAGCATCTTCAGGCGGAACACTCGTACTTGACCGAACGTGAACTGTCGTCCGAGACAATCCAGACATTCGGTCTAGGGCTCTGCCAGAAAGGCTTGCTCAATGGCCGCATCGCCATCCCGATCCACAATGCCACCGGACAACTGGTGGCGTATGCGGGTCGCTGGCCCGGCACGGCCGACAAGGAGAAGTACCTGTTCCCGAAGGGGTTCAGGAAGTCCCTGGAGCTGTTCAACCTCCACCGGGCGCTACAGGCCCCCGTCGACCGGCCGCTGATCATCGTCGAAGGCTTCTTCGACTGCATGAAGCTGTGGCAGTTCGGGGTGCAGCGCGTGGTCGGTCTCATGGGCAGCTCGATGTCGGGCGCCCAGGAGGAGCTGATCCGTCAGCACACGGACTTCCGAAGCCAGATCCTCGTCATGCTCGACGAGGACGACGCGGGCCGCGCCGGACGCGAGGAGATTGCTCGACGATTAGCCCCGTGGTTCTTTGTGAAGATCCACGTGTTCGAGAAGGCAGGCACGCAGCCCGATCAGTTGAGCGCCGAAGAAGTGGCGGCGCTGGTCCGGTGAGCAAGCCCTGGATGAGCGAGCCCTGAGGATTCCTTCAGTTCGCCCTCACCCCCGTCCCCTCTCCCACCCGGTGGGAGAGGGTGGTCCCGCGCCACGCTCCAGGCTGTCGCGAAGACGCCTCGGACACGCGGGACCGGGTGAGGGTGAACAGATCCTGTGCACCGATTCGATTCCCCTCACTCACTCCCCCTCGACCGCCTTGGCATCAAGGGTGGTCCCGCGCCATGTCCCCAAGACATACCAGCCTGCTGGCAATGCGCGGGACCGGGTGAGGGGTAACGGATCCTGTGCACCCACTCCGCTCGCCCACCGAGCACGTGACTGTGGATTGAACGCGGACCGCTCTCGCTCGCCCTCACCCCCTTCCCCTCCCCCGCCTAGCGGGGGAGGGTGGCGCGAAGCGCCGGGTGAGGGTGAACAGACGCCGCGAAACGACCTCGCTCGCCTCCTCACTCTCGCCTCTCCTGCCGCGCCGGGTGAGGGTGCGCAGACTGCAAATCCTCCCCGCTCGCCCCGCTCACTCCTCACAACCACAAGGTCATCCCATGGAACAACTCGAACTCTTCGACGACTTCACACCCCGTCCCCGGCGACGCCGCCAACCACAGGAGTGGAAGGTCGTGTCGCTGCGGGAGTGTCCGACCCCGGACGAAATGCAGATCTGCGATACGCCCGAGCGGGCCGTCGCCTACTGGCGGGCTCACATAGTCACGGACCCGCGTTTCAGTCCGGATTGCGAATGCCTAGCGAGGCGCGCCTCAGACCACACGCAGTCCCCAGCCCCATGGACGCCTCCTTGTCTCTCTGGGCCCTCTGTCCCGCGCCTCGCTATTATAGAGTCCTCGACGGAAGGAGGGGAGGTCTGGAACAGGAGGGACCGAAACTTGACCTGTTGACCACGAATTCCAGGAGTCGAGGACTCCACGCCTTTTCCCAGACTGCGCCGGGAACATGGGGTTCGCCTGCGGCGAACGGCAGTTCGCGAACGCCGACTCCTGCATCGAGTCCGCGCGCCGGTCCTTCCCTCCCCCTGCGACCCCGGAGCGGGGGGAGTGCCGCAAACAAGGTGACAGGCTAATTGTCCCCACTTCAGCCGCTGGTTCAACAGGATGCATCACCGGTTCGGCACCCTCTGGGCCGAGCGCTTCAAGAGCCTGGTGGTCGAGGATGAGCCCGGGGCGGTGGCGGCGGTGGCGGCGTACATCGACTTGAACCCGGTGCGGGCGGGGCTGGTGAGC
>Ga0116144_10000178_pt1 | contig 85621 bp, 67 predicted proteins | sample AD_UKC035_MetaG_FD_89746 | JGI IMG/M metagenome (GOLD analysis project Ga0116144, IMG submission 89746) | Active sludge microbial communities of municipal wastewater-treating anaerobic digesters from USA - AD_UKC035_MetaG | ecosystem: Engineered > Bioreactor > Anaerobic > Digestate | place: USA...
GACAATGAACCCTTCGGATCGGTGACGGACTGGAATAAGCAGTATGCATCCAGCCTGGAACACCTGATGGAAAGCCAGGAGCAACCGTCTTGAAACTGAGTGGGAAAATGTTTAATTTTGCATTAAATTTTTTAATAATATGATCAAACGATTTATCTATATTTTATTGGGTGCCGGATTGCTGATCTCTGGCCTGAATTGCGCAGGGACCGGTTCCAAAGGCCTGACCATTAAAGGAAGATTTTCGGACGCCTCAAATCTGCGGATCTTTTTTGACCAACTTCCGATCGTTACCCAGAAGGTGGAAGTGGTCGCCCAGTCGGATATTGGATCAAACGGTAAATTTTCCTTGAGCACGGATGTCCCGATGGAAGCCGGCATATACCGGATCCGGGTGGGAAGCCGTAACCTGACCCTTATCCTGGACGGCAGTGAAAGAGTGATTGAAATCAACGGAACCCTGAACGATATGGACAACGGGAGTTGTTCTATCAAAGGCTCTGACGAATCCATCAAAGCCAATGAACTGGCCGGCAAATTATTCCGGAGAGAAATCGGTATGAATGACCTTAAAAAGGCGGTGGCTGCCACCGATAACCCGCTGACTTCCCTGTTCTTCGTCCTGGGTACCATCAATGAGACCAGGGAAGACATCGATTTGCTCAAAAACATTGTCGCTAAGTTGAGGGAAAAACACCCGAAAAGCGCCTATACTACCGACCTGGACAACATCGCCACCACCCTGGAAAAAAACCTGATGGCCAAAGAATCCGCAATGCTGATCAAGGAAGGAGCGGAAGCCCCCAACATTGCCCTGCCCAACCCGGAAGGAAAAGTGATCGAATTAAATTCCCTTCGCGGGAAAGTGGTATTGCTCGATTTCTGGGCCAGTTGGTGCGGACCCTGCCGCCGGGAAAATCCCAACGTGGTAAACGTTTACAACAAATACAAAGACCAGGGCTTTACGGTTTACAGCGTCTCTCTCGACCGGCCGGGAGGCATGGAAAACTGGAAACAAGCCATTGCTGCTGACAAACTCAGTTGGCCGAACCATGTGAGCGATCTTCAGTTCTGGAACAGCGCTGCAGGAAGATTGTACGGAGTCGATGCGATCCCCAGGGCTTATTTGCTGGATCGGGAAGGCCGGATCGCAGGCGTCAACCTGCGCGGCCCCGCCCTTGAGCCCGCAGTAAAAAAACTGCTTTAAAGAAAACATTCACCCTACTCCCGGCAAAGGGCAATTCAGGCAATGGGTTGCCCTTTGTCATTTCTGGTATGCAACTGCCTTTGCCATTCCGCCAATATGATTCCGGTGGCCATCGCGGCATTGAGGGATTCAGGGAGCGCCTGATAAGCCGGGATCCGGACAGTACAGGTCAACCGGGTTCTTACCTGTTTGGAAATGCCCTGGCCTTCGCTCCCGATGACCAAAAGACCCGAATCCGGCAAGAAATTCTGATACAATGATTCTCCTTCCAGGGCCGCTCCGATCACCGGATAATGATCGTCCAGGGATAAGGCGGATATGGCGCCGCACCAGTATTTCACCCTGCAAAAACTGCCCATGGATGCCTGGATCACCTTCGGATGGACGATATCGGCACAGCCTTCACTGAATCCAATGCTCCGGACCGCAAACCATTCAGCGGTACGCAGAATGGTGCCCAGGTTGCCCGGATCCTGAACCTGGTCAAGGTAAAGGTGGATTCCGGTTTCAAAATAGGACCCTTCCGGGACCATGGGAGGAGGGATGCTCCCGGTCATCAGGATCTCCGGATGGGTATCCAGGTTGGAAATCCGGCTCATCTCCCGGTCCGTCACCTCAATCACCTTTTCTTTGAAAGGCATCAACAAGGTGGAATTCGGGTCGTCGGGCGCCCGGGATATAAAAATTTGCTGAACCTCTTTGAACCCGGATCGCAGAATATCAAACACTGTTTTCGCGCCTTCTGCCAGGAAAAGATTATACTTGTATCGATACTTTTTATGGGAAAGGGAACGTATTATTTTTGCATGGTTTTCTGAAAGCATTTAAATCAAAAATAAAAGTTATCCGTATCGCGGGGCAAAATCGGTGTTTTTTTTTACTGATTCTGTATGTATTCATCCAGTCCTCCTGCGCCATCAACAAATTTATCCCGGAAGGGAAAGTACTCCTGACCAAAAACAGGGTAAAACTGGAGGATTCCGAACTCACCCGGAAAAAAGCCGACCGCAACCGGATCAAATATGTCATCTCCAGCCCGGAATATGGCCTTGGTAAAAGTTACCTTTATTTTTATTTCAAACACAGCGATCCCGGGGATACCACCTGGTGGGACCGTTTGTTTATCAATAAACTCTCCGAAAGGCCGCAATGGCTCGACACGACCCAGATCGTTCAAAACCAGTCCGACCTGATCAAACACCTCAACGCGGCCGGGTATTACCAGGGATCGGTACTCTATGAGGTAGCCCAACGAAACAAAAAAGCAAGCGTCACCTACACGGTTTCCCCGGGCAGGGCGCTTAAAGTCAAATCCATGGCCTACACCTGCACTAATCGGCATATCCAGGGTCTGCTCGACTCCCTGAAGCCCCTGCTCCGCATGCAGCCCGGTCTTCCCCTGGACGAACAATTGCTCTACCTGGACCAGGGCAGGATCATCCATACGCTTCAGGATGCCGGTTATTTCCAGTTGGGAAAGGCGAATTTCGATTATTTTTTTTCCGACTCCACCAATCAATCAATTGACCTGAAATGCACCATCCTCAGTGCGGAGACGCAGGAGGGATTTGAACCTTTCCGGATCGGAAAGATCAAGGTGTTTTCCTTTGACCGGCTGTCCAATCCGGCATACCGGACGGATACGACGATCAACCTCATCCAGTATTACGAAAGCGACCAGGCCATGGCGCTCAGGCCAAATATTCTGGAGAAATACCTCAAATTCCGTGGGGATGAGCTCTACAATCTCAGCGCCTTGCAACAAACCCGCAACACCCTTCAAAACCTGGGTATATACCGGAATATCAGCATCCTCCCGGAACGGGCCGGCGACCATGTGCTGGATATCAGCCTTCACCTGCCGCCGGTAAAAAAACAGTTTTTCCAGGTCGACCTTGAATCCAGTTACGTAACCAACCGCGATCAGGCGGCGGGCAACAAATTGTTTGATTTCCGGGTGGCCCTGCAATACCGGCACCGCAATCTGTTTAAGGGAGCGGAACAGTTTACCGTCTCCATCATCCCCAATATCGGTCTGCAGGCCATTTCTAAAAAAATCCTGGTGCCCTGGGGCCTCAACACCCAGGCCAGCCTGACCGTGCCCCGTTTTTGGGAAATTGGGTTTGTACGGTTTGCCAACCAGATCGGGCTGATGTCCGACCGTTTTTACGAAAACATCAAAACAACCACCAGGACCAGAATATCCATTGGTAATATCTACGATCTGTTTTACAATTTCTACAGCGGCCGGAACGAACAATCCGTCCAGCGGGAAACCAAAGCCAGTTTTGGGTATGAATTCTCCAAAGACAACCGCATCTTTTACCGCTTCAATCCCATCGGTTTTGATTATCTCAATTATGACCTCTCCCCCGGGTTCGACAGCCTGGCCCCTCAATTCCTCCGTAAAAGTTTTGAGGACCGGCTCCTGACCGGAATCTTCATCAAGGAAATAACCGCCGATATCAACAACCAGTACTCCAATAACAACGCCTCCCGGATCCTCATCAGCCTGGAAACCTCAGGCCTGGAAGCCGGCGCGGTCAACCTGTTTTCCAAAAAACAATTATTACCAAAGATCTCCCGGTTTGTGCGCACGGAACTGGATGCGAGATATACCTGGAGGCTGTCCCGGACGAATGACCTAGGCCTGCGGCTTGCCACCGGCCTTGCCCTTCCTTTTGGCAGGGAGGACAATGCCATTCCTTTTGTCAGGCAGTTCTATGTCGGCGGGCCCAACAGCATCCGGGGGTGGGCAATCCGCGAAATCGGTCCCGGCATTGTAAAAAATGAACAGGCCAGCAATAACCGTTTCAGTTTTTACCAGACCGGCAATTTCAAACTGGAATTCGGATCGGAGTACCGCTTTGACATTTTCTCCATTCTTAAAGGTGCGATCCTGTTTGACGGGGGCAATGTCTGGATATTAAAAAAAGATCCTCTTCTGCCGGGTGGCGAACTCAGTTCAAAATTTTTATCACAATTGTACCTCAGTACCGGAATGGGCTTCAGGCTGGATTTTACCTACTTTCTCATCCGGTTTGATTCAGGGGTCAAATTGAGGACTCCCTATCTTCAGGAAAACGGCACCCACCGTCCACCCACTCGCTCTCTTCGGGACCTGCAGTACAACCTTTCCCTGGGTTTACCGTTCTGACCGGTCCGAACGGTATTTACATCCTGTTTTTCACCCCATACCGTGAACAAACCGGGCATTTGGAGGCCTCGTGGGCCCGGGCCGGACAATATTTCCTTCCAAAAAGGATGATCTGAAGGTGCGCTTTGATCCACTTGCTCCGTGGAATCAGGGACTTCAGGTCCTTTTCCGTTTGTTCCACACTGGAACCGTCGCTGAGCCCCCAACGGTAAGCAAGCCTGTGGATATGGGTATCCACGGGAAAGGCAGGGATATTGAAAGCCTGGCACAATACCACGGAGGCCGTCTTGTGTCCGACGCCAGGGAGCGCTTCGAGGGCCGCCATATCCTCCGGTACTTTCCCCTGATATTTCTCCACGAGTATTCTCGAAGTAGCAGCAATGGCCTTGGACTTGGCCGGGCTGAGTCCGCAGGGTTTGATGATCTGTTTGATTTTCTCGACCGGGACTTTCATCATGTCTGCCGGATTGTCGGCCAGGGCAAAAAGTTCAGGAGTGGTTTTGTTTACCCTTTCATCGGTACAGCGGGCAGACAAAAGGACGGCGATCAACAGGGTGTACGGATCCCGGTGGCTCAGCGGCACTTTGACCTCGGGAAAATAATCATCGAGGATTTGCAGGATGGCCTTTGCTTTTTCACTGCGCGTCATAATCGGGCAAGAAATTTTATGGTGTCCACTTCATCCGCATAATCTTCCAGCCGGGGCGATTGGGCTTCTCCGGGCAGGATGGTGGCCAAGCCCGGAATGGGCTGAGCGGAAACAACCACCTGGATTTTATCTTTTACGGCATTCAACTTGCCGGCGACCTGTTCCGGGGAATCGTAGTATTGGTAGTGTAGACAGGCGATCCGGGACACCAGGTCGGGATGCTCGAGCAAAAGCGCTGACCGGCTTTCCAGGAAGGGTATATTATTCATGATAAAGAGGGTCCTGTTGTAATCGAAATTATTGCGGTAGGCATGATGGTCCAGGAGTTCTGAAAACGGTTCCCAGCTTTTCAGCAAGGAAGAAAAATCATAACCGGCAGGTACTAAAAGGCTGGATACATTTCTGCAACCCAGACCATAATAACTGAATACATCCCTGCCGATGGCGGCCAGTATGTCCTGGGATTCCCCACCAAAGATCACGGCTACCCCCACCCTGTTTTTGCGGATGATGTGCGGATAGCGGTCAAAATAATAATGGAAATACCGGGCGGAATTATCGCTGCCGGTCGCAATGACGGCATCCAGGCCTTTAAGACGGTCCGCAATCATAAAATAATCCGCAGCCGCCTGATCTTCCCGGATCAGCAGTTCCCGGATCGCGGGCCATAAGACCTGGTCCTTTTGCGAAAGTTTCACCAGGGAACGATGGCCCGTGATAAAGACGCAAAGCAAATCATGGAATCCCACCAGGGGCAGGTTGCCCGCCATCACGATGCCCACGGTTTTAGGGACCGGTTCATTTAAAGCATAAGATTGAATCCAGGCCGAAAGTTTTTTTTCATCCAGGTAATGATCCGCGATATTGGACAGGGCCAGCCGGATATTCATTTCGTCAAACCATTTGTTTTGCTGAGAGGCTTCCCGGATGGCGTCCCGAAGGCTTTCCGGATATTCCCGCAGCATCCTTCCCAGGGAGGCCATCAACCGGATTCGTTCATTCAGGTCCATGGCCGGTTAATTTTTTTTGACTGGTATATTTTCTCCATTTATTCAGGATCACTTCGAATTCCACCGGAAGTTCGGAATCAAATTGCATCCATTTTCCGGATTCCGGGTGCACAAAGCCCAGCGATTTGGCATGCAGGGCGTGCTGTGGAAAATCCTTGAAGAGATTGTCCACAAATTGTTTGTACTTGGTATGCACGGTACCCTTCACGATGCGGTCCCCTCCGTATCTTTCATCGTGGAAGACGGGATGCCCCAGATATTGCATATGCACCCGGATCTGGTGGGTCCGCCCGGTCTCCAGCCTGCAGCGGATCAGGGACACGTAATACAATTTTTCAACCACCTCATAATGGGTGACCGCGTGTTTTCCCTGATCGCGTTCGGGAAAGGCTGAAAACAACTGCCTGAACCTGGGATGCCGCCCAATGGGGAGGTCCACAGTACCCTTGTCCGGCACCGGTTCGCCCCAAACCAGGGCAAGGTATTCCCTGGAGGAAGTGTGATCATAAAATTGTTTGGCCAGGTGGGACAGGGCATATTCCGTTTTGGCTATAACCAGAAGACCCGAGGTCTCCTTATCGATCCGGTGGACCAGACCCATTCGCTCAAGGTCCTGCGAAGCTTCAGGAGGATCCCGCGGATCAATATTCAGGTGGAAGGCGACCGCATTGAGGAGGGTATGTCTCGGGTTTCCCAATCCGGGGTGGACCACCATCCCTGCCGGCTTATTGACCACGAGCAAAAAGTCATCCTCGTACACCACATCCAGGTCCAGGTCTTCCGGCAGAATATCGATCGCTTCGTGCCTCGGCACAATCACCCGGATGGTTTGAAGCGGGGCAATTTTAAAATTAGGTTTGATGTTTTTGCCGTCAACGGTGATGGCCCCCGCACGGATCCCCTGCTGGATACGGGTTCTCGATACATTTTTTATCCGGTTATTTAAAAAAGAATCGATCCGAAGGGGCGATTGGTTTTTATCCACCTCAATGATCAGCTGATCCTGCAGGTCATCGCTGTCCGTGAGCATCATCGGTTCATCACCCTGGTCTTGCATGGCTGCAAAAATACGCCCGCACAGGGAGCCCGCCCGGCTTCCCGGAATAAATAATCTTCAAGGGCTTATGGGCAATCTTCCCCTTTGACCCAGTTCAATGATTTCGGGCTGCAGGAGCCGGTCTTCCTTTATCTCAAACCTCATGACCGTCCGGACCAGGTGAAATCCTTCATGTCCGCAGGCGCCCGGATTGATATGGTAATGTCCGAGCCGCTGATCCTTCATCACTTTCAGGATGTGGGAATGCCCGCAAAGGAGGAGATCACAAGGCTCCGAAGAAAGTGCCTTCAGTATTTTTGAGCTGTATTTTCCGGGATAACCCGCAATATGCGTCATAAAAATCCGGAATCCACCCACCTTCCAGCGCAACACTTCCGGAAACTGGTGGCGGATGGCGGGCGCATCGATGTTTCCGTACACCCCCTTCAATGGCTTGAATTCACGGAGACGGTCGATCACCTCCTGTGAACCAAAATCGCCGGCATGCCAGATTTCATCACAATGCTCGAAAACAGTAAGTATGTGCGGGTCGAGAAACGAATGCGTATCGGAAAGCAGGCCGATTTTCATATACAGGCCAAATTTATCCAGATCAAGGTTTAACCGGATATTTTCCCCTGGTATTGGGCATCAAAAACGGGCAGCCGGCCAAAAATGCCTCATTCCAAAACCACCATTTTCTTAACCAATACCTGATCCCCAAAGGCCAGTCTGTAATACAGGACCCCGCTTGCGGGCAAGTCCGCTTTCTCAACCCTGATTTGGTGATAACCTTTGCCAAAATCACCACGGATCGCTTTCAGGGTTTTACCTGAAATGTCGGTGATGGTCAGCACTGCTGAGCCGGCCTGTGGAAGTTCCAGGCCAATCAGGGTATAAAGTTTAAAAGGATTCGGGGTATTCTGGTGCAGGACCATTTTGGACGTGACCTGCTTACTGCCGGTAAACATAAGCCGGACGGCCTTGGTTTCATCGGTGCTGGAATAGGCTTCGGCCGGGGTCAGTTTAGAATGAATGGACAGCACTTCCGACAAGCGCACCTTCTTTTTGGCTTTGAGGCGGATCGTGAACAAGGTTTCGTCCTTTTGCAAGGATAAAACAGGTTCGGTATTCCAACTGGTGCTTATCCAGCCCTGGTCCAGGTGATTGAACCCGAAATTGGAAGGATCCAGCCGGAGACTTCCGCTCTGGTATCCATCAAATTCCAGCGCCTGCGGGTCCAATCCAAATGTAAACTGATAACCCAGCAGTAAACTGCCGATGGCATTCCTGAAGGGTACTTCATAGCTTTGCCCCGGTTCCAGGACCAGGTCATCCACGGCCAGGACCCATTCCTTTTCATTGTTCCTGGATTCGGTGCCCAATAAATTGTGGGCGGTCACCGACTGGTTGACATCTCCTATTTTGATGCCGACAAAATCGTGCTGGAAACCCGATTGGAGCAAGCCTTTCATTTCAATGATTTCCCGGATCGCATAAGGATAACGGTTGTCGGTACTGGATTTCTCGGCGAAACGCCAGGAGGGGTTGGCCGGCAGTTTATCATATATGCCCAGGATGAGTTTGCGTAATTCCACAAGGTCTATGACATTGACTTCCGACGAATGGTCGATGTCGGCGGCAATCAGCTTGTACATGGATTGGAGTGGTTTGACCCCCAGGACGTGTTGCTGGATGATCACCAGGTCCAGGGTGGACACCCCATTCATCCAATCCCCGGTCCGCGCGGGAACCACCTGGTAATTTTTATTAAACTGAAGCCCTTCGAAGGCATATCTTCCATCGTTCCCGGTGATCATCTGGAAGGGCAGGCCGCTGGGGGACTTGAGCTCCACCTGAACATCCTGAACCGGTTCCGCATTTTCCGTTTTAACATTTCCCCCCAGGCCAAGGAGGGAAGCCACGGAACAGACCCTGGGATTGCTGTGGTCCTGGATTTCCACATAGGTGGTGCAATAATCCCCGTTGCCCGCTTCATCAACCACCCAGATGCAAAGCAACTGGAAACCCAATTCCTTGCAGGTAAACGTTTTACTGGGTTCACCCGGTCCGGTACAATCCTCATTGCCAAAATAAAATTTCAGATTTTCTTTGGCCGTGCAATTGTCGAAACTGCCCGCGTTAAAGTCACTGGCCCAGAGCGTGATTTCTCCGGTCCGCGGCATCACGACGGTGGATATCCCGTTGAAACAATAAGGGGTAGGCTGTTTGCAATCCTTGACTGTCAGATTGATCACGCAGGTATCGTAATTGCCGCAATGGTCCGTTGCATAAACCGTAAGCCGGTATTGGCCGCTGGCCAGCTCTTCACTGAAATTTTTTACATTCGGGATGCTCCTTTTCTCAATAGTCCCATCGCCTCCTGCATCCAGTTCCCATTTGTAGCCGATCTGGCCGGATGGGGTACAATTGTCCGTAGCGGAGAAGCTGAAACTGAATCTTTCCTTGCACCCGTCGACATAAGTGCAGAGCAGGCTGTCTTTGCAGGTCAGTACCGGGGCTAACTCGTCCACCACTTTAATGATCTGGGTGTAGACCATATACCCATCCCCGTCGTCTTTGAGGTTCCGGATCACGCATGCGCGGTTATTTTTATCCGCTACGAGGCTGTCGTTTACGATAATATCCGGTGCGCGTTCCTTTTGCAAGGGATCGTATTTACACCAGTCGATGAGCGTCCACTTCCGCACGATTTTATAACAACCGTCCACCACGATATCATAGCGGGTGTCTTCATAGTTGACCCCGACCAACTCACATTCGTCATCCATGATCATCACCTGCCCTGTGATTTGATCCAGCCCGGGATAAAGGCTCGCGGAATCCATGCAGGAAATCACGACATCGGGGGGAAACAGAACTTCGAAGTCTGAGCGGTGGACGGCATTGATCTTCTGATCACAGATGGTTTTATTGCCGCAGCGGTCCGTTACCGTCCAGGTCCTTTTGAGCCATCCGGCGCCGCATGGGTCGAGGTATTCGGTATCTTCGATTTTCACCGCGGTGTCCAGCTGGCAATTGTCCCAGATATAAAAAGCATTGGAACCCGCCGGCTCCGCCGGTTTTCCGCCGTTCTTGAAGATGGCTTTGGAAAAGAAGGATTTATAGTCGGTTTTACGGCCGGTATCCAGGCTGTCCAGGCACAACCATTGTTTGCAATAAACGGGTTTCCAGGTGTTGTACGGCTCTTCGCAATCCGCCGGGGAAGGGCCATGATCGTCATGATTATACACCAAAATGGGTCCGCCGTAATATCCGAATGGTTTACCCGTGGGATCGGTGGCATCGGAAAGGTCCCCATCCCCTTCTTTGCGGCATTCAATGGCATAAGGCCATTTCCCTTTTTCCTTCCCGTCACTGCAGCTCCAGTATTTGGCCTGGGCATAGGTATAGTTACCGGACTGCCCGTCGCAATAAACCGTGAGGTCTTTCGGTTTTTCACAGACCGGCGGGGTTTTGTCCGCAACCGCGACGCGGACCATACAATCGTGATACAGGTTTTTCGAACAGGTATTGCCCGGTTCAAAAACCGTGAGGGCTTTCATTTTATTCACATAATCGGGTGTAAAGTCCAGTTCCAGGCAATTTTTGCTCAGATAAAAGATATGCCGGAAATGCCGGAAATCTTCAAATTCAATGGAGCCTGGAAATCCTTCTTTTTTGTCGTGATCCCTGATTTTGAGGTGAGTCAGCCAGGCGTACAGCGAATCCCCGCAAAAAACCGGTGGGGCCCAATCGCAATTCCTGGGCGTGAGGTCTTTGAACCATTTGTCGTGCTTGTCAAACCAGTTGAAGTTAAATTCTGCCCTGAACAGGTGGCTGGTATTGTAACAAAACCAATCGTGAGGGGAACAGGGAAAGGTGTGCGGGTCGTACAGGGGTATGCCGCAGGCTTCATACACCCGGAGCACGAGTTGCACATTCCCGCATTCAGTGAGATCGACGTAATCATTGAATACATAACAGTTGATCCAGTTTTCGATATACGCATCATAAAAGGCCTTCTTGCCCCAGTATTCATTTCTTCCGCAGACCGTTTCAATTTTAGAGATGGCCTGGGCCCGGGTGCTTTCGACCTGACTCATTGGGGCCACGGCAAAATGAAGGAGGTTGCAGCAATTGTCCCTGCTGCCGTTGTCCAGGTCCTTCGCATAAACCCTGGCCCAGCAAGTGGCCGGGTCCACGGTGACCTGGGCGCTTTCATCGCACAATGGGGTTGGGGGGCTGAGATCGGAGATACAGGCTTCGAGCAGGGTTTCGGTCTTATTGAGGCAGGGGTCCGTCAGAGCGAGCCTGATTTCAAAACACCGTTTGCCGTTAATCCCTCCCCTTGCCGTCAAATTAAGACTGGCGGGCAAGGTACCGTTCAATACTATTTTTTTGCCTTTGTCGCCATCGGCATATTCCAGGTAATAGGTTTGGAGGACGGGGTCACAATCTTCAGCTTGTAAGGCTTCCAGCGGTATTGGAACGAAGCAATCATGCGCCTTTACACTGCTGTAATAGCGGGTCCTGCCCCCGGTGATGACCGGTGCCTCCTGGTCCTCAATTTTGATGTATTGCACACATACTGTATCCCGCTGAGCACACCAGTCCGCTATTTTCCATTCCCTCCTGATCTTAAAACCGCTGCCGCAGACCGGTACGATATGGTCTTTATATCCCAGGCTGATCTTGCAAAGGCCTCCCCTATGGCTGCCTTCGGTGGTCCACATGTTTACACAGGTGTCTAGGGCTACACAGGTATCGCTGGAGGCCAGGCCGCTAAGTCCTGAATGGGCAGGGAAAGGGGTATTCTTGAGAACCGCGACAATGAGAATGTCCCGAATGCCCGGCACAATCATGGAATCCCGCGGGATGCAGGTCCTGGTATTGCTGCCGAAAGTATCTCTTTCCTGAAGTTGAAGCAGGAATTCGGGGCTTGGATAGAAGGGATGACCGGGGTCTGGAGAAAATTGGATCAGTTCAGGGCCGCCTCCCGGTTTTTCACAGTTGATGCGGCAGTTGAGCTGAAGGTGGTCCGGACATTTGATATGATGTAAACTGTCCTTGCGGATGCGAAGGGTGTCCATACAAAGGGATGAATTGCCCCACTGGTCATAGGTACGGATGGTCCGGAAGACCCGGCCAAGAAACGCCGAATCACAACCGTATTCTACCCAATACAGGGCGCTGATGACCGCCTTACCCACCTGGGAACAATTGTCCTGGACCTTACCCAGGATGTCGTTGAAGCGGGCAAGCTGGAAACAACTGATTTCAATACTTTTACATACCGGTTGCGGAGGAAATTTATCCTCCACCAGGATATAACCCCAGCAGGAATTCCGGTTTACCGTATCCGTAACCCGGTAAATAATGGTGTACCCCAGATGCGTCCGGTCGACCAAGGGAGACGAATACGAATGCGTGCCGTAAGGGTAAGTCAGTGAAACCACCGCGTTCTGGCAACTGTCCGGGTTTTCCAACACATCGTCCGGCACCAGGATCCTTTGACAATTTTCATCCAGGGAAATATTGATCTGGTCATTACAGTTCAGCGGGCAGGCGCTTTGAGCCCGGAGCAGCCCGGTCAGGAAAAAAATTAAAATCAAAACCGGAAAAACCCTGGCTAAGTTATTAGCTGCGATGATCCTTGTCTGATATCTCCTTGCCGGAATTGAAGTGTACATGTACGGATTGGGATTACAGGTTATTTAAAATTTGGCTTACCTTCCGAATCCTTGGCAGCAAGAAATGTTCCATAAATTATAAAAATTTATAATATGATAATATTTTATAAAATATAAACTATTGATTTTCTTTATTTAATAAAGTTTTTTATCATATTAAACTTTTTTTTAATTTGTTTCCTTTTTATGGCAAAATCCACCTTCCACAATACCCGGGTAGGGAAAAGGATCCTGAAGCTCAGCAACCTGGAAAAAGCCATCTACAAACAGGAAGGCATCCTTAAGGCGGAAGTCATCCAATATTACCTCCAGGTGGCCCCGACCCTGCTCAAATACATCCGGGGGAGGCCACTGAGCCTGATCCGCTATCCGGATGGCATCGAAGGGGAAGCGTTTTACCAGAAAAACAGGCCGGACTGGACACCGGAATGGATCGACAGTATTGAATTGGGCAAGGAGAAGAAAAACTACCTTCTTGCCGAAGAAGAAGCCACCCTGGTATGGATCGCAAACCTGGCCGGATTGGAACTTCACATGGCCACCTGCAAGAAACCGGAATACAATAAGCCGGACCTCCTGGTTTTCGATCTGGACCCCCCGGAAGAGGGATGGTGGGATAAAACCAAAGGAATAGCCCTGGCACTCAGGCAATTTCTATCGCGGTATGATTATACCGCATTTGTAAAGACCAGCGGCAACAAGGGCCTGCATCTCTTTGTTCCCATAGAACCCGATCATCCTTATGAAGTGGTCATCGAGGTGCTTAAAAACCTCACCCGGGAATTTGCTGCCCTCCACCCTGATTTATGCACTCTCAACATCCGAAAGAACCAGAGAACGGATAAGCTGTTTATCGATATCCAGCGAAACCACGCCTCACAGACCATCATAGCTCCTTATTCACTCAGGGGTAAGCCGGGAGCGCCGGTATCCATGCCCGTGGATTGGAACGCCCTGGACCAACTTGAAAGTGCAAAAGCCTGGTCCATCCACAATGCCATGGAACAAATCTCCAGGCATGGGGATGCCTGGGATGGATTTTACAGCCTTGCCGTGAAGCTGCATCCTTTCCGGCCGGTCCAGGCTAAGCCCAGGGCCCATAACCCGGAAGGTTCAAAACACAAGAGCCCCGAGCAGCTCGCCAGGTACAAACAAAAAAGGGACTTTGCCAAAAGCCCCGAACCGGCTGTATCGGATGCTGATGAATACACCTCCCCAAACGCCTTTGTCATCCACCGCCACCATGCCTCCCGGCTGCACTATGACCTGCGGCTGCAATTGGATGGGGTCCTCCGGTGTTGGGCCGTTCCCAGAGGCATGCCGGATCAGCCGGGCATCAAACGCATGGCGGTGGAAACCGAACCACATCCCGTGCAATATCTGACCTTCGAAGGGATCATACCCAAAGGAGAATACGGCGGAGGGGCCATGTGGATTTTTGCCCGCGGCCGGTTTGAGATCACCAAACAGAAAAAAGATGGATTTTATTTTCGCCTCTACAGCCCGGAACTTGAAGGAGAATTCAGAATGCACAACCTTAAGGAAAAGGAATGGCTGCTGGAGCGGGTAGATCGTGCACAATGGGACCGGAATACTTATATCCCCCCGATGCTGGCCAGTGCTGCACAAGATCTGCCGGTCGCAGAGCACCAATTTCAGTATGAAATAAAATGGGATGGAATCCGGGTCGGCTTGCAGATCCAGGAAGACGGGCTTAAAATATTCTCGCGTTCGGGACGGGATATCACCGCACAATTCCCTGAAATCAGTCAGGCAAGGGAGCATCTCAATGCGAATGTAGCCGTACTGGATGCAGAAATCGTTTGCCTCGACGGCCAGGGCAAGCCGGTGTTCAAGGATGTGATTTCAAGAATGCACGCCGGTCAAATGGCGATCGAAGCCCTACGCAAACAAAAACCAGCATGCTGCTATCTCTTTGATGTCATGTACCTCGATGGCCGGCCCCTGCTCAAAGAACCCTTGCTGCGGCGCCAGGAATGGCTCAAGGACATTCTCAAGGTAAAAAACACTTACCGGATCAGTGACGTATTTGCGGACGGGCGTCAATTAAAAATGGCAGCGGAGCGGCTGGGGCTGGAGGGCATCATGGCTAAAAAAAAGGACAGTCTCTATACTCCCGGAAGGCGAAGCACGGACTGGATCAAGATCAAATTCAGGAATACCATGGATTGTTATATTGTCGGGTTTACGGCCGGAAAAGGAGACCGGGAACCCTTATTCGGCGCCCTTCAACTCCTATCCAGGAACGAAGACGGAAGCTGGGTTTACCGGGGACGCGTAGGCACCGGATTTGATTCAGCCCTGATGAAAACGATTCGAAAAGAGATCCTGGAACCCTCCAGGGTCCACAAAAAACCGGTTGGCCTGACGATGGAGGAGGAAAAAAATACGACCTGGGTAGAGCCGGAACATATCTGTGAAATCCAATACGCTTCCATCACGTCCAACAAGACCCTTCGCGAACCTGTATTTATCCAGCTGAAGCCAGACCTTGAATAAGGATGGAATAATTTTTGCAGATCCGTCGGTTTAACCCGCTTAACTTTGAAAACATGAGGTCAATCTGGAAAGGCCATATCCGCTTTTCGCTGGTCACCATCCCCATCCGTTTATACAATGCGATAGAAACCAGCCAGTCCATCAGTTTCAGGCAGTTGCATAAAAAAGACATGGGCCCTATTGGGTATGATAAGAAATGTAAAACCTGCCTTGAATCCGTCAAAAGCGAGGATATCGTGAAAGGGTATGAATATGCCTCGGACCAGTTTGTGATCATGGAACCGGAGGACCTTCAGAAAGTCCGTCTAAAAAGTACAAAAATAATTGATATTGAGGCCTTTGTAAGCAAAGACGAAGTGCATCCGGCCTTGTTTGACACCCCGTACTTTGCAGGTCCCGATGGCGAAGTAGCCACCAAAGCATACGGCCTGCTCAAGTCTTGTCTCGACCAGACCAACCGCCTGGCGGTGGGCAGGGTGGTCCTGAGGGAAAAGGAAGAGGTGGTCCTGATCGCCCCCAGCGGCCCGGGCCTGATGATGTATATGTTGCGCTATCCGCACGAACTGAGGAGCATTGAAAACATACCCCAACTGGACCTTCATGCCAAAATCGATGAAGCCCAGCTAAAACTGGCCAATGTCCTCGTGGAAACCATGACCAAATCCTTTTCCCAACTGGAATTGAAAGACCGTTATTATGAGTCCCTCATGGAAATAATCCAGGCAAAAATTGCCGGCAAGGAAATTGTTTCAGTAAAAGAAGAAGAGGCCCCGGTCATCGACATCATGACAGCGCTCAAAGAAAGCATCAGCCAGGCCAAGTCCGAAATTAAACCCATGGTGAAGGCCACCGGAACGGCAGGAAAACAAGCGGCTAAGACAAGCAAAAAGAAATCCGCCTGATCCAGGGGAGCTTGAAAACCATTTCCGGTTTCCCCAGCCCTGTGATGAGGGTCAATTCAGACCATTCCATCATTCCCAAATCGCCTATCTTTACCATCCATGGCGAAAGTGATCCCCTATCAGGCGAAGCGGTTTCAGCCCATAGATTTCAAGCGGGCGGATGACCACGCGGGTAATCCGGGCCAAGAGGGCCAGCTTGATTTGTTTTCCCAAGTCCAGCCTCTTCAGCTCCCCCTCGCCGAAAATACATTCGAACTCGCGCTGAAACTTGACCTGCGCAACGACCCTTCTGCCGAACAATACTACCTGAAATCCATTGAGAAAAAGGAGCATATTGCCCATTCCTATTGCAACCTGGGCGTGATCGCCGCCCACCGCCAGAAAATGGCCCAGGCCATTGATTATTTCAGCAGGGCCCTAGTGGAAGAACCCCGTCATTGTGAATCACATTTTAACCTGGCCAATGTATACTTCGTGGCCGGCAATACGGGACTCGCGGTGCTTCATTACGAAGTGGTCACCCTTATTGACCTTGAATTTGCCGATGTCTACTACAACCTGGGCCTCGCCTTCCTCGAGATGGAAGAACTCAAATCCGCCAAAGACTGCTTTCAGAAATTCAAGAAGCTGTACCCAGGCCACGAATCCGACAGCGTAAACGTCCTTCTGAAATCGTTGTCCAGCCTGGTTTAGCCTGCCGGCTTCAAACTTTCAGCATCTATCCTTTTTTCATTAAATTGGGCGCACCAAACTGCGCCACATATGTCTTCCCAGGATATTGAACTTATTTTATCCCGACAACTGTCGGAATACCTGGCCGTACCCATGGCCCTGATAGACCATGATGGTAAAATGGTTTATTATAATGAAGCCGCCGGATTCATCCTGGGTAAACATTTTGATGAAGACGGGGAAATTGACCTTCGGGATTGGGGCGGTCGGTTCTTCAACCACGAGGGTTTCACGGAAAGCACGGATTTACATGAAATTCCCTTCTTTAAAGTATTAAGCGTACGCCACCTCGTCCAGGGGGAATACTATATGAGAAATTTCGAGGAGATCAATCAGAAACTCATGATCGTATGCGTCCCCCTCGTCGGCCTTTCCCAGAGGGAATTGGGAGCGCTTATTTTTATAAACCTCGTCAACAGGCTATGAGGCTGCGATTCTGGGGAACCCGAGGCTCGCTGCCCACCTTCAACAGCGATACCCAGGTATACGGCGGCAATACCAGTTGCCTGTCCGTGGAAAACGAAGGGGAGTTGATCATTCTGGACGCCGGCTCGGGAATCAAACCCCTTGCCGACAGCGAACTGGTAAAATCCATCCGGGAATTCCATATCCTGATCACCCATATGCATTTTGACCATATCCAGGGATTGGGATTTTTCACCCCCTTTTTCAACAGCGAATGCCGGGTTAATATTTATGGGCCTGCATCCAATTCCGAAGAACTCTTCAAAATACTGACCAAATACCTCTCCCCTCCTCTTTTCCCTGTGCGGATAAGGGATTTTAAGGCAGATCTCCAGTTCCACGCCCTGCCCAGGCGAAGTCTTCGAACCAGCCACTTGTCGATCAACGCGTCCTTTGTCTGTCATCCCGGGCCAACCCTTGGGTTCCGGATAAGCGATGACACTCATAGCTTTTGTTATATTCCCGATCATGAAGTCGCCCTGGGTGTCCCGGCCTTCCCGAAATCCGCCGAATGGACATCGGGATATGAGCTCGCTGCAGGTTGTGATGTGCTCATCCACGATGCCCAGTATGATACGGAGCAATACCCGGCTAAAACGGGATGGGGACACAGCACCTACGACCAGGCCATAAAGTTTGCCGAGTTGTGCAAGGTCCGGCAATTATATCTTTTCCATCATGACCCCATGCATTCCGACCTCAAACTTGAAGAAATGCTGGCCAGGCATAAGGACGAAGCAAGGAATACAACCGTCAGCCTGGCGCGAGAGGGCGACTGCATCGATCTTCCTGTTTAAGGCTTGATTTCAGGGGGGCGGATGGCCGTCTTTCCCTTGTAACGAACCAATTCCCTAGAGGAGTAATATTCAAACATCTTCTGCTGTTCGTCCGGGGAAAGCGTTGGAGAGTCGTCATAAAAGCCTTTCAGTTTGCGCTGCCTGTAACCTTCGTAAAGGCTGACGGCGCAGGCCACTGAAATATTAAGGCTTTGTACCATTCCTACCTGGGGAATCACAAAATTTCCGTCGACCAGGGCGGCGGCTTCATCGCTCACTCCAAGATGTTCATTGCCGAACAATAAAGCCACCTTCCGGCTGAGGTCCAGTTCAAACAGGCTTTTACTCCCCTCCACAATCCGGGTGGCCCAAATCTGTTCATAGCCTTTGTCCCGAAGGGTATCCACTGCGGTTTTTATGGCATCAAACTCATAGACATCCACCCATTTGCGCGCTCCGGATGAGGCCCTTTTCCCCAGCACAAACCGGTCTTTTTCCCGTTGGTCGGAATAAACCAGGAATACCTCCCGGATGCCCACCGCGTCGCAGGTGCGCAGGACCGCCCCGATATTGTGAGGGTCCCGGACATTTTCGAGGATCACCGTGAAATGGGACTGCCGTTTTGCGATCAGGTTGCGGATCTTCTGAGCACGCCTTTCCAGCAGGTGGCCATTCATCGTATAATATTAAACCTGAACTCTTCGAACCGGAGGATATGAAGGGCTTTGTTTTCGACACAAATGACATTTCTCAAACGGTCATCCACCGGCTCCTGGGTATTGATCACTTTTTCCAGGCGGAAAGAACTCGCCAGGCCATCATAAGTCTGAAGGTCTTCTTGCAGATGAAATTTGCGCCCGCTACTGGCAAGTCTCTGGACCAGGTATTGAATGGCATCATAACCCTCAAATGCTTCCTTCAGCGGAAAGGTCTGATAACGCCGGAAAAATAACTTTTTGAATTCGTTCACCTTTTCCTGGCTGTAATCGGGATGGGAGGAAGCGCTGATAGTCACTCCCAGTTGTGAAAAAAGGTTAATAAAATCAGTACCGTAATCTTGCCAGGAAGGCATTCCGATCACCGTGACGGGCCGGTTGTTTCTCATCAGGTTGATATGCCGAAGCAGGTTAAAAACCACATTGGGGTCTTCATATTCCGTGACGATATATACTTTCTTGGTGCTGTCCAGGTATTGGTAATCATCCCCAAAACGGAAGTCATCCTTGATCAGGATTTCCCTGAACGGCTTTTGAAGGGGCCCCTTGAATTCAGTCAAAAAGGATTGAAAATAATTCATCAGGGGTTTGAATCTTTCCCTTCCCAAAAGGCAGATTTCTTCGCCATTGAAGTTTTCAAGCAGGTACCGGGTGAGCGCCTCGCAATGTGTCGGGAGCGAAGAACGGAGCAGGATGTAGTTTGGATTGATGTTTTCTATGGTCCTGAATGCGTTCCAGGGCGCCGCTATGGGAATATCCTTCTGCAAAGAAAACCGGGCGGCCTCATTGAGATGGTCCCTCCGGAGTGGGCCGACCAGGAGATCGGCCTGCTGCAGCGCAGCGGATTGGAGAATGGGCTGCATGGCATAAGGATTGGCGTTGACATCCAGCACATCAACCCGGATATTGGGATATTGGATGGCCATATCCTCCATACCCATTTTCATCCCTGCGTAATAGTGAAAAAATTTATCGGACCCCTCGGCGTTCAGGTCTTTATTCAAATCATCGTCGGAGAGGGGAAGCAGCACGGCGATCCGGTAGGCTGATTTGACCGAAGCTTCGTCGGCCCCAACGGTCATTAAATCTTCATCGGTAATCCAGGCTTCGGCAGGCCGTGTCCAATGAACCGTATCGACCCGGGTATTGGAGGGAGTGGCCGGCTCATACCTCCCGCTCCTGGGATTATAAACCTCTTTGGCGATTTCCGCGGGAACGGGTTCTTTGGGCGCTGCCGTGGACTTTTTGGCGGCCGAACAACTGGAAATGAGAGTCCATAGCACCGCGCTGACCAGCAGGAGCAGCTTATTCCCATTCAATGGTGGCCGGCGGTTTGGTGCTGATATCATAAACAACTCTGTTTATCCCTTTTACTTTATTTATTATTTCATTGGACGCTTCGGCCAGAAAATCATAGGGAAGCCTGCTCCATTCTGCCGTCATGCCGTCCATTGAATTCACTGCCCTCAGGGCCAGGGTATATTCATAGGTGCGTTCATCTCCCATTACCCCTACAGACCGCACCGGGAGCAGGATGGCCCCGGCCTGCCAAATCGAATCATAAAGATTGTATTTTTTAAGCAAGGTAATGTAGATTTCATCGGCTTTCTGCAACAAGCCGATTTTCTCCGGGGTAATGTCCCCGAGGATACGAATGGCCAGTCCGGGGCCCGGGAATGGATGACGGCCCAGGATGGCCTGGGGAATTCCGAGCTCGGCCCCGATCCGTCGCACCTCGTCTTTAAACAACATTCGAAGCGGTTCGAGCACCTTGAGATGGAGTTTTTCAGGAAGGCCGCCCACATTATGGTGCGATTTGATGGTTACCGCCGGCCCGTGAACGGAAATGGATTCAATGACATCCGGATAGATGGTGCCTTGGGCAAGCCATTTCACCCCGCTCAGAGCCCTGGCTTCCTCTTCAAAAACGTCTATGAAAGACTTCCCGATGATTTTACGTTTTGTCTCCGGGTCGCTGACCCCATGGAGCGCCTTTAAAAAATATCCGGACGCATCCACCCTTTTCACATTATACCCATGTTGGTGATAAAGCGTCATCACCTTTTCGGATTCTCCTTCCCGCATCAGACCATGGTCAATGTAAAATCCATGGAGCCTGGGGCCGATGGCGCGGTGTATGAGCGCCGCCGCCACGGTGCTGTCGACGCCTCCGGAGATGGCCATGAGTACATGATCTTCTCCCACCGTCCTGCGGATCATCCCCACCTGTTCCTCAATGAAGGCATTGGCCGTCCAATCCCCCTTCATACCACTGATATTAAACAGGAAATTTTCCAGCATCCGTTTCCCCTGGAGGGAATGGGTGACCTCCGGATGATACTGAATGGCATAAACAGGCGCTCCGTAGTGATCTGACTTGAATGCCGCTACGCGAATGGAATCCGTGGAGGCCAGCAGTTTAAAATGCGGAGGGAGGTCTTGCACGGTATCCGCATGGGACATCCATACCTGAGACCCATCTTCTACCCCGGTGAAAAAGGGATCGTTAACGTCCAGGATTTGAAGTGAGGCTTTACCATATTCACGGTGGTCCGACTTGACCACGCTTCCTCCGAGGGAGTCGGCCAGAAGTTGCGCTCCGTAACAAACCGCCAGGACGGGCACCTTACCCAATAGAAGGTCGAGGGGGATCCGCAGGGCATTGGCATCCCTCACGGAAAAAGGACTGCCCGATAAGATCACCGCACGGGTGTGGTCGCCGGCCTGGTACTGGTGATAGGGCTTGATTTCACAAAAGATATTCAGTTCCCGGATGCGCCTGGCGATCAATTGGGTGTATTGGGAACCAAAATCCAGGATCAATACCTGCTCATGCATATTATTCTGCTAGCAGCCCCCTGCCCGCTTTTTGGATACGGTTGGATTCGGTCAGGTCTTTCATGATCCGGTCAAGCACCCCGTTGATAAAGTCTTTGCTCTTAGGGGTGGAATAAAGTTTGGAAAGCTCCACATACTCATTGATGGTGGCCTTGGTCGGAATCGTGTTGAAATACAGGAATTCGCAGACGGCCATTTTCAGCAGGATCATGTCGATGATCGCCACCCGTTCGGAATCCCAGTTTTTAAGAGTGGGTTTGATGATCGCTGCAAGTTCATCCTCTTGCTCAATGACCTTTTTCAGAAGGGTCTTGCCAAAGAGCAGGGTTTCTTCCTCCGTGACCATAAATTCCTTATAGAATTCTTCGGATGCCGGAAGGGCCTTAAGGGTTTTTTTGATGGCGCCGATGATCAGCGAATCATCGTCTTCCCAGTTGTACAACTGATCTTCAACGATTTCATTGAATAATTCGTTTTTCCGCAAAAAACGGTAGAGTTCCAGCAAGGTTTCGAGGTGATTCTTCTCGGCGAGGGATTTATCGGAATAAGCCTTATACCAATCGAGTTTGGCGAACTCGCTGTAGATTTTTTTAAAAACGTCTTCTTCCACCCATTTGTCAAATTCACCCTTGACAAAAAGTTTCTGAAGTTTTTTATTCTGCACCAGGTTCTGGATCAGCGGGTTCTCATAAAGGACGGCCTCAAAGTTTTTATCCTCCGTAGTGGGCAGGTATTTGTTCTGTATTTTATCCGCTACATTTTTGGCCTGTTCACAGATTTTCTGGATCAGGTATAACTGGAAAAGGTATAAATCAAAGGATTGCCGCAGGGACTGATCTAACATTTTCGGAAGATGGGCTTCCTGGATAAATGCATCCCGGTTTCTGGCAAACAGGATTTGCATCACTTTTACACGTAAATTTCTCCTACTAAGCATGGGTTGATGTCGTCACTTCTGAACGCACAAATATAGTTAAATATTGAATGTGAATTCCATGAAAAAGACCGCGCATTTTTCGGTCGGCGGGCAGGCCGTGGGGGTTTGTTATTTCATTTTTCTTTCCAGGGCTTCAGCCGAAGGCAGGTGACGGTAGTGCCATTTGTCGATCAGTTTACCCTCCTTCCAGAGAATCAGGCCCGGATTGGAGCGCATGATCGTTTTCAGCAGGATATCGTCCGCCTGATAAATGGGATACCGGGCGCCGGTTTGAGCGGCAAAATCCCGCATCTGCGAGTTGCCAAGACCTCCGGTGACCGCAAACACCTTCACTCCCTTGTCCAGGAACCCGTGTACCAAGGGATTGATCTGGTCCCTGAAAAGCGCCGCTTCTTCCGCATTGGCCGTGAAACTCGAAAGCGTGGATTCGCGGTGGACCACCTCTTTGATGACCCGGAACCTGAGGGTATCCGTACCCGTGATCACCAGGCTGTCCGAAAAAGCCGTATCTGAAACGCTGGTCTTCACTTCCTGTACCTGTCCATGCACTTTGTAGGCGCTGATCATGAGCGAATATCCTTTTTCATCAAGCAAGGCCTGTGTAATGTCTGAACCGCTGGTATCCAATATGATGTAATCACTGACCTTGGTCTTGGGGACCTTCGATTCCGCATAAACAAATTTGGTGTCCCAGTCCTCCTTGGGATATTTTTTGAATTCTTTCATGTAATCCCCATAGGAGATACGGGTAACCGCTTTGGTTTGTTTGTTCTTTAATTCGGCATATTCAATCTGGACCTGTTGGGCGGCTTCCAGTTCCGCCTTGCGGGTGGAGGCGATATCCGATCCGACCCGGAAAGCCCGGAAATCCCAAAGGGGCTCATTCACATAGGTGTTATAATGGCAAAATCCCCAGGAACCGAGTCCTGCGAGTACAATAAACAGGAATCGGGTGAAGGGGGTCCACAACTGATGTTCCAGCCGCGTCCAGACCAGAAAAACGATGGCCGGCAGCAAGAGGCCGAGGTCCTTCAGGAAAGAAACCTTGGGATCCAGTTTAAGAAAATCGCCGAAACAGCCGCAGTCCGAAACCCTCATTTGCAGGGGTTCGAAATCACCCCAGGCTTTGAATTCGAAAAAGTTTGCATTCGAAGGTACATAACCCGTCAGAAAGGTGAAGCCCGTGAGCAGGGTAAAGAACAGGAGGAGAAGGAAAAACACCCAGGCCGTCAGTTTGGGTTTGAAACCGATGATGAGGGCCACGCCGACCAGGATCTCCAGGATGATCATCAGGATGGAAATCGTTACGGCCGATTGGGCCATCCAGGGGAACACCGGGGCAATAAAACCCATCCAGGTGGGTTCAAAGGTTTGCTGAAAGGCCGCAAAATACTGTTCCATCTTAAAAGCCGTGCCCATCGGATCCACCGCTTTCACCATTCCGGAAAAAATAAACCAGACCCCGCAGAAATTCTGAAGGAAAGAAATCAGCCAGGATTTGGGCTGTTTTACTTTCTGGCTGATCAGGAAGGTCAGCAGCCCCCCGGCAACCGCGAAGGCAATGATCAGTGTACTTAAGGTCATGGCTTAAAAGTTAGGCGTATGGGATTCATGAAGCAGAATGAGGGCAAAAATAGCGTAATTCATGATGTCCATGTAATTGGCATCCACTCCTTCGGAAACGAGGCTGTCCGCTTCCCGGTCCTCTATTTCCTTTATGCGAACGATTTTCATCAGGATCAGGTCGGTCATGGAAGAAACACGCATGGACCTCCACACTTCGTCATAATCGTAATTTTTTGCTTCCATCAAACGGAAAACCTCCTCGGCACAGGCATCATAATAAGCCAGTACATTTTCCCGGGTGAGGTGGTCCGGGGATGCCCCTTCCCCCGACCGAAGCAACATCAGGGCCATCAGGCAATAGTTGACGATACCGATAAACTCGTTTTCAATGCTGTCCCCGATTTTTTGTTCTTTTTTGGTGTCGACCGACCGGATCCTGGCCGCTTTGATATATATCTGATCGGTGATGGAGGCGGGACGAAGCAGCCTCCAGGCGGTTCCATAATCCTTGTTTTTTTTAATAAACAACTGCCTGGCCTCCATGAGGACCTTCCTGTATTGCCTGGATGTATTGATCATGGTCGACAAAGATAAGGCGACCCGCAGTAAGCTTTTCCGGGAGAGCTTGCCCCCCGTTGGTAATCTTACAAGTCTCTCATTTTCAAGCTTCCCTGCAGGGACCGGCTTCATGCGGCTGCCGGGGGAGCCTCCCACCTTTCGTGTCTCACCGGTACTCCGCACGGTGGATGGAAGGTCAGAGATAAATTTTCAAGAATAAATGAACCGAAAGTGCTATTTTTGCACCCTAAAATTTAAAAGATGAACCCGATTCAATTCGTGCAGGAGCAGTTGCTGAAAGACCGTTCGAGTGAGACTGTTAAGCCTGGAGACAATGTGAACATCAGTTATAAAATCATTGAAGGGGATAAAGAACGCATCCAGAATTTCAAGGGGGACGTGATCAAAATTACTGGTTCGGGAAGAACAAAAACCATCTGCATCCGTAAAATCTCCAATGGGGTCGGGGTAGAGCGTATTTTCCCCCTGAATTCACCCAGCATAGTGGACATCACCCTGCTGAAAAAGGGAAAAGTAAGAAGATCCAAATTGTATTACCTGCGTGCGCTCTCCGGCAAAAAAGCACGGATTAAGGAAAAAAAGCAGGCCTTGGCCCCCAAGGTTGAAGCAGATGCGCCCCAGGCCTAAGCGGGCTCCCTCATACACATTTTTATTTTCCGATGACCAGTTTACGGCTGGTTACAAGATTTTGTGTCCGGATCTGAAGCAGGTAAATTCCCGCTCCAAGTTTTGAAAGCGGCACAATGAACCTGTTCTTGATCTGCAGGTTCAAGGGCATCGTATAGACTGACCTGCCGGCCAGGTCGACAAGATCCAGCCTACCCTCACCCCCTTTATGGTTCTGAAGGTTAAACTCCACCCTTATTTCTTCTTTTGAAGGATTTGGATAGACCTTGAATCCCGAATACCAGTCTTCCTGCTTCGTCGAAGTAATCACACAGGCCGGGCCCTCATTCACCATGCTGATGGTCAGAAAATTGGAGGACAATGAAAAACAATCGTCCGAAATGGAAACGCCGGGGATCAAGGTGAGGCCTGGAGTCACCAGCAGTCGTCCCGTGTAAATCGAAGAATATAGCCTGTAGGTGCCGGTATCCTCCTGATCAAAGATCATGGAATGGACAGAGGAAATTCGCAAAATTTTGGAAGTTGAATCCAGCAGGATATAGGCCGTCTTGAATCCGACGGAATCCGAAGTGGACAACCGGACCGTATCCCCCCTGTCATCGGTTTTACAAAAGGAGAGCACGGTATCCAGAGTGCTGGACTGGATCCGGTGCGGCGGTGGAACGGTCTTGCGTATAGTCACAAAATTATCGGACAGGTCAAAACATTGGTTGGAATAAACGGCCTGCAAGGCGTTTTGGTTGACCGTGGCCTGGAAAACCCCCTTATAGGCAACCCCATACACCCGGCTGGTGGTATTGATCACCCCGCTGCCAAAATTGATCTGATCGGATGAACTAAAACCTTCGATGATGTTTTTGTCATCGGTGATGACGTACAGGTAGCTCAGGGATTTTGCATTCTGAGGAATGATCCGGATGATATCGAGATCGAGGTTGGCCGGGCATACAAAAGCAAGGTCCGAACCTTCGGATGAAGTGAGGACTCCCCCGTCGATCGTACCAATGGTGACCAGGACAAAATTGGAACTGAAGGAAAAACAGCCGGTGGAAAATTCTGAAAAGTCCAGCAAATCTCCCGGTTTAAGGGATCGTTCGCCGATGAAAGATACTCCATAAATATAATACTGTCCTTCCGCAAATCCGCCAAAATTGAATTTGAAGGCGGTGTCGATGGACAAGACCACCAGATTGCTGTCCGTCAGCACTAAATTATATGCGTTTTGGGATACGCTGACATTCCGCACTTCCAGGATCCTGGATTGGGTGTCAGAAGGACAAAACAATTCTTTATTACTCCCGTCGAGAAGCCGTACCCCCCCACCCCTGGGGGCATCGCGGAGGACCCTTATAAAATTGCTGGACACATTAAAACACCCATCTGAGAAGGCAGAAACAAACAGGTTACTGGCTTTGGCGATCACGATATTGCCGGTATAGGCCACCCCATATATACGCATGGAAGTCAGGGTACTGGAAGCAATTTTCAGCGTATCATTGATAATAAAATCCAGCACCGTTCCGGTTTCCGAGGTGAGTACATATTGGTAGGGTGAATTGCTGGCACCGGTATTAACCAGTGGGACCGTCCTTGCAAGGTTATCCCCGGGACAGACAAAATAGCTTGTCGAGCCATCTGCAAGCCTAACGGTGCCTCCTTTGGCAACATCCTGCAATACGGTAATAAAGTTGGAGGTTACGGAGTAACAGTCGGTACTCAGGTCCCCATTAAAAACGGAATCCACACCAATTCTCAGCGTGCCCGTGTAAGAGATACCGTAAACCCTGCTCTGACCTAAAGGAAACCTTTCAAAATCAATAAACCCGCCACCGGTAGTCAGGGCAAGGACTTTATTGCCTGCCCCGACGGCTACTACCGCGTAACTGTTTGGACTTTGGCCGAATCCATTGAAAGTAAAACGGTCAGGAAGATTATCCCCCGGGCAGGCGAATAGCAAGGTTTTCTGGCCTTCGGCCAGGATGCTCCCTGCAAAGGGTTCAACCAGGCGTACTTCGAATTCATTCAGAGCCAGGGCATAACAGTCCGAACTGAATTTCGTCACTCCTCCCCTGGATACCGTATCCCCCGGCTTCACCAGAAGTTGCCCTGAATATTGCAAAACCATGATGTCATAGGTCCCTTCCGGGTTGTTATCCAGGTCAATCGTCAGCCCAGGAGCCACCTGTCTGCATACCTGATTCTGATCCACCAAGAGGGTGGCTACAAAGGGTGACTCGCCATCCTCCACACCTACCGTGTAGAGATCCGGACTGCCATCCTTCGGGCAAAAAACAGATTGGCTGGTAAGGCTGACCAGTGAACCGACCGTCAGGGTATCCACCGCAAAACTTGCAGGCACACCCCCCGTATTAAAACAGCCCGTGGCCAGGGTCTTATCGGTCAGCCTGGAAACGTTTTTCTGAATGGTTACACTCCCGGTATAGGTCATGGCATAAACTCTGTAGTTTCCGATCGAAAGTTGATCTATCGGAAACCAAAGGGTGGAAAAGGTGTCCAAAATGAGGCCATTGAAGAAAGTCAATACAAAAATCTGTTTGGAAACGGATGAACCTACCGTTTTGAGCCGGATCGTATCCAGGGTGGAGTTTGAACCACAGATGGTGGTATCTACCCGGCCATTGCTAAACATGACGTCCAGGCTCCTGGGGACATCTCTGAAAACGGGGATCAGGTTTTCAGATAATCGGGCACACCCTGAAACCGCTCTGATCGTGCTGACGTCGTTTCCAATATTGAAGGCAATAGAATCTGAATAAAGGATGCCCCAGACCCGGAAACCGGCAGGGAGCGCACCATCAAAATTAAAAACCGGGGAGGTTTGAACCCGGATGATGTTGTCCGCACCGTCTGCGAGGATAAAGGCATATTTGTTTTGGGAGGTATCTGATTTTAAAAAAACAAACTCATCCGGTTTTCCATCGCCGGGACAGGCATAGAGCACTTGCTCAAGGGTCGAAACCGAAATCGTGTGCGGCAAACATTGAGCCCAGGCACGGTACCCTTGCAGGAGGAATGTCAGGGCAAGCAAGCCTAAACTGAATTTTCCGGGGAAAATGATTGGTGCTGATTTTTTCATCTTTGATTCAATTTGTTTTGAATCAATTAATTAGTACTTAATCCTTAACGTATGACCATAGCATAAATCGTACCATATCCATAAAAAAAACCCCGGGAATAATATCCCCGGGGTTCGAAACATCAAAAGGCAAATAAAATGATAATATCTTTTCTTAACGAATTACAGTCATTTTGACTCTATCAAATATATAACCATTTTTGAAAATAATGAAATACAATCCCGGTGTTAAGGAAGTGACGTCAAATACAACTTTCTCATTATCAATATCTTCTGAAGATAAATTAATTTTTTTACCCAACTGCCCGGTCACCGAAATCAGGTGAAGCTCGGGTTTTCCTGACTTCAGGTAATCTCCCTTCAGGCTTAGAGTGACCCTTTGGAGAGCCGGATTTGGAAATATTGATAAAAATACCTGGTTCCCGGACTGAATACCGGAAGTCTTGCAGCCCGGACCCGAATTTACTTTATTCAGAAGTATAAAATTATCGCTCAAATCGTAACAGCCGGTGGACAATGCGGTAGCCGTGACATCATCATTCCTGAATACCGATAAGATCCCTCCATAAGCAACCCCGTAAATCCTGCTGGTACCCGGATCGGCGCCATTAAAATCAAATTCGGGACCATCTTTTTCTACGATGGCCTGCAGCCGGTTGTTCAGATCGGTGACCAGGTAAGCGTACTTTAGTCCCTGGACTCCGGTATGACTGAAAAACAAGGTATCCGGGGCCAGGTCTTCCACGCAGATGGTCACCACGGTGTCTCCACCTGCCAAACTGATCCGGCCGGCATCCGCGGTGGACTTATAGACGGTGATGAATTGTCCGGAAACATCAAAACATCCGGAGCTCAGGTCTGGTCCATCCAACTTCTTTCCAAACAATTGAAGGTTTCCAGAGTAGGAAATCCCATAGATCCTGCACAGTCCAAGACTGAAGGTATCCAGGTCAAACGAAGAATTGGAACTCCAGGCCAAAATGCTGTCCGCCTCGTCGGTGATTACATAGGCATAAGGCAAGGGTACCGCACCCTGCTCCTCTACGGTGATAAAATCCGGCTGCCCATCCTGGGGACAGAGAAAAAATTCAGTCTGACCACCACTCGTAGTTAGGGTTCCCGCTTCAGGTGCATATTTATAAATGATCACTTCATTCGAAGTAACCGAAAAACAACTGTCGGTAAGCCGGGCGGACGAAACCCGGTCCCCGGCTTTGACCAGGAGGGATCCCCGGTAAGCCACTCCGAATACCCTGGTGGTTCCGGCTGGCAAATGGACATCGATGATTCTGCCATCCATTGAAATGTACTTCACGGTATCGGATTGGATTCCCAGGTAGGCATATTTTGCGCCTGGGGTCGCTCCGTTGCTGGTAAGCAAAACCGTATCGGGTTGGCTATCATCCGTACAGTAATACAGCACATTTTCACCGGTCGGGGTACGCAGGGTCCCTGCGGACAATTCATCAGAACTGATTTGGATAGCATTTTCACTATACTGAAAACAGCCCGAAGCAAAGGGCACCGCGGTCATATCATCCCCCGCCTTGGCCAAAACAGAACCCAGGTAACTCACCCCGTAGATTCTGTACCGGCCGCTGTTAAGGCTCTCCAGATCAAGTTCCGAGGCGTTCAGGTCAATAATCTGGTTCTGTTCATTGGTCAGGATATACTGATATTCGATCAAGGAAGTGGATGTACTCTTCAAAGCCGGCCGGTCGGGCCAGCCGTCTTTAAAACATATGGTATAGCTGGTGTCCCCGGAAACCAGGGAAACCCTGCCCCCCTGCGGATTTTCCTTAAGCACCTTGATGACGTTGGTACTCAGGGCGGCGCACCCTGAGGCTAACGTTTGCTGGGAAAGCAACTGGCCCGGTTGCAACAACAATTGTCCCGAATAGGACAGCCCTCGGATCCGGGAGGCCCCCGAATTCAGGTTTGCGGCGCGAAGGGTATCGGAATCCAGCAGATGCAATACGGAATCCCGGAGGTCTGTGACAAAAAACACATGAGGGGTCCCCGGCATTGCATTTGTGCCCAATACAGTGGTGGACAGGGTATCCCCGGCGCACCAGGTCAGGCTGTCCTGCCCATTTTCCAGACTGATGTCGGCGGCTTCCACTTCTTCAATCATGAGGCCGAGGTATTGATCTGACAATTGACTGCAACCGGAAGACAAGTTCATGGGATCAAGGACTTGACCGGTTTCTGCCAGCAGGTCACCCGAATAAGACAAGCTATAAATGCGGTAATTCCCGTTCGCGAGAGAATCCAGGTTTAGATCGAGGCTATCAACGATTCGAACCAGTTTATCGTTTGCATCCGTAAGCAGCAGGGCCGAGTTTAAGCTGGAACGGCTGGTAAAATTCAGAAAAGCCACTAGATTGCCGGAAGAGGAAGCACAGAAAAATTTTGTCGTGGTTGAATCCGAAAAAGTCAGCAAACCGGGTAAAGGCACATCGGTAACCACGGTGAGAGAGGAATCCGAATAATCATAACAGTCGTCGGATGGTGCGCCGTGCAGAGAATCTCCGATGGCGAGGATGAGGTTGCCGGTATAGGAAAGGAAATAAATTTTCCATTCGCCTGCGGGGAGTTTATTAAAATCGTATGAGGATGAGCTGGTCCAGTCGTAGACCCGGCCTGCAGTATCCACAATTACCCAGGCTCCATGTGCCCCTAAAGCACCGGTCACTTCGAGGCTAAGGCTGTCAGGAACCCCGTCCTTGCATAGAATCTGAAGACCGGCATCGGATTTAAACGCGATTTGTCCGCCATCCGGCAAGGCTTTGGTGATCTGAAGAAAATTTTCGGTGACGGCGTAACAATCGTCCGTCCAGATAAAATCGTGAATATCCTTCCCGGAATATCCATCATTCAATTGGCCTGTAAAGGTCAAACCCCAAACCCTGCAAATGCCCGCAATCAGTGCATCTCCCGGAATGGACGCCGAATCACTCAGGGCAATCACCTGATTAAGGGTATCTGTAAAGATGTAATGTTCATAACCGGCTGAATTGTTGGACAGGTCCAGGGAAAGGGGCTGTGCCTTTGTGCTGGCGGCACAGATAAAGCCCTGGGAGTCCTGGCTGGCAAACAGGATATTCCCTCCCCTGGGCAGGTCCCTGACCAGCAACTGAAAATCTGAACTCAACTCATAACAACCGGTGGACAAAGCGGCGTCGATGGAATTTCCTTCCAAGCCCAGAAACCGCCCGGTATACGCGAGGACATAAATTTTGCAGGAGTCACATTCCAGTTGGTCCGCGTCCAGTTCGGGCCTGTCGGAGGTTTTCACAATGATCCCTTTTTCATCAGCCACCAGGTATTTTATTTTGCTCCTGCTGCCAAAAACCGCCTCGGTTTTCACGGAATCGGCTTTAAGGTCCGGGGCGCATACAAAAAGAGGACCTGTTCCAGGCTGGTTGATGACCGGGGCTACCGGATATTCCTTGATCACCAGCACGTAGTTGGTGGAACGTTCGTAACAATAATCGGTGATCCGGGCGTCCAGGATATGTTTGCCAAGGACCCAGCCCAGCGCCCCTTTAAAAGAATAACCGTATACATGATATTCGGATCCCGGCAAATTTTCAAAATCCACCACTCCCGTGAGGGTAGTCCCGATGATGGTATCGTTTTGATCCGTGATGACATAAATGAAAGGGGTCCCGCCTGTAAACGGTCTGAAGCCGACCAGGTCCGGTTTGCCGTCAGGACAGGCATATACCGTGGTATCGCCGGAAAGTGTAAAAAAAGCGCGCCCTTCAATACATTGGGCCTGCGCAGAATGGGCAATGGCAATAAAAAGGCAATACAATACAGCCTGGTGTACGGTTTTCATAATTAGTGCTTGGTTTTTTAAATCGTAAAATTCACATCCGGTGCATAGAAGCTGGACTCCTGGCTTAGAATAACATATCCGCCCCAAAATAATATCATGCTATGGATACATTTAGTTAAGGACCAAACATATTAAATTCACACATATATTACTTTCAGGGCCCCCTGGGTTCGTTGGCACGGCAGATCAAATCAACACTTGACGGCCTGGACGTGTAAGGGGTCTGAATCTCCACTTTTGCAAACCGGCTGACGGCATTCCAGTATCTTTGCGCGTACATATGATGTCCCTTCGTATCCTGATTTTTTTATGTATCCTGGCCGGTATTGACCTGTATAGTTTTCAATGGCTCAGAACCCTCAGCCAGGGTTGGTCGCCTGTATGGCGGGGCTCGGCTTATACGATATTCTGGTTCGGCACACTGGTCACCGTCACCCTTTTCGTGTTTTATTTCACCGGACAAACGGATAAAATCCCTCACGTAGTCCTGATTTATCTGAGGGCCATTGCATTCATCAGTTATTTTTCCAAATTCATCAGCATTCCCATCGTGCTGATGGATGATATCCGGCGGGGAGCAGGCCTCCTGGTACAATGGTTTAAGCCGGATTATCAGTTCAACGCCTCCCGGTCCCGTTTTCTATCGACTTTCAGTGCGGTATTGGCCGGACTGCCCTTTGTCACACTCATGTACGGAATGGCCCGCAATGCCTACCGGTATCGCCTCCACCGGCATAAGATCCCGGTATCCGGCCTGCCTCCTGAACTGGAAGGTTTAAAAATCGTTCAGATATCGGACATCCATTCGGGCAGTTTTACCGCAAAAGACCCGATCAAAAAGAGCCTCGATATGATCCGGGAACTGGATCCCGACTTGCTTTTTTTTACCGGCGACATGGTTAATTACCGGGCGGATGAAGTTGAACCATTTATCGACATTTTTGCCGGGATGAAAGGCAGGTATGGCAGCTTTTCCATCCTGGGCAACCATGATTACGGGGATTACGTCCAATGGACCGATGCCCAGGCCAAACAGGACAACATGGAAAGCCTGAAATCCAACCATGAAAAAATCGGATGGAAACTTCTGCTCAATGAACATCAGGTCATTGAAATTAAAGGGCACCCTATCAGTATTATCGGCGTGGAAAATTTTTCCGCATCCCGTCGTTTCTCCAAATACGGCAACCTGGCCAAAGCTTATGAAGGGGTCCCTGGCCACAGCCTTCAATTTTTGTTGTCGCACGACCCAAGCCATTGGGACCACGAAGTGAATTCCAGGTACCCCGACATTCATCTAACCTGTTCGGGACATACCCATGGATTTCAGTTTGGTGTGGAGATCCCGGGATATTTCCGGTGGAGCCCAAGTCAATATGTATACCATCAGTGGGCCGGTTTGTATCAGAAAGGAAAGCAGTTTCTTTATGTCAACCGGGGTTTTGGTTTCCTGGGTTACCCAGGCCGGGTGGGCATCCTTCCGGAGATCACCTTGCTGGAACTGACGGCGGCGATATAACCGGAACCGGTTGACCTTTAAGCACGATGCATATAAATTTGCTCCCGGTTAATGGAAAAGAGAATATGAGAATATTGCTGTTGGGGGTATGGTTTGGGGTGATTTTGGGGTGCAAGTCCGAGCCTCCCCTATTTGATAAAAACAAGGTAAAAGGAACCTGGATCGTGACGGAAGCATCCAGGAACAACAGGATCACCCAGACTGTCAACGGCGCAGTTTTCAAGATTTCGGACACCGAGCTCACTCACAATCTATATGGATCGGATTCATCTTATGCGATCCAATGGAGCAGGGAAGCCATTGTGACCGGACAAGCCGCCTATACGGTGGAAACTGCCCAGGATTCGCTTTTGGTATTGGCCACCATCCTGCACAATTTTCCATTTCGCCTTTCTCTGAAGAAAACCACGCCTCCGCAGACGGAGGAATAAGGACTTTGTTTCCCGGGAAAGTGGTCCCGGTTGGGATTAAAATATGGGCTCCATCCAATCCATTTGTCCCCCCTTCAGCAACCAGAATACGATGGAGATAAGGAGCGGGACCAGGATGCTGATCCACAAAACGGGATAATACCAGGATGGCATATTCCCGTATTCCATCCGGTCGGACAACCAGGAAATGATAAGTATGGCAAGGGCTATGATTCCGATTCCGGCGCTTAAAAGAAGGGCCGTGTAGTCATGGACCATCCAGACCAGTGTATAAAAAACCGCCTGGACCAGCAGCGTAATGATTATTTTATCCCTGTGCTTTTTCACCCGTGGCGTGATTAAAAACTCCTTCTGTCAGCTTCCAAATATACCCGGGCCCGGCCGTCCAGAGGCCATGGTTTTCCAGGGTCCAGGGATACCGGATATATTATGAAAAACAGGCATAGAAGGGCTGGCTAAAATCGCAAAATATAAAATATTTATAGTTTTGCAGGCTAATAATCAAGTGGGACCGAATCAGTATGGGTAAAAAATTGTTGATTGTAGAATCACCGGCCAAAGCCAAAACCATTGAGAAATTCCTGGGTGAAGACTACCAGGTAAAATCCAGTTTTGGCCATGTCCGGGATCTGGAGAAAGGGAAAAAAGGCATTGATATCGAGAATAATTTTCAGCCCAATTATATCGTCAGCCCGGAAAAACAAAAAGTCGTCAGGGAGTTAAAGGACACCGCAAGGAAAGCCGAAGAAGTCTGGCTGGCGACGGACGAAGACCGCGAAGGCGAAGCCATAGCCTGGCATCTTTGCGAAGTACTCGGGCTCGATCCTAAAATCACCAAACGGATTGTCTTCCATGAAATCACCAAACCGGCCATTCAGGAGGCGGTCCTTCGCCCTCGCCTCTTGGATCTTGACCTGGTCAATGCGCAGCAGGCAAGAAGAGTGCTGGACCGCCTGGTTGGTTTCGAATTGTCTGAACTCCTCTGGCGTAAGATCAAGAACAACCTGTCTGCAGGCCGGGTGCAATCGGTCGCGGTCCGGCTGATTGTCGAAAGGGAAAGAGAGATCCGGAATTTCGTAGCCGTCCCTTTCTTCAAAGTCAGCGCCCTTTTCAGGATCCAGGATGCGGAAGGCAGGGTGTATACGCTGAAAGCCGAACGGCCCGAACGATTTGACGATAAAAAGGACGCCCGCAGCTTCCTGGACGCCTGTATCACCGGGCGGTTCAGCATTCAGTCCATTGACATTAAACCGTTGCGGAGAAAGCCGGCGGCCCCCTTTACTACTTCCACCCTGCAGCAGGAGGCCAGCCGGAAACTTGGGTTTTCCGTCAGCCGCACCATGGTGACCGCCCAACGCCTTTACGAACAAGGCTACATCACCTACATGCGTACCGATTCCACCGCTTTGAGCAATGTCGCTGTCCAGCAAATCACTGAAGAAATCGAGCGGGCTTATGGGAAACATTATGTGGAAACCAGGATTTACAAAAGCAAAGCCGCCAATGCCCAGGAGGCGCATGAAGCCATTCGTCCTTCGTACATCAACCGGCTGGAGGTATCCCCTATTCGCGATGAGCAGCGCTTGTACGAATTGATCTGGAAACGCACCATCGCATCCCAGATGGCGGATGCCGAACTGGAGAAAACCATCGTGAAAATCGGAATATCCACCCTGCCCGGGGAATACCTCCAGGCTGAAGGGGAAATTCTCAAGTTCGACGGTTTTCTGAAAGTTTACCTGGAATCCAGCGATGAAGAAGAGGACGGACATGATGAATCCATTTTGCCTCCCCTGCATATCGGCCAGGTCCTGGACCTTAGAAAAATGGAAGCGGTGCAACGCTTCACCAGGCCCCCTTCCAGGTACACGGAAGCAAGCCTAGTAAAAAAACTGGAAGAACTCGGGATCGGAAGGCCGTCCACCTACGCCCCCACCATATCCAAAATTATGGAAACCGGCCGGGGTTATGTGGTGAAAGAACAACGGGAAGGGATCGAGAGAAAGTTCGAAATCCTTACCCTGGAAAACGGCCAGATCCGGGAATCCATGGATTCGGAAATCACCGGGGCTTCTAAAAACAACCTGTTCCCCACAGACATGGGCATGCTGGTCGTGGATTTCCTCACTAAAAATTTTGAGGATATCATGACCTACGGGTTCACGGCCGAAATTGAAAAACAATTTGACATCATTGCGGAAGGGAATATGGAATGGCATCAGATGATCCAAGCTTTTTACCGGCCATTCCATCAAAAACTGGAAGACACCCTGCAGAATACGGGTCGCGAAAGCGGGAAACGGATCCTGGGTTCGGATCCCAAAACCGGACGGGCGGTATTTGTCAGAATGTCCCGTTATGGCCCGGTGGTGCAGATCGGTGACACGGAGGAATTGAAAGAGGATGAAAAACCCGAATTCGCCAACCTCAAGCCGGGGCAGTCCATGGAAAACATTTCCTACGAAGATGCCATGGAATTGTTCAAACTGCCGCGTTCCCTGGGCGAATACCAGGGCAAGGAAGTGATCATTGGTCAAGGCCGGTTTGGCCCCTATGTAAAGTATGACGAAGGATTCATTTCCATTCCCCGGCCCGAAGACCCGCTTGCGGTAAGCCTGGACCGGGCCATTGAGCTGATCGAGGCCAAACGGGCCGAACTTGCGCCATTGGCTTATTATAAAGAAAAACCCATCACCAAAGGCAAAGGCCGATTTGGCCCTTTTGTGAAATGGAACGAGCTCTTTGTCAATGTGCCTGCGAAATACAATTTCGATAACCTTGACCCGAAAACAGCCATTGACCTGGTCAAGGCCAAAGAGGAAAAAGAGGCCAGTAAATACCTCAGCCGGTGGGAAGAAGAAAACCTAAGCGTCCAGAACGGCCGATGGGGTCCGGTAATTTATTACGGGAAAAAACATTATAATTTTCCGAAGAATCCGGATGGAAAGAGGATTACTCCGGAAGAGGCAGCGGCCTACAGCCTGGAACAGGTCAAGTCCCTGATCCTTGCCTCCGATCCCCAGGCCTTTGAAAAGAAAGGAAAGCGTAAAACAACCGGAAAGGCAAAAAGTACGCGCACCCCTTCAAAAAAGCCGGCAGCTAAAAAACCGGCAAAAGCCAGGGCCATATCCTGAACCCGGCGGAAATCAATTGGTTTTTACCGGCTTTTTACCAATACGGGACAGGCGCATCTGGATATGATTGTCCCGGTACTTCTCCGTCCCGATGAGGATGAGCATATCGCTGTTGAATTTGGACTGCCATTCGCTCTTCTTTTCTTTCGAATCGTCCGGGGTCATTTCGAGAAAACCGAGATTGTCGATGGTAAAATTGCCCTTTGAGGTAATCTTATGGTACATCCCTTTTTCATATTTCCCGTTGGGAAAAAACTGCATCCAGAATCCTTGCATTTCTTCGGCGGTGATGTTCTTGGGACCTTCGATCCCACCGTCAAATTTCCACATTTGGGTGCATAGATCCTTGATCAAAATCGTGTCAAAACGGCTGTATTTGTTCCGGGCCATCGCGTCGGGTTTTGTAAAACTGGATACCATGGGCGTATCCGAACGGACCGCATTGGCGGATACCGGCATCTCGTTGATCCCGGCCGTATCTTTCTGTGAAAAAACATCGCCCGTGGGGTCGGCATTATTCTTACAGGCTGCGGCTGCCAGCCCGGCGAATAAAATAAAAATGCCAAATTTGCTAAACGACATAGTCAGGTATTGAGGCTGCAAAAATATGCCATTCCCGATCGAGAGAAAAATAAAATCCATCCTGGAGACCCACCCACTGATTGCGCGGGGCGACCGGATCCTCGTAGCGGTCAGCGGCGGGATGGATTCCATGTGCCTGATATCCCTGCTCCAAGCGCTCGATCTGGACCTTGCCGCCGGACACGTCAACTTTAAACTCCGGGGTGGAGAATCCGACCTGGATGAAGCCCTGGTCCGTGCCCACTGTTCCACTCTCGGCCTGCCTGTACACAGTGTTTCTTTTGACACCCGGGCTGAGGCGCAGAAATCAGGGAAAGGGATCCAGGAAACGGCCCGGGATCTCCGCTATGACTGGTTGAGCGAAATAGCCGACCAGTACGGGTATCATAAAATTGCCACGGCCCATCACCAGGACGACCAGGCCGAAACCCTGATCTTCAACCTGGTCCGGGGATCCGGTCTCCGCGGAGCCGGAGGAATTCCTATCATGCAGGGCAGGATCATCCGACCTCTCCTGGCCGTCTCTAAAAAAGAGATCAGGGAATACATTTCCCTCCGGGGCATTCCTTACCGGGAAGATCTATCGAATCTCAAAACCGATTATACCCGGAATAAAATCAGACACCAGATCATCCCTTTGCTGGAACAAATAAATCCCAGGGCTTCGGCCCACCTCGCGGCATTTTCAGAACGAGTGCAGCAATACCTGCCTGTTTATACCCTGTGGAAAAACCAAATGTCCCGATTGCACCTTACCAGGTCTGGAAGAAAAGTGGTTCTTTCCATCCCTGAGCCGGCGGATCCCGCTTTATTGTTTGTTTTACTTGAAGATTACGGTTTTAACTCCAGCCAATGCAGCAATATCGCAATGGCCCTTCGCGAAGGCCACAAGGGCAACCGCTTTTATTCTGAACGGTTTGAACTCATGACCATCGGACAAATGGCAGAACTTTATGAAGTCAGCCAGCCCCCAACGACCGTGGATATTGAAATCCCCGGCCTGCCCTTTGAAACCCGCCTGGACGACCGTCATATTGAGATATTCACCTGCCCGGCCGGGGAGGGTCCGAAGTCCTTTGCCCAGGCAGATCTTTCCTCTGTCCGGTTTCCACTCCGACTCCGGACCTGGAAGGCCGGGGACCGCTTTGCACCCTCGGGCATGGAGGGTAAAACAAAAAAGCTCCAGGATTTCCTGACCGATATGAAGGTCAGTGGATTAGAAAAAAAACAAGCCCTGGTCCTCTGTGATGCTGACCGGATCATCTGGGTCTGGCCCGGCAACCGGATCAGCGAATGGGTAAAATGCAAGGAACAATCAACGGTATGCCTGGGCATTCGGTGCGGACCTTAATAGGTGTTTGCTTTCCCTCCCCTGTCTTCACATTACCGGTCGAATTCCAGCCTCTGAATTACCGGTCGAATTCCAGCCTCTGAACTGTTTTCACGGGATTAAAAACTCCCCGATTATAAGCGAGGTTGCCGTTGACCCAGGTGGCCAGGATTTCTCCCCTCAACTGGTAATTTTCAAGGGGAGACCAACTGCATTTGTACAAAATATTTTCACGGGTGACCAGGACTCTTTCGTCCGGATTGACCAGGACCAGGTCGGCGTGATAGCCTTCCCGTATGAATCCCCGGTCTTTGACCTTGAAACAGATCGCAGGATGATGACACATTTTGGTCACGATTTCCTCCAGGGGGATCTCTCCCTCGTGATGCAGGGTCAGCATGATTTGCAGGGAATGCTGGACCAGGGGCAGGCCGCTTGCGGATTGAAGGTAACTGCCGGTTTTTTCAGAAAGGGTATGCGGGGCATGATCCGTAGCCACCACATCCAGCCGGCCATCCCGAAGGGCTTTCCGGAGCGCTTCGCGGTGACGGGCATGTTTGATGGAAGGATTACATTTTATTTTGTTGTGCAGGCTGGCATATTGAGCGCTGTCAAAGAAAAGGTGGTGCACACAAACCTCCGCAGTGATTTTTTTTTGCTCCAGGGGAAGGTCGTTGTTGAACAGGGCCAGCTCATCCAGGGTCGAGATGTGGAGAATATGCAGCCTGCTTCCGTATTGCTGCGCCAGGTTCACCGCTTTGCTGCTGGATGCCAGGCATCCTTCCGCACTGCGGATAAATTCATGCGCCGAGGCCGGGATCTCATCACAAAATTTGACCCGGTATTCTTCCTGCTTTTGACGGAACATGGTTTCGTCCTCGCAATGGGTGGCGATCAGGGTTGGCGATTCGCGGAAAATCCCTTCCAGGGCACGGTCATCCGCGACAAGCAGGTCTCCGGTGCTCGATCCCATGAAAATTTTAATCCCGCATACCCGCTTGGGATCCACCTGTTTGATTTCTTCCAGGTTTTGATCGGTGGCTCCCAGGTAAAAGGAATAATTGCTGAAGGCCTGCTCTGATGCAATGCCATATTTTTTTTCCAGTACTTCTCGTGTGGTGGCGTGAGGCACGGTATTGGGCATTTCCATAAAACTGGTGACCCCTCCGGCCAAGCCGGCTCTTGATTCGGAGGCGATATCTGCCTTGTGGGTCAGGCCGGGCTCCCTGAAATGGACCTGGTCATCGATGATCCCGGGCATCAGGACCATGCCCCCGGCATCTATTTCTTCGGCCGCCAAATGTTTACGTTCCGGTCCGATATGCTCAATCCTGCCCGCGGAGATCAACACGTCCTGCTCCTGGATCTTTCCTTCGTTGACCAGTCGGGCATTGTGGATCAGGGTTAACTTGGCCATACATTCAAATTAAAACGAAAAATATCTACTTTTGGCCATTTCTGAATGGATTCAGCTTTCGATTCCTCACCGGTAGGCATTTTGGGCGGCGGCCAGTTGGGTAAAATGCTTGCCCAGGCCGGTGCGGACTGGAACCTGAATCTCCATGTGCTCGACCCCGCGGAAGATTGTCCCGCCGCTTGCTGTGCAAAACAAACCCTGGGCGATTTCAGGGACTATGAAACCGTTTTAAAGTTTGGGGCAGATAAAAAGATCATTACCATCGAAATAGAGGATGTCAACACAAAAGCCCTGGAAGTCCTTTCGGGCAAGGGTATCCGAATTTATCCCGGCCCGGAGGCCCTGGGGATCATTAAAGACAAAGGCAGCCAGAAGCAGTTTCTGCAATCCCAGGGCATACCTACTTCAGAATTCAGTTTAACCTCATCCAGGCAAGAGATTGAAAATCTGGTCAGGGAAAATAAATTACAGACGCCTTTTGTTCAGAAACTGAGGACTTCCGGCTATGATGGCCGGGGGGTGCTGATGGTAAACAGCCCCGCCGATTTAAACCTGCTCCTGGAGGGGCCCAGCCTGATTGAAGAAAAAATCCGGGTACAAACGGAAATAGCGGTTCTTGCCGCCCGCAACACCCATGGCGAGGTGGCCACTTATGAACCCGTTGAAATGATCTTTCATCCCGAGGCCAATTTATTGCTCTACCAGGAAAGCCCGGCAAGCATCAGCCCGGCTGCAGCTTCCAGGGCTAGGAAAATCGCCGCCGACTTGATCCATTCCATGAAAATTATTGGTCTGCTGGCCGTGGAATTCCTGATTGATGAAAACGATCAGGTTTTGGTCAACGAGGTGGCTCCCAGGCCTCACAACAGCGGCCATCACACCATTGAGGGCAATTTGACTTCCCAATATCACCAGCATCTCCGGTGTATCCTGGGCCTTCCGCTGGGCCTCACTCAAGTGACCGGACACACGGTCCTGATCAACTTATTGGGCGAACCGGGCTTCAGCGGTCCGGCCAAATACCAGGGCATCGATTCCTGCCTTGCTTTACCGGGGGTTTATGTGCATTTATACGGGAAAAAGGAGACCCGGCCCTGGAGAAAGTTGGGTCATGTGAATATCCTTGGCAAAACCAGGGAGGACGTGAAGGAAAAGGCCGACTGGGTCCGAAACCATCTCAAGGTGATCAGTTGATCCCTTACTTTTGTTAAACCTTTAATCCATATTGAAAATGAATAAGATACAGGTTAGCATCGTCATGGGATCGGATTCTGATTATGCGGTCATGAAAGAGGCAGCCCATATCCTGGAGTATTTCGGGATCGGTTTTGAAGTAGATATCGTGTCCGCCCACCGGACACCAAAATACCTGTTTGATTTTGCTACCTCGGCCCATACCCGGGGCATCCGGGTCATCATTGCGGGCGCGGGGGGTGCTGCTCATTTACCCGGTATGGTGGCTTCCTTATCCCCGCTTCCGGTCATAGGGGTACCGATCAAATCCAGCAATTCGATCGACGGATGGGATTCCATCTTGTCGATTCTTCAGATGCCCAACGGGGTCCCCGTCGCCACGGTAGCTTTAAACGCGGCAAAGAATGCCGGAATCCTGGCCGCCCAGATCCTGGCCGCAGGCAATATCCGGCTGCGGAAAAAAATAGAGATTTACAAACTGGAACTCAGCCAGGAGGTCGTTAAAAAAAGAAAAAAACTTAAAACCGGAAAATAAAAATCAGGCCGAAAACGAAGTGCCACACCCACAGGTGCTTTTAGCATTCGGATTGGTAAAGGTAAAGCCCCTGTTGTTCAACCCGTCCACCCAGTCTATCTGGATCCCGATCAGGTAAAGGGCATGGGCCTTATTCATCAGGATCTCCAGGCCCTGGGTCGAAAATCGCATATCGTCCTCCTGGCCCTGGTCAAATCCCAGCACATAGGAGAAACCGGAACAACCCCCACCTTTCACTCCGACCCGCAGGCCCAGGTCTTCCGGGATCTGTTGTTCTTCTCGAATGCGCTTCAACTGGCCGACTGCGCTATCGCTCAGGGTCAAGGGAAGGGTTTCGGTCTCGAGATCATTCATAATGCTCTGAATATTTTCATCCAAAATTAGTTCTTTTTAAACATGAACCAAAGGGCAATGGTTCAATCCGACTCCTAAAATCTGGCAATGCCCTCGCGGCCTGGCCTCCCTTGACCGGGCCGGGCCTTATTGGTATTATAATGTTAATTTTGCCCGCAAAATCCATACCCGGATGTTTTCAGGCAAGTTCTCCTCGATTTTAGTCCCTGCCGGTCTGTTTTTTATCGGGGCCGTGTTGCTTTTTATTTACCTGTTTTTGAAAAGGAACCTGGGCATTTATATCAGGGAAAGCCTGGACCGGGTACCTGGAAGCCAGTCCGGCCTGATCCTTAATGCTTATGAGCGGCTGGCCCTGCTTTGCGAACGCATCCAGCCCGGTCCCCTGGCCATGCGCCTCCAAACTCCCCAGCTCAACGCCCAGGCCCTCAGTCAGGCCATGATCGTTGCCATACAACAGGAGTTTGACCATAACATCAGCCAGCAAATCTATATTTCAGAAAAATTGTGGAACATCATCCTCCTGGCCCGGGACGAGGCGATCTATGAAATCATCCATACTGCCGGCGAACTTTCTCCCGAAACCGGGAGCGGAACCCTGACCCAGAAACTGATGGAACAGCGTCAAAACAGTTCACTGAATAAAGCTCTTCAAGCCATCCGAAATGAAGCCAAACTCCATGTCAAAGTTTAAATACATCCTGTTGGCAGGAGCCGGGATGCTCCTTGCACAATGCAAGACCTACGATCACTTGGCTATGGTCAGGGCAGACACCCTCCGCGTGTCATCGGCCGCTCCCGACAGCCAGGTCAGCAGGCTTATACTTCCTTACAAATCCGAGTTGGATGCAAAAATGAATGAGGTCATCGCCACCGCTCCGGAGTCCATGACCAAAGAACGACCGGAATCCACCTTGACCAACTGGGTGGTGGACGCCCTGTATAACCAGGCTTCAAAACTTTATACCGAAACCCCGGCATTTGCATTCCAGAATTACGGAGGAATAAGGATAAACAACCTGGGTAAAGGGGAGGTCTCCCTTTCTCAAATGTTTGAAATCATGCCTTTTGACAACCTGGTGGTCCTGCTTCAATTAAAAGGAACGGAAGTACAGAGGTTCCTGGACTATGTCGCCGAAGCCGGCGGCGCACCGGTTTCCTCCCAGGTCCGTTTCCGCATTGAAAACAAAAAAGCGACCGATATCAGGATCCAGGGAAAGGGTATTGACCCGGAAGGCCTTTACCATGTCGTTTTCCCCGATTACATCGCCAACGGGGGCGACAACCTCGAATTTTTAAAGGATAAGCCGAGAATTGAAAAAAACATCCTTATCCGTGATTTACTGACTGCGGAAGCCCGTGAAAAAGGAATCCTCCGGGCAAACCTCGATCAGCGCATAACCATAAAAAAATAATGAACATGAAACGAAGGGACTTTTTGCTGCAATCCGGGCTTGGGGGCGGCTGGCTGCTTGGCCAGGGAATTCCATGGAGGTCATGGGCGCCCGAAGAAAAAGTAAAGCTCACCATCCTGCATACCAATGATGTTCACAGCCGGATCGATCCATTTCCGATGGACGGAAGCCGTCTACAGGGCATGGGAGGGGCTGCCGCGAGGGCTGCCATGATCAAAAAGATCAGAGCGGAGGAAAAAAACGTGCTGTTGCTGGACTCGGGGGATATCTTCCAGGGGACGCCCTATTTCAACCTGTACAAGGGGGAAATCGAGATGAAAACCATGACGGCCATGGGATATGATGCCGCCACCATGGGCAACCACGATTTTGACGGGGGCCTTGAAATGCTGAAAACCCAACTCCCTCATGCCCGCTTCCCCCTTGTGGTTTCAAACTATGATTTCAGGGACACCCCGATGGAAGGCCAGGTCAAAGACTATTTTGTCAAAGAGTTGGATGGCCTCAGGGTTGGAATTTTCGGCTTAGGCATAGAAATGAAAGGGCTGATTCCCGACGCCCTGGTGGGGAATACGCGGTACCTGGATCCCGTGAACAAGGCCAATCAAATAAGCCTTTTGCTGAAAGAGGAAGTCAAATGCGATTACGTCATTTGCCTCTCCCACCTGGGTTACCAGTACCGGAACGAAAAAATATCGGACCTCCGCCTCGCCCCCCTGTTGAATCATGTGGACCTGATCCTCGGCGGACATACCCATACCTTTCTCGACAAAGCGCAAGTGGTTAAAGACCTTGGAGGAAACCCATTGATTATCAACCAGGTTGGCTGGGGAGGCGTGTTGCTGGGCCGGATCGACATTGAGTTTGAAAGAAATAAAACCCGGCACCGCTGTAAAACTTGTAGTAATGAATGGATTATGAATGGTTGAAGAAAATATGTTTTGACCCCCGCCTGAATACCGAAACGTTTGGCATATTTTTTTGACATTTGTTGAAAAGGATTTCTGCCGCTTCCTGCCCGGTTATTTACGGATCCATTCACTCATCCGAATAAAAAAACAGGCCGGGAGCAAAAAATCCGGTGCGGATCATCTTCTTAAATTTCAATTCTAGTATCTTATATGCTCCTTATGCATCAAATCGTCTGGAATAATTGTCTCAAAGCTATACGCGATGCAATTCCGGAGCAAAGTTTCAAAACCTGGTTTGAACCCGTGAAACCGATCAAACTGGAAGACGATGTATTGACCATCCAGGTACCCAACAAGTTTTTTTACGAATGGATCGAGGAGCATTACCTCGGCATACTCAAAAAATGCATCCGGCATGAGATCGGCAAGCAGGGACGGCTTGAATATTTTATCCCTATGGAAAACCAGACCCGCAGTTCCGCCGGGGAACCCAGTTTTCCTAAGCCCCTGGATTCCAGCCATATTGTCAATCCTTTTGTGATCCCGGGGATCCGCAAGGCCAAGGTGGAATCCAACCTCCACCCCGATTACCGGATGTCCAATTATGTAGAGGGGGATTGTAACAAACTGGCAAGGGCCGCAGGCATCGCCATCGCCCGCAAACCCGGCGGTACTGCATTCAACCCGCTCTTCATTTATGGCGCGGTGGGTTTGGGCAAGACCCATCTCGTCCAGGCCATAGGCAACGAAATCCTGGCCAATCATCCCGATAAAAATGTATTGTACATCAGTTCCGAAAAATTCACCCAGCAGGTCATTCAGTCCATAAAAAACAATGCCATCGATGATTTTATGGCCTTTTTCCACAACCTGGACGTGCTGATCATCGACGATATCCAGTTCCTGGCCAACCGGACCAAAACCCAGGAAATCTTTTTCCATATTTTCAACAATATGCACCAGGTCGGGAAACAGATCATCATCAGCTCCGACCGCCCTCCCAAGGATCTCCAGGATGTCGAAGAAAGGCTGGTGTCCCGCTTCAAATGGGGACTGAGCGCAGATATCCAGGCGCCCGATTTCGAAACCCGCATGGCTATCCTGGACGCGAAATCACAACTTGAAGAAATCCAGTTGCCCTATCCCGTGCTGGAACTGATCTGCCACAATATCAAGGAAAGCGTCCGCGAACTGGAGGGCGTCCTCATTTCCCTCGCCGCCCAGGCTTCCCTAAACCAGAGGCAGATCGATGTGCTGCTGGCCAAAGAGGTTATTGAAAAATTTGTACGCAATTATACCCGGGAGATTACCCTGGACCAGATCCAGAAAATGGTGGCCGAACATTTTAATCTGAAGGAAGAATACCTTCAGGGCAGAACCCGAAAACGCAGCGTGGTCATCGCCCGCCAATTGTCCATGTACCTCGCGAAAAACCTGACCACCTATTCGCTGGCCAAGATCGGCGGCACCTTTGGCGGCAGGGACCATTCGACCGTCATCTATTCGGTAAAAACCATCAAAGACCTCCTGGATACGGATGATGGGTTCCGTTCCACGGTATCGGAACTGGAGAAGAAGATCAAGATGAGTATGGCGGTGTAGTGACCAATAGTCAATAGTCAATAGTCAATAGTCAGTAGTCAGTAGTCAGTAGTCAGTAGTCAGTACTAACAATAGTCGGCGATAAGGGAACGAGGGGTACACAACTTTTCTCTATTTTGGCGGGATGGTATTTCGTTCTTTGGTCATGCTTTGCATTTTCTTGGTTGGGTATTTTCCTCCCGTACCCGGACAATCGTTAGTACCGGAACTGGGAAACCGGAACATCCGGGTAAATCCCATCGTGCCCATAAAAAGCTATGCATTCAACCTTAAGGAGGTAAGCCTCCTGCCGGGGAGTCCCTTTTACCATGCGCGGAGGATGGACAGCATTTATCTCAGCCTGCTTTCCCCGGACCGGCTGCTTCACCGTTTTCACAAAAATGCAGGACTTGCTCCCAAAGATTCCATATACGGCGGCTGGGAAAGCGGAGGATTATCGGGCCATACCCTGGGACATTATTTGTCAGCGGCCGCCATGATGTATGCGTCTACCGGCGACCGGGCCCTGAAGAAAAAAATAGACTATACCATCAAGGAACTTGGCCGAATTCAGACAACCAGGAAAACCGGTTATCTCGGAGCCATTCCCAACGAAGATTCCGTGTTTTTGAAAGTGTCCAAAGGCATGATCCGGGCCACGGGCTTTGACCTCAACGGAGCCTGGAGCCCCTGGTATACGGTGCATAAAATCATGGCCGGGCTGGGAGATGCTTATATCCATGCGGGCAACCGGGAGGCTCTGGAGATTGTCAGCCGGATGGCGGACTGGGTGCATCAAACCATCGCCCATCTCCCTGATTCCGCAAGGCTCCGGATGCTCGATTGTGAATACGGAGGCATGAATGAAGTACTGGCCAATCTTTATGCTTTCACCGGAAATAAAAAATACCTGGACCTTTCTTACCTGTTTTATGATGAATTTGTTTTGGGCAATCTGGCCCAGGGCATAGATCCCATGCCCGGTAAACATGCCAATACCAACGTACCCAAAGTGATCGGAAGCGTCCGGCAATATGAACTCACGGCCAATCCCCGGGACTACCGGATCGCCGACGTTTTCTGGAATGCCATGGTGAACCATCACAGCTACGTCATTGGAGGAAACAGCAATTATGAATACTGCGGGGAGCCGGACCGTTTGTATGATCGACTCAGTGACAATACCTGTGAAACCTGCAATACGTACAACATGCTCAAACTCACGCGACACTTTTTTGCCCTGAGCCCGGATTCCAGGTATATGGACTATTATGAAAGGGCCTTGTACAACCACATCCTGGCTTCCCAAAACCCGGAGAACGGGATGATGTGTTATTTCGTCCCCCTCCGAACGGGCGCTAAAAAAACATTCAGCGATACCTTCAATACTTTCACCTGCTGTGTGGGCAGCGGCATGGAAAACCATTCGAAATACAATGAACAGATATACAGCCACGACGGGTCTAAGGTGGTGTATGTAAACCTCTTCATCCCTTCTTCCGTGCATTGGAAATCCCGGAAACTCCTGCTTGAACAACAAACCCTTTTCCCGGCCCGGGATGAAGTCGATTTTTGGTTGAGATCAAATCCAAGGCCCGGCACCACCCTTGCCATCCGTCACCCTTTTTGGTCGAAAAAAATAAATATCACCATAAATCAACAACCAGCCCTTAAGCAGTACATGCGAAACGGATACCTTTTCCTGGAGCATCCCTGGAAAAAAGGGGACCGGATCCGGATCTCTTTGGAAAAGACTCTTTATACCGAACCTATGCCGGATCAGGCCGACCGGATTGCCATAAAATACGGCCCCCTGGTGCTTGCCGGTCTGCTGGGTGATTCCAGTCCCCCGGAGCCGGAAATTCCGGTGCTGGTCTCGAAAGAAAGGGACCCAAACCATTGGATTGCACCAGGAAACCAAGCGTTGACCTTCAGCCTGACCGGCACCAGGCCTTCCCCCGTAATGCTGAAACCCTTTTACCAGGTTTACGACCAACATTATACTGTATATTTTGATTTTTACACCGAAGCCCAATATGTGCAGAGGCTCCGGGACTACCAGGCGGCACTGGACCTAAAGAAGGCCCTGGAGGAGCGCACCATCGATTTTATCCAGCCGGGTAATGAGGAGGACGAAGAAAGGCACGGATTGAGTCATAGTGAGCGCTCTTATGTGGACGCGGCTTTGGGCCGCACCGGGAGGGAAGCCCGTACCGGGCATTATTTCGAGTTCCGGATGAAAACCCATCCCGGCCTGCCCACTCAGCTGGTCTTTACCTACCTGGGAGACGATCAAAACAGGTCCTGGGATATTCTGGTAAACGGTCAGAAATTAACGACCGTGGAGTGGCCCGGCGGCCATTCCGGAAAATTTTACGATGTATTTTATGATCTCCCTCCAGCTTTGAATATGGGATCAGAGATCCTGGTGCGGATCGAGGCCAACCAGGGCAAGACGGCAGGCCGGGTTTTCGGAGTCCGGACGGTCCGGGCAACCTAATTAACAGGAGGGGATTTTTCTTCCCGGTAAAAAATCTTTCCAACAATTTTCCATCCCTCGCTGGTTTTAAGGAGGCTCATGAGGTCATGAAAATAAAAAGACGGGTATTCAATGGTCAGTTTGGCCGTGGCCGCATTGCCGTATACCTGGATGGATTCAATCTTTGTTTTCCGGTTTTGCCTGACCCCGTTGTTGCGGGCACGGGCCATAAAATCCCCGAGCGATACGTTCATCAGCGTATCGTTTCGGATATACCTCATCTGCCCGTCCGGTACAAAGGCTTTCGAAAAAAGGAGGCTGTCCCCCAGGGTGCCGCCGTCGAGATAATACGTGCACACTTCCTGGATTTGCCGGATCGTCTCCAGATCGGTTTGGGCCGGAAGCCGCTGCAACCAGGACGCGGCCAGGATAAAAATGAAAACATTGAATTTCATGAGGTGTGAATTGGAATTTTTAAATAAAAAAAAAGCCTCAGCAGATATTCGGGATATCCATCGAGGCTTTCAAATAAATTGTAATTAATCAGGTTTTCGCTTTCTCCGCCGCCTTTTGCATCGGGTTGACGCCGGGCGCAGGAGTCACTTGTTTTTGTTTGAATACTTTAAAACGGCTCGGTTCCGGTATCGGTTTTTCTTCTCCGTACACGTTGTTGCTTTCGTCGATATCGGCCGTTTCGCGGTAAGGATCAAGTTTGATGCTGGCTACCTCTTTGTCTTTCAGGAAAGCCTTGGTAATCTTATTTTCATTGTAGCGCCAGACCTGGGCGGGAATACGCTGAATCTCAGAACTGCCGTCCTTGTATTTCCATTCCAGGATAATGGGCATGACCAGTCCTCCTTTATTGCTGAACGTGATTTCATACATATGTTTGTTGCCGTATTTCTTCTTCGCCTCGGCGTCGAGGGTATCCTGGTTGGCTACCAGGGTCACCGGGTATTTGGTGGTGTCGTATTTGGCGATATCCCTGGCATACTTCCAGTAGAAGTCTCGCAGGGACGTATCCCGGTCGGTCACAAAGACGATATTGGTATCCTGACGATTTCTGATTTTTGAAAGGTCCTCAAAATCATTCACATCGGGTTTGGCCAGGGGCCTCATCACCATCGTATCCGTCAACCTGGAAGGAACGGCATGTACATCTGCGGTGGCATATTTAACGGTATCGATGGATATGTCTGCGGCATCAATGCTGTAAAACCAGCCTCTCCAGAACCAGTCCAGGTCTTCCCCGCTGGCATCTTCCATAGTGCGGAAAAAATCAGCCGGGGTGGGATGTTTGAAAGCCCACCGGCGGGCATATTCCTTAAAGGCCTGGTCAAACAATTCCCTGCCCATGATGGTTTCCCTGAGGATATTCAGTCCGGTAGCGACCTTGCTGTAGGCATTGGGCCCGAAACCAATGATGTTTTCTGAATTGGTCATAATGGGCTCCAGCCTGTCTTTGGGCCATTTCATATAGTCCACAATGGTATGTGGCGGCCCCCCGTCGGAAGGAAATTTATTGTCCCAGAGCTCCTGGGTGATGTATTGCATATAGGAGTTCAGCCCTTCGTCCATCCAGGTCCACTGACGTTCGTCGCTGTTGACGATCATGGGGAAAAAATTATGGCCGACCTCGTGAATAATGACCAGGATGGCAGCGTTTTTATTGCCTTCGGAATAGGTCCCGTCTTTTTCAGCCCTGCCCGGGTTGAAACAGATCATGGGATACTCCATTCCATTGGACGCTTCCACACTCTGGGCTACCGGGTAAGGATAAGGGATGGTAAAGTCGGAATAGGTCTTGATGGTATGGGCCACCGCTTTGGTGGAATATTTACTATAAATCGGGTAGGCTTCCTTGGCATAGAAACTCATGCACATCACTTTTTTATTATTGACCTGGATGGGCAGGGCGTCCCAGACAAACCGCCGGGAAGAGGTCCAGGCGAAATCGCGGACATTGTCGGCTTTGAAAATCCAGGTTTTTTTTGCTTTGCTTTTGTCCTTGGAGGCAGCCAGCGCTTCGTCAAGAGTGACAATCTGCACCGGTTCCTTGGCGGTCTGGGCCTTTTGCCAGCGAAGCTTTTGCGTAGGGGTGAGATTCGTCGTATAATTCAGGCATTCCCCGGTGGAACCCACCACGTGATCAGCAGGAACGGTCATTTGAACCTTAAAATTGCCAAAGGATACCGTAAACTCCCCTCTTCCGGTAAACTGGTGGTTTTGCCAGCCAATTTCGTCGCCGTATTTACAAAGCCGGGGGTACCACTGTGCAATGGTAAAAATATGGTTGCCGTCTTCCTGGAAATATTCATAACCGCCGCGTGCATTCTGAAAGCGGTTGAAATCCATGCGATCCACCAGTTTATAACTCCAGTCGATTTTAAACACAAAAACACTGTTGGGCTTCAGCGGAACAGGCATATTGACTTTCATCATGGTTTTATTGATGGTGTACACCAGCGGTTTGCCCGTGGCATCCACGATCTTGTGAATGATATGCCCGTACCCGTTGTCCGTTTTGTATTCCTCGACCCGGTCAATCACCCGGTCCGTCAGGACCTGGGGCATATTGCTGGTATTCTGGTAATTGGCATTATTCACCGAACTGTGCTGGTTTTCATCCAATTGCAGCCAAAGGTAGTTTAGCACATCCGGAGAATTATTGAAATAGGTGATCGTTTCGGAGCCCGTCAACTTTTGGTTTTCTTCATCCAGTTCGCATTTGATGTCGTAATCCACCCTTTGTTGCCAGTATTTAGGGCCGGGGGCTCCGCTTGCGGAACGGTATTCGTTTGGAGTGGGCAGAATAGTGCCCAATTGCTCAAATTTGTTCCCGTGGTTTGAAGTGGACTGAGCCGAGGACAACCAGGCATATCCTGCCAGGAAGAGGACCGGCCAGAGCCTACTTTTGATCCTTGAAGGTTTCATATGATTTTCGATTAAGTTTTTTGCAAATTTCGGAAAAAAAGGCCATCCGGGGTGGATTGAATTCAGTCATAGATCAATGGGGGATGGAATCGGCCGCATAACGGATATTTGCCGACCAACGTTTCTACCATACTGCGAAATTATAACTAATGGCCCCACATTCCGATCCCTCAAAAAGGGGGATTATTGATTTTGCGGGGGCTGCCATTCGAGCAAGCGGACCGGGGATCCCTGGTCCATGCCCAATCCTTCGGCGTCCAATTGGCGAACCTTCAAAAGAAACAGGTTGAGAATCCCGGCGGAACCCCAAAGGTCCGGGTCAAATGTGGGCTCCCAACGGTCGAGCGACTCTTCATCCAGATCGGAAACCATCCAATTCCTGAAACCAGGGCCTTTGCTGCTGGCCAGGGATGGCTTGTTGTCCCTTTCCTGGTCCCTGAAGAGGATGCCGGCCCGGAATGTTTTCCCTTTGCCCCATACCAGGACCTGGGGCCTGGAAATCGGTATCGACCGGGTGCCGGTGCCCTTCAGGCTAAAACCGGTCTTCCGAAACCCTCCGGAACTGGAAATCCACTTTTTGCCTCTTTTAAAGACGAGATGGTATTGAGGCGCCTCTTCGCCCGGGTCTTGCCAATAACTCGCCACAAATGGCCTGCCTGAGCCATCGCAGGTCATAGAGGTCTGATTGATCAGTTCGCTGCCCTGGGGAATCCGGCGGATGTATTCGGCCGTCGCGGCGGTAATTGGGAGCCGGTAGGCTTGTCCCAAAGAATTCTCCCAGTGCAGCCCCCCATCGCGGGAGACCGCATAACACAGGTCATGGTTACTCGCCACATCCGGGGTCTCCCTCCAGGTCCAGGACAGATGCAGGCCACCCTTGTTGTCCACCGCCGCCTGCCAATAGGCGTTCCGTTCCCCTTCACCATCAATGAGTACCTGGTGGAGACGGCTCCAGGTTCTGGAAGCGCAATCGTATCGGTTGATCACGAGGTTGCCGTTTCCGGAACTGCCATCCCGGTAGAGGAATATCAGATTCCCATCCGGGAGGCGGTAAAATTCCGGGTATGAGACCTGGTTTTCCAGATGGCCGGTCATGGCCTGCATGGGTTCGAAATCCAGGGATCCCGGTGCCGAACTCCGGATATAATTCAGCCGGTTGTTGTGGTGATCCCAGGCCAGGTGCAGATATCCCTGGCCATCGAGTTGAATGCTGATGCAATTGTGTGCGTCCCCTGCCCTGCCTTTATAATTCAGTCGTTTCCATTCCCAGGACCCGGATCCAGGGGACCTTCGGCCTACAACTACCGTCCCCGTGGTATCATAAAAGGAGGTAAACTGGTATTGGGTATTGCTCGTGAGGGAATGTTTACGGAAAATGACCGCGTTTACAGAATTAGCCGACCAGGCTGAGGGATAAAGGGTGTCGATCCTTACCTGGCCTGATGAAAAGCCAGGAATCAGGAAAATGATCGCCCGTATACCGCAAGAAAACGCCTTAAGAATCCATCGCCAAACAGGTATTTTCATTTTAATCGGCTTCATTTTACTTGTCCACCGAAAAATACTAAATTTGCCCTTCCAAAATTTGGCCCATGGTCCGGTGAGGTGGATGAGTGGCTGAAATCAACGGTTTGCTAAACCGTCGTACGGGCTTAAACCTGTACCGAGGGTTCGAATCCCTCCCTCACCGCTTCTTTCTCCTCCTTTGGTTTTACTTTCCTCCGGCTTACCAGGAAATAAGAGAGCCGCGAACCGCAAGGTAGCCCGCATAAACCCTATTCAACAGGGGCCTGTACCGCCCGCAATTGACCGTATTAAGGACTGATCCCAAAAAAAAGAGCCGTTACCGGTAAAGCAACGGCTCCTGATTCTATTCTTAATAAATTGTAATTACTGGTGATAGGTGATGAGGGCTATCCGGCGGTATTTCCCCAGCAGGCCATCATCCACAAAATGAACCATACCTCCGTTAAGGATCACTTTTTCGATTACGTCGTCCACGGCATCTTCCATCGGAAAAGGGACGTGATCCAGGCCAATAGTTATAATTTCTTCATCGACAGCCCCTTGCGCGGCAGGCTTCCGGTAATTTTTTTCAACTACCAGGATGCGGCCATTCTTCTCCGTCGCTTGTTTCCACACTTCCTTCAGCCCCGTTGCCAGCAGTTTTTTATTCAGGGCATCTTCGACCTGGTCAATGATTTTCCGGGACCGGGTTTCCTGGATCCGCCCAAACGATTCCCTGGCCAATTGGTTCAACTCGGCAGGGGTACTTTCAAGGTAATTGCCTTCGATATAATCTTCAATGACCTCCCCGTGTTTCGTCATCTTTTTAAAATGACCGATGTATTTTTCGCTTCCGGCCACGATCACCGGACAGGCATGGTCTTTCAAAGCCAGGGCAATTCCCTCGTCCGCATTCTGAAGAAAGAGCTGCATGGCTTTATCCCTGCGCTCGCTTTTTTCGTGGTGAATTTCCACATCGTGCAAGGTATTGGCCATAAAGGCCTCGATGCGGTTGGAAATATCCACATTCAATTTCGTCACGTGTGCCGGGGAAACGAGGTAAAACCGGATTTCATTGGCGCTGAGCAATAAAAGGATGGCCTTGCTCACTGCATTCTTATTATAGATCAAATCCCGGATTTCAAAACTGCTGTCAATGATGTTTTTTTCCTGGGGCTCAAAATCAAGGAAATACGTTTTCTGGAACCAGGGGGACAAAAAAATGGCCAGACCCTGATGCATGTTTTGCGGTTTCAGGTTTTCCGTGAGGCTGGTATACTTGGACATCAGGGAAGCCACTACGTCTGCCGGATAGGATTTGAGGAGTTCTTTCTCTATTTCATCCCTTTTGGTTTTCAATTTATGCTTCAGTTCGACCCCCATTCCCACTTTGATGTTGAATGGGAAAATGACCGAAATACTCGGAAGATAATTTTTATGCTCGACGATTTCGGTGATTTCAGGATAATTTTTAACGTTCATAATATAGGTTTTAAACAAAACTAATTTTTTTGCTAAAGACCCTTCCTGATGGAAGTCATACTACCTGGTGATAAAATTCATCCACAATACAACGGCTGTAATCCTCTGGTCTTCAAAGACCCGCATGCAGCTGCTCATCAAACAATTCAGCCTGCTGCGCGGATAAATAGTATTCTTTCAACATGATAATCAGGTATTTACCGGCATTGAACACTTCGCGGTTGAAATTGATCAGGGTTGAAAATTCATCCCCGGACAAGGCGATGTCAAAGCCGTCTTTATAAAACCGGCCGACCATGGTATGATAATGGTCTTCGAGCTTCTTCACATTTGAAAACAACTGATCATAAACCGGCTGGGCTTCCGGGTGCTGAAGAATGCCTCCTATCTCGTCAACCAGTTCCATGACCTTTTGCCGGGTTTCCATATAGAATCCAAATTTGACATCGTTGGAAGAATTGCTCAGGAGGTCGATGTCGTGAAATGAATCCTTTATGCTTTTCACGGCAAACATGGCATCCCGCACCGTCTCCAGCAGTTGATCGATGCGATTCAGTTTTTCCTCCTCAGTCGTCAGCCTTTGCAGGTTGAAGGCATAATTGCGTATTTCCCCGTGCAGGCTTTTGAGGTGGTTATACCATTGCAAACGGTCCATGCCGGCCATTTTGGAGGAGATTCCCGGCAATGGCTCCGCCGGATTTTCCAGGCGGAACGCCTTCCTGGTGAAAACGAGGACCCATTGCATCATCTGGTGTGTTTCGGTTTCCAGCGCTTCATGGGCATAATCTCCGTCCGTGACCTTTACTTTGCGGATGATGCTGGTATCGTCACTGTCCCTAAAAGAAAGCACTTCCAGCCAGTGACCCAGTTTTTTCAGGATGGGTAAGAACAAAATCGCGCAACCTACATTGATCAGGCTCTGATAAAAGACCAGGGCAACAAGGTGGTCGCCGATGCCGATGAAGTCCCGGATCAGGCTATGCGTTGGCCTGATCAAGGTAAAAGCCACGACCAGGGTCACCGAATTAAAAACCAGGTTGCCCAGAGCCACCTTTTTCTTGATGACCGGCCCGTCCAGGGCAGCCAGTACCAGTTTCAGCGTAGTGCCTACCTCTGAGCCGAGCACGATGGCCATCGCCGCAATCAGGGAGATCGCCTCGGCATTGAGGGCGCTGAGTGCCAGCACCACGGTCGCCGAACTGGACTGGGTCAGGGTGGTGGCAATCAAGCCAAACAGGACAAATAAAAGGAGGGGCGACTGGTTTAAAAAAGCAAGGTCAAAAGATGCGATCACTTCGAATACACTGATTTTTATGTATTCCAGGCCAAAGAATAAAAAACCCATGCCAAACAACAGCCTCATCCAGAAAAAGAGGATATTCTGCTTTTTGTATAAAAAGGTAAAAAACCCGCACAGCGCGATCAGGGGAAAGGCCAGGTCTTCCAGATTAAGTTTGAACCCAACCAGAACGATGATCCAACTGGTGACGGTAGTGCCTATATTGGCCCCCAGCATGACCGCCAGGGCCTGATAAAGGTTGAGCACCCCGGTTCCCACAAAGGATAAAACCAGGAAGTTGACGATGCTGCTGCTCTGCAGGATGGCCGTCACCAGGGCCCCGGCCACGAGCCCTCTGACCGGCTGGCTGGTATGTTTTTTTAAAAAAAGTTTGAAAGCCCGCCCGGTGACATTCCGGATGGCTTCCTCGATGAAACTGAATCCCAGCAGAAAGATTACGATACCGGCCAGGAGCTTAAAAAGGATCAGGCCCATTGGAGAAACAATGGTACAAAATAGCGAAGAATATTGATCCGGTTATGATCTGCAAATCCCAAATAGTATATTGGTCCCTGAAGGACCGAAAATTAAGCCGGTCTCCAGATCCAGAGCCATATGGAGTCCAAAGAAATCAAACTCCAGCAGTTTTTTTATTACACCGCCCTTTTGCTGTCGGTGCTCTTCCTGTTATACGCGGGCAGGACCCTTTTTATCCCGATGTTTTATGGATTGCTGATCGCCCTGGTCCTTTATCCCTTTTGCAGGGGCCTGGAGGCAAGGGGATGGAACAAGACCGTGGCTATTGTCCTCGGCATGATCATCGTGACTTTATTAATCCTTTTCCTGGGCTTCCTGCTGATCCTCCAGATCAAAGCCCTACAGCAAGACTTCCCGGAACTGAAAGCCCGGTTTCTGGCCAATATCCCTGCCCTCCAGGCCTGGATCCAAACGACTACCGGCATTTCCCAGGCGGTTCAGGACCAATGGTGGAGTGATTTCAAATCTTCCCCCAGCGTCTTTTCAGGGAGTGCGATCCGCAACACCATGTCGGCCACCCTCAACACGATATATATCGCCTACATCACCCCGGTCTTCACCGCCCTTTTCCTTTACAACCGGAAAGTGTTTGTGCAATTTCTGAGTTCCCTGGCCGGAGAAGAATACAAGGACAAACTCTCAGTCATCCTCCGGGAAACCGTGACCACATATGCCAATTTTATCAAAGGCATGATCAAGGTATACCTCATCGTCGGCACCCTCAACAGCCTGGGGCTGCTCCTGCTCGGCATCAAACACGCCCTGCTGTTTGGTTACCTTACTGCTATCATGACCATTATCCCGTATATCGGCATTTTTGTCAGTTCCATGTTGCCCATTTCCATGGCCTGGCTGACCAAGGGGAATATCCTGTACCCGCTGGGGGTCATTGCCGTATTTTCATTCGTTCAATACCTCGAAGGAAACGTTATTTTTCCCCGGGTAGTGGGCTCCCAGCTCAATATCAGCACCTGGGCTACACTCGTTGCGATTATTGCGGGTGGGATCCTGTGGGGGATCAGCGGCATGATCCTTTTCATTCCGTTTATCGGCATGCTCAAAATCGTGAGCGATTATATTCCGGAATGGAAAGCCTTGAATATCCTGATCAGCCGCCGCCCTTGACCGGATCCGTTCAATAAGTGCTGACCCGGCTATACCCTGTAAATTTCAGTGGTGGGCTTGATAAAAAAAGAAAGACCTGCGACCAAAATACCCGTAATCAGATAAACCAGTTGCAGGAAGTGATAGGTCCTGATCAAAACCACCTGCCCTGCAATCCAACCGACCAGGATTATTCCTGCAGCCAGCACCCAACCCTGGGAGGATGGGTGGTCAAAAACAATGGAGAGCGCCCCGGCAAGACTGGATCCCCCCACAATAATCAGGAGTATCAGCCCGGGAATCATAAAATCACGGAATACGGTGTGCCGGAGCACCTCAGGATCGAGTTGCAGGGTGGAACCATCAGGGTTTAGGCAAATGGCCAAGCCCGAAAAAACAGATGTGGATGCTACAAATCCCAACAAGACCAGAAGGATTATTTTTACCGTATTGCTCATACTTCTTGGCATTTTAAATATTTATACCCCGAACGGATAAGTCTCCGGCACTTGCCCCCCCGAAGGTTTGATGTGCAGGGGATGCAGGGCCCTGGATTCGTCAATATGAATAAACGCATCATAACGCAAGGGTAAAATACTGGGCACATAGTTTCCATACTGTTCGTATTCCGGCTGATACACTACCCCGACTGCACGGTGTGGGAGGTGATGCTCCATCAAAATATCGTCCTTAAAATCTTCCATGAGCAGGAGTTTATCCTCAGGAGACGCCGTATGAAGGTAGTCTTCCCAACTCCCCCTCCGCCCCGGAGGCAGGTCCATAATTTTCATTTCTCCGCCCCAGCGATGGCCGGCGGTGACCGTGCCTTGATAGCTGCCGAAACCCACCAAATACACCCCTTTGTCCCAGAGATGGAGCCGCGCGAGTTCACCGATATTGTACATGCCTTCCTGGATCATATCGGTCGCGCTCGCATCCCCGATATGCGTATTGTGCGCCCAGATCACGGCCTTGGCTTCGGACCCATGAAAATCCAATAATTTAACGAGCGTGTCATGCATGTGCCGGTCCCTGAGATTCCAGCTGTGCGCCCCTCCCCGGATCATTTCCCGGTAATATTGTTCGGCATTGGCCACCACGGTGGAATTCTGCGCCACACTGAAGACATTCTCCGGGTCCGTGTTGTAGGAAGTGATCCTGGCCCGGATTTCAGTGAGCAGACTGACTACTTCCGTCTGACATAGCTCGGGAACCAGTTCAGCCGCCCGGGCGTAGGCCAAGCCTTCATTTTTACGGTAAGGTTCAAAACAGCGGGCCGCTTCAAGGGCTACTTCATAGGCAGAGGGATCGGTTTTGTGGAGATATGCCAGGATTTCCTGAAGACTTTCATGGAGGCTGTATACATCCAGGCCGTAAAACCCCACCTTCCGGTTGGAGGGCTTTTCCTTGTTGAAATGGTGAAGCCAGCCGGCAAAAGCGACCAGTTCCCAGTTGGCCCACATCCAGGTAGGCCATCGATTGAATGCATTCAACACGGCATACGCATCTTTGCCGGCTTTTGGATCATTTTTAATAAACCGGTTGAGCCGGTAACAATCCGGCCAATCGCCCTCCACGGCAATAAAATTGAACCCTTTTTCTTCAATCAGCCGCCGCGTGATGTGCCACCGCCAAAGGTAAAAATCGCTGGTCCCGTGCGAAGCCTCTCCCAGCATGACTATCCCTGCATCCCCTATATTTTTAATCAAGGGGTCCAGGGCGGAAGGACCGGGCAAGGGATAGGACCATTGTTTGATTACCGATACGGTATCTTCCCCGGAAATTTTCAGCGGTTTGGAAAAATATCTGCCCATATTCATTCAAAGTTGGTCATCAATCAAGCGGGCTTCCCATGAATTGAATCAATCCCCCCCCTGATTCCGGTCACACTGCTGAAAACAGAATTCAGTTATCTTCACAAAAAGGGATTTATATGGAATTGCAATTTGAAGATGAAGTCATCATCCCTTCGGGTAAAGTTGAATTGAAGGGAGATTTGATTGTACCTGTGGATGCAAAAGCAATAGTCATATTTTCACACGGAAGCGGAAGCAGCAGGCACAGTCCAAGAAACAAAATGGTTGCCCGATATCTGAATAAACGGCATATCGCCACCCTGCTTTTTGACCTGCTTACGGTGGAAGAGGACCTCAATTATGAAAATCGTTTCAACATTCCTCTGTTGGCTGAGCGCTTAAAAGATGCCACCCGGTGGATTGTTTACAACCCCGTCACCCTGGATTGCAGGATCGGTTATTTCGGGGCCAGTACCGGGGCCGCTTCGGCCCTGATCGCCGCAGCGGGAATGAAAGAAATAGGGGCAGTCGTAAGCCGGGGAGGAAGGCCCGACCTGGCGGGTTCCTCCCTGCAGAAAGTGACCTCCCCCACCCTGTTATTGATCGGAAGCCGGGACCCTGAAGTGATAGAACTGAACCAATACGCTTTCAACTTATTGGGTGGAGAGAAAAAAATGGAAATCATTCCGGGAGCCACCCATCTTTTTGAAGAACCCGGCACCCTGGAAAAGGTATGCGAATTGGCCTACGGCTGGTTCGATGCCTGGCTTATTCAATCAAACCCTTAATCCATCGCCATGATCTTTGCAAACCGATCGGAAGCCGGGACCATCCTGGCAGCCAAATTGTGGAAATACCGGGAAGAGGATGCCGTCCTGATGGCCATCCCGCGCGGCGGAGTACCCGTTGCCTTTGAAATCGCTAAATCTCTCGGATTGCCCATGGAACTGGCTCTGATCAAAAAAATAGGGCATCCCAACAATAAGGAATACGCCATTGGCGCAGCCAGCCTTACCGATTATTTTATCGTTCCCTTTGAAAAGGTAAGCCAGGATTACGTTACTGCGGAGGTGCAGAGGATCAGGAAACGATTGGACGAAATGCGTTCAAAATTCATGGGAGGCAAGGAAGTGAAGGATATTAAGGGGAAGACCGTGATCGTAGTGGATGACGGGATTGCCACGGGGAATACCCTGATGGCTACCTTACAGGTCTTGAGAAAGGGCAACCCTTCCAAAATAGTGATTGCGGTACCGGTTGCATCCACAAACGCAGTCCGCAAACTCAAACCGGAAACCGATGAATTGATTTGCATTTCCGTACCCGAGGAGTTTTATGGGGTTGGGGCTTTTTACAAAGATTTTGACCAGGTCTCGGACGAGGAAGTCATCGAATATTTCAGGATGCTTCAGTCCATGCCGGGATAAAAAAAAGGAGACGGGTAGTACCCATCTCCTGGGATTAAGCATTTCTACCGGTTCACGAACCGGCGTTGACTACTTTAATCATTCTGATATTTGGAATTTCCTTATATCATTTAATCAAATATAAAAGATAAGCGGATAGGCAGCTATGAAGCGGATCAGCCGGAAAACTGATTGAGGTCAGGGATGGGCGGTTCTGACTTCCCGGGTCCAGGAATTTCAGAATGGTGGCATATTCCTATTTTTACCGCCGTTCAAGCCGATCATCCATGTATCTTTCACCAGACCGGTCTTATTCCAATAACAACAGGGTCCAGTTTATACGGGGAGGAAGCGCCTTTTTCAAGCTCATGGAGCAACTGATCGGCGAAGCCAGCGATACGATCCACCTCCAATATTATATCATTGAAGACGACCAAACCGGGCGGATGATCATCGAACCCCTGATCCGGGCAAGCCGCCGGGGGGTAAAAGTCTACATCCTGGCGGACGGGTATGCCTCCCAGGGTTTTCCCGACGCTTCGATCCACCGGATGAAGGAAGAGGGCATAATGTTTAAATTCTTTGAACCCCTGCTCAAGAGCAAGTATTTCTACTTTGGAAGGCGCCTTCATCATAAAATCTTTGTAGTGGACACCACCCGGGCCATGATCGGAGGACTGAATATCAGCAACCGGTACAATGACCTGCCCGGCCAGCCCGCCTGGCTGGATTTCGCGCTTTTTGCCGAAGGCCAGGTCGCTGTGGAATTGTGTATCCTGTGCTGGAAAACCTGGAACCGGTTTCCCTTGAAAATGGGCCTTACCCCCTGTGAAAAAGTACCCAGGCCGGAGATCCCGCAAGGAAGCAGGGCCTATGTACGGATGCGGAGAAACGATTGGGTAAGGGGCAAAAACCAGATATCCAATACTTATTACCACATGTTCAGGACGGCGCGCAAACAGGTTACCCTTTTGAGCAGTTATTTTTTACCCGGGAAGACCCTGCGCCGCCTGATGTCCAAAGCCAGGAAGCGGGGGGTCAGGATCCGGGTGATTTCGGCTGGCGCCTCCGATGTCATGCTGGTCAAGTACGCCGAAAGGTGGTTGTATGACTGGTTGCTCCGGAACGAGATTGAATTGTACGAATACCAGAAAAATATCCTGCACGGCAAACTGGGAATATGCGATTATGAGTGGTTCACCCTGGGCTCGTACAACATCAACGACATCAGCGCCTACGCCAGTGTCGAATTGAACCTGGATGTCATCCAGCCAGCCATGACCCAGGATATGCTGAAACTTATGGATAAGATCATAGCTGAAGATTGTGTCCGGATCACGCTGGAAAAACACAAAAAATCAAAAAACGTATTCATCCAGTTTGGGAGGTGGCTTTCGTTTGAGTTTATCCGGGTGGTTTTTTACCTGTTCACTTTCTATTACCAGCAGAAAAAATAAAGGGATGCTTAATCCCTGAATATCCTCACCAGGAGGTTCCGGGCTACCGCCCAATCCCAGTGTTTAAACCTGCCCCGCTGGACGACCAGGGTATTGTCGTCGGGATGCTGCAGGAAGTAATGGAAAACAAATTTTTGCCTGGGATCCTGCCACCCGATGATCTGTCCAAAACGCAAGTCATTAAAGACGAGGGTATCGCCCCATTTTTCTACGGTGTAAAAACCCTGGGAGAAACGCTTGAGTTTGTTTAATTCCACATGGTCATGCGTTTCGTCCAGGAGCGAATCGTTGACCGGAAAATATTCAAAGTCCATGGTCGGGCGGTCCTCAAACACCGACCGGAACCCAACATGATACCCGCGGTCATCTCCGGCTACCACATACCACAACCAGTTTTGCAGCGGCGCCGGGGTGGTAAAATAACGGGTGTAGGAAATCTTTTGATTCGCCAGGATATCCCTTACGGTTCGGTCGATATAATATTTGTTGGCCAGGCAATACAGGAGGTAAAGCCCGCTGAGCCCCAGTCCAAACAGCCATACCGGACGCCTCAGAAGATTTGTCCTAGGCAGGTAGATCAGCGCAACAGCCGCAAGGATGGGTCCCAGGGCAAAAAAAGGATCCGCCACATAAATGGCATTGAACGACATCCGCAGGTGACTGAAAGGCTCAAACCACCCTACCCCATAATTGTTGAAGGCATCAATCAGGATATGGGTAAAAATCACCCCGCCAAAAAACAAGAGCCAGCGCGACAGGCTGATGTTGTGCGGACGGTGCCATCGTTCCGCAAGGATGGCAAACACCGGAGTGATCAGGGCGCAAAACAGGATGGAATGCGTAAAGCCCCGGTGTGCCAACAGGTTGCTGGCCGTATCCATCCAGAAAGAGGCCAGAAAATCGATATCCGGAATGCTCTGGGCCAATGCTCCCCACAATCCGGCCTTCCTGCCCAGTTTTTTACCTGCGAAGGCTTCACCCATGCATGCGCCCAGGGCCAGGTGTGTAATGGAATCCAATGGTTTATACTGATGATGAGGGATAAAATTACAAAGGCTTGTGCATAAACAGGCTATCTGCAAGTTGGGCTGCCCTCCGCCGGACCTGTGCCTTGGCGGCCTCTACGTTGTTTTCGCGTCTCTTGTTTTCATCATTGGGACGGAGCAGCCAGTAGGCGGATGAATGAATCAATCTGGCTCCGGCCATGTTTATCAGTTTTTCAAATCCGTTTTGAGCATTTGCAGTGGACCCCGCACCGAGGGTGATGGCCACCACAGCCTGATCGGCCAGCTCTGTATTTTTGAGAAAGCCGCGAATGCTCCGGTCGGGTTGCTAGTTGTAAGTATTGGCGCACAAAACCCAGAGATCCGGGTGACTGGTTTCCATTTGTTCAGCGTATCTGACCGTCATGACCTTTACAAACCAGCCTTTTGATTCCAGGACCAGGGCGAATTCCCGGCATAATTGAAGGTCCAAATCATAAATGGGATCAGGATCAAAGACGATCATGGCCCGGAACCCTGAACGGGGCTGTCCATAGTCCCAGTTCGCCGACGGACCTTTCAGATTGACCCAAATGGTCAAGCCAAGCCAGACCACAAGAAGCACCAGGAGAAGCCTTAACAAAATCTTAAACATATCCTACAGCTGTTCCTTTTCAAAAATAGGTCAGAGCATGGGCTCCTTACTGACAAAGGTCAGGTCACCGGCTGTAAAAGGTCATTTTTTGGGCAGAGGCCCAAACATATCTTGCCGGCAAAGAACAAAATGTCAATGAATTTTGAATCCTATGCGGCCAAGGGGAATGAGTTGGTAAATCATCTTTCCTCCGACCTTGGGGTACCCAGGGACCAGGCCGCCCGGATTTTGAGATCGGTGCTGCACGCTTTGCGCAACCGGATTCCGCTGGATGAAAATTTTGATTTATTGGCACAATTGCCCATGGCCTTAAAGGCCGTCTATGTCGATGGATGGAAACCGGGTAAAACCGTAAGTCAATCCTCGCATCTGAAGGACTTTCTGGACGAGATCCGGGATGCCGATGCACAGCTGGCCGCTTATGATTTCGGTAATGATGCCAAAGCAAAAGAGATGGTCCTGGGCGTGTTCCGGGTTCTCGCCCAGTTTGTCAGCTCCGGCGAATTGAACGATGTGGTGGCCGGCCTTCCAAGGGAAATCAAAAACTTCATTACCACCATTCTGGATGAAAACCAATTGTTTTAATAATCAACGAATGATAATATTCATAATATATGATGATGCGGATCATGCTGCCGGCAAAGGCCGTCGGTTAGCTTTGTACTATCAGTAAACAACAATAAAAAAAGGAGGTTATATGACCACAAGAGCATTAAGTAAAAACCGGGAATTTTTCCCTTCTGTTTTTGAAGATTTTTTCAAGCCTTGGAATGAATGGTTTCAGCCCAATGATTTTATGGCCCGTACGCTGACCGTTCCCGCGGTCAATGTGGTGGAACATAAAGATGAATACCTGGTTACCCTGGCTGCTCCTGGAATGGCCAAAGAGGATTTTAAAATCGATCTCGATGGCAACCTGCTCACCATTTCCAGTGAGAAGGAAGAAACCAAAGAAGACAAAGACGAAAAATTTTCACGCAAAGAGTACAACTATTCCTCCTTCTGCAGAAGTTTTACCCTGCCGGAAACCGTGCTGCGGGATAAAATCGATGCCAAATACGAGGAGGGTATTCTGAAACTGGTTCTTCCCAAAAAGGAAGATGCGAAAAGAGCTTCCACTTCTAAGATGATTGAAGTTAAGTAGTTAGGTTTTGTAAGCCCTGCAGCGATGCAGGGCTTTTTTTACACTAAAGCAAACTAAGGAATAATTTTTCGGGTAATCGGGGAAACATGAAGACAATGGTATCAAAGCGTTTTAAACACGAACAGGATCGCTTTAAACACGAGTATGATCGTTTTAAACACGAATATGAAATGTGGAATACGACCGTAGAAATATTGCAAGATGAGAATGTGGATATGAAAAACAAGATGTCGGATATCCTGCATCGCAGCAATACCACCGGTCAGTTGCTGGAAAGGGCTGAAGCCTTTCAATCCCGCTTCCTGGAAGAGGACGAAGCATTGAGGAAGTTCCGACGGGAGGTATTGAACTTTATAAAACAGTCCCAAAACATGGGGGAAAATGGCGAACTGAGCAATGGGGTGGAGAAAATGCGGTTCAAACTGGAATTGCTCAAAAAGGAATTTTTACAATTAAAAAACGACTTCGATAAATTTTCGGGAGAAACGGGGGCCTGATCAATTCATCAGGTGCTCGAGTTTATTCTCATTCAGCAAGGTGATTTTGCCTCCCTGAATTTCAATGAGTTTTTCACTTTTGAAATCGCTTAAGGTCCGGATCAGCGATTCCGTAGCGGTACCGGCGATGCTGGCCAGGTTTTCCCTGGAGATTTCTATACTGAAATGTTGCTGATCCGCGCTTTTATATTTGCGGGAAAGGGAGATCAGCGCCTCGGCCACCTTTTTCCTCAGGCTGTTATAGGCGAGGGAGATCAGGTGTTCTTCCTGTTCGGCAACATTTTTAGCCAAAAGTTTGGCGAATTTCCTCAAAACAATAATATCCCTATTGAGTAATTCTTCAAAGTCCTCCCGGGGAATGACAGCCAGTTCGGTGTCTTCAATCGCTTCCGCGGTATCCTTGTATACATCTCCTTCAAACAGGGCGGTATAACCCAGGAAATCACCTTCTTTGTACAGGCCCACCACGAGGTCTTTGGCATCATCGTTGGTTTTGATGAGTTTGACCTTGCCTTTAAGGATATAATACAGGCGGGAAGGGCGGTTGCCTTCGGTGTAAATGATCTGTTTCTTTTTGTATTTATTGATGTTTCGGTCGGCCGTCAGTTCTTTGACTACGTCCCGGTTTTGCTGGTTGAGCCGGATGATTTGTTCCAGCCCGTCGAGGCCCGGGGCAAATTCTTCCTTGAGGGTTTCGTATTTCTGGAGCCTCCGTTCCACTGCGCTCAGCAATTCGGTCCCCGTGAAAGGCTTGGTGATGTAATCGTCGGCGCCCAGTTCCATGCCTTTCCTGAAATCCGTCCGCTCGGCCTTGGCGGAAAGAAAAATAAAGGGAATCTGGTGGAGTTCTGGCGATTTCTGCATCATGTGGAGGACGCCATAGCCGTCCAAAACGGGCATCATGATATCACAAATGATCAGGTCCGGTTTTTCGGCGTTGGCTTTTTCGACCCCCTCCTTCCCGTTTTTTGCTATGATGACCGAGAAACCCGCCAGTTCGAGAATTTCAGCGGTGTTTTCACGGATATCATCGTTGTCCTCGATAAGGAGAATTTTCTTCATAGAATGCCATTATGGGCTAATATACCTCCAAAACTTTAGTTGTCAAAATTTCAGGGAAACTTGAGGATGAAGCGGGAGCCCACATTTAACTCGCTTTCGCAGGTAATGGTCCCGTCCATCATGCTGGTATATTTGGATACGATGTGCAGGCCCAGTCCGGTACCCTGGATATTGGAGGCATTGGCACCCCTGTAAAAGCGGTCGTAGAGGTATTTCTGATCTTCCTTCGAAATGCCGATGCCTTTGTCTTCCACCATCAGGACCCAGGGGCGCTGGCTCGTATCCGTACGGACCTGGATGGTCTGGTGGGGGGGAGAAAACTTTACGGCATTGGACAGCAAATTCAGGCAAATGTGTTTCATCAGCGAAGGATCGGCCCACACCCGGGCCGGGCCCACATGGGAATACTGGATCTCCTGTCCTTCCTTTAAGATGGGTTTCATTTGATTGATGACATGATTCACTTGTTCCTGGATATCGCATTCCACGATCTTGGCAATGACCTTCCCTTCCTCCATTTTCCCCACGCTCAGAAAATCCTCCAGAATGTCGGTCATGGTGTTGACCGAGGAAATAATTCTTTCGAGGTGTTTCTCCCTTTTGGGTTGGTCCTCCGTGGTTTTATATTTTTGAAGCAGGTAGGCCGAAGAATTGATCGTGCTCAGCGGCGTCCTGAATTCGTGCGAGGCCATGGATACAAAGCGGGATTTCAGTTCGCCCAGTTCTTTCTCCTTCGCCAGGGAAACTGCCAATTCGGATTCGGCTTCTTCGGTTTCCTTGATCTGGTTTTGCAGTTTTACGATCGCTTCGGCCAGGGCCTCGGTCCGCTCGAGCACTTTCTTTTCGAGTTCGGCATTCAGCCTTTTGATGGAGGCTTCATTTTCCTTCCGGAGGGTGATGTCGTTGACAAAGGATATCACAAATATCTCATCCCCGATCTTATAGGTGCCCAGGGAAACCTCCACCGGAAATTCCGTTCCATCCTTTTTGACCGCGTATAAATCCATGCCCAGGCCCATCGGCCGGTTTTGAGGATGCTCAAAATAACGGGCCTGGTGTTTGTCGTGATGGGTATGGAAGCGGGCCGGGATCAGCAAGTCAATTTTTTTAAATTGAAGTTCTTCTTTTGTATACCCAAACATCTCCTGGACAAACCGGTTGACCAGGATGATCTCCATCTTGCTGTCGACCAGGATGATGCCTACGGAAGCGTAATCCAGGAAGGCATTCAGCCCTTGCTTTTTAATGAATTCTATGGATTGTTTTCTTTCCTTCATTGCTGATTGGTTTTTGAATCCCCGGGCGAAGGCTCTTTGGTGATCAATCCGCTGCGTTTCCCGATCCAGGCCACTCCCAGGTAAGCCAGGGACATCACCCCGATGGAGGACAAAGGCATTAATATGGCAGCCACCAGTGGACTCATCCGACCGGTCACCGCAAAATAAATCCCGATCACATTGTAAATGATGGAATAGCCGAATCCTGCCCAGATCAGGTATTTTCCCTGGACGGCCATCTTGATCAGCCGGTCCAGATCCTTTAACCGGTCTTCCCGGACCAGGATGTCGCAGGCGGGAGAAAAAGAAAAATGACGGTCCACCACCGCCAGGCCGATATCACTTTGGCGGAGCGCACCGGTATCATTGAGCCCATCCCCGACCATCAATACCCGGTCCCCGGACTCATGCAGCTTGCGGATATAATCGAGTTTTTGCTGGGGAGACTGGCCAAACAATATCTTCATCCGGGCAGGCAATTGTTTTTTCAAAGCCGGAAGGCTCTCCGGCCGGTCGCCGGACAGCAGGCTCAGGGTATATCCGCTCAACCGTTGCAAAAGGTCGGGCGCCCCCGGCTTAAAAGGGCTCGACACCGTGTACACGGCCTTTAACCGGCCATCGATGCTCACATAGACTTCACTTCCTGGCCCCCCGGCGCCTTCGTGTCCGGTGAATTTTTCATTGCCGATCCGGATATGCCTGTCCATCACCCAGCCTTCAATGCCGCCCCCGGGAATTTCACGGTACGAGGCTACCGGGCAATCGACCGCCGGCCTGGCCCAACTCAGGATAGACCGGCTGAGCGGATGGCTGGAGCCGGCCATCAGGCTGAGCGCCATGGATTCCTCTTCCGGTGTCCAGTCCATGAATCGCAGCGATACGGTGCCCGCATTGGAGTGGGTCAGGGTGCCCGTTTTATCAAAGACCAGGTGATTGATCAAAGGCAGCGTTTCGATCACCGCTGCATTTTTGACGAAGAACTGCAGATTTGAAAAGAGCCGAATGAGGTGGCCGTAGGTAAAGGATGAACTCAGCAGCAGGGCGCAGGGGCAGGCTACGATCAATACGGCCGTGAAGGCGTTCCAGGAAACCGAGGGCTCCCGAAGCTGCCAATAAGTAAAGGCGGTCCCGGCAATGCCCAGCACGAGGATGGTAAAATATTTCGCCAGCAAGTCTGTCTTGTAATGGCCTGTATTTTTTTCTTTCCGGAATACCTCATTGTTCCACAACTGGGTAAATCCGCTTTGCGAAAAAGGTTTAACGGTAAGGATTTCAACGGGGCTGCCCTCCACCCTGCCCCCTGAATAGACCCACTCCCCGGGACTTACCGCCACCGGCTGGGACTCGCCGGTTATAAAACTGTAATCGATCAGGCTGTGGCCAATGCTGAGCATCCCGTCGACAGGAAGGATCTCTCCATTTTTTAATAAAAGGATATCCCCCTTTTTTACGTCCCGTATATTCCGGGAACTTACCTGGTCCCCCTCTTTCACCTGGACGGAAATCGGAAAATAGGATTCGTAATCCCGGCTGAACTGAAGGGATTTGTTGGTTCTGTTCTGAAAGGCCCTCCCGACCAACATAAAAAATACAATGCCGCTCATACTGTCCAGGTACCCCATGCCGGAACCGCTCAAGATTTCAACCAAGCTTCTTATAAAAGTCACGAGGATAGCCAGGGATACCGGGCCGTCAATATTGAGGTACTTTTGTTTCAGGCCGGTCCAGGCATTGCGAAAAAAGACATCCAGGCCAATGAGGAATACCGGTATGCCCAGGCCCAGGTTGAGATAGCGGAAAAAATGGACCAGGGATCCGTCCTGCCGGAGGTTTAGCCCAAAGTATTCCGGGAAACTCAGGAGCATGATATTGGCGAAACAAAAGCCGGAGATCCCGATCTGAATGGCTGTTTTATCCAGTGCGGATGACGGGGGGCCAGGCCGATTGAGTTCAATGAGCGGTTCATAACCCAGGGAAGTAAGTTGCTCGGCGACGCCCCGGAGATTGATTTTTTCCGGATCAAAGGACAGGTAGACTCTTTTCTCCATAAAGTTTACCCGGGAGTCTAGAATGCCCGGGTGGAGTTTATGAAGGTGTTCCAGCAGCCAGAGGCAGGAACTGCAATGGATCTGGGGCAGGTAAAATTGAGCCTTGACCAGGCTGGGGCTGGAGAAGGTTATAAACCGGGAGGCCCATTCGGGATCATCCAGGAACGAAAACAAGGTGGGCGCCGTTTTGCGGGCATTGATCCCGGGAGTCTCGTTCAGGCAATAATACTGATCCAGGTCGTTTTCATGAAGTATGCCGTAGACCGTGCGGCATCCGGCGCAACAAAAATGCTTGTCCCCGTATACAATACGGTCATCCGGGCAGCGATCGCCGCAATGGAAACAGGTCAGACTGGCGAGGGTTGGTTTCATTTATTCAGGCGCCGGGCAACTTATAATTTTTGAAACATGATTGATCAGCGGCAAGCTGGAATGAGGAATATGAATGTTCAAGCCCCGGATGACCAGGACCACTCCCAGGAGGATGGCGATGACCCTGGATGTCCACTGCAGATTCAGTCGAAACCTCCTCGTAATCATCGTACCGGAAAAATAAGCCGCCAGAAGGGCAGGCACCGTCCCCAGGCCGAACACAAACATAAACGCAAAACCGCTGAGCGGATGGCCGGTGGCCGCTGAAGCCCCAAAAGCAACGAGGATCATGACGCAGGGCAGCAAGGCATTGAATATCCCGTACAATACAAATGAATACCAGGCCGGATGGGACAATAATTTCTGAAACCTGGATCTGATTTTATCGCTTAGGTCAAAAGACAGGGTCATTTTTCTGCTGATCCAGGGCCACAGGGTCACTGCCAGGACAAAGATTCCGGCAGCGACAGACAATATAAGCTGGCCGGTAATCCATTTGAAACCTAAGCCGGCAGCGCCGACGGCCAGTCCAAGGACTCCATACATCAGTGCTTTGGAAACCAGGTACAGGCTGAGGTTTAAAGCGGTGTGTTCCGTTCGGGTGGAGCCGAAAGGCAGGGCCATCACCAGGGGACCGCACATACCCAGGCAATGGAGGCTTCCGCCCACACCGAGGATAAATGCCGATACGACCAGGGTTGTACTCATGGGCCTTGCTTATAAGTAAAACTCTTTAAAATATTTTTGATCCCCGTCGTCTAGCGAAACTTTCAGACGGTAAGGACAGTTTTTCAATCCACTGGTACTCAGGATGAATTTGCCCTCCCCGTTGGCCTGAAGGGGCATGACCCGGTCAGCCTTTGCATCGGCAGGGCAATAAAAATGGGCTGAACCCGATTTCAGTTGAAGGGCAAGGCGGGGTGGTACCGACAATTCAATAACCCCTTCCAATTTTTTGAGGACCAGGAGGCTGTCTATACTCTCCGCGTTCCGGATCGCTTTTTTTCTTTGGTTATAAAGAAGTTCCTGTTCATAATAGTCGGGAGTGACCAGCTGGAGGTCCTGGGCCATGAATCCAAAGATCAGGCTGAAAATAAACAGGAGGAAAATCCCGCCTCCCAGGAGGATCAAATTGCCGCTTTTAAACCATTTATTCATAGTGGTCAATATCTTCCGATGAAGGTGATTTTTTTAGTTTGTACTTTTTTATTTCCTGATAAAACGTCCATGAGGAGGATCTCTTTCCGCTCCGTGATGGACGATTTCGGTTTTTTGATAAAAAACAATTCTTCCACCCCCTGGCCGCTGTGCAGGGAATCCACCTGCCGGCCGGCATAGACCAGTTCGGCATCGGTATTTTTCAGTTTCAGGTGATAATCCCGCGTCAGACTGGATTTATTGATGATTTTCATCCGGTAAAGATTGCTGATGGTCCCGTCCGCATTTTCCTGCAATACCTGGCCGGGAACCCTCAATACCGTCGTGTCAAACATGGAACGTTCCGCCAGCAGGAAGCCCATGAGGCCCACCAGGGCGATCAGGACGGCGCTGTATGCTTTGACCCGGTAGGTCAGTCTGGGTTTTTCCCCATTGCGGATATTGTTTTCGCTGGCATAGAGGATCAGGTTTTCCGGACGGCCGGTGTTCCGCATCATCAGGTTGCAGGCATCGATACAGGCGGTGCAATTGGTACATTCCATCTGGGTGCCGTTGCGGATATCAATACCCGTCGGGCAAACCTTGACACAGAGGTCACAATCGATGCAGTCCCCGGCCTCTTCCGACCGGGTCCGGCTGACCCTGGCCCGGGGTTCTCCCCTGACATAATCATAGGCCACCACAATCGAATTCTTATCCAGCAAAACACTTTGAAGCCTGCCGTAAGGACAAATGACGGTGCATACCAGTTCGCGGACAAAAGCAAATACGAGGTAGAAAACAAAAGAGAAGGCGAGGATGGCAATAAATCCGACCAGGTGCCGCGTCACCGGCTCGCTGACAATACTGATCAGCGCATCGATGCCAATGATATAAGCGAGGAATACATTGGAAATCAGGAAGGAAACGAAAAAGAAGATCAGGTGTTTCAGGCCTTTCCGCATATACCAGTCGGTAGTCCAGGGCTGTTCGTTCAAGATTTTTTGTTTGTTGGCAGGACCCTCGATCCAATACTCGATTTTACGGAAAACCAGCTCCATAAAAATGGTCTGGGGGCAGATCCAGCCGCAAAAAATCCGGCCGAAGATCAGGGTGAATACAATAATGAACAGCAGCAGGGTGAGCATGGCCAGGCCAAAAAGGATAAAATCCTGGGGAAGAAAGATCTTTCCGAAAAAGATGAATTTGCCCTCCACCACATTGAGCAGGAAAAGCGACTCTCCGTTTATTTTTATAAAAGGAAGAGCCACGAGGACCACCAGGTAAACATAACTGAGCCAGGTCCGCCAGGTATAAAGTTTGCCCTTTGGCTGGAGCGCATAAATCCACTCCCTCTTGCCGGCCTTGTCTGCTGTGGTGATCTTGTCTTTAAAATCCGTGGTTTCCTTTGACAAAACTTGATGTGTTTAAAAAAGGTCAGCTAATGCTTCGGATGACCAGGGTAGTGTCCCCAAAATCGAAGGCATCTCCGGTCTTTTTGGCTTCAAGCTGGTTTACGATTTCGGAGTCCGGGGAAACCCCGATCAGGGTCCTGCCTCCGGACATCGGGATGGATTTCACCGGTATTCCGATGTAAAGCAGGATTTCATCGGTAACCACCAGGGCTCCCGGCGCCACTCGGTCGGTTTCCACCTCGGACAAGTTGTTCAGTTTGTATAAATCGTTTTCCGCATTCACCAGCAAGGTCCGGTAATGCGACAACATCTCCATGGATGCGCTCTGGAAGGAAGCATCTTCAGGATCTATGACTTCCCCTTCCGGTAAATCTGCCTCGTGCTCGAGGTTTTGGATCGTGGCTTTCAATTCGCTGATCATCGCTTCCTGATGATTCCGGATCTGCTGGAGGATCTTCTTTTTATCTTGCATAGTCGTTATTGATTTAAACGCATGTACGAATCCTGTTATTTGCCCCCGGTGGTATCCGGGGCAGCCGCCGGGCTTTCCTCAACAAACAGTTCGCCCTGTTTTTCTTTGGCATTGGCCGGATTGGTCCCATGCAGGGATTTGACGTAAGAAGCCAGTTCCGCGATCTGAACCGGCGAGAAATCATCCTTCCAGCTCTTCATCCCTTTCTCCGGAACGCCGTATTTGATGGTGTAAAAGATATCCTTGATGGATCCTTTGTGGATCCAGTAATCGTCCGTCAGGTTAGGGCCAACCACGTTGCCTTCCCCATTCACCCCATGACAGACGGCACAATTGACCTTAAACGTCATGGCCCCTTTAGCCACGCTTTCCGGATCCAGCATCGTGACATTATTTTCATCAATGGCGCTGGCCGCAGTCTTCAAATACTGGGATTGCAGGATCTCGGCCCGCTCATTTTCCTGGGCCAGTTCGATCAGCTGACCGGGAAGGGACTTGCTGACAAACATGCGGTACAGGTAAATGGCTCCGAAAAGGATGGAAATATAAAATGCATAGGTCCACCAGGCAGGGGTCTTGTTGTCCAGTTCGCGGATGCCGTCGTAGTTGTGGTTTAGGTCCAGTTCCGCTTCCCGGTCGATCGCTACGGTTTGGTTGAGCCTTTGGAAAAGCGAGGGTTTTTTCACTCTTTCAACGGCGGGTTTCATTTTTTGAATCCCGACAAACTGGAAGAGGGTCCTCACCAGGAATAACATGATCAGCAATTCCAGCAAAATGGCGGCGATCAGCAGGTAAATGTCGAGGGGCACCGAGTTTGCCGCGCCCGCCAGACCTGATTGCCCGGAAACGGAAGTGGATATCATCATCAGCCCAAGCAGGCTAAGCGGTTTGGCCAGGCTTCGGGCAGGGCTATTCGGATTCCCGGTAAAATTTTGGATTTTAAGACGGGCGACGGCGAGGACGGAACGGGCCATAGCCAAAAGGATCACCAGCAGGATGGCCGACAAGCCGAGCAGGATCCACCGGGTGATCACAAAAGCGTCGTAAGAGACGGCCTGAGGTCCGGCCACCCCGTTGGTTTGAGCGGCGAGTCCCGCCATACCAGGTATGCCGGTTATAAAAACGGAAGCCGTCAAAATGGAGCGGACGAGGCTATCCTTCAAGATTAAGCATTTCATACATCTGATTTTCATTTCAAGGGAATATTGGCGCGTTCATCCATGTCTTGTTTGCTGATCATGAAGGTATACACGACCACGGACACAAAGACCAGGACAAATAGAACAAGGGTGATCAGGGGATAGATGCTGACATCCTCTATGGATTTGAGATAATTGGAAAATTTCATGATTCGGACTTAATTCATTTTTTAATATCGGTTCCCAGGCGTTGCAGGTAAGCGATCATGGCGATGATCTCCTTATCCGCACTCACCTCTATCTTGCTTCCTTTCAGGCCGGCAGCGATCCGTTCGGCCTGTTTACGCAGTTCTTCATTGCTGATTTTATCATATCCCTCCGGATAGGGGACCCCCAGCTTTTGCATGGCCCTTATTTTCGCTGGTGTGGTGCGGGTATTGAGCTCTTTCTCCAGCAACCAGGGATAAGGGGGCATCACGGATCCCGGGCTGGTCTCCTGCGGATCCCGCATGTGGTTGTAATGCCAGCTGTCCGGATATTTCCCGCCAATCCGGTGCAAGTCCGGTCCGGTGCGCTTGCTGCCCCACTGGAAGGGATAATCGTACACAAATTCACCGGATTTGCTGTACTCGCCGTAACGCATTTCTTCATCCCGGAAAGGACGGATCATCTGGGAATGGCAGGTATAACACCCTTCCCGCACATAGAGGTCGCGGCCGTGCAATTCGAGCGGGGTATAAGGTTTGACCGAAGAGATGGTCGGCACATTGCTTTCCACAAGGAAGGTGGGCACCAGTTCGACGATACCGCCGATGGCCACAACCACAAAACTGAGGGCGAGCATTTGCACGGGTTTCCTTTCGATGGCGTTGTGCCAGTGTTGTTTGACAGGAATAGGCTGGGCGGACAACGGAAGGGCCTCAGCCACTTCATTGTCCACAAAACTTCCTTTTTTCATGGTTTTGTACAGATTGTACACAGCCAGGAAGGCGCCGATCCAATATAAAGTCCCTCCGATGCCGCGCACGATATACATCGGGACGATATGGGTCACCGTCTCCAGGAACTGGTATTGCAACTGGCCGCTATCCGTAAATTTTTTCCACATCAGGGACTGGGCCCAGCCTGCCCAATACATGGGGATGGCATAGAGCAGGATACCTATGGTGGAGATGAGGAAGTGCACATTGGCCAATTGCCTGGAGTGCAGGGTGGTGTTCCACATGCGGGGCACCAGGTAATAAAGCATGGCAAAAATCATAAATCCGTTGAAGCCCAGTGCTCCAATATGTACGTGGGCCACGGTCCAGTCAGTATAATGACTGTAGGCATTGACATTTTTGAGTGAAAGCATCGGCCCTTCCACAGTGGCCATCCCATAACAGGTCAGCGAGACCACCAGCATCTTTAAAATGGGGTCTTCCCGGACCCGGTCCCAGGCGCCTCGGAGGGTGAACAGGCCGTTGAGCATCCCTCCCCAGCTGGGCAGGATCAGCATGATGCTGAAAACCGTACCCAAGGCCTGCGCCCATTCCGGCAGCGCGGTATATAAGAGGTGATGGGGGCCGGCCCAGATGTAAATGAAGATCAGCGCCCAAAAATGGATGATGCTCCAGCGATAAGAATATACCGGGCGTTCGGCCGCTTTGGGCACAAAATAATACATGAGTCCCAGGAAAGGAGTGGTCAGGAAAAAGGCCACTGCATTGTGTCCGTACCACCATTGAACCAGGGCATCCTGGACTCCGGCATAGAGGCTGTAACTCTTGAGCCAGGTGAAGGGAATCTCAAACGAGTTGACGATATGCAGCATGGCCACCGTGACCCAGGTACCAATAAAAAACCAGACGGAGACGTATAGATGCCTTTCCCTCCTTTTAAGGATGGTGCCGACCATGTTAATGCCAAAAACCACCCAGATCAGGGTGATCAGGATATCCAGCGGCCACTCCAGTTCGGCATACTCCTTCCCGGTGGTATATCCCGCAACCAGGGTAATGGCTCCAAATACGATGATCAGCTGCCAGCCCCAGAAATGGATCTTGCTGAGCAGATCGCTGAACAGGCGGGTTTTTAATACCCGCTGGAGGATAAAATATGCCCCCCCCATGACCGCATTGCCCACAAAGGCGAAGATGACGGCATTGGTATGCAGGGGCCTCAGCCTTCCGAAACTGGTATAAGGGATGCCGAAATTAAGGGCCGGAAAAGCGAGCTGGAAAGCGATCAAAACGCCCACCAGCATTCCGATAATGCCCCAGAAAAGGGTGGCTACTCCAAACTGTTTGACAATTTTATTGTCGTAGTAAAACTTATCCACAGTACTCACAAAATTTATTTTTTATCAATGGGTTTTTTGTCTTCAAAAAGGATCCGTTCACCCGGCGAAAATACGTCATCAAACTGGCCGTCCCTGACGCTCCACAAATAAGCGAGAAGAAATACCAGGGCTACGGACAGGCTTGCGATGAGCAGGATGATGATGACGGACACCGGATGGACTTTTTAAGGTTACATAAAAAAGGCTGTGATACCCGACTATAGCTTAAAAGTAACTTCCCTTTGGTGTTGCTTTATATTCTTACTATAGACCTACCAGGAAAAGGATATTCACAGCCCGATTTCTTATTTTTTCTTTGTTGGTTTGCTTTTGTAGATCATGACGCCGCAAGGGGCATGGCGTAGTACCGATTCGGCCACGCTGCCCATGAGAATCCGGTTCAGCCCTTTCCTTCCATGCGAGCCCATGATGATCAGTTCCGCTTTGGTATTTTTGGCCGACTCGAGGATGCCTTCAGCCGGGTCCATTTTATCACTGATTTCCGAGGTCACTTCGACAAACGGATGGTCGGCCCGGATCATCTCGACCATCGCCTTGATTTTTTTATCCACATCCTTTTTGGTTTTCTCAAACCAGTCGTCCAGCACAATATTGGACATGCCGGTCAGGGTCCAATCATAAAAGTTAGGGCGGGGCAAGACATAAATAATATGGAAAGCAGCCGCGTACTTTTCAGCAAGCTGGATGGCGATCTCCAGGGTTTCCTCCGACATATCGGAAAAATCCACGGGACACAGGATTTTTTTAATGCGTTTCATACTTTTAATTTTTTGTTAAAGCAGAACAATATTACAAATTTGATTTTTATCAATATGTGCCCGCATGACCACAATAGGAGGGAAAACTGATATTGGTCAGGTTGGAGGTCAGAGGTAGGAGGTTAGAGGTTAAAGGTCAGAGGTTGGAGCTTAGAGGCCTTGGGAGCAGTGACCGGCTTCCTGATCGGTGTATACCCCCTAAATTTTGGAGCAAAGAATTTCATTTAAACGGACCATTCCGGTTTAAAATGGCAAAGAGCCGCAATAAACGTATTGCAGCTCTTTGATGATCCGTCGGGAAGACTGGATTCGAACCAGCGGCCTCCTGCTCCCAAAGCAGGCATTCTACCGGGCTGAACTACTTCCCGAGCTAAGTATAAATCCATGACTTTCAGCCAGTCATGAAAAAAGCGTCGCAAAGATAACATTTTCCTGATAGGAATGGACTGAAAGGGAATTAGATATCTTAAGTTCCAGACCCGCTTCTTCAATTTCAACAGACGACCGGCCTTCCAGGTCAACCCTTGACCCTATCATTTGGAACTGACCTCAATGGCTGGTCAAACGGGCTGACCGAAAACGTCCGCACAATGGCCTCGTCTCTCGCGTTCCGGTTCCTTTCCATTTTCCCCTTTATGCATTTGGCACTTAACTTTACACCTGTGTTTTTCTGATCGAACAGAGCCAAAAATTTTGTATATGAAATTCAGTACCCTAATCCTTTTACTCTCCTTTTCTATTAGTACGGTTGCCCAGAACTCAAACATCGAGCAGCTCCTGGTGGAAATCAATGAAGCGCAGGGCTCAGACCTGGTTGACAAAACGCTCCAGCTTGCCAATGCTTATTACCGGCTGGGTGAATATGAACAAGCCAAGGCCGCCGGTCATAAGGTCATGGAGCTGGCTCCCGGCCTGGGGATGGACCGGCAAATGCAGGAAGCTCAGGACCTGGTCGTCCGTTGTGAACAAATCACCGCCCTGAAAAACAGCCAGGCTAAGAGCGACCCCATGGGGTCCATGGTCATTGCCCTGCAGCTTTCGGATCTTTTTTATAAAAACGGGGAATTCGATAAAGCCCGTCAAATGGCTGCGGAATCGTACAAATATGCCTATCAGTTTGACAATAAATCATTTATGGCCACGGCCCTGAACCGTGAGGCCCGGGCCACCCTCAAAAAAGACAAACCCAGCAAGGAAGAAGAAGAGGAGGCCCGAAGGAAACTCCGAACAAGCCTGAAAATCATCAATGACCATAAAGTAATTAATCCTCTTCTGAAAAACGACAACCTGGTCAACCTTGAAGAACTGGGGAAAAATTTTGTGGACGCGGAAGAATTTGCCGAAGCCAACGAATCGTTTAAAACCGTGATGGACTCCGTCAACACCCATTTCCGGATCTGGTCTTACGAAGGCAAACACAGAAAGAATGGAAAAAGGGATTCCGGATGGCAAGGCGCCGTTTTTTTAGCACCCCGGGATTCCATAAAAAAAGGACTGCCCGAAGACCTTTATGAAAAAATCGTTCAGTTGAAACAAATCCGCCTGGCCAAAGAGCTGATCGCCCCCCTGCCCCCGCCTTCCTCCGCAGGAAAGGACGTCAACTTAATGGTCGAGCAAGTCACCAATGAATTAAAGGATTTGTGGCCAAAGGAATTGCAGGAGATCCAATCTGATTTTGAAAAAAACGAATCGCGCATAGGGCAGCTGGCGCCGGGTGATGTCAAAAAAGAACTGCTGCAGGCCACGTATAAAAACAAATACGACTCCCTGATGCACCTGCACATCCTGGACTCCATCAACCTGGAAAAACAGGAACTCTCCATCCGGCAGCATGAAGCGGAAATGGAGCGCCAGAAAGCGCGGCGTTCTTTTATGATGACCGGGTCCGGCAGCACCCTTTTATTGTCCCTGTTTTTATTTTTAGGATTTACCCGGCAAAAAAAACATAACCGGCTCCTTACCTTAAAAAACACGGAAATCAAACTGGCGCAGGAACGCTCCGAAGAATTGTTGCTCAACATTCTCCCGGCCCAGGTCGCGGACGAACTCAAACAATACGGTGAATCCAAAGCGCACCGCTTCGACAATGTAAGTGTATTGTTTAGCGATTTCATCGACTTTACGCGGATCGCCGAAACCCTACCCCCTGAAACCCTGGTCAAGGAACTGGATTATTGTTTTAAAGCCTTTGACCGCATCATCAGCAAACATTCCCTGGAGAAAATAAAAACCATCGGGGATGCCTATATGTGCGCCGGGGGCCTTAATCCAAGCCTGGGCAACCAGACCTCCGGGATCGTGCAGGCCGCCAGGGAGATGCAACAATTCCTCCATCAGTGGAAAGAGGAAAAAAAAGCCAGGGGGGAGCCATTTTTCGAGGCGCGGATCGGAATTCATACCGGGCCGGTCGTAGCCGGTGTGGTAGGCATGAAAAAATACGCCTACGACATCTGGGGAGATACGGTGAATATCGCATCGCGGATGGAATTGAGCAGCGAACCGGGAAAAATCAATATCTCCGGAGAAACCTTCAAACAGTTGAATGGGGAGTTCTCATGTTCTTACCGGGGTAAAATCAAACCTAAAAATAAGGCGGAAATCGATATGTACTTTGTGGAGGTGAGTGGATAAGGTTATTATTTCGCGCAAAGGCGTCAACCAGTTTAATGGTTACTCGCAATGGGGCAAGGCACCAGTACAATCCGTTCCACGAGGTAATATTTCTCGCGGAGAGCGCGGGAAGCACGGAGAAATATTTTATTGAAGAATGTTAACCTGTTCGGTCGAAGTTTACCCAGTTGGGTCGAAGTTTAGCTTCGGCCATCTTCAACTTTTCGCGCAAAGACGCAAAGTCGCAAAGCGCCAAGTTGGGTCGAACTTAGCCATCCTCCATTTTTCGCGCAAAGACGCCAAGACGCAAATCGTCCAATTTAGATGAAGCTTGGCTTCGGCCATCCGTTCGGACGAAGCTCTGCTTCGGCCATAACTGAATCTTCATTATCTACACATATTCGGAGCTCAACTCCTCCCTTACACAGATCTTAACCGTCCAACGCATCCAGTACCACCTCCTTCGCCAGTTCCTTGTACCGGCATAGCGCGTTCGCCAGTTTCATCTGCTCTATTGAATGGCATTCCGGTTCGAAAAGTGCGGGGGAAGCCACCAGGATACATATGCATTTTGCCCGGCTGGTGGCCACATTGAGGCGGTTGAGGTTGTAGAGGAAATTCATGCCTCGTGGCGCGTCTTCGGCCGAAGAACTGGTCATGGAGTAGATCACCACGGGGGCCTCCTGGCCCTGGAACTTATCCACGGTACCGATTTCTATCCCGGGTAATTTCTGGCGGAGGGCGCCCACCTGGGCGTTGAAGGGAGCCACAATTAATATGTCCTTGTTCATCAGATTATTTGTTTTCCCTTCCTCATCGGTCCAAAACCCACCTGCCAGCAATGTTCCAACAATGGCTGATATAGCGGCCACTTCTTCATCTGACCGGCTCTGATTGCCTTTGTGGGGAACCGGTACGTAGAACAGACCCGCTTCATCAAATCCGCGCGTCCCGCTAATCCGTTGTCTTTCGAGTCCAGGTTTCGAATTCAATCTGCTCTCGTAAAACAGCTCCGAAGTGAACTTGCAGATCTCCGGATGGAGGCGCCAGCTCGTACCGAGAAACAGCCCTTTCGTCCCAGGTATAGTCAGGTGGCCATCCAATAAATGGCTGAGGGCGGCAATATCACTGCCTTCCGGATGAGCCCCTTTCTGGGGCTGTTCTAATTGTTGCGGGTCTCCCAATAAGACCAGGTTTTTAGAAGCCCTCGAAGCTGCAAGTGCATGAGCCAGGGACATCTGACCTGCTTCGTCGATGAACAGGTAATCAAGGACTCCTTCTGATTTATCTTCGGACCACAACCATGCGGTCCCACATCCGATTTTACCTTCTTCCAAGGCGGCCCTGACCTTGTCCGATTCGCCCACTTCCCGGATGAAAGGTATTTCTTCAGGATCTCCAACCGAACCTTTATGAACGAAAAAAATTTCGAGGTCAACCGGCTTATGTTTGATTACCGACTTGGCCAGGTTTCGGATCACTTTATGACTTATGGCAGTAATCCCGATTTTTTTTCCCTGTTTGTATAAATCGACGATCATTTGAGCCCCTGTAAAGGTTTTACCGGTACCCGGTGGTCCCTGGATAGCCAGTACACTGGAATTTAAACTGGTAGCCAGCCTCCTGGCTCCTGACTCCAAATCTTCTTTTTGCAATAAGAGAGGGCCATCATAGTTGTATAACAAGTCCGGGCGCATTTTGGTCAATAAATGGAATGCCGCCCGGCAAGACCCCTGTCCATTAAATCCATGATCAAGCAGGTTCCGGGCAACGGCGGCAAGAGAGTCGGTCAGTAAGCGAGGATCTACCCGTTCAGGTACATGCACAGCCCGTGGATGCCTTTCTTTGGCCAGACCTGACTTTTTTATATCGATGGTATTGTTTTCCAGGGATATGGCTTTCACCTGGCCGATGGATTTTCCTTTAACCTCGTCCAGAGCGTCCTCAACTTCCACCCGGATTTCCTGCGGAGGAAAACGGTACCGGTGGGTCGGGTTTTTTTCCCTGGGACCTTTAGGAAGTTCTTCAACAAACTCCAATCCAGCAATCGCCTTCCTTTCTTCAAGAAGATCATCGTATTCCAGTTCATGAACCCTGAAATATTCCCACCAGGCACTTTTATCCTCTCTTCTGAAATAATCCAGCAGGTTTGCCAACAAACGCCTGGCCAGTTGTTCGGTATCTTTGCTTTCCGAATTCAGGTTTTCGGTCAGTGCCAGGAACAATTTCCGGGTCCGTTCATCGAGGTCCTTTGTTTCATCTCTTGCTTCCACCTCCTTTAACAGGGGCCTTTCAATCGGTTTTCCCAGATTGATCTCCGTCTTCCGCTTCTCTTCCAGCCATTGATGCAGCGCCGCAGTAGACCTGCAATCGTCTTCATTGTATGCCTCCAATTCCGCGATCACCTGTTCATCCAAACTCAGGAAATCATTCAGTTCAAGCGCCACTTCTACCCTTTTCCTTGCGCTGCTGGCCTTATGCAGTTCGAGTTTGCGTTCGTAAGCGGCAAATTTTTCGAGTTCTTTCAGGGAATAGGTTTCGACGCTGGCCAGGAGCGACTCTTTGAATACCTGGTGCAAATCAATAAATCGCAGGCCTCTGGCCAACTGGTCCACTTCGGCCTCATAAACCGAATGGATCATGGCCAATCGTTTTACAGTGGATGGCTCATAAGGCGCAAAATGATAAATAAACATACCTGGAAATTCCTCCCATTGTGCCTTCACAAAATCCATAAACCGGCTAAAGGCCTGCTTTTCTTCATGCTTGTTTGAGGACCAAATCCTGCGGTAGTCCAACCCCCCCTCTTTTTTAACGGCATATCCAATCAGGTATTCCAGTCCCCCTCCCTCAAAAAAGGCATCCCCTTCAAAATCGAGATAGATATCCCCTTCATTGGGTTCCGGAAGGCGGTGAAAACCTCTTCCCTCTTCCGATTCCAGAGTTTTACTAAGCAGTTTTTGCCGTCTTCGCCCCTCCAGTTGAATACGTGCCTGCACCTGCCTTTTCAAAAGTGCTTCGAGGTTGCCCCTGCCTGGTTTGAGGATAAGATCGGTTTCGGCAAACTGCTCCAGCCTTGAAATCCCCTGTGATTTTAATTCTTCGATCTGGATGGACTGCATACCCGCCACCAGGGAAAGGTAATCGTCCATATGCCGCTTTTTATCACATTCCTGCCACCAACTGCAGATCTGACAATGCTCTACCGGCTCGGGATAAGTCGGCAGATCAGGACCGGCCATGGTTTCTTCAAATCGTTTTTTCACCAGTCGGTAATAGGCCCTGTAATCCAGGTACCGGAATGCCTCCCGCTCAAAGGGATTTCCCCGCTTGATGACCGACATGCTTTCCGCTTCGCCACCCTGAATCCCGGACAAGAGGTCGGTATAAAGGCAGAGTTGCAGGATGGTTTCCGCTTTGGTGTTTTGCGTAAGTTTCGTATCCTGGACTTCATAACAATAAGGCCCAAACCGGCTCTGGCCGTCCACTTTCAGGAGGATATCCGCGATCCCTCTCCAGGGCCCCTCCCCCAGTCCGGCCTGGACCAGGACCTCCGCACCTGATCGCATGGCTTCGACCATGGCCTCGGAGTCCTTTCCCCGCAAATCAACCACCTGTTTTCCCTGTGCCCGGAGGTGCTCCACATAGGCTTTCTCGTGCTCCATCCCGCGTTCCCTCAGGACATCCATCATCGGATCATGCCATCGTGGTTTCGCCATTTGACCCATGGCCACCTTTCGGTTTAATTGGGTCAGGTGGTGACAACTTAGGTGGTTGGTCAGGTCGGTGGCTGCAAGGGTAAAACGGTCGGAATCATATTTCATAGTGATGGTAAATTACGATGGATTCATTTTACTTGCTGGTACGTTTAATTTCCTGATTGGGAATCAGTACGCGGGCAGCACTTATTCGCCTTTTTTATTAAGTTTGGGACTTAATATTCAAAATTTTCAAAGAGTATGAAATATAAATGGCTCGGACTTGGTCTCCTCACTATCGGAATACATGCCTCCCTTCCTTCCTTCTCACAAGGATATGTCAATACGCCCCCTGCCGTATCCCCTATGCCGATGAAACCGGAAATGACGGAAATCTGGAATCCCGAAGTTCCAGTAGTAAAACCCGGAAAAAATCTGGGGGAAGCCCCGTCCGATGCGATCATCCTGTTTGACGGCAAAAACCTGGACCAATGGGTGAGCCAGCGCGATCCCTCCAAACCGGCTCCCTGGAAAATTGTAAACAACGACCATATGGAAGTGGTGCCCGGGTCGGGGGGCATCCAGACCAAAATGCAATTCGGGGACTGCCAGCTGCACATCGAGTGGAGCGCGCCCGATATGGTGGAAAGCGGGGGACAAGGCCGCGGCAACAGCGGGGTCTTCTTTCAGAACCGGTATGAACTGCAGGTGCTGGATTCTTACAACAACCGGACCTACCGCAATGGCCAGGCCGGCAGCATTTATAAGGACCACGCTCCCCTGGTCAACGCCATGAAAGGCCCTCTGGAGTGGAATGTTTACGATGTGGTCTATACGGCCGTGCGGTTTAAGCCCGATGGCAGCGTCTTCTCCCCAGCGCGGATCACCGTTTTCCACAACGGGGTATTGATCCAAAACAACGTGACCATCAACGGGATCACCGAATACATCGGATTGCATATGTATAAATCCGCCCATGGTGATGACGTCCTTTCCCTCCAGGACCACAATAATAAAACCCAGTTCAGGAATATCTGGGTCAGGCCTTTGTAAAGGTGAAAGGTGAAAGGTGAAAGGCGAAGGGAGAAAAAAATGATCAAGGCCACCGCCACCCACCCCATGTAATTTTGCTCCCTTTCCCGTTTACCCTTAACCGTTTACCCCTTGACATGGTTTGGGAGGAGCTTAGCTTCGACCCTGAAACTTAACATTAGGGGTTAGCATAAATACGAAAAAGCCGAAGCTAAGCTTCGTCTGAACGGCCACCCACCACCCACCACCC